>Ga0310342_100003081_pt1 | contig 10889 bp, 9 predicted proteins | sample S15DNA20500_MG_FD_206155 | JGI IMG/M metagenome (GOLD analysis project Ga0310342, IMG submission 206155) | Marine microbial communities from station ALOHA, North Pacific Subtropical Gyre - S1503-DNA-20-500_MG | ecosystem: Environmental > Aquatic > Marine > Oceanic | place: Pacific Ocean: North... | reverse complement strand
AAGAAAACCTGCTCCCGGTGACCATCCTTCGTGCGGGAGAATCTCAGGACCTGCAGCTTCCCGTGGTCAGCGAGGTGCCTGTCCTGATGCCGAACTTGAAGGGAGCCTATCCGCGGCACTTTATCTTTGGTCCGCTGGTCTTCACCACGGCCAGCCAGGACCTGATCGCTCGCATCAATCCCCAGAACCAGCTGGTCCTCAAGGCTCGCAAGAACCCCGCCATTCTAAGGCAGTTCGATCGTCCCACCTTCCCGGATGAGGAACTGGTGATCCTCTCGGTAAGGATGTTTCCCCACCCGCTGGTGGAGGGGTATGACCAGCAGTCCTTCGCGGCCGTCCACCGGGTCAACGGAGTGGACATCAAGAACCTGCTGAACCTGGTGGAAACCATCCGCGACTCGGAGGGGGATTACCTCACGATCGAGTTTCACGGACTGTACCAGGCCATGGTTCTTCCCCGCCAGGAGATGTTCGATTCGACCGAGCAGATCCTGGAGGACGAGGGCATTCGCACACCCTATTCCGACGACCTGCGGGAGACCTGGGAGAATCGCAAGAAGTAGGACCGCTGGAAACCCTCCATGGATATTTTTCGTCGCGAATTTCTTGCCGCCTCCGCTGCCGGGCTTGCCAGCTCATCCCTGCTGGCCGGTCGAGATGGCCGCCGGCGGCGACCCCGGGTGGCAGCGATCTACACGGTCTTTACCTACCGCTCCCATGGCCACGTGTTGCTGGAGAACTTCCTGCAGCCCTACTTGTTCAATGGCCAGCCCACGGACCCGGGTGTCGAGATCGTCTCTTTTTACCGGGACCAGTCTCCAGAGGGAGACATGACCGATGACGTTTCAAAGCGTTACGGTATCCCGGTCTACGAGTCGATCCGGGAGGCACTCTGCCTGGGCGGTGACGAGCTGGCGGTCGATGCCGTACTCTCCATCGGCGAGCACGGGAGCTATCCAAAGACAGAGCTGGGCCAGACGATGTATCCTCGCAAGCGGTTCTTCGACGAGATCCTGCAGGTAATGAAGGACTCCGGCCGTGTTGTCCCGGTCTTCAATGACAAGCACCTCTCCTACCGCTGGGACTGGGCCAGCGAGATGGCAGAGGCCTGCCGTGAACACGGAATACCACTCTTGGCGGGCAGTAGCGTTCCGCTGGCGGAACGAAATCCGGCGATGGAGTTTCCACGTGGCGCGGTGGTCGAGGAAGCGATCTCGATTCATGGCGGCCCGGTAGAATCCTATGACTTCCATGCCCTGGAGGTCCTGCAATCCATCGTGGAATCCCGGCGGGGAGGAGAAACCGGTATCAAGCAGGTCCGTTTCTTCGACGCCGAGGCCGTTCGCCAGAACGCCCGGCTGGGGCACTGGTCGGAAGACCTGGTGGCGGCAGCCATGAAGGCCCAATTGGGATATCTCCCCGAGGACCTGGGGGCGATCAAGGGGGAAGACAAGATCGAGCCCCACGCCATCCAGCTGACCTACAACGACGGGCTCAAGGCGACGGTGCTGCGCGTGGGGCATGATTCCACCCGCTGGAATTTTGCCTGCCGCCTGAAAAAACAATCCCAACTGCTGTCGACCGCCTTTCAGGTCGGCCCCTGGGAGAACAGGAACCTCTTCAAGGCCCTCGCGCATGCGATCCAGCATCATTTCCGTACCGGCAAGCCCCCCTACCCTGCCGAACGAACCCTGCTGGTGACCGGCACCCTGGCGGCGGCGATGCAGGCCATGCAGGAGGAATCCGGAATTCTGCAGACACCGCACCTGGCAATCCGTTACCAGGCCGACAAGTTCACGGCGATGCGAGAGATGGGAGCAAGCTGGAAGATCATCACCGACGAGATGCCACAACCTTCCGGCATCCACGGGGAAAAATAAACCGCCAGGAGCCGCAGGAGCGGTTGAGCATGACACCATTACGCTGGGCGATTATTGGTTTTGGGCGATTCGGCATGGCCCATGCGCAGGTTCTCCAGGGCCTACCCGGGGTCAAGCTGGCAGGAGTCAGCTCACGGCAAGCCAAACCCCTGGCAGAACGGGCGGCAACGCTTGGAATCGAACGGGTGGAAACCGACTACCGGCAACTGCTCGACGACGACCAGGTCGATGTGGTCAGTATCGTGACGCACTGGAAGGAGCACCACCAGATCGCGCTGGCGGCACTGGCCGCCGGCAAGCACGTGTTGCTGGAGAAACCGATGGCGGTCGATACCAGCCAGTGCCTGGATCTTCTGGCAGCCGCCCAGGACGCTCCCGGCCAGTTGATGGTCGGGCATATCTGCCGGTTCGACCCACGCTACTCACTGGCCCGGGAATCTATCCGGCGAGGAGAGATTGGCCACATCGTCTCGATGCATGCCCGCCGAAACCTGCCGGTCGCTCCTGGAAACATCCGGCTCGACAAGATCTCCCCCCTGATGGGCGACGGCATCCATGATGCCGACCTGATGATGTGGATGACAGCCCAGACCCCCAGCCGGGTCTTTGCCCGCAACGTGAAAGTCCATGACTACGATTACCCGGACCTGGGCTGGGCCATGCTGGAATTCCCGGACCGGGATGGTCGCAGCGGGGCGGTCGGTGTGGTGGAGACAATCTGGTGCCTGCCGCCGAACGTCCCGACCATGATCGATGCCCGCATGCAGATCGTGGGAAGCGAGGGGATGATCACGATTGACTGCTCCCAGACAGGACTCCTGTTGAACACGGCCGACCGGGTCAAACAGGTCGACACCGCCTTCTGGCCACTCCAGCACGGCCGTGCTGTCGGCATCCTCAAGGAAGAAATCAGCTACTTCGCTGATTGCCTGCAGAGCGGATCTCCGGCCAGCGTGGTCACGGCCGCCGAGGCGGCACGCGCCGTCGCGGTGATGGAAGCTGCCGAACAGTCCGCGCTCTGTCGACAGCCGGTGGAGGTGAATCTGCCGGGTGCCATCTGCAACGGGCTGGAGAGGATCGCTCAGGAAGATTCCAGCAGGTAAAGTTCCGGCCCGGTGTGCTCGGTCATGACCGAACCGAGCAGGGTATGGGGCGTGGTATCATAAACGGTAACGGGCAGGATCTGGCCTACTTGCCGTCGGGTTCCATCAAAGACGACGATCCGGTCACAGGGGGTCCGCCCGACCAGTTGAATGACGGGCCCCTGCTCTCCCTGCTTGGCCGACTTCTTGCTCTGCCCTTCCACCAGCACCTCCACGGTCTGTCCCACGAACCTCTGGTTCTCCTGCTCGCTAATCTCGTTCTGGATTTCAAGCAGCAGGTTATTGCGTCGCTGCTTGACATCGTAGGGGACATCATCGGGCAGTTGCGCCATCGCCTTGGTCCCCTCTCGCTCGCTGTACTTGAAGATGAAACTGTTCTTGAAACGGAATTCCCTCAGCGCCTCCACCGACAGCTGGAATTCCTCTTCCGTTTCACCGCAAAAACCGACAATGAAGTCACTCGCCACAGCCGCGCCTGGCAGGATCTGGTGGATCCGTTCCATCATCTGCCGGTATTCATCCACGCTATAACCCCGCCGCATCCGCTGCAGGACCGCATCGGAGCCGCTTTGCAGGGGAACGTGCAGGTAGGGAGAACACTTGGGCAGGTCCCGGACGGTTTCCAGCAGCCGCTGATCCATATCGCGAGGGTAGTTTGTGACAAACTTGATCCGCTGGATTCCATCGACCTCCTGCAGTTCTTCCAGCAGGTCGGCAAGTCGCCAGTCATGATCCTCCCGCTGGTAGTGATAACTGTTGACGGTCTGCCCCAGCAGGATGATCTCCTGGCAGCCCTGGTCTGCCAGCACCCGTGCCTCCTGGAGAATCTGGGCGGGGGGGCGACCCTGCTCGGGGCCACGCGTCATGGGAACCACGCAGTACGTGCAGAACTTGTCGCACCCGATCTGGATCCGCAGGTATGCCTGGAACGGCGAGGGACGCATCGTCGGATCACGGAGGGGATCAAACGTCTCGTGGCTTCGCTTGACATCCGCCAGCGTACCATCCTGGCGGTCGCGGCTGACCGCCACCAGCTTCTGCTCTCCCTGCCGGGCCTGCTCGATCAGGTCTGGAACCTGCTGGAGCTGTCCGGGACCAACGATCAGGTCCACGTAGGGGGCGCGACGAAAAATCTTTTGCTGGTCTTTCTGGGCCATGCAGCCGAGCACCCCGATCACCTTCTCCGGGTGCTGCTCCTTCCAGTCCCGCAGCTTCCCCAGGGCACTGTAGATCTTGTCCTCGGCATGCTGTCGAACACTACAGGTGTTAAACAGGATCGTATCGGCTTGCTTGATATCCGAGGTAATCTCGTATCCCCGGCGACGCAGGCTGGCAACCACCATCTCGCTGTCCAGCATGTTCATCTGGCAGCCGACCGTTTCAATGTAAAGAAGCTGGACCATGGCAGTGGGTGAAGCAGGAAAGGGGCTGGAGCACATCACACCGGCAACCGTTCAATCATGACCCTTCTTTCCTATAAAATCCAGCCGCCTCCGAGAACCCGGTCCTGATCGTAAAGCACGACGGCCTGTCCAGGGGCCACACCAAAGCAGGGTTCCACGAAGGTGACCTGCAGCTGCCCATCCGGATTCTGCTCCGCATGCGCCGCCTGCGGGCTGCTGTTGTAGCGTATTTGCACCAGGCATTCGAAGCGGCCGTCCGGTGGATCTACCAGCCAGTTAAGCCGGTCCGCCAGCAGCTGCCAACGGGCAAGATCTTCATGGGGGCCGATGACCACACGACGGGACTGTGGTTCAATCCGGACCACAAACTGGGGTTCCCCCAGTGCCACCCCAAGTCCCCGCCGCTGTCCAATCGTGAACCGCTCGATCCCCTCATGCTGCCCCACCACTTTCCCGGCCGTGGTCATGATCTCCCCGGCCAGCGACTCCCCCCCACGCCGCTGGCGGACGAAATCACCATGCTCGCCACTGGTCACGAAGCAGATTTCCTGGCTGTCTCGCTTGCCGGCAACGCGAAGTCCCTGCTCCGCGGCCAATTGACGGATGGCAGACTTCTGGTATCCCCCAACCGGAAGCAGGATTCGGTCCAGGAGTGCACGCTGGACACCAAACAGCACGTAGGACTGGTCCTTTCCAGCATCCACGCCGCGGCGAAGTGCGGGCAGATCTCCATCTGCCCGGTGATCCAGCCGGGCATAGTGGCCGGTCGCCACGTACTCCGCCTCCACGCTGTCGGCATAATCAAACAGCCTGCCAAACTTGATCCAGTTGTTACACATCACACAGGGATTGGGAGTTCGTCCCAGCGAGTATTCCTCCACAAAGTAATCGACGATCCCGCGGAAGTCCTCTTTCAGGTTGAGCGCGTAAAAGGGGATCTGCAGGTGGTCGGCCACCCGCCGCGCATCGGCCGCGTCCTCGGCACTGCAGCATCCCTGCTTGTGATCGGCACGGCCCTCAAGAAGGGGCAAAAGCGGGGATCGATCGGTCACATCGCAGGCCTCTACCGATTCCTCGCCGTGACGCATGAAAACCCCGATCGGCTCATGACCCTGCTCGAGCAGCAGGTGTGCCGCGACACTGCTGTCAACACCGCCTGACATGGCAAGCACAACTCGAGCCATGAAATCACCTGGCAGGGGAGAGAAAACCGGGATCCAGCGTGGACATCAATGTCGTGGTAGTCTAGCGCGGGCAGCGGGTTGTCACAAGGGACGACATTTCCCTGAAAACGGTTTCTCGTTATATTGGGCAGCTTCAACCGCCAGCAGGCGTTGTATCTTCGTGGAGAGGTCAGACCATGGATGTGAATCTCGATTCCCGGGCAGAAATCCTGCGACAGAAGATTGTTGGGCTCGGAGACAGTCTTTGACTGTGCTGACCGGCAGAAACAAATCAAGGTGATCGAACAGCAGATGGGAGACCCCAGCTTCTGGAACAACCAGGAGTCGGCCCAGCAGACGATTGCCCAGCTTAAATCCCTCAAGGCCATCGTGGATCCGCTGGTCGAGGTCCAGCAATTCAGTGAGGATCTCGAAGCACTGCTGGAAATGGCCGAGGAGGACGCTTCCATCCTGGAGGACGTGCATGCGGAGCTTGGGCGTCTGGAGAAAATCGTTACGGAGCTGGAACTCAAGTCCCTGCTGAACGGTCCCCATGACGGGACAGGAGCGATCCTCACGGTTCATGCCCGTGATGGGGGTACTGACGCGAATGACTGGGCCGAGATGTTACTGCGGATGTACCTCCAGTGGGCCCAGAAAAACGAGTACCAGGTGAACCTGATGGATCGCAATGACAACGATATTGCCGGCATTAACAGTGCAACCATCTCGGTTCGGGGCCCGATGGCCTACGGGTACCTAAAGGGAGAAATCGGTATCCACCGGCTGGTGCGTATCAGCCCTTTCAACTCGGAAGGGAAACGCCAGACCAGCTTTGCCGCGGTCGATGTCTCACCAGAGGTCAGTGAAACATCCGAAATCGAGATCCTGGATAAGGACATCCGCGAGGATACCTACCGTGCCAGCGGGGCCGGCGGCCAGCACGTGAACAAGACCGATAGTGCAGTACGACTGACCCATCTGACGAGTGGGATCGTGGTGCAGTGCCAGAACGAACGAAGCCAGCACAAGAACCGCTCGTCGGCCTGGAAGATGTTACGGGCACGGCTGGCACGGCTGGAAGAAGAAAAGCGGGAAGCAGAGCAGGCCCAGCGTTACAAGGATCAGCCGCGCGTGGGATTCGGATCCCAGATCCGAAATTATTTCAAGCACCCCGACCAACGCGTCAAGGACGCCCGCACAGGACATAGCATTGGTAATTTTGATTCCGTGCTGGATGGCAATATCCAGGCGTTCCTGGATGCGTACCTCCGCTGGCGAGTCAAGGAAAAACCGGCAGAATAGCCTGTTCAAAAGGGATGGAGAAACCGTGGTAGAATCACAAATAATTCAGGCAATAGGTGGTGACGATACCGGACTGCGGGCAACGCTAGCCTGGGTCGATGACCGCTTCGTCCAGCAGATCGACTGGGTGGCCGGTAACCAGTCATTCCGGCTGATGGAATCGGTGGAGGGGACGGCAGATGACACCTGGCCCCCCAGTCCGGCGCTGCAGCAGATGAGCGTGGAAAACCGTAGCCAGAATCGGCAGGTCGCACTGATGGTTGGCATGGCCGGACAAAATCACTGGTCGGTCAGTATCGAGAACGACCCACAGGAGCGGAAACTAACTTTTGACGTGGCCTGTCGGATTGCCGAGGAATCATCCAAGCTGGGGACGCAATACCGGACAAGTTCCGCGATCACCCTGCTGAACGACGATCATGGTGTGGAAGTCGCCGTGGCTGGACGACGCTGCCAGTTGATGCTGGAATCCACCGGCCGTGGTGAGTCCGACCTGATCCAGCACCGCAAGGGGATCATCCGTATTGTCCCCACCGAGAAGCTGAGCGACTATCCCAACACGATCCGCTGGAAGTATAGCCTGTTCGGTTAGGGGCCTGGCCGACCAGGGAGAACCACGACCCACTGGAACAGAATGAAAGCGAATGAGACTGGAGTCCCGCACCTCTTCTTGTAATCCAGGGGATCCTTGAGACAATGGAAAACTTGATGGCCCCTCTTTCCCCATCCACGGCATAACTTTTTTAACGTCCAGGAGCGTCCTCTCCAGATGGCCTTTCAGCACATCGAAAACCTGCAGCAGGAATACACCGACAAGTATGTCGTTGTGAACGAGGAGCTCCCCGAATTACAACGGTTTCATGGCATGACCGGAGTCGTTCGAACGGTCAACATGAATGGCCGGGCACTGGTCGAATTCGATGGGGATAACAACATCGGCTGGTACGACATCGATATTGATTTCCTTCGCGTTATTGATGAGCCACTTCCGGAGGAGATCCCGGCGGAGGAACCGGCTGTTGAAAAGATAGAAGAGAAGGAAGACAAGGCCCCCTCGGATCTGAAGAAAGCCCGCGATGAAAAGGGCGACGGCGAGATGTCGGTTGACGAGATCCTGGCAGCCGCCAAGAACGATACCGAAAGCGAGCCAGCCGTAGAGGTGGTCGACAAACCGGCAGCTGCAGATGCTTCTGCCATGTCGGTCGATGATATGCTGGCCGCCGCCCGCGGGGAGGCGAGTGGCACCGTCGCCGAGGAAGAAGCTGTCGGAGAAGAGGATGCCACCGAGGAGCCGACCGTTGCGGCAGATGCCTCCGCTATGTCGGTCGATGACATGCTGGCTGCCGCCCGTGGGGAGGCAAGCGGCACCGTCGCCGAGGAAGAAGCTGGGGTAGAAGAGGATGCCACCGAGGCAGTCGAGGAGCCAGCCACGGAGGAGGTGGAGCAGCAGGCCGCTTCAAGCGGGGAGCTTCCCACCGACGTCGACGGCATGATCGCCTACTGCCAGCGCGTGGACGGCGACGGCTGAGTTAGCCCAGGCCGCATCCGGTTTTCAGGAAAGACGAAGCATTCTTTCCAGGGCGACGAGGGACCAGCGACTCGTCTCCTCGTCCACTTTGACCTGGTTGACAATCGTCCCGGCCGCCAGGTTTTCCAGGCTCCAGCAGAGATGGGCCATGTCGATACGATACATCGTGGCACACATGCAGACGACCGGGGAGAGGAAGTGGATCTCCTGTTCGGGGTATTGGTCCTTGAGCCGGTTGACCAGGTGCAGTTCCGTGCCGATCGCCCATCTCGTCCCTGGCTCTGCCGCTTGAACCGTCTCGATGATCTTACCGGTGGAGCCAGTGATGTCGGCCAGATCGTTTACTTCCCGGGGGCATTCCGGGTGGACCAGGATCTGGATGTCCGGGTACTGCTGGCGAAGCTGGTGCACGTGATCCGGCTGGAACATCTGGTGCACACTGCAGTGCCCCTTCCAGAGGATCACCTTCGACTGCGTGATCGTCCCTGGCTCATGTCCACCACATTCTTGGGCATAGGGATCCCAGACCGGCATCCGGTCATCATGGATTCCCATGGCCAGTGCCGTGTTTCGTCCAAGGTGCTGGTCAGGGAAAAAAAGCACGCGCTGACGGCGTTGCAAGGCCCACTCGAGAGCCCCGGCGGCGTTACTGGAGGTACAGACGATACCACCATGGCGACCACAAAAGGCCTTCAGGCTGGCCGCCGAGTTGATATAGGTGATGGGGGTGATCTCGTCCGTATCGACCACTTGGGACAGGTCTTCCCAGGCAGCCTCGACCTGATCAATGGCGGCCATGTCTGCCATGCTGCACCCGGCGGCCAGATCCGGCAGAACGACCTCCACACGTATTCCCTCCCGCTGGGCAACTTTCTCGGGCCTGTTCGCCAGGATGTCGGCAGTCTCGGCCATAAAGTGGACGCCACAGAAGACGATCCAACGGCAATCACTGTTCTCCGCCGCCATCTTGCTCAGTTGGTAACTGTCACCACGCAGGTCGGCATGCTCGATCACCGCGTCCTGCTGGTAGTGATGCCCCAGAATCAACAGTTCGGATCCAAGCTGCTGGCGTACCGCTTCGATCCGCCTGGCAAGCTGTTCATCTTGCAGCGAACGGTAGGGTGCCAGTTCAAGGGCCGGACGTGGTTCGATCGAGGTTGTCATCGGTTCCTATCCCATCCTCCTGGCTTCCATTCTCCAGAACTCCGTGGATCGCATTCCCTTTCATAAAGCAGCCCCACCGCCTTGTCCAGCCGGTAGGAAAAGGGTAGTTAATGAATAGGTTTTCTTCTCTCGGGCAACAGAAAGCAATGATCCTGCTTATCGATAATTATGACTCTTTTACCTACAACCTGGTTCAGAGGTTGGGAGAAATTGATGCGTCCCTGGAGATCCATGTTCGTCGCAATGACAAGGTAACGGTCGCCGAGATCCAGCAGCTTGCACCAAGCCACTTGATCATTTCCCCTGGCCCCTGCACTCCTACCGAGGCAGGCATCTCGGTGGAGGCCGTCCAGCAACTGATGGGGACGCTGCCGATCCTGGGCGTCTGCCTTGGCCACCAGTCGATTGCCCAGGCAAGCGGGGCCACGATCGTCAAAGCCCGGCAGCTGATGCATGGAAAAACCGACCAGATTCATCATGATGACCAGGGGTTTTTTACCGGCCTCCCCAATCCCTTCACCGCCACCCGCTACCATAGCCTGGCCATTGAAGCGGAGACCCTGCCGGACGATTTTATCGTCTCCGCCTGGGCCGAGGCACCCGACAATAAACGCGAGATCATGGCGATCCGCCACCGGGAATACCCGCTGGAAGGTTGGCAATTCCACCCGGAGAGTTTTCTCACCGAGATCGGTCCGCTGATCCTCAAGCGATTCCTTGACCAATAAGAGGGCCTGCTGTCCTGGGGGAGAATCCCCGCCCGGCTGAAAGAAAATCCATCCATGCTGACTGTCGACGAAGCCCTTGAACGCATCCTCGCCGAGGCCAGACCGTTGCCCGGCATCGCAACTCCGCTGGACGAGAGCCTCGGCCGGGTACTGGCGGAAAGCCTCACAAGCGATATTGATTCCCCCCCCCACGACAAGTCCATGGTGGACGGCTATGCCGTCAAGATCGGCGACATCGACCAGGAGGAGGTGGAACTGCAGGTCAACGAGGAGATCATGGCCGGCCAGGTTCCCACCCGGGAGATCACCGCGGGCACGGCCAGCCGGGTGATGACAGGAGCCCCCGTCCCTGTCGGGACGGAGGCGGTGGTGATGGTGGAACAGACAGAGCAGGTCGAATCCGATTCCGGCCAGCGGGTGAAAATGATCCGCCAGCAGCTCGACCCAGGAGCTCATATCATGGCCCGCGGCACCAGTATTCGCCGTGGTGACCAGGTACTCCAGGCGGGTACCCGGATCCGTCCCCTGGAAATCGGGCTGCTTGCTGAAATCGGCCAAACCTGCATCTCCTGTGTCTCCATTCCCCGGCTGGCCGTCCTCTCCACCGGGAACGAA
>Ga0310342_100003080_pt1 | contig 10893 bp, 8 predicted proteins | sample S15DNA20500_MG_FD_206155 | JGI IMG/M metagenome (GOLD analysis project Ga0310342, IMG submission 206155) | Marine microbial communities from station ALOHA, North Pacific Subtropical Gyre - S1503-DNA-20-500_MG | ecosystem: Environmental > Aquatic > Marine > Oceanic | place: Pacific Ocean: North... | reverse complement strand
TGGTGGGCAGCGGCAAAATTAAACTGGAGGATGAGAACTGGAAGAAAATCCGACTGGCCCGGCGCAGCCACAGGTTCCGCATCGAGCTCCAGCTCGAGAAGACGCACTTCCTGCGCAACCTGAAGTGGTGGCTGCCGGGCGTGTTGCTCACCGTAGTCGGGTTCCTTGTCCTCTGCCTCGCCGTAGGAGCCTGGGGGACGGGGCTGATCCTGGGGCCTGTTTTCCTGGCATCAACCTGGTGGGCCTCCTTCTCCTTCTCAAAGCTGGTGAGCCGCTGGCGGGACGGCAGGACGCTGTCTGCGATCCTTCACGGGGCGCTGAGCCTTCCCCTGTTCATCGTCTGGGCTCTTTTCGCGGTGTTTATCGTCTTCAGTTCCGGGCCCTGGGCGGGAACGGCGCTCCTCTACGCGGCACTGCTGAACCTGATATTCTATCACCTGATCCCGGCCCCAACCCCCCTGGGGCGCAAGGTGATGGATGAGATTGAAGGATTCCGGCACTACCTGAGCGTGGCGGAAGAGGACCGCCTCAACCTGTATGTTCCCGAGGAAGCCCCGGAGAAGACCCCGGAGCTCTTCGAGCAGTTCCTGCCCTACGCCCTGGCCCTCGGGTGCGAGCAGCAGTGGTCGCAAAAGTTCGATTCCGTCCTGCGCGCCGCGGGGCAGTCCCCGGGCAGTTCAGACTGGACCCCCAGTTACTATAGCGGTTCGGTCTCGGGACTGGGGTCCTCGTTCGCGTCATCGATCGGGAGCTCGCTGAGCTCCTCGCTGGCAGCCTCCTCCTCGGCCCCTTCCTCCAGCGGGGGGTTTGGCGGTGGTGGCGGCTCTTCCGGTGGCGGGGGCGGCGGTGGCGGCGGTGGCGGCTGGTAGGGAGGTTGCCCTTTGGCATGGCGGAAGATAGAAAAGGCGGCAGGATGTTCCGCTTTCTTGCTGCCTTGGTTCTTTTGGCCCTCGCAGCCCCGCTCGCCCTCGCGGACGAGCGCATCCTGTCCTGGCACAGCGAAATCGTGGTGGAGAAGAGCGGGGACCTGCTGGTGACCGAGACCATCACGGTCCGGGCCGAGAGGAACCGGATCAGGCGGGGGATCTTCCGGGACCTGCCTGTTCTACGGGAAGGCAAAGGGGGCTTGCGGACCGCGAAGCATTTTACGGTTCTTTCCGTGAATCGGGACGGGAAGAGGGAAAACTACAAGAGGGAACGGATTAAGAATGGGCTCCGCATCCGCATCGGGCGCGCCAAGGTGTTCCTCGATCCCGGGACCTACACCTACGAGATCGTCTACCGGACGGGGCGGCAGCTCTACTTCGAGGAGGGGCGGGACGCCCTCTACTGGAACGTCAATGGCACGGAGTGGGGATTTCCCGCCGACAAGGTGGGCGCCACCGTGGTGTTGCCGGATGGGATCTATGGCACCAAGGTCTGGGGCTACACCGGGAAACTCGGGGAGCAGGGCGAGGACTACACGGCCACCCTGACCAGGACCGGAGCCACCATCGAGGCCACCCGGCCGTTTGAGAAGAAGGAGAACCTGACGGTGGTGCTGGAATGGCCTCCGGGGCTGCTGGAGCGGCGGGCTTATGAGGATGAACGGGTCCTGTCCTTCGACAGTTTGATCAAGGTCGAGAAAAACGGAGACCTGCTGGTCACCGAACGCATTGAGGCCCGCTTTGAGGGGAGGTTCATCCGTCCGTTTTCCCGCCAGGAAGACGTCCGGTGGGGCCTGAAGAGGAAAAGGCCCCTGGAGGTGCTGGAGGTGAAGCTGAACGGAAAGGAGCCAGTTCTCACTCTTCAGGGGGACAACTATTCCCGGAAGGCCTTCTGGGAAGACGGAGCGGGAACCGGGCAGTTCGTGGAGTGGGGGGTCCACACCGTTGAGATCACCTACCGGACGGGGCGGCAGCGCCTGCTCCTGGAGGACCGGGAAGTCCTCCGTTGGAAACTGAACCACCCGCTGAAATGGCAGGGGCACGACGGGGGGGGGACCTTTCCGCTGGACAAGGTCAGCGCCACGGTGGAATTGCCGGAGGGGATCCAGGGTACGTTGGGCCGGGTTCCGGCGGGAATGCAGGCGGAGGTCACCCCGAGGGGGGCGAAGTTCGAGGCTCTCAAGCCGCGGGAGAGCCTGACGATGGAGCTCCAGTGGCCGCCGGGACTGCTGGCTCCCGCCGCTTATGAGGAGGACTCCTTCCTGGCGGCTCACCCCGGGGTGGTGCTCGGCTTGGTGCTCCTGGCTGGGGCCCTGCTGTATTACCTCCTCGCGTGGGTGAAGGTGGGGAAGGATCCCGAGAAAGGGGTGATCATCCCTCGTTATGGTCCCCCGGTGGGGTATTCCCCCGGGGCGGTGCGTTATCTCCAGCGCATGAAATATGACGAGACCTGCATGGCGGCCGGGCTCCTCGGCCTGGCCGCGAAAGGGATGGTCACCATCAGGGAGAGCGGGGGCACCTACACGGTCCGCAAGAGGGCGAAGCCCCTTGAGCGCGGTATGCCCAAGGACAAAAAAGTTGTCAGCACACAGGCGAATTTTTCGGCATCTCCCAAGGCCGGTCCCAAAGCCCCTCCGCTGCCGTCCGGGGGTCCGCCCCCACTGTCGCTCGCGCTCACTGCTGATGAGCGGGCACTCCGCGACAAGTTGGTGGGCAGCGGCAAAATTAAACTGGAGGATGAGAACTGGAAGAAAATCGGACTGGCCCGGCGCAGTCACAGGTTCCGCATCGAGCTCCAGCTCGAGAAGACGCACTTCCTGCGCAACCTGAAGTGGTGGCTGCCGGGCGTGTTGCTCACGGTAGTCGGGTTCCTTGTCCTCTGCCACGCCGTTGGCGGGGGGGACGGGTGGATGGGGAGATCCTGGCTGATCCTGGGTCCTGTTTTCCTGGCATCAACCTGGTGGGCCTCCTTCTCCTTCTCAAAGCTGGTGAGCCGCTGGCGGGACGGCAGGACGCTGTCTGCGATCCTTCACGGGGTGCTGAGCCTTCCCCTGTTCATCGTCTGGGCTCTTTTCGCGGTGTTTACCGTCTTCGATTCCGGGCCCTGGGCGGGAACGGCGGTCGTCTACGCGGCACTGCTGAACCTGATTTTCTATCACCTGATCCCGGCCCCAACCCCCCTGGGGCGCAAGGTCATGGATGAGATTGAAGGATTCCGGCACTACCTGAGCGTGGCGGAAGAGGATCGGCTCAATCTGGAGAACCCGCCGGAGAAGACCCCGGAGCTCTTCGAGCAGTTCCTGCCCTACGCCCTGGCCCTCGGGTGCGAGCAGCAGTGGGCGCAAAAGTTCGATTCCGTTCTGCGCGCCGCGGGGCAGTCCCCGGGCAGTTCAGGCTGGACCCCCAGTTACTACACCGGCTCGGTCTCGGGACTGAGGTCCTCGTTCGCGTCATCGATCGGGAGCTCGCTGAGCTCGCTGAGCTCGCTGAGCTCCTCGCTGGCAGCCTCCTCCTCGGCCCCTTCCTCCAGCGGGGGGTTTGGCGGTGGTGGCGGCTCTTCCGGTGGCGGGGGCGGCGGTGGCGGCGGTGGCGGCTGGTAGGGAAGTTGCCCTTTGGCATGGCGGAAGATAGAAAGGCGGCAGGATGTTCCGCTTTCTTGCCGCCTTGGTTCTTCTGGCCCTCGCAGCCCCGGCTTCCCTCGCGGCCGAGCGCATCCTGTCCTTTGACAGCCACATCGTGGTGGAAAAGAGCGGGAGCCTGCTGGTGACCGAGACCATCAGGGTCCGGGCCGGGGGGAAGGAGATCAAGCGGGGCATTTTCCGTGACATCCCGCGCCTGCGGGAGGGTCGGAAAGGAAAGAATCCCTTTGAGGTGCTCTCCGTGAAGCGGAATGGGAAAAAGGAGAACTACCGGACGGAGGGCATCGGACGGGGGGGGATCCGGATCCGCATCGGGCGCGCTGAGGTGTTCCTCAAGCCCGGCTCCTACACTTACGAGATCATCTACCGCACGGGGCGGCAGCTCTACTTCGAGGAGGAGCGGGACGCCCTTTACTGGAACGTCAATGGCACGGAGTGGAAATTTCCCGCCGACAAGGTGAGCGCCACCGTGGTGTTGCCGGAGGGGATCAAGGGCACCAAGGTCTGGGGCTACACCGGGAAACGCGGAGCCAAGGGCGAGGACTACACGGCTGAGCTGACGGAGACCGGGGCCACCATCGAGGCCACCCGGCCGTTCCGGGGCAAGGAGAACCTGAGCCTGGTGCTGGAGTGGCCCCCCGGGCTCCTTGAGGACCGGGCCTACGCAGAGGGGGGCCGGGATTCGCCTTTTTGGGATGCAGAGGAATCAGCCGATCCGTCTCGGGGGAATCTGTCCCCCTGGCTCGGAGTTCTGTTCTTCTCAGGGTCCCTCCTCTATTACCTCGTGGTCTGGGTGGCAGTGGGGATGGATCCCAGGAAGGGGACGATTATTGCCCTCTACGGTCCTCCCAAGGGACTCTCGGCTTCCGCGGTGCGTTACATTGATCGCATGGGCTATGACGATACCTGCTTCAGCGCCGGGGTGATCGGGCTGGCGGCCAAGGGGGGCGCGGTCATCAGGAAGAGTGGAGACACTTATATGTTACGGGGAACGTCCAAGCCTCGGGTCGCGCTTACCACTGACGAATCCAAACTCAGGAAGAAGCTGTGGCTCTTGGGTAAGACAATGTTGGAACTCTCGGATGAAAATCACGTGGTGATCGGGGAAGCTCGCGAGGCGCACCGTAAGCTTCTCGCCTCCCAGGCGAGGAAAGTGCATTTCAAGCTCAACCTCGGCTGGTGTATCCCGGGCCTCATCCTCTCGATGGTGGGAACCATCCTGTTCCTCCTGGGGATCGATTTCGTTACAGGACTACTTATGGGAGGGTGTGGGCTCATGGGATGTCTGCCGATGCTCAACCCCGTAGATCGCCAGGGAGGAAAGGCGGGCGTAGTAATAATGCTAATGACTATGATTTTGATGGCAGTGGCTGTCGTAGTTGCTCAGTGGGGGACTGGGGGAATGGGGTTGACGCCGCCAGCCCTCATCCTCTGCATGATTGTGTATGCGCTGAATCTTGTCTTTATCCACCTGATGAAGGCCCCGACGCGCCTGGGCCGACGGGTGATGGATCAGATTGAAGGGTTCCGGCACTACCTGAGCGTGGCGGAAGAGGATCGGCTCAGCTTGTATACTCCCCGGAAAGACTCGGAGAAGACCCCGGAGCTTTTTGAGCGCTTCCTGCCCTACGCCCTGGCCCTTGGATGCGAACAGCAATGGGCTGGGCAATTTGATGAGATCCTGACGGCAGCGGGCAGGGCCCCCGGGGACAGTTCCTACCGCCCCAGCTTCTACTCGGGCAGTTCGGGGGGGATCAGCGGGGGGGTCGGCGGGATGATGAGCGACCTGTCGTCCGGAAGTTTCACCGGCTCCCTCGCCTCCTCGGCCAGCGCACCATCGTCCGGTGGCAGCGGTGGTGGCGGTGGTGGCGGTGGCGGTGGAGGATCCGGTGGCGGGGGCGGCGGTGGCGGCGGCGGGGGCTGGTAGGGCAAGGCTCCGGAGCCCAAAAAACCCGGCCGGGGGAGGGCCGGGTTTGCGTAAGGATTAAAGGAAGCTCGTGATCAGGGGCCCGGGGGCGTCGGCTCGGCCGAGGGCGGCGCAAAGTCGGATGGAGGGCTCGGGGGGGCCGGCTCGGCCGGAGCAGCGAGCGAACTCTTGAAAGGGGCGGAGGGCTTGAAGCCTACCGACCTTGAGGCCGCGATATGCATGGGCTCGCCAGTCTTGGGATTCCGCCCCATCCGGGCTTTGCGGTTTTTCACCTCAAATGACCCGAATCCAATCAATTGAACTTTTCCCTGCGTGCGAACGCCATTGGCGATCGCACCCAGGACAGCAGCGACCGCGTCTTCGGCAGCGCGCTTGGTGGCGTCCTTGCCCAAGGACCCTTGGACGGCTTCGATCAGTTCAGCTTTATTCATAGCACTAACGGTTTTGGGTCTAGCGATACATTTTGTAAAGCTAAAACACATCGTAGTTATGCCCCGAAATATAAGGGATTTACGTCGATCCTGCCCCTCCGATGATTTGGAGCACTGGGCTGGAAAGCCTAATAAAACAAGGGTTTATGGGCTGTTAGGTTATCTTATGATCTTATAAGGTTCTTATTACCAGCGAATTATGTATTTCAGGAGGGGGTCCGGGAGGACCGAATCTCCCGGGTTTCGGACCCGCTTCCACATCTTTCATTAGCCGAATCCGGCCCCTTTATGCCCGCGGCATGAAAATCCCCGGATGATTTCGGTCGCGTGGTCCGGGTGGGGGAGATCCGGGGATCCCCCGACTGAAATCCGTGCCTTCCTGATGCCGGCAGGGGGGGGTGGTTCAGGGATGGTCTCGCAGGGACCCATCCGGTCTGCTTTGACCCTTGTGATATCGGGTGCAAACCGACTTTGTGAATGATTTCACAAATTCATCTTGCCCGGTTCAGGAGCCACCTTTATAGGCGTCCCGGTTCCCGTTTCGAATGCCGTCGATATCACGTGTCTTAGCCCTCCAGTTTTCGCGACTGGGCGCCCTGCTGACCTTCCTGATCCTGGGAGCTGGGAGTGCCATGGCGGCCAGCGGGGGACATGAGCATCTGCCGCAGGCGGCCGAGGAACTGGCCCGTCCCCTGGGAATCCCGATTACCAATTCCATGGTGATGGTCTGGGTGGTGGCCGGGGTGTTGATCCTGGTCTCCTGGCTGGCGACGAGAAAGATACAGCTGGTCCCCGGTGGGCTTCAGAACTTCGTGGAATGGCTGGTGGAGAGCCTGATCAATTTTTTCACCGGGATCATGGGGGAACATCTCGCCAGGCGGACCTTCTGGTTCCTGGCCACCGCCTTCATCCTGATCCTCTTTTCCAACTGGGCGGGACTCATTCCCGGGGTAGGAACGGTTGGTTTTGAATTGAGTGGGGAAGGAGTCGATGCGCACGACAAATTCCGGCCCTTCTTCCGGGGTGCCAATGCGGATCTCAATCTCACCATGGCGATGGCGCTGACCTTCTTCCTCCTCTGGTTCTACTGGTCCTTCACCGAGATCGGCCCGGTCAACTTCATCAAGCATATCTTCGCCCCCAAGGGGGGGAAGTTCGAGGGCATCATGTTGATCCTGATGGGGGGGCTCTTCCTCTTCGTTGGCCTGATCGAGGTGCTCTCCATCGCGGTGCGCCCCATCGCCCTCATGTTCCGACTTTACGGCAACGTGTATGCCGGGGAGAGCATGCTGGAGATCTTGATGACCATGTTCAACCTGCCGAACTGGCTCCAGTGGCTCCCGGCCCTTCCCTTCTACTTCCTGGAACTGCTGGTCGGCTTCGTGCAGGCCCTCGTCTTCGCGCTGCTCTGTGCGGTCTTCACCAAGCTCATGTGCGAGCATCACGAGGAGGATCACGGCGAAGAGGCCCACGATCACGACGAAGCTCCGGCCGCGACAAACTCCGCGGAACCAAGTTCCTGAACAGATACTCTTGCCGGTCGGACCATGGACCCCGTGGAGGCCGGCGAAAGAAGAGACAAACCAACAAAAACAGAACAATGGACATCCTGATACAACTCCTTGCGAACGTTCCTTTCGTCTTCGACCTCCTGGCCGAGATGGAAGGGAAAATCCACGTTGGCCTTGCAGGTACCGGTGCCGGGATCGGCGTGGGCCTGGTCGGCGCGAAAGCCACCGAAGCCGTGGGCCGCAATCCTGGTGCCCAGGGACAGATCATGACGATCGCGATCATCTTCGCCGCCCTGGCGGAGGGGATCATCTTCATCGCTCTCTTCCTTGTGAATTGAGGGTTTCAGGAGGACGCTCCCTGCCCGGGAGCGTCCTCTCCCCTCGTCCATTCGTTCCCAATCCCTCTTTTCCACCATGCCTTTCGACAACATCCTGATCCTCGCGGCCGAGACCGAGGCTGCCGACGGCAACATAGTCGAAACCATCACCACGACTTTCCAGATCCACTGGTGGACTCTGTTCTGCCAGCTGGTCAATTTCCTGATCGTCTGCCTGGTCCTCAAGAAGTTCGCCTACCGCCCGGTCATGGACCTCCTTGAACAGCGCCGCAAGCGGATCGCCGACGGGGAGGCCAAGCTCGCAGAGGTGGAGGAACAGATTGCGGCCAGCGAGAAGCGCACCCAGGAGGCCATCCAGGAAGCCAATGAGCGTGCCAAGCGCCTGGTGGAGGAGGCCAAGGAGAGCGCAGTTGCCATCGGAGAGAAGAAGGCCCAGGAAGCGACGGCGGAAGCCAGAGCCATCCTGGCCAAGGCCGAGGAGGCCGCGAGGAGCGAGCGTGACAAGATGCATGCGGCCCTGAAGAAGGAATTCGGGCGCCTGGTGACCACCACCACCGCCCAGGTCACCGGCAAGGTCCTGACCGACGAGGACCAGAAGCGCATCAATGAAGAAGCCCTCGCCGAGGTCGACAGCTAGGAAGCGAGGCAAGCAGTCATGAAAATTTCCCGCGAAGCTGCCACTACCGCCCGCCGCGCCTTCCGCATGTGCGTGGAGGGTGACCGCGTGGTCGATGACAAGCTTCGCAAGGTCTTCAAGAAGGTCGCGGAAGATAAGCCCCGCGGCTGGCAGGCCATCCTGCACGAACTGAAGCGCCTGACCCGCCTTGAGATGGAGCGGCGCCAGGTCCTGGTCGAAAGCGCCGAGGCTCTCGATGAAGCCTCGCAGGACCGGGTGAAGGCCAGTCTCGCCGAGAAGTATGGCGACGACCTCTCCTTTGAATACAAACTCAATCCCGTCCTCCTCGGCGGGATGCGCGTGCGTGTCGGCAACGACGTCTGGGACGGCAGCGTTAAGACCCGTCTCGATAGACTCGCCAACTCCTTCTAAGAACTCTCTTCCACCTCTTTCCCCTTCAAATTCAATCCTCCCTCCCATGAGCAACATCCTTCAGGAACTGGAACAGGAAATCGCAAACGTCTCCGCCGGGGTCGCCAAGACCAATGTCGGGACCGTGCGGGAAATCGGAGACGGCGTCGCCAAGGTCGAAGGCCTCAGCGAAGTGCAGCTCAATGAAATGATCGAATTTCCCGGCAACCTCTTCGGCCTCGCCCTCAACCTGGAGGAAGGGGAAGTGGGTGTCGTGATGCTCGGTGAATCCAGGCACATCGCGGAAGGCGACGAGTGCCACACCACGGGCAAGCTGCTCTCCGTGCCCGTGGGCAAGGGACTCCTTGGCCGGGTGGTGGACGCTCTGGGACGCCCGGTGGACGGCAAGGGGGAGATCCAGTCGGATGATACCTACCCGGTGGAAAAGATTGCCCCCGGCATCATCAAGCGGAAGTCGGTGAGTGTGCCCGTGCAGACCGGGATCGCGGCCATTGATGCCATGATCCCGATCGGTCGCGGCCAGCGTGAGCTCATCATCGGGGACCGCTCCACCGGCAAGACCACCATTGCGGTGGACACCATCATTTCTCAGGCGCAGCAGAACAAGGCCGCCCGGGAAGGGACCCTCAAGGATCACAAGCCGCTCTACTGTGTCTACGTCGCGATCGGCCAGAAACAGTCCAACATCGCCCGGATCATCGCGACTCTGGAGAAGGCCGATGCCATGGATAACACCATCGTGGTGGCCGCTGCCGCCTCGGACTCTGCCACCAACCAGTTCCTCGCACCTTATTCCGGCTGTGCCATGGCCGAGTATCTCATGGACCAGGGTGAGGATGTCCTCATCGTTTACGATGACCTCTCCAAGCAGGCGGTGGCCTACCGCCAGGTCTCCCTCGTCCTGCGGCGGCCCTCCGGGCGGGAAGCCTATCCCGGGGACGTCTTCTACCTTCACAGCCGCCTCCTGGAGCGCTCGGCCCGTCTCTCCAACGCGGAGGGCGGGGGATCGATCACCGCCCTGCCCATCATCGAGACCCAGGCAGGCGACGTCTCGGCCTACATCCCCACCAACGTGATCTCGATCACCGACGGCCAGATCTTTCTTGAGACCGACCTGTTCTATCAGGGTATCCGTCCCGCCATCTCAGTGGGTCTCTCGGTATCCCGGGTGGGATCGGCGGCCCAGACCAAGGCTATCAAGAAGGTCTCGGGCACAACCAAGCTTGACCTCGCCCAGTTCCGGGAGCTGCAGGCCTTCGCCCAGTTCGGCTCTGATCTCGACGATGCAACCAAGGCCAAGATCGAGCGGGGAGAGCGCATTGTGGAGCTCTTCAAGCAGAACCAGTACAGCCCACTTGGCCTCGACCTGGAGGTCGCCACTCTGTGGGCGATGCAGAACGGATACTTCGACGACGTGGAGGTGAAGCGCATCAAGGAGTGCCAGGAGGCGCTCGAGGAGTTTCTCACTACCCGCAAGGCCGATCTCCTCCAACTCATCCTCGACGAAAAGGCTCTCACCGACGACGTGGTGGGCGGCCTCGAGACTGCCCTCAAGGATTTCAAGGCCTCCTGGAGCTAAGGATAATCAGGCCGGCAGGGGAAACCTGCCGGGGAAATCACAGGACAGGCAACCCAGCTGACAACAGACCACGGTTAACTGAAGAATGGCTAACCTTCGTGACATTCGCCGGCGCATCAAGTCGGTCAAGAATACCTCGCAGATCACCAAGGCGATGCAGCTGGTGGCGGCCGCGAAGATGAAGAAGGCCCAGGACCAGGCCATCGCCGGGCGCGACTACGCTGATCGGCTCAACCAGGTGCTGGTCCATCTCAGGGACAATGTCAGCGTCAGCGAGGACGATCACGCCCTTCTCAAGCAGCCCAAGGGCAAGAAGGAGCTCATGCTGGTGGTTTCCACCGACAAGGGCCTCTGCGGCGGGCTCAACACCAACCTCCTCAAGAAGGTGCGGGCCGGGATGGCGGAGGATACCGACGTGGTCACCGTGGGCCGCAAGCTTCGCATGTCCCTTGGCAAGCTGGGGCACAACATCGTCTCCGACTGGGAGGTGGCTG
>Ga0310342_100003079_pt1 | contig 10897 bp, 9 predicted proteins | sample S15DNA20500_MG_FD_206155 | JGI IMG/M metagenome (GOLD analysis project Ga0310342, IMG submission 206155) | Marine microbial communities from station ALOHA, North Pacific Subtropical Gyre - S1503-DNA-20-500_MG | ecosystem: Environmental > Aquatic > Marine > Oceanic | place: Pacific Ocean: North... | reverse complement strand
GGCGCGTATTCCCGGCGTGGACAAGCGTGACCTCGAGGCCCACTACCTGGCCGGGGGCAACGTGGAGCGGGTGGTACGGGCGCTGATCGGAGCCGACCGGGCCGGCATCGAACTGGATTTCCGCACGGCGTCCTCCATCGACCTGGCCGGCCGGGACGTTCTGGATGCGGTGCGCACCAGCGTCACCCCCAAGGTGATCGACTGTCCCAACCCGGACTCTGGCAAGACCGAGGTGGCGGCGGTGGCCAAGGACGGCATCCAGGTGCTGGCCAAGGCGCGGGTGACCGTGCGCACCAACATCGCGCGCCTCGTTGGTGGGGCAGGCGAGGAGACCATCATTGCCCGGGTCGGCGAGGGCATCGTGTCCACGATCGGCTCCAAGGACACTCACAAGCTAGTGCTCGAGAATCCCGACGATATCTCCAAGACCGTTCTGGCGCGGGGTCTGGATGCCGGGACGGCCTACGAGATCGTCTCGATCGACATCGCGGACGTGGACATCGGGACGAACATCGGCGCACGCCTGCAGGCCGACCAGGCCGAGGCGGACAAGCGCGTGGCCCAGGCCCTGGCCGAGAAGCGGCGCGCCATGGCCGTGGCAGCGGAGCAGGAAAACCAGGCACTCGTGGTCGCAAACAGGGCCAAGGTGGTGATGGCCGAGGCGGAGGTGCCCCTGGCCATGGCCGAGGCGCTGCGCAGCGGCAATCTGGGCGTCATGGACCTCTACCGCCTGCGCAACATCCAGTCCGACACCGGTATGCGCGACAGCATCGCCAAGGGCGGATCCGAAGACACTCCCACAAGCGACGACTAGGAATTGACCGTGCCTGTCCATCTCTTCTTCGTCGTCGCGGCCCTGGGCGATCCGGGCGTGCGCCTGGCCGAATTCAACATCGGGGACCTCCTGTTCCTGTTCATCTTCGTGGGGATTCCCCTCGTCAAGAAGTTGCTGTCCGGTGGCAAGAACAAGCAGGGAGCAGGAATGGAGGCGAGACGGACGGGTCGGGAGGTTCGGCAGCAGCAAAGCCTGGCAGAGCGCCTCGAGGCCCTGGGGATTTCGATATCAGAAGATTCAATGGTGGAGGACGGGGCCGGAGCCATTCGCATGCAGTCCACTGCGGACGAGGAAGACTACGAGGGGTCCCTCGGTGCTGCGGAGGCCGAGCCCGTCTCAGAGGCGGAAGCAACGCTCGAACCAGTGCCGTTCCGACCCCAGCCCCAGACCACCGCACCGCTACTCCAGACGCACTCCTTCAAGGCCCTGACGGGGCACCTGGCGGAGGAGGTCGCCGAGGACTTTGCGGGTTCCCTCTCCAGCACCTCGGGGTCGTTGAGCGAGTGGGGCGATCGCGGAGACTTGCTGCGAAAGTCCGGCCCGGCTGCATCGGTCCGGCGCTCGGACCGCTGGGGTGCCGCGGCCCGCAGGGACTGGGCGAAGGTGGTCATCATGAACGAGATTCTCGGTCCCCCCGTCTCGACGCGGCGCCCCGGCGCTGCCCTCGGGCCCCCTGGACTTTCCTGAACCCCCGGAGTCCGGGCAGCACCCATGGCACGCCGCTACTGGCTCATGAAGTCCGAGCCGTCGGTCTACTCCTTCGAGGACCTCGAAGCGGAATCAGACCGGACGACGGGCTGGGACGGGGTGCGCAACTACCAGGCCCGCAACCTGATGCGCGATGAGATGGCCGTCGGGGACGGGGTTCTCTTCTACCACTCGAACGCCAAGCCCCCCGGGGTGGCGGGGGTGGCCGAGGTGGCCTCCGGGCCCATGCCCGATCCGACCCAGTTCGATCCGGCCGATGGGCACTTCGATCCCAAGGCCGATCCGGAGGCTCCGCGCTGGATCCTGGTGCGCATCCGAGCCGTGGATTCCCTGCCGCGCTTCGTGTCCCTGACCGACCTGAAGGCTGAGCCGCGTCTGGAGGGAATGGGGGTCTTGCAGCGCGGAAGCCGTCTTTCCGTGCAATCCGTGGCGCCGGACGAGTGGCGGCAGGTGCTGAAGATGGGGGCCTTCAAGGGACCGGACCGCGGCCCTCGCTGATCACGCAAACCCATTCCCTGCATATGTTTAGGTTGATCGCATAGCCCACCTGCAGCGCTGGTGGCCGCCCCTGCCCCGGGCCTGTGCGCGGAAAGTGCTTTTTTCCCTGCGGATGGTGGCTTGATCCCCGCCCCTGAAAATGGCCTACAGGGGGCTTGGTGGGCCCCAAAGGGCCCCGACGGCCCGCGCCGCGGGCCGCATTCAGGACCTCTAAGACCGGAATCGACCCATGACCCAGAACTACGAGAACCTCGTGTCGACCGTGGACGGTGTGCGCGGAGACGTTGAGAAGGCTGCCCGTGGCAACAAGGCCGCAACCGCCCGCGTCCGCAAAGTCATGCAGGAGGTGAAAAACGTCGCCCAGTCCATCCGCAAGGAAATGCTCGAACTCCGCGACGCTGGCGGATCGGGCGACGGCGGCGGCGGCGACGCCACCAACGGCATCTAGCTCGCCAAGTCCACCAGGACCTGTGGCGCGGGGGCTCCCCCTTGAAGGAGCCCCCGTCCACTGGTCTGTGCCCAGAGGGAGTTGAGGGCTGCACTTCCGGCCTGGCCAAGGTCGAGGGTCCACTCGTTCACGTAGAGGTCCACATGGGCCCACAGGACCGCCTCGGTCAGTTCCTGGGCATGGCCTGCCATGGATGCCAGGCATGCCTCGCGGTGCTGAAGGCCCCACTGGATCGAGTCCCGCAGGGCGGCGCTGAAGCGCCCTAGCAGGTCTGGGCCCAGGTCCAGCCGTGCGGCGATGCCCCCCAGGGGCAGGAGTTCCCCGGTTGCGGTCTGCCAGGTTTCACCCAGGTCCTCGATGCGCTCCAGATCACGCTCGTGCCAGGTGAAGCGGCCCTCGTGGATGCAGATGCCGTAGTCGGCCTCGCCGCGCTCGAGGGCCGGCATGATGTCGGAGAAGACCACGTGCTGGAGGTCCACCGCCTCGGGGTGATAGAGGCTCCAGAGCAGGGCCGCGGTGGTCCAGCGGCCCGGGGTGAGGACCCGGGGAGTTGTGCCGGGCCGTGGGGGCGCACCCCGTGGGGCCAGGACGAGGGGACCAACCCCGTGGCCCAGGGCGGACCCCACCGGGAGCACGCCGAAGCGATCCCCGACGGGAAGCATGGCGTGAAAACTGGCCTTGGTGAGGTCGAAGCGGTCCGCGTGCAACCCCTCGTTCAGTGCTTCCACGTCATCGAAGGTCACGTCGAAGGTGAGGCCGCGCGGGTCCACGGCTCCGGAGAGCAGGGCGTGGAATGCGAAGGTGTCGTTTGGGCAGGTGGAGACGCCCAGCCGGAGCGGCCGGGTCACGCCCGGGGGCGGGCTGGGGCCGTGGCCTCTGCGCGCCACTCCGCTTCGGCCAGGACCTCGAGGGCGACACGCCTGGCAGCAGCAAGGGCCCCGGGGATGCGCCAGTGCCCCGGTTCCCGGTCCCCGACTAGGTTCGAGATGCCGCGTACGATGGCGAACGGGACCTGGTTCAGCACGCAGGCCATGGCCACGGCGAAACCCTCCATGTCCTCGGCCACGGCGTCCGGATGCCGCGCGGTGCGTTCAGCGGCATGCTCGGGGGAATCCGATGCGGCGCAGGTGGTGAGCAGGAGAGCCGGCGGAGTGCCTGCCGGGGACTCGAGGTCGATGCGGTCCTCCACCGGCATCGGCGTGGTCTCCTCGGATCCAGGCCACTGGGGGTAGCCCAGGGCGGGGGGACCCTTGAAGGACGCGCCTCGCCCGGCGCCGATCCCGTCGATGGCGACGGAGGTGAACGCGAGGGCGGATCCGACGGGGTTGCTGACCTCGTCATAGGTACCGGCGATGCCCACCAGGAGTACCCGGTCGGGTGTGTGGCGGGCGATCAGCTGGGAGGCCCGTGCTCCGGCGGCGGCCGGCCCGAAGCCGCAGATGGCCTCGGTGGCCTTTGCGTTCCCGAGCCCGCCCTGGTCCTGGAAGCGCTGGTATTCCAGATCCGTCGGAAAGAGCAGTAGCGTCTGGTTCGTCATCACGCTGCGCATCCTACGCGCTATCCTCGCACCGATGGAAGGCGTGACGGGGGAACAGGCCGGTGAGGCCGGACTCGAGGCCGCGCGGCGCGTGCTCGCGGAGTCCTTCGGGCACGAGGGGTTCCAGCCGCACCAGGAGGGAGCGGTGGCAGCGGTCCTCATGGGTCGCGATTGCCTGGTCACCATGCCCACGGGTGCGGGCAAGTCCCTCATCTTCCAGCTGCCGGCCCTGGTCCTGGATGGCCTGACCCTGGTCGTCAGCCCGCTGATCGCACTGATGAAGGACCAGGTGGACGCGCTCGTCCAGAAGGGCATTCGCGCGGCGGCGGTCAACTCGAGCCTGGACGCGAAGACGCGGGCAAGGAACCTGCGCCGGGCGGCGGCGGGGGAACTGGACCTCTTGTACGTGACCCCCGAGCGGTTCCGCAGTCCCGCCTTCCGGGCGGCGCTGCCCACCATGGGGATCGTGCGCCTGGCCATCGACGAGGCCCACTGCATCAGTCAGTGGGGACACGATTTTCGCCCCGACTACTGGCGTCTGGGCGAATACCGGGCCCTGGCAGGCTCGCCGCCCACCATCGCCCTGACCGCGACCGCCACACCCCAGGTGGCGTCCGACATCGTTGCCTCCCTGGGTCTGGAGGATCCGCTGATCGTGCGCAGCGGCATCGAACGCCCCAATCTCTTCTTCCACTGCACCCATGTGGACCATGCCGAGGACAAGGTGACGCTCCTGGCGGAACGCATTCGCTCCATGGACGGCCCGGGGATCGTCTACTCCGCCCTGATCCGCGATCTCGAGGCGCTGCACGGGGAACTGGCCCGCCGTGGTGTGAGTAGCCTCGTCTACCACGGCAAGCTCTCGAGCGGGGAGCGGCACCGGATGCAGGAGCGCTTCATGGCCTCGGAGCGCGACGTGGTCCTGGCCACCAACGCCTTCGGGATGGGGGTGGACAAGGCGGACATCCGCTTCGTCTTGCACGCGCAGATCCCGCGCACCCTGGAGGCCTGGACCCAGGAGGTGGGCCGCGCCGGGCGGGACGGCAAGCCGTCGTGGTGCGAGTTGTTCTATTTCGAGGAGGATCTGGCCATCCAGCAGAACTTCATCCGCTGGGCCAACCCCGACCGCACCTACCTGCTGGGGGTGCTCGACACCCTGGTCGGATGGGGCGAGCGGCTGCAGGCCAAGGACCTCGATGATCTGCGCGATGAGCTTCTGGTGAAGAACCGCGCCGACAACCGCGTTTCCATCTGTCTGAAGTGGCTCGAGGTGCTCGGGGTGACCCGCGGGTCGTTCGAGATGCACAACCTGGAACTGGCGCGCGCTCTCGAACCTGGGGAACTGCCGGACTTCGTGGGCAGCGAGGGCAAGCTGCGCACCGACCTGGAGGCGCTGCTGGCCATGCTCTCCTTTGCCAAGGATACGGACATCTGCCGGCGCACTCTCCTTGAGCAGCACTTCGACCTGGTCGGGTCAGAGGCTCCCTGCGGCGCATGTGGGGCCTGTGAGGATGCCAACCAGTGGCGCGGGTTGAACTTCAGACCGCGGGCCACGTCCAGCCCGCAATCGGCAGCAGAGGGGGCGCCCGGGGGAGAGGCCAGGGACGACGTGCCCTTCAAGCGCGGCGACTGGGTGCGCATCGACGGACGGCACCTTGGTCAGGTGGTGCGGGTGGAAGGGGAGGGCGGTTCCCTGCGCCTGGTGGTGGAGAGTGGTGCCGACCTGCGCCGGCGCACGGTGAACCCGCGCAGGAAACGCGTGGAGTTGCTCTGACCCCCAACCCCGGGGGTGGCGAACCAGCCCCCAGAACCCCGGGCTCGCGCTACAGGCCGCTGACCGGGCCGCTGCCGTCGATGGCGGCCCGCAAGGTGTGGCGCACATAGACCGCGACCATGGCCCGGCGGTAGTCATGGTCACCGGGGATGTTGGCCAGCGGGTGGCACTGGGCGTGGGCCGCTTCTCCGGCCGACTGGATGGCCGCGGCCAGATCCTTGCCGTCCCCGTTTACACCCACACCCTCGATGCAGCGGGCGGCCCTGGTCAGGTGAACCGGCCGCGCCTGCAGGCCCACCGCCACCAGATCGGCGGAGGTGATCACATCCCCCTCGACGTCGAGCCGCACCGCGACCCCGAACAGTGGGAAGTCGATCGAACCCCGGTCGCGCAGTTTGCCGTAGGCGCCACGGTGCCACAGTCCCGTGGCGGGCACCTTGATGCGTACCAGGACCGCGTCCCGCCCGACGGTCTTGTTCCAGATCCCGTCCCGGTCCCACAATTCATCGATGGGGATCTCGCGCTGTCCCTCTGGGCTGTGGAAGACCAGGCTGGCCCCCAGGGAGGCCAGGGCCGGCGCGGTGTCATTCGAGGCCGCGGCCACGCAGCGCGATCCTCCAGCGACCACGTGGCACTCGGTGCCATCCTTCTTCAGGCAAAAGCCCAGGGCCGAGCGCCAGAAGTGGGTCTGGTTGTACCACTGGCAGCGGGTGTCCAGCATGACGTTGCCGCCGAGGGTGCCCATGCGGCGCAGTTGCGGGCCGCTGACGATCCCCGCGCTCTGGGCCAGGGCCGGTGCCTGCTCTTGCACGCGCGCATCTCCGGCGAGGGCATCGAGGGTGACCATGGCTCCGATCGAGAGCGAGCCGTCATCCTCGACCTCGATGCCGTGCAACTCCTCGATGTCCGCCAGGGCGATCACCACCTTGGGGGTGAACAGTTCGTGCTTCATGTTCGGCAGGAGGTCCGTGCCGCCGGCGATCACCATTGCATCGGTGCCGTGCTCGGCCAGCAGGGCCACCGCGTCCGCGATGGCGGTGGGGCGCTCGACCTGGAACTGCGGCAGGCGCAACATCAGACGCTCGCCTTCCCGTTGGTTGGCCGATCCGCCAGGGCGGCCAGGACGCTGGCCGGGGTCATGGGAAGATGGGTCAGGCGGATGCCGACGGCATCGAAGACCGCGTTCGAGATTGCCGGGATCGAGGGGTGGAGCGGACCCTCGCCCGCCTCCTTGGCCCCGTAGGGTCCCTCCGGATCGAGGCTCTCGATGATCAGGGCGTGCAATTCCGGCGTGTCGATGGAGGTGGGGATGCGGTAATCGAGCAGAGAGGGGCCGGCGTGCAGACCGAAGCGGTTGACGTCGTGGTCTTCCATCAGCGCCTCGGCGATGCCCATGTAGGCCGAACCCTCGATCTGGCCCGCCACCAGCATGGGGTTGATGGCGCGGCCGCAGTCGTGGGCGATCCAGCAGTTGTCCACCGTGATGCGGCCCGTCTCCTCGTTCACGTGGGCCTCGACCACGTGGGCCGTGAAGGAGTAGGCCGGGGAGGCGCCAATGGTGCCCCCGCGGTAGTCCCCGCCGAGTTCCGGGGTGTTGTAGGAGCCGGTCGCGCCGAGGGTGTCGTGACGCTCCTCGGCCAGATGAAAAGCCTCCTGTACCGAGATCAGGCGCGAACCGTCCTCGGTGTCGCGCACCGAGCCGCCGCCCATGACCACCCGCGCGGCATCGACTTCCCAGGCCACGGCCACGGCGTCGACGATCTGATGCCGCAACTTGCGGCAGGCGTCGATGGTGGCGTTGCCGACCATGAATGTGACCCGGCTGGAATATGCACCCAGGTCCACCGGGCAGAGGTCGGTGTCGGCCATCACCACGCGCACGTCCCCGGGATCCATGCCCAGTTCCTCGGCCACGATCATCTGGCAGACCGTGTTCGATCCCTGACCGATGTCGTTGCCGCCGGTGAAGACCGTGACAAGGCCGGACCGGTCCACCTTCAACTGGATGCCGGCCTGGGGCAGCTTGTTGGGATAGACCGGGTAGTTGGTGCCCGAGATGTACATCGAACCTGCTACGCCGAGCCCGTGACCGCGGGGGAGCTTGCCGCGCCGCGCCTTCCAGTCCGACGCGCTTTCCACCGCATCCAGGCAGGACATGAATCCGTTGGAGGTCACGCGCTGGCCGTTGACCGTGTGGGTGTCCTCGCCCTGGAAGTTGACCCGCCGGATCTCGATCGGGTCCAGGTCCAGGTGCTCGGCCATCTGGTCGAGCTGGACCTCGAAGGCAAAGCGCGGCTGCACCGAGCCGTGCCCACGCTTGGGGCCGCAGGGCGGCTTGTTCGTGAAGACCCTGGTCGAGTCGAAGCGGTAGGAGGGGAAGTCGTATGGCCCGGTCAGCAACTGGCCCGAGTAGTAGGTGGTGACCAGCCCGAAGGACGAGTACGCCCCGCCGTCGATCAGGATCCTGGCGTCCACGGCGGTCAACCGGCCGTTCTTCATGGCCCCGGTCCTGTAGTGCATGTGCATCGGGTGGCGGCCGCGGTGCGCGTAGAAAACCTCCTCGCGGGTCCACAGACACTTCACCGGGCGGCCGGTCTTCATGGCCAGCTTGGCCACCACGAACTCGAGGGCGAAGGGGTCGGACTTGCCACCGAAGGCGCCGCCCAGGCAGGGCTGAATGACGCGGATCCTGGCCTGGGGCAGTTCCAGCACACTGGCCAGGGCGCGCTGGACGTAGTGGGTGATCTGGGTGGAGGACCAGAGGGTGAGCAGGCCGTCGGCATCGTAGCGCGCCACGGCGCAGTGCGGCTCGATGGCGGTGTGGGTGGAGCCGTGGAAGAAGTACTCGCCCTCGATGACCTCGTCGGCTTGGTCGAACGACGCGTCCACCTCGCCAAAGGAGAGCTCGACGTGCTTGGAGATGTTGCCCCTGGAGCGCTTCTCCGGCTTGTCCGGTGAGGACTCGTGGATCTGGGGTTCTCCCCGCTCCAGGGCATCGTGGGGATCCAGGAAGGCGTGCAGGTCCTCGTATTCGACCTCGATCAACTTCACTGCGGCGTTGGCCGTGTCCTCGTCCAGCGCCGCGACGGCCGCCACCTCGTCACCGATGAAGCGCACCTTGTCCACCGCCAGGGCGTTCTCATCCGGGGTCCAGGGGATGACCCCGTAGCGGATGGGGAGTTCGGATCCCACCAGAACCGCGCGGACGCCATCCAGAGCCTCGGCTTTGGATGTGTCGATCGAGCGGATGCGCGCGTGGGCCTTCGGGCTGCGCAGGAATTTCACGTGCAGCATGCCCGGCAGGACGATGTCGTCGGCGTAGATGGCGGTCCCGGTGGCCTTGGCCAGGCCATCGACCTTGCGCCCGGGCTGGCCCACGACATCGAAGCCCGCGGGCCAGGGAGGGCCTACGCCGTGCTGGTCGCGCGCGGCCATCTCAGGCGTCTCCGCCTTTTTTTGCGGGGGCTTTCTTCCAGGGATTCTCGCCCGGGGCCCAGGCGGGCGAGGCGGGTTCGGTGCCGGCGGCCTCGGCCACGACCAGTTCCACCGCCTGGACGATCTGGGTGTAGCCGGTGCAGCGGCAGAGGTTGCCCGCCAGCGCATCCTTGATCTCACAGGGGGAGGGTGATGGATTCTCGTTCAGGAGTGCGCGGGCCGAGAGCATCATGCCGGGCTGGCAGAACCCGCACTGGAGTGCTCCGCAGCGGTCAAACGCCTCCTGGACCGGGTCGGCGCCCTGGCCTCCGGCCGCGACGTGGGCTGGCATGAGGCCCTCGATGGTGGTGATCTCCCGCCCCTCGGAGAGTGCCGCCAGGGTGATGCACGAGAGCACGGGCTGGCCGTCCACCAGCACCGTGCAGGCGCCGCAATCACCCTTGTCGCAGCCCTGCTTGGAACCGGTCAGACCGAGGCTGTAACGCAGCACTTCGAGCAGCGTCCAGTGGTCGGGGGCGGCGATGTCGCGCCGGTCCCCGTTTACACGAAGATGGAGAACCCGCATCGTCTGCATTGTCGCCCATGGGATCGGACCGGACAAGGGAAGGGGATGGTCAGGAATCCGTACGCGGGGTGGGTCGGCGCGTATTCGGACGGCGGCCGCCCCGGATCGTCGAGGACGTGGTCAAACGCCTGCTCGACCGGTTGGCCGGGCCCGGCAAGGCGCGCACCCTCCGGCGCCGTCTGGTGGCACGCTGGACCAGGACCCTGTCCCGCCTGGGGCTCCTGGGGGCGGTTTCGGCGGGCAACCTGATCCAGGTCTACTTTGACGGGGACGAGGCTTTCGATTCGATGTGGGCGGCGATCGACGCCGGGGAAAAGGAGATCCTGCTCCAGACCTACCTGATCGAACCGGACCCGGTGGGGGAGCGCACCCGCGACGCCCTGATCGCCGCCGCCGGGCGCGGCTGCCAGGTGGTCCTGCTCTTCGATGCGATCGGAGCCCACAAGCTGACCGACGAGTTCCTGGCCCCGTTGCACGCTTCTCCGGTGCGCGTGCTGGCATACAACCCGCCCCTCAGACTCCGGACGCGATTCTCGCGACTGGTCCGCAACCACCGCAAGATCCTGGTTGTAGACGGGAACGTGGCCTTCTGCGGCGGGATGAACATCGCCTTCCGCTACGCCGGAACGGGCCACGGGGACGGGCGCTTCCGCGATACACACCTCAGGCTGGTTGGACCCTGCGTGGCCGACCTCGAGGCCCTCGTGCGCGGAACGATCGCGGAGGTGGACTGCGGGCCTGTGGGAGTCATTGAAGACACCCACGTAGGTACCCCACCGGCCAGCAGAGCGGACGTGTCCGGCGCCAAGGGGTCTCTGGTGCAGGTGCTCGAGTCCCACGTGCGGCGCGATCGCCGGGCGATTCAGCGCGCCCTGCGCCTGGCCCTGGGGCGGGCACGGGAGCGTTGCTACCTGACAACGCCCTACTTCGTTCCGCCCGGGCGGCTGAAGCGCGCCATCCGGCGTGCGGCGGCACGGGGGGTCGAGGTCAGCATCCTGACCGCGGGACTCTCCGATGCACCCCTGGTGCGCATGGCGAGCCAGCACCTCTACGGCCGCTTCCTCCGTTCAGGGGTACGTATCTTCGAGTTGCGTGGG
>Ga0310342_100003078_pt1 | contig 10897 bp, 8 predicted proteins | sample S15DNA20500_MG_FD_206155 | JGI IMG/M metagenome (GOLD analysis project Ga0310342, IMG submission 206155) | Marine microbial communities from station ALOHA, North Pacific Subtropical Gyre - S1503-DNA-20-500_MG | ecosystem: Environmental > Aquatic > Marine > Oceanic | place: Pacific Ocean: North... | reverse complement strand
TTCGCCAATCGCGTTGCCCGGCAGGTTGCCAGGCAACGCCGTGACCTGTTGGTCAGCTTCTACGCGTACGGTTCCACGGTTGCTCCGCCGCGCGATCCGAAACTGAAGCTGGAAGACAACGTGGTGGTCGAGTTCGCCTACAGCGATCACTGCCTGAAGCACGATATCAACGATCCCGCCTGTCCAAACAACGTCCGCCTGAAAGCGTGGATCGAGGACTGGTCGCGGCGTGGCAAGGTTGTGTTCTATGACTACCCGCCCACCGGGAGGCACATCCACGTTCCGACCGGTTTCTTCGGTCACTACCAGAAGCTGCTCCGGTTCTTGCATCGCAACGGCGTGATTGGCCTGTCGGGCGAGAGCCAGGGCGTGTGGGCCGGTTCCTCATTGTTTCACTACATCCGGGCTCGCCTGATGTGGGACATCGATTCTGACGTCGACGAGTTGATCAAGGAGTTCTGCCGGGATCTGTTCGGCGATGCTGCGAAGACCATGCTGGCCTATTACCGGCGATATGAAACGGGGCTCGCACATCACCCCGGGCACATGATCTGGGGCGGTTGGGTCGCACACTTTGATCCGCAGGTGATCCGCGATATGCAGGATCTGCTCGATAAGGCCAAGCGTGAGACCGATGATCCCGCGGTGCAATTGCGTCTGAAGCTGGCCCAGGTGTCACTGAACACGTTTGTGATCACCCAGGTCGAGAACACGCCCGCCCCGAAGGTGACTGCCAAACAATTTGATCGATTTCGCAGGCTGCAGGCAGAGACCCTTGGCATGATTCGGCGGATGAATCTGCCGTACCCGATGGCGGCGACCGGTCCGTTCATCGACCGTCTCAAGAACAACGGTTACCGTCCGCCGTTTGAGGCCCTGCGGGGCAAACAACGTCTCGTGCTTCCGGTGGTCTGGCGATTTCGCACGGATCCCGACGACCATGGCGTGAAACAGGGCTGGCCTCGCTCCGTCAACTTTTCTGCCAGGCCATGGCAGGACATACGGGTCGACGACTTCTGGACGAACCAGGGCATTCGTCATCACGGTGCCGCCTGGTACACGACAAAAATCACGGTCCCGAAGAAGGTCAAAGAGGATCTGTGGTTGTTGTTCGACATGCTCGACGGAGCTGCCGAAATCTGGATCGACGGAAGGCTCGCCGGGAAGACACCGGCTGCTCCGTGGGACAAGCCCAAGGCCGTCGATCTCACGAAGCTGACCAGGCCCGGTGCCACGCATCAACTCGTGATGCGAGTCGTCAAGAAGTCCCACGCTGCGGGAATCAAGGGACGCGTGCGACTGATGGAAGTGCTTAGGGGCATTGGCGATCGCTAGGCCTTCTGGCACCGCATCGGCGAGTTGTTTGCGAGCCGTGTGTCGAAGGTGCCAGTTGGTGAGGGCAGGGGTCCCGGGATGAAATGTCCACCGATGGCGTATTGACTTCAACCAGTGCCGGATCGATAGTGCGCTGCGTCCGCGTTCAAAGGTGTCGTGTCGTCGTTGGCAGCATTGATTCCCGCCGAACTTGGCACCACCATGAAACCCGCGCGTGCTTTCCCAGGCCGGTACAACTGTGGACGGGGAGTGGATGACTGACAACGCCTCTTGCCACGGGCAACCAGCCGCTGTTGGACGGTCTCGCCGGAGTTTCCTGCAGGCCGGCTCCTTGCTGCTGGGAGGGCTGGGACTGTCTGACCTGCTCCGTTTGCGTGCGGCCGCCGGGGCGGCGAAGACTGTCGACACGGCCGTGATTCTGCTGTGGCTGGAGGGCGGCCCCAGTCACATGGAAACGTACGACATGAAGCCCGACGCTCCGCGAGAGTATCGCGGGGAGTTCTCGCCAATTCCCACGCGGGTTCCCGGGCTGGATGTCTGCGAGTTGCTGCCACGTCAATGCGAACTGGCCGACCGATTCAGCGTGATTCGTTCGATCGCGCACCAGGTGCCTGACCATCCGGGAGCCGCCGGCCGATTTTTGACAGGACGCACTCCACGCAACATCAGCGCTAGCGTTTCGGACCACCCGACCTTCGACGCGATTGTTGGCAGCATGCGCGAGGAAATCAGCCGGTCCGGGATTCCGCAATTCGTGTCCAACAGGGCGAGGCTGAAAGGTGGCGGGCAGGCGTACCTGGGACCAACCGCGGGGCCGTTCGTGGTTGACCTGCTGACGCCCAAGATGTCGCAGCTTCCGATTGGTCCGGATTTCGATCGGCTGGACCCGGAATTTTCGGTGGAGAATCTTGCTGTTGATGAGCAGGTGGCAGATCGGCTGGACGATCGGATGGCGCTGTTGGATGCGTTTGACCGGCTGAGGAGAGACGTCGATTCCAATCGGCTGATCGAGGCCAGCGACCGCTTTCAGCAACGTGCGGTGCAGGTGCTGAGTTCATCGGCAACTCGGGACGCATTTGACCTGGCTCGCGAACCTGCCGCCGTGCGCGACCGCTACGGTCGCAATACCATGGGGCACAGTGCGCTGTTGGCTCGCCGGTTGGTCGAAGCCGGCTGCAGCATGGTGACCCTGGACTGGGGCCGAATCTCCCGGAAATTTCCCACGTGGGACGACCACGGTGATGCGCAACACATTTTCGATGCCATGAAGAGCCGCCTGCCGGTCTACGACCAGGCAATCACGGCGCTGATCGACGATATCTTTCAACGTGGACTCGACCAGCGTGTCCTGGTGATTGCAACCGGAGAATTCGGCCGCACGCCGAAGGTGAACATGGGCCGCGCGAAGACCCCGAAATGGCCCGGCCGAGACCATTGGCCGGGGGCGATGTCGGTACTGGTTTCCGGTGGAGGCTGGAAGATGGGACAAGTGATCGGCCAAACGAACAACAAGGGCGAATACCCGGCCGAACGGATTCTCGATCCGAATGACTTCATCGCCACCGTTTACCGGTTCCTGGGAATCGACCCGGGCACGATGATGGTCGACCGTCGCGGTCGCCCGCTGCCGCTGCTTCCTTCCGGCGAACCGATTCGCGAGTTGCTTTGAAGCCGCTCGCGGGTTGTGGAGTGTCTAAACTCCGGTCACCGCAGGTGATGCCGCTCGTGAGAATGTCGGAGTAATGAGAACAGACATGCGCAAATGGACGACGAGTTTCGTGGTTGCCATTTCATTGCTGATGTGCAGTGCCGCAAAGTGCCAGGAGGCCATCCCGGTCAACGCGGCTCTACCCGCGAACCTCTTCGGCATCAAGGCGGGGAACCAGATCGAGGTGTTTGTTGCGTCTGATGTCTCAAAGAAGGTGAAGAAAGCGGTCAAGGACACGCTGGCTGTCGCGGTAGACACCTGGGGTTCGTCTGGGCGATTTGAATACTGGGTCCTGGGAACAGACCGTGCCGCGGCTGTGGAACTGGCGTCTGCCTTTTGCAGGCGTCGTGTTGCCAGGGGGCATATGACCAGGCGAGATTGTCTTCGCGACAGCACGAATAAGGATCACGGATTTCTCACCTACCAGGAAATTGGCGCCAAGGCGCTGGCAACGGGACGGCCGCGGGGGAGTGCCGGTCACAACGGGGGGGCGGAGTGGGGCTTTCACAGGATGACTTCGTCGTTGCCGTTGGGATTTGCCGGAGCTCTGAATATTGCCGGTGAGGATGAGCAGATCACGATTCTGCACGAGTACTGGCATTCGATTCAGAATGCATTTATCCAAACGAAGGATCACAAACGTCGTCGCGAGTTGATGGGGCCGGTTTGGTTTATCGAAGGTTCGGCGGTTGCGATGGCAGAAATCAACTCGGCAAGGCTGTGGGCATCCGGGAAGTTGCCGAAGTGGAGAAATTCGTCGCATCCCTGGCAAACTCTGCAGCAACGGATGACAAACAAGATGGCGTCTGTTCAGCAACAGAGAAAAGCGTGCCCGACATTGTTGCCGGAATCGTATTCCGGAAAGTGCAGGCAACTGGCCTATGACAGCGGCGGATGGGCGATTGCCTACCTGATGCACCAGCACGGGACCGATGTGTTGCTGAAGTCCTTTCATCCCAATGTTGAGAAGTTGGGTTGGGAGAAGTGCTTCCGAAAGACGTTCGGCCAACGGTCAGCAGACTTTGTGGTTGAATTCGAACGATTCATGGAATTGCCGCTTGGTGAACAGGTCAAAATCCTGCCGAAATTCTGATGCCCGCGTAAGCGGGGCCTTGTGGGATCGGTGGTACCTCGAGAACCATGGGTGGGTGGCGGCATGGGTTGCGTCGACGGTTTACTGTCCGGCCTGCCGGTGAAACCTCGAAATGATGGAAGAACCCGATGCGAATCCTGTCTGATGAACAACTCCGATTCTGGCACGATTTCGGCTACGTGGTTGTTCACAGTGCCGTACCGGCGGAAAACCTGCAGGCGGTTATTGACGCCATTTGGGCCTTCCAGGAGATGGACCCGGAGGATCCCGACACCTGGTATCGGCGGCCGGATCGCCTCAACGGCATGCCGGAACTCAACGGATCGGGCATGGTCGAAATGTACAACCATCCGGCCCTGTGGGCGAATCGGCAGCACCCGAGGATTCATGGTGCGTTTGCCGACATCTGGGAGACGGAGAAACTGTGGGTGACGATTGACCGTGCGAATCTCAATGTGCCCAACCGGCCGGGATTTGAGTTTCATGGATTCATTCACTGGGACATCGATACGTCGGTTGATCCGTTGCCGTTTGATGTGCAAGGCGTGCTGAGCCTGACGGACACCGTGGTCGGGCAAGGTGGCTTTCAGTGTGTTCCAGGAATGCCGAAACAATTTCCCGAATGGGTCACGACACAACCCGACGATCGAAATCCGCATCGTCCGGACCTGGTGGGACTCGAAGTGGAAACCATCGAAACTCGCGCCGGCGACCTGTTGATCTGGAACAGCCAGTTGCCACATGGAGTGAGTCCCAACCAGTCGGACCGTCCGCGGTTGGCGCAGTACATTTCGATGTCACCGGCCCAGGAGCTCAACGACGAGGCTCGGCAATGGCGCATCAACTCGTGGATGCATCGGATTGCCCCGGACGGCAATCCGTTTCCCGGTGACTCGCGCGAGTGGGAACACCAGCACGGAACGACCGCCGCGTTGACACCGTTGGGACGAAAGCTGCTGGGCCTGGATTCGTGGGGAGATGTCGATGACAGCGAGTCCGAAGGGGACATGCAGACCAACCAGGAACGTGGCCGTACACGAGCGACACCAGGTTTTGCGAGTTAGCGTCGTCCGAAAGCGGCGACCGGCCTGAAAGCTTCGCGGGTGGTCGCACGGTCCACCACCTGGACGGGTTTCCCAATCCTGGCTCGATGCCAGTATGGCCGACCCGGGGACACCGGCTGGCTTTGAATGGTTGTCAGCGATATCGTGCGGCAGACTGCCGTAGGAAACAGCATCCCGGGGAAAGCCATGTCCGAATTCAGCAAGTCGAGAATCATCTACAACCTGGAACGGACTCGCGTGTTGTCATTGCAGATGATTGAACGTGTGCCCCATGAACAGTGGTTTGAAATGCCCACGGGCGTGACTCACGTCGCGTGGCATGTCGGTCACATGGCCATTGCCGAGTACTTCCTCGGGCTGTTGTTGGTGAGGGGCGCACACGACGGCGACGAGGCGTTGATTCCCGATGAATATCGCGACCTGTTTGGCTACGGGTCCCAGGTGTCAGGCGGCCCGTCTGATTACCCGGCTCCGTCCGACTTGCTGTCGGTGCTGGCAAGAGTCCACGAACAGCTTCTCACCGAGACCCGGGCGATTCCGGATGAAGTCCTGGACGAGCCGGTCGTGTTCGATGACCCGCAATTTGATCACCATCCGATCTTTGACCTGAAAGGTGGGTCGCTTGAGTGGCTGGCGTTTCATGAGCACATTCACATCGGGTCGATCGGACTTCTCCGTCGAGAGCTTGGTGCGGCTCCGGTGGAATACCTGGAAGAGTCGCGGGCCGGAACGAAGTTCGTTTAGGCTCTTTCTCACAGGGGCCGTTGCCATCGATTTGTCCTATGCCGACAGCTCATGAACGCCAACGAACTCGCCACAGCCGTTGCCACAGAAACCAACAGACGGCTTGAGGCCAGCGTCGGAAAGATCCGACACTGTGTTGATCAACTGTCCGACGAGCAGTTGTGGTGGCGGCCGGCCGAATCGATGAACAGTATCGGCAACCTGGTTCTTCACCTGTCGGGCAACCTTCGCCAGTGGATTGTTTCGGGTGTGGGTGAGGAAACCGATACTCGAAAGCGGGCCGGGGAATTTGCCGAGCGAGGTCCGATTTCGCGAGACGAGTTGCTTGGTCTGCTGGATCGCACGGTTGACGATTCCCGGGCGGCACTCAACGGGATCACGGCCGACGGTCTTTTGCGGCCACTGCGGATCCAGGGGTTTCAGTTGACGGCCCTTGGTGCCATCTTCGATTCGATTCCGCATTTCGGCGGACACACCCAGGAAATCGTCAACCTGACACGGCAGCAACTGGGCGATGACTATCGATTTGAGTGGGCTCCATCGACGTCCGAAGAAGCCGGCTGAGCCTGGATGTCGTTGTCGAAGAGAAAGCCGACGCGTTTACAATGAGAGAACCGCGGCGATCATTGGGTGATCGCCGCGGCTGAGCTTTCGGAGGAAAATGAGCGAATGGTTCACAGTCCGCGAAAATCCTTGATCATTGTCGGCTGCCTGTTGTTTGTTGTCGCAGGGTGGTCGAAGTACGTCGAAGCCTACGAACTGCTGGTCGGTAAGATCGTAGTGGGAGGAAGCCTGTCGGCGAACGCCCGAGTTGGGGCCTCTGCGGCTCGCCCCAAATCCGGGAAGACGGCCACATTTCGGCGGCCGACGTACGACGTCCTTCGCGCGTCGACGCCGATCATCCTGGATGGCCGGATGGATGAAGCGGCCTGGCACGAGGCCACCAACATGGGGCCGTTTCATTTCACCTGGTGGAAAAGTGGCAAGAAGAAACAGACCGTCGCCAAATTGTTGTGGGACGACAAGTATCTCTATGTCGGTCACATCTGCCAGGACGATCACATCACGGCACGCTACAAAAATCACGACGACCCGGTCGCCCGGGACGACTGTTTCGAGGTGATGCTGGCACCTGATCCCGACCGACCCGAGTTCTATTTCAACATCGAGTGGAACGTGCGGGGGGCTTACATCGACGGCCATCGAGCGCACGGGCCGAAGAAACCCAGCGTGCCGTGGGTCGCCGCAGGAGTCCGCATCGCCGGCACCTATCGGGGAACATTGAACGACGATTCGGACAAGGACCAGTCCTGGACCTGTGAGGTGGCGATTCCCCTCGCAAATTTCGTCAAGCACATCAAACGCAAGTCATTGCAGCCGGGCGATCGCTGGAACCTGAACCTCAACCGGCATGGCGGCGATACGAATATGCAGTACAGCCAGTGGTCACGGGCTGACACGTCGAAGCCATCGTTCCACACACCGCACCGATTTGGGCAGGTGAGGTTCGTCAACTCGCCTGCGCAGCCTGACGACTCGGACTAGCCGTGGATGGAACCGGGGAAGCGTGTGACGACGTGCCTGGGAACGTCCACTCGAGGGACACGCAGAAATGTCCACGCCCAAATGAAACGGTCGCAGCGAGAACGAATCGCTGATGTGCGAATCCCGATCGAAAACGTGTTTCCGATTCACCCGGGGTGATTTCTTTTCTCGTGATGTCGAGCCAGGGGATGCCAGGCTCAATCGGCAAAGTACCCGGTCCTTTCGACGTAACGTCCGTTGCCGCCTGGGGGGATCCGATCTGATGGCGAAGTGCCCCTTGCCAGTTCAAAGGCAAAGCCGAAAGGTGTCCGACCTGGCCGTTCGACGTACATGCTCTTGCGATTGGCGTCTCCCCAGCGTCCCCACACGTGACCGGGAGCAACGATGTCGAACCGGGTGAATGTCTTCCTGGTTCGGTCGAATTCCAGGCGGCCATACAGCCGAGTTGCGAATCCCTGGCCGAGCGGGCCGTTGGGTGTGGTGGCTTTCGACTCGTCGTAATCGCTGCCCCAATGGACGAAGCCCTGCAGTTCCATGCGGAGTCTCCGCGATGTGACATCCTTGACGACCAACTCGAGCCGCGCGTGTTTGACCGATCGCTTGCTCCTGATGCCACCCTCGCTGGTCGTTGCGCGTTGCGGTGTCAGGTGGAACCGGGCCATTCGCTGGGCAATCGTTGCATCGATGTCTCGCTTGCTGCCTTTGACCGGATCGGTCGGGACCATGGCCTGCCACTCGTTGCGGGTCAACCACATGTATTCGGTGTTCGGTTGCAGGAACAGCCGCCATGACCGCAGGACATTTGGCTTGTCTTGCATCAGGGGGAAATCGGTTGTCCTGGCGTGCCGCATTTGGCCGTTGTCACCGTTGGCCAGGAACCGGGCATGCACCTTGAGGACCAATCCGCCTTCTGGCGGAGAGGGAATGACGGCTTCCCCGGGTTTCAAACCGGGAACCTTGATCGCACCGGGCTTCCGTTCAGCTGCGGGCAGTTTCTCGAATGCTTCGAGCACGTCCACGGACGGTCGGCGGCCGAGCAGTCGGCCGTTGGCTGAAATGCAACTCATGTAACCGCTGGACGTCACCCACTGTTTGTGGATGTTCGCCTTGCGAAGGAACTCGCCTTCCGGAGAGTCCGATCGACAGACCCAGGTCGGAACGCTGGCGGCGACAAAGTTCTCACGAATCAACGCGATGGTGTCATCATTCCAGAAGGTGACCGCACGGGTCACTCCACGTCCTGCCGTTCAACAGCCGGCAGCCGGTGCGCCACCGCTTCCCGCCATGAGGAATAACGGCTTGCCTTGCTCGGCGGCTTTCTGCCGCGCCTCCCAGATGCTGGGAAACCAGTCGATCTCCATCCAGCGAGACTCGCCCGGCTGCCGCTTGATCATCGCGTGCAGGGCTTTGAATCTCGTGTCCTCGATTGACCGGGGACCGCTTCCCCACAGCACTGCAGGCAACACGATCGCCGCCAATGCCATCGCGGCGATGCTACAAATGATCCGCAAAACGCGTTCCCCCGTGTTCAGGAGTGGTCCGGGTCGGTGTTCATGAAATTCTATTGGTCGGCGGCGTTCAACAGCCACTGTGCCACGTTGGATCGATCGGCCGTCAACACGATCGTTGCCGCGTTGGACCGATAGGCACTGATCGCCGGTTGGTAGATGGAACGGGCCACATCCAGGGCCAGTGTGCGGTTCAGGCCATCGACGACGCCATCCAGTCGCATGGGGCAAGGAGCGAGTGCCGCGGCCAAATCGGCGAGGTCGCCCTTGGTCAGAACGCCCGGGACAACCACATCGTGAGGGATGTAGACGTACGGGCTGGTGACCGCATCGAGATAGCCACTCAAGCTGCCGTGGGTATATACGGCAGTCACGTCGTCTTCGAACAGCGCGGCAAGCATCACCAGCAGGCCGCCCAGCGGTTCTGAAAACGCGGGTCGTCCGCTCACCCGCTTGGGGACCTGGAAGTCGGTGTTTGCCGTATTGAGAGCGGCGAACGAATCTCCCCACAAGGCGAAACCACGAGGGGCGAGATCTTTGCGTGTCCGCAGGTACTTCAGGACGGCCCGAAAATCCCGCAATCGGTAGCCAAGCAGAGGCGTCTCGAAAAACAGCGCATAGTACGAAGAGGAACCCAGTTCACCTCGACTGCCCCGCGACCGGCCTGTCCCGCGAACGTCGGGCAGGCAGACTGTCGCTCCACCATCAAGCAACTCGGCAATCTCCCGGGATCGCTCGCGGAGGAACTTCTCCTTTCCGGACTGGGACACCGCCACCACAACTCGTGAGGGCGGCTTCTGGGCGTCTTTCGGCGACAACACGATCATCGGCACCACGATGCCGGGTTCGGTTTGCAGTGCGATCCGTTCGATGAGGACGGAATTGTTCGAGGCGGTTTCGCTCTTTCGAGAATGCACTCGGGCATCCCGGCGGGGCTGGATGTCACCCAGCAGCTGTTTCCAGTCGGCTTGAAGTTGCTTGCGACGCTTGGCAGCGGGCATGCGGGCCGAGCGTTTTCGCCGGGTGCGAACCAGTTCGCGACCCATGTCGGTCACGACTTCAAACAGCTTTCGGGGCTTCAGGTCCTGGCGGGCCTGGTCACTCATGCTGCGAAGATCCTCGGGTTCGAGACGGCGACTGTATTCGTCATCCGGCGTCACGTTGATGTCGAAATATCGCTTGAACGCCAGGTGGATTCTCTCGCGATGGAAGCGTCCGATGTTCGTGCAATGGGATGCGTCGCGGAGTTTCACATTGCCACGACCTGAGACATGGTCGATCTTGCGTGTCGAATCGTAAAAGGCGTAGATCCTGTTGAGTCGTTTCCAGACCGGGTCGCGTTCCTTGTCCCAGGTGAACTCGTGGGCATAGACGAGTGGTCGGGGTGCGATGCTGGCGACAATGAGCCAGTGGAAAAAACCGTCGACGCCCGATCGCCGCAGGTTGCGGGTGCCCTCCCAGTAGGCTCCGCCCAGGTAGTTGAAACGCAGGGCGGCGTCTTCGGGGAGCGGAAAGCGAGTTTCCGGTTGTGGGCCGCCGAAGTTGAAGGGCACGGCCGCATCGATTCGTCGGTCCAGCGCCGCTGTGACCGCTGCGGGATCACCGCCTCCGGCGACCGAGCCGAGGATGATGAGCTTGTCCGGGTCGATGCCGGGTTGGGCGAGCAGCAAGTCGACACCTCGCATCAGGTCCCAGGCCATCCAGCCCATCAGGCTCTGTCCGACCAGGTGCAACTGGGCATTGGTGTCGAACCGAAAGTAGTAGTCCTGTCGCCACCAGCGGAAGCCGGAGTTCGGTTTCTTGTAGTCTCGCTCGCTCCGGAACGGGTGGTCGGCTCGTTCGCCGTGTCCGACCTGGTCGATCACCAGCACCAGGCAACCCTGCCGGGCCCAGGTCATCC
>Ga0310342_100003077_pt1 | contig 10897 bp, 6 predicted proteins | sample S15DNA20500_MG_FD_206155 | JGI IMG/M metagenome (GOLD analysis project Ga0310342, IMG submission 206155) | Marine microbial communities from station ALOHA, North Pacific Subtropical Gyre - S1503-DNA-20-500_MG | ecosystem: Environmental > Aquatic > Marine > Oceanic | place: Pacific Ocean: North... | reverse complement strand
CCAACGGCGATTTGGCGGGGGGGCAGGTGATACTCGGACTCCGCTCCGGCCTAGATCTCTATGCCAATATCAGGCCGGTCAAACTCTACTACGGTGTCCAGCACAAGGTTCACGGCGTCTATACCAATATCTGGGACCCCGACCTAGTCGACATGGTGTTGATCCGAGAGAACACCGAAGGCCTCTATCACAGTTTGCTACGACGCTCGGCCCAACGCGCGCTCGGAACCAAGGACGAACCGATTCAAATCAGCAGTTTTCCCGGCCTCGAGGGAGAGGTGTCTTGGGACCCGAGGCCGATTTCGCGCACCGGCAGCGAGCGCGTCATCAGATTTGCATTCGAACTCGCCAAGAGGCGTGAGTCTCGCATGGGCACACCGCAGAAGGTGACTTGTGTGGACAAGAGCAACGTCCTGCGAGGATGCCGTCTGTTCAGAAAGATCTTCAATGAGATCTCAGATCAGTACGAAGACATCGAGTCCAATGAGGCCTATATCGACGCGTTCACTATGTGGCTGGTTCGCGACCCCGAGGACCTAGACGTCGTCGTCCTACCGAACATGTTCGGTGATATCGCCACTGACTTAGCCTCCGTCCTGCAGGGTGGGATGGGCATGGCAGCCAGCGCCAACATCGGCGAGGATCACATGCTGTTCGAACCAGTCCATGGCTCGTCCCCCAAGCACGCCGGTCAGAACAAAGTAAACCCAATTGCCGCCATCTCCTCGGTCCAGTTGATGTTCGACAGTCTCGGACTTCGACATGGAGACGATGATGCGATAATGTGCGCCGACATCCTAGAGATGGCGATAACCAATCACCTCGCAGACGGCGGTGCTGTGACCTACGACCTCGGGGGCACAGCATCCACCTCTGAGGTAGGTCAGGCCATCGCCGAGCGGTGTGCAGCCTTACTCGGAGAGCAGTTCGCATCCGCGTGATCATTCGTCCGCAGATGCATCCGCGATAATGTCGAGAGCTTCGCTCAGGACCGCTCGGTTGTCCCAGTCTTTTGGTTGTGCATGGCCCGAGACCACTTCTTCGAGCAAAGCAGCTGCTGACCTCGTGATCTCATCCACGATAGTGACGGTGGCCATCCTCGATGTTCGCGAGAGTGGATTGAGGTCGACGACCAGGACCTGTTTACCCATCTCTATGAGCGCCTCGCACCTATCACCGTCCTCGAGCGGTACTAGAACCACATCGGCGCTGCCGATACCATCCGCGCAGCAGAGGGCACGGGGACCTTCCAAACCCTCGATTCTTCCGTCCGCGCCTTCACCTAGCAACTCAACTCCCTCGACGGCTCGATCCCATTCTCCGGACCAGCCTTTTGGGGCTGTTCCGGCAGCGACAGAGGTGCGCTGCTCCGACAGCCTATTCAGCAGCCCAGCGACCCTCTCATCAGTCCGGTAGTACAGGTTGACCTCGATGGGGCAGCCTACGACTGCCGCGACACGAATCAGGTCTTCACCGGCCAGAACCACGGTGTTACCATTGACGGAGATGACAGGACGTTCGGCTGCCAGCAGTCTGGCCGAAGCCTCGTGAATCGCGTTTTTGGCTGAGTCCGAGGTCCGCTCTCCCAGCAGGTAGTCGAAGGCCTCGCCACGGCCGTGGGCGATCATCGCCGAGTCCGCCAGTAGCCCGTCGGCCGCGGCATCGACCAACTTCTGTCTTGCCAAAAGCGAGGAGCGTCGGGGATGATTCTGTGGGATATCACCCATTCACTCCCCTCCGGCTACAATCAGCATAGACAAATCGAGAGGGGCCACACCCCGGTTCAATGCGCTTGAGGATACTAGGTCAACACCGCTCGCAACCCAATCATCCAGCGAATCGAGATTTACTCCACCCGATCCTTCAAGCACGCAGTGATCGCGTAGACCGTTCTCGGACAGAGCCCTACCTACATCGGAAGAACCCTCGGGCCCCATGTTGTCGAGCAGCAGCACAACCTTCTCGTTGCCTCCGCGCCCGCTCTGTGAAGTGACCCACGCGGTTGCAGCGGTGACGGCCTGCTCAACGCTGCGGACCTCGACCACAGTGAACCCGGCATGCTGCTCCATGTCTACCGAGGAGACCATCCGACTCATCGCTCCGAGTTCTGCCTCACCTTCCCCCATCATCGCCGCGAGGTCATTCTCCTTGAGCATCAATGCATCGCCGCGATCGAGTCTGTGAGTCAGTCCACCACCTATGTGAATAGCCCATTTGTCAAGTAGTCCCCACTCAGTCTTACGGGTGGCCGCAACACGCATCGAGCCAGCTGTTTCGGCCCATTGAGCAGTGTTTGAGGAGATTCCAGACAGTCTTCCGAGGAGATTCAGCAGGATCCGCTCGAAGCGAAGCATCCCATCCGCCGGCCCGTGCAGAACCAGAACTGTCTGGCCTTTCTCAACCGCGCCACCCTCGCTGACACCCCACCCAGAAGAGCATTCTGAGAGGTGCCTTGCAAGGAGACGCTCGGCCACTGGGCGGCCGCACAGAATGCCCGAATCCTTCGCCGAAATCCTAGCCTCGACGAGTCCCTCTGGAGCATCACCGCCACCGTGCTCGTCGGCAACCATCGCATCCACCCACCTATCGATTGAATCGAGGAAGAGCGGAGTAGGGCGGTCTGCCGACCAGAGGAGGGCAGAGCGGTCGTGAGGCAGTGTGGCCACGCCATGACGTGTCTCACCCCTGCCTTCAATGGTCCGAAACGACATTTGACCATCCTCGCCCGTGAAACTGGGATGCGTAGCGTGGTTGTGGGCGGCGGAGTCGCGGGTTTGGCCGCGGCGGTGCAACTCGCAGCCGATGGAGCCACCGTGCTTCTAATCGAATCTAGGGACACTCTAGGCGGTCGCGTCAGGTTACGCGACTCCGGTAATTGGCTGTTAGATCCAGGCCTCCACCTCCTGAGGCGCAAAGGCCCCCTGAACCAACTGCTGAGGAAGCTCCGCGCCCCACGAGTTCTCGGTCCCAAGTGGGCGCATGGCGACATGCTCGAGATCGGCGGTGACGGCAAGTTCGCCATGACCGCCCTCACTACGATGTCCCTCGACTCCGAGGTGACCAACAAGCCAGACCAACTCGTAATACCACGGGGCGGCTGGTCGAGTCTGGTCGGAAGACTCATTGTCGCAGCGAACCAACTCGATGTGATGTTTGAGATCGGCAAGAGCGTTGAGTCACTGTCTCTTGGGATGGACGGACGAATACGCTCCGCGAACATCGCTGGCAACGACATCGAGTGCGACGCAATCATCCTCGCTGTCCCGCCGGTAGAGAGCGCGAGGCTGCTTGAGACCGCCGGCCTAGACGCATCCTCCCTCAGACAGTGCACCGAACATCGGGTCGCCGCACTGGATGTCGCGCTTGAGGGCAAGCCTATGCGGCCATACTCCGGTTTGTTCGAGCCAGAGAGTGGCATCCTCGCACTTGATGTGACTGCGGATGACAGGATACCCGAGGGCGCTGACGCTTCTGAGTGCACCATCCTCCATGCGGTATGCCTCAAAGGCGATGGGGATGCTGCGCTGGAGGGCATCAAAGAGTTACTCGACTCGCGCTGCTCCGGTTGGCGCAGTATGGCCGCAGCACGCCGTTCCACGACTTCGATAATGCTCCACCCGTGCTCTCGCGACGAGCGTGTTGACGGGAACATATTCATTGAGAACAGTATCGGGATGGCCGGCTGCCATGTCGAATCAAAACATTACCTGAGTGATGCCGCAGTAGATACGGCGAGAGCCGCGGCCAAGGCCCTCAAACCCCATCGATGACATCGAGACTGGACTCTGCTGCGGCAAGACACGCCAGTAGATCATCCACCGTCGAGCGCACCGTCTTGAGCTCCTCACCGACGACTCGAATGCGCAGTTCGACACCCCCTTCGACTTCCACTATCTCGGCCTCGAAAGTCTCGGGGTCATCTGGTGAAACAGCAGCCATCAGAGCTTCAGCACGTACTCTGGTGCCAGCCCAGACAATATCCGTCTCGACGCTGCTCATGAGCCTCGGACGCCGGAACTCGCTTTCGCTACTGCGGTCAACAATCTCCGAAACCTCATCAAGGGGAATCACTCGCAGTTGAGGTTATGGCGGAGTCGTCATCTCACTTGTTCACATCAGAATCGGTGGCCTCGGGCCACCCGGACAAGATATGTGACTCCATATCTGACGCGATTGTTGACGCCTGCCTCACCATAGACCCGGATGCCCGCGTGGCTGTCGAGACTCTAGTCAAGGGAAAGGCCGAAGGCTCTGTCATCATACTGGCAGGAGAGGTCAGTTTGAGCGGGGATGCGCCGGATTACGAGGCTATAGCGCGTCAGACCGCAGCTACAATCGGCTACGTCGATCACTCGATAGGGATGGACGCTACATCTCCCGAGATATGCGAGGTACACACTCACATCACCACTCAGTCTGCATATATCAGCCAAGGCATCGATGGAGGTGATATCGATTCGCAGGGAGCGGGCGACCAAGGCATGATGTTCGGCTATGCCTGCAACGAGACCGAGCAGGACGACGAGCTGCGGGGCCGCCATTTCCCGATTGCCGCCGCGCTGGCCCAGCGACTGACCCGCCGCTTGGACATCATCCAGCGCAGCGGCGAGATACCGTGGATGCGCCCGGACGGCAAGAGCCAAGTCACTGTTGAGTACGAGAACGGCTCTCCTTGCTGCGTCAACACCGTCGTTGTTGCAGTGCAGCACGATGCGGCCCTAAAGGAACGCTTTGGGGGCTCCGAGGAGGCCGAGCACGAGTTCGTCACTGAGCAGGTGCGCGAGCACGTGGTCGAGCACGCGATTCCCACGCGGTGGCTCCAACGGGGCTACAGGCTGCAAGTCAACAACACTGGACGCTTCGCCGACCCCGGCGGTCCCTACTCGGACGCGGGTATCACCGGCCGGAAAATAGTCGCCGATGCCTATGGCGGCATGGCGAGGCACGGAGGAGGAGCATTCAGCGGCAAGGACCCGTCCAAGGTCGACCGCTCCGCCGCCTACGGCGCGCGATGGGCAGCCAAGCACGTCGTCGTCGCCGGGCTGGCTGACCGCTGTGAGATTCAGGTGGCCTATGTCATAGGTCAGGCCGAACCGGTCAGTCTGCGCGTGGATACCTTCGGAACCGGTGTCATGGGGGATTCTGAGATTTCCCATCGAGTTATGAACGCCTTCGACTGGCGTCCGGCAGCCATCATCAAAGACCTCGATCTGAAGCTGCCGATTTATCTAAAGACGGCGAATGGGGGCCACTTCGGGCGCCCGCCGACCGCTGAAGGACACTTTCCATGGGAGCGCATCCACGAGGATCGTATCGAGACTCTTCAGAATCCCCGGGCCGACTAACTTCTGCAGCACTCCCCTCGGTTGGGAAAACACGCTGAAAACAGGCTTTAGCGGACCTGTCCGGCGACCCTACTATGGGTACATCTGACTTTGGCCAAGCATGGTTCGACAGCCCGCCCAAGACAGATACAGCCCGCCGACTAGGCATGTTAGAAACGAGAGCATACGGAAGAAGCATCTGACACTCTTCCTATCCTTCATGATGGTAGCTTCTCTGTTCGCCCCCTCGATGTCGACCGACCTCTCCCTCCTCGAACCAGTCGAGAGCCGGCATGACACGGCCAACAACACGCTGAACGACAGCTCCACTCAGACGCTGATGTCAAACCTCAACACGTCGAACCCGGTCGAGGTCACAGGCGTCATGGACAACCTGAGTCGAGTCCATCTGGTCTGGATAGAGAACGGCTCCCAGCCGCGGCTCCAGTACGCTCTCATAGCAACCAGCGGCATAGACACCGTGCTGATATCCAACACCCTGATCGGCTACAACAACTCCACTGCGATATCCAGTCCGTCTCTGGTTGTCGACTCGAACAACCGGGTCCACATCGTCTGGGCGATAACCGACCTCGAGATCCTGTACACCCTGATCGACCCTTCGCTGGACGACCGGGACGGAGATGCCGGTGACATTGCCAACATGACGCTGGTGTCCTACACGGTCGCTGATGGCACTGGGGTGCGCGACGACCCCGACATCGCCATCGACTCCTACGATGGCGCCCACGTGGTCTGGGTCGACACCTACGACGCTCAGGGACTGTACTTCGGCACACCTCTGATTTACTACACCATGCTAACCTACGACTCATCGGGCAACTTCGATGTCCAGATAAACAACTCAATCATCACCCCCGCTCTTGGATTCAAGGGCAACCCTGCTGTTTCAATGGGTGCAAATAACACGGTAATCGTAGTTTGGGAGGACACCCGCGGCAGCCTCATCGAGTACGTCGGTCTGATTGACTCCTCCGGTTCGATGACAACTGAGTGGGAGGACATGTGCGCCGTTTTCTACGGCGGCAACCTGACCAGCGGCGACTACTTCCAAGGCGTCAAGCCCTTGCTTGAGCAGGCGAGCATAACCGTACTAGAGACACTTTACGCTCTCAGTGGGCAGATGTCCTACGCCGGTTCACACAAGAATTGCGAAGATGGCTACATAACCGGTGGCAGTGGCTCTGAGGGTCCAAGAAACACTTCACTGGGCCAGAATCCCTCGGACACTACTGGCGGCATCCGATCTCTGGAGTGGGTGATGTACAACAACTCGTCCCTGTATATTCCAACGGATTGGAGCTACAACAGTGAGATGTGGGGCCCAGGTTCAACTTGGGCATGCTTGTCATGGCGCGATAACTCTGGAATGACCCCCGGTAATCCTGCTACGGCAGTTGACCACCAATGGAACCCCAACGCGACCAAACTCATCATCCCAGTCGCTGATGAGGGCCCGTACGGCGGCTCTGGCAGCGGATCCACCCAGCAGTCTCAGGCGCCAGATGACTACCAAAGCATCAGTGAGGCCCACGACGCCTGCGTCAGCGCTGGAATCATACCAATAGCCGTAGCCGGCACCCTGTCTTATGGCCCAAACACAATCTGGGGCAACGACACCCACGTACGCTCGCACATGATGGACCTCGTGCAGTGCGCGGGCAATTCCACCGGCATTCAGGACAGGACCTGCGACGGCTCCGCTGTCAACACCACAGACGCCGGAGGCGACATGTTCCTCTACCCGACCGACAACATGGCCAACTTCGAGGGCGACTTCGAATCTGGGTACCTTACTAACGGCTGGGGGGTATCAGGAACCTCGTACAACACGTGGCACGTCGAAGCCGCCAACAACGGCAACGTCTACTCGCAGGCGAACCTGTGCGACATCGGCGGTACCACGGGCAATCCATCGTTCTACTCCGTCTCCTGCAACTACACGCAGCCCGCCGGGGCCACAGTCGACCTGACGGTAACCGTGGACAACTGGGCATCCGAATTCAGCATGGACGTCATTCTGCCCGATGGAACAGTCGCTTCGTTCAATAGCAGCACTGTCTACAATTACTACAGCGGGGTATTGGTGAGTTTTACAGGTGCAGGAAACTACACAATCTACCTGAACGACTCGTACGGCGACGGCGGCACATCGGTGTCCGCTGACTACTCCTATGTCTCCGGTTCTGCACCCCCATCGACCCCCATATCGGGAGTCTACTCAGCTCGTTCGGGCGACATCTCCGACAACGACAGCACGAACCTTGAGTTCACCGGGGTGATGTCGAATGGAACTGTCAGCTTCGCCTACAACGTATCCTCCGAGGCCAACTACGACTTCCTGACCTTCTCCATCGACGGCGTACATCTCGCACAGTGGTCAGGCTCTCAGAGTGGCAACTTCTCGACCCCAGTCTCTCTCGGCCAGCACACCCTGAAGTGGACCTATGTGAAGGACGGCAGTGTCAGTGTCGGCAGTGACGCTGCCTGGATAGACGATGTCATAATCCCGCTTGCTAATTACACCGAGGAGATGCAAGCGCTGGTCCAGTCGATCATCACTCTGACCACGGGAACAGGCTCGACGGAGACCTTCCTTACAGTGCTCAACCCTTACTCTCTACTCAATAATCCACGTTCAACGTGGCAGCCGGGAGACCCTGCCACCTCGATAGATCCCGACACTGGCCAATACGTTGAGGACATCGGCCCGTCACTGGACTACGTCTGGCAGGAGGATGGCAGCGGCTGGGGAACCATCGGCCACTTCGTGCTGGTCAACGACACTCGTCTTACCAACGGCCACGGTTGGAGTTCCAGCCCCGACGTCAACGTCGATGATGACGGCAACGTCCACGTCGTCTGGGTCGACGGCCGCTCGACCATACCAAGCAAGGTCGGCCCATCGCAACTGCACTACATGCAGATTGACCTCGACAGGGCCGGTGAACTGGACGGCGAGGCCGCAGGCCTCGACCTCTCCCAGACCACGGTCGTCACCGACTCCGCGGTGATAGGCTCCGACATGACCTGGGGCTCCAACCCGAGGGTCGACTTCGACAACGATGGCTCCATCCACATAACCTGGTTCGAGTCGACACCGCACACCGATGACGAGAACAGCAGGGTAGAGCTGCGCTGGACCCGCATCCTCTCCCCTCAGATCGTGGACGGCGAGATGCCGTTGGGTCGCACCATCGATCAGGCATACGGAGTGATCAACACCCGCATCATCACCACCAGCACTGACAACCTGATGGGGGTCTTCGGCACCGGTCTGGACAGCAGCTCCCAGCCAATCGTCAACTTCAACTGGCCCGACAGGGAGATCATCTGGACCACCCCGGACTGCTCCGACGACTCATCCTCGGAAGACAGGTGGGACCTCTGCATGTGGTCCGAGAACGTCTACAACATGGCCATCGAGCTAGAGACCGGTCAGTCGGATGAGATTGTCCTAGGACCTGGTGGGTCGACCAACGTGGAGATGATACTCCGGGGAATCAGAATACCCGGCGGCAGCGACATCGTAATCACGGATGTTTCCGGCGCTCCAGAGGATTGGTTCGTCGATGTAGGATTCTCGAAGTCGTACCAGTCCACTACGACTATTATCGAGGGCGCTACGAGTGAACTCGACCTGTTCCTGCGGGCCCCGAACCTGCAGCAGATCAACGAAGACCAGACATTCCTGTTGACCGTCACCGTGACTTCCTCGACGAAGGCCGAGGCCACGACTGGCAAGACAATCATGGTCAATCTAGTCAACGAGGGCGATTGGGCAGACGACGACGGCGACGGAGTCATCGACGACTATGACGATTGCCAGTTCGGCGATACCGGCTGGACTTCCGATGTAGACACCGACCACGACGGCGACGGCTGCAGAGACGCTACCGAGGACCTGAACGACGACAACGACGCCTACCTTGACGCCTACGACTCATGCCCGTCCGGCTATATGGGCGAGCATGTAGATCTGGACAACGACGGCTGTGACGATCTCCACGAGGACCCCGACACCGACGGCGACGGCGTTGAGAACCACCTCGACCTGTGTCCGAACGGCATGCAGTACTGGGGCTCCGTTTTCGAGGACCACGACGGTGACGGCTGCCGCGATGCTGACGAGGACGACAACGACGACAACGATCCGTACCTAGACTCCGAGGACGACTGTCCGCAAGGCACTGTGTGGTGGACCAGTGCCATCTTCGACCATGATGGCGATGGGTGCCACGACCTCCAAGAGGACGAGGATGATGACAACGACGGCGTCGCCGACGACGATGACCTTTGTCCACTGGGCATGACTTTGTGGTTCTCCGAACCGGCGAGCGACTACGACAACGACGGCTGTCATGACGTAGCCGAGGATATGGATATCGACAACGACGGTGTCCTAGACGAGTTCGACCAGTGCCCGCGAGGAATGCTCGGCTGGACCTCTACTCCGCTCAATGACTGGGACTCCGACGGCTGCAACGACGCCCACGAGGACAGTGACGACGACGGTGACGGCAACCCCGACTCAGATGACGATTGCATACGCAGTGCTGTAGGTGCCGATTCCCATACCGACAACGATGGCGACGGCTGCGATGACTACACCGAGGACAACGACTTGGACAACGACGGTATTGAATCGACCTTCGACAACTGTGAAGGAGACCCAACCTCAGGCTGGATTTCGACCATCTCTAATGATTACGACAGGGACGGCTGCGACGACAAGACCGAGGACTGGGACGACGACGGAGACGGCGTCCTCGATGTCGACGATCAGTGTCTGACGAGCATGACCGTGAATTCAGACTATGATAGGGACGGCTGCGACGACGAGACCGAGGACTGGGACGACGACGGAGACGGCGTACCAGACTCCGCAGACAGCTGCCCGTTGGGAATGATCAACTGGGACTCAAACTCGGACAACGACATCGACGGCGACGGTTGCATGGACTCGATAGAGGACAACCAAGTCTCCGGCAAGATACTCCACACACTGCGCAGCAACGCGTTCATGACGCTGATTATCGGCAGCCTGACGGTCCTGATGCTTGCAGGAATGGTCCTGTCCACACGTAGAGGGCGAGGAAGGAGCGATCTCGCCGACCAGACTTGGTCTGTCGAAGAATCGATGCACTCAGAACCATCTCTCTCCCCCGAGACACCCGAGAAGCAGGTGCGTGACCTGTCCGATCTAGGCTATTCCCCCGAAGTGGCGAAGGCCATCGTAGAGAACGAGGAAAGGGCTCGCAGAGGCAGAAATTGAGCCGCAGCGAGCACCGATGAAGTATTTTCATAACCTCGGCGTGGGACTGAACTCCTGAGGACCTACTATGAGGGCGGTCAGAATCGAGTGCGCGACCCCTTCTATCGAGCATGACCCGAGAGCGCAGGCAGCCCTCAGGGCGGTTAGTTGGGACTACCGCGGCATACTGGACCTGATAGATGGGAACCTGCGTGTGATGTGCGAGTGCATTACCACCGACTCAGGATGCCCTCCGCCGGGCTTCAGCGTAGGTGGAATCACAGTCGTGGAGATACTT
>Ga0310342_100003076_pt1 | contig 10900 bp, 12 predicted proteins | sample S15DNA20500_MG_FD_206155 | JGI IMG/M metagenome (GOLD analysis project Ga0310342, IMG submission 206155) | Marine microbial communities from station ALOHA, North Pacific Subtropical Gyre - S1503-DNA-20-500_MG | ecosystem: Environmental > Aquatic > Marine > Oceanic | place: Pacific Ocean: North... | reverse complement strand
ACCGTGAGATGCTCGAGCTGTCCCGCGAGCTGGTCCGGCTTCGCGAAGATCTGCCGCTCCGACCCAAGTTGAACGAGCTGTCCTACGCCGGCGCGAATCACGCCGAGCTCAGCGAATTGCTCGATGAGATCGGCGGTCGCGCGGTTCTGGGCCGAGTACCCAAGTTTCAGCAGTGATGGGGGTGGCGAACCTGCTCACAGGCCTGCGCTTGCTGGCCGCCCCCGCGTTCGCCTTCTGGATGGCCCGGGGCGATACGCGCTCGGCCACAATCGCGGCGGCCCTGATCGTCGTTGCGATCGCCAGCGACCTGCTCGACGGTCCGCTCGCCCGTCGCATGGGTGCGGCCAGTGCATTCGGCCGCGCCTTTGATCACACCACGGACTTTGTATTCATCAGCGCCGGACTCTGTGCGGGCGCGCTGCGCGGAGCTTTTCCCTGGCTTCTACCGTTGTTCATCGCGATTGCATTCGGACAGTACGTGGTTGACTCGTACTGGTTGCATCGCGAACGCGAGCTGCGCATGAGCGCGCTCGGGCGGCTGAACGGGACCCTCTACTTCTTCCCGCTCTGCGGAGACCTGCTCTCGCGGCTCGGCGTGTTCAGTCTGCTCGGTTTGCAGATCCTGGAGCCCGCGGTGCTCTGGCTGGCCTGGGCGCTGGTCGCGACGACGCTGCTCTCGATTGTCGACCGGGCACTGGCCCTTACTCGAGAAGGTCTCGATTCGCTCGACGCAAGAACAACAGACCAATCGCCGCGTTGAAGAAGATGAAGAAGTTGTGCATCACGAGGCCGAAGGCCGCGAGCTGCGCTTCCTGCTGCGGGTAAAGGACCACCCAGAGGGTGATGGCGGCGGCGCGCATTGGTGTCGGAACCGCGGCTCCGAAAAACACGACCGGAAGAATCCCCAGCATGTTGGGGAGGGTTTCCTCGACGCCGAACAGGCCGAGGGCGGCCCGGTACACGAACACGGCGGCCAGCAGCGCCGGCGAACGGATCGCGACCAGAACCAGGTACTGCCACCACTCCGCCTGACGGAAGGCGTGGAACAGGGGCCGTTCTCGCAGTCTCAGACCCGGCAGAAACCCGCCGCGGAAGTACGCGATCCAGAGCACCAGAAAGATCACAGCGCCGATCGCGATGTTCGGGATCAGCTTGAACTGGGGCGGCAGCTGGTCGCCGGCGAGTCCATAGCCCAGCGTCGCCCAGCCAAGCAGGTAGAAGAACTCGCAGAACATGATGAAGAGCATCGAGGACACGACTTCCCAGGCGGGAACCCGGTCGCGTCGATACAGGTAGAGGGCCATTGCACCCTTGCCGACTTGCTCGTTCAGGATCGAAAGAATGTAGGCGCTCGCGCGGATCGGCAGGATGTCGGTGTAGCCGACCTTGGTGTTGAACCAGTTGATGACGCGCCAGGTGACCGCGGAGTCGATCAGAAAGTAGAAGCACGAGTAGGGGACCATCAAGAGCAGCCACTTGCCCCATCCGACCTTGGCAAAGACCGAGGCCAGGTAGGAGAGCGGAGTCTCTCCTGCCGGGGTGGCGTTGCTGATGCGGTAGTAGAGGTACCCGAAGCACGCGAGGGCAACCGCCCAGGTGACCAGCCGGCGTGCGGCGGAGGGTTTGGGCGGCGCCGCGGGCGGCCCGTCGGGTGTTTGCGAGACCGAGTCCGTCATACGTCCTCACTGCACATGTCGCGGAGTGTCTGCTCGAGCGGTGTGAGCCGGACCTGCAACGCCTCGGCGGCGGGGTCTGGGTCAAGCTGGGTGCCGTCGCAGATCACGTCCACCGCATCGGAGGAGAAACCCGGTCCCGCGACCAGTGCGCGCAGGCGGGCGGCGAGCCGAACCACGCCTACAGGGACGCTGCCGATTGTGATGGACTTCCCGAGCAGCTGAGCGATTCGGACCAGCAGCTCCCGTTCGGGCAGAGATTCGGGTCCGACCAGGTTCAGGGTCTGGCCCCGAGCGACCGATCGGGTGCAGGCGCGCAGACAGCCGCGCGCCAGATCGCGAAGATCGATCGGCTGCTGGAGCTGACGTCCCCCACCGAGCAGGCGTGGGGAGCCGGCGGCGACGTGACGTTCGAGCGCTGCGCTGCCCTCGGTGCCGCGACCCAGCACGAGCGGCGCCCGGATGACGCTGAAGTCGAGCCCGCTCGCGCGCACGAGGTCCTCGGCCTCACCCTTGCTGGCGTAGTAGCGATTGCTCGAATCGGGATCCGCTCCGACCGCGGATACCAGAACGAACTTGGCGCGCTTGTGCTGCGCGGCTGCGTCAATCACCGAGCGCGCGGTCTCGACGTTGGCCTGTTGGTAGGTCGATCCCTTGCGTTCGATCAGTACGCCGGGCAGATGAACCACGGCATCGCACGTTTCGAAGCTGCTCGCCAGCTTCGCCCCGTCCTGGTAGTCGATGACTGCGATGGATGCCGATGGATGTGTCTCGAGCAGGCTGGACTTTGCGCGCTCCGATCGCACGATTGCGGTCGCCGACCAGGCATCATAGGAATCGTTCGACGCATGCGAATCCGAGTGAAGTTCGCTCAGGATCGCCGCCCCCACGGCACTGTTTGCACCCGTTATGGTGAGTTGGCGCATCGCGGGGGGCTCAATTCGGCACGGAACACGTTCGAATGCTAGCATCTCCCCCCGTGCGAGGGGTTGTGAACGCCGCTACTGCCCTGGCCGTCGTCGGCTTTCTGGCGGCATTGATCGGCATCCGTTTCGAAACCTACTCGGTGCCGCATCAACCGGTCTGGATTGCTTCGGAGGCCGGGACCATGCCCGCGGTGCTCTACGGCGTTGATCCACTTGCGCGCGATCCGGAGGCCGAAGCGTTGCCGAGCGTGGTGCTGGTTCACGGCTTTGCGTGCAACAAGAGCAGCGTCGGCGCTCTGGCTCGTCGCCTGGTGCGAGGTGGCTACGCGGTCTTGAGCCCCGACCTGCGCGGTCACGGGCAGAACAAGACCGAGTTCCAGCTCGACTTCTCGGCGGCCGGCCTGCGCACGGACATCGAGGCCGCGGTGAGCTTTGCCGCCGGGCACCCCCGACTCGACTCCCGGCGGATCGCCATCGCGGGCCATTCGATGGGCGCCACTGCGGTGCTCGACTACGCGGGGCACCACCCCGACGTGGGAGCGGTGATCGCGATCTCGGGCGCGCCGCCCCTGGAGGCCCCGTACACGCCTCCCAATCCGCTCATGATCTGGGCGGGTGGCGATCCCGAAATGCTGCGCAGCGCATCGCGCTGGCTCGCGACGCAGTACGCGGAGCAGGACCAAGTGGTTCTGGGTCGCACCTACGGCGACTTCGAGCGTGGCTCGGCGGTTCGCACGGTCGAAGTCGACGGCACCGGGCACATGTCGATCCTGCTCTCGGATGCGGCCAGCAGCCAGATTCTCGACTGGCTGGATCGAACCCTGGGACCGGGCGAGCGCAGCGCCGCGCGCGCGGATCGCGCCGCACTCTGGTCTGGAGTCGGCGTGCTCAGTGCGCTGATCCTGTTGATTGCGCTCGGATCACGGCTGGCTCCGCTGATTCCCACGGTTTCCGTTCCGGAGCGCGGAACCATGCGGGCGTTCCTCCTGTTGCTGGGGGTGTTGGTCTGCGCCGGGGTCCTGCTCCTCAGCGCGGACGCGGCGGCCGGTGTGAGTCCGTTCGGTTTTCTGGGTCTTCACTTTGGTCAGGAACTGGTCGGTCTGCTGGCGCTCTCCGGCGCGGGTCTCTGGATCGTCGACTGGCCGCGACGCCGCCTGCGTTGCGACGGTCTGTTGCATCTGCGTCTCTGGCTGGCGCTGCTCTTGCTATGGCTCGCCGGGTACGCCCTGCTGGGCGCGGCGGTGCAGGGTTACCAGACCATGTGGCTGAGTCCGCATCGCGTATGGCCGGCACTACAGGTTGCTGTCCTGTGCGCGCCGTTCTTCTGCGCTGCCGACTGGATGCTGCGTCGACCCGGGCGCTGGAACTTCCTCAGCACGGGGGCCGCCAAGCTCCTGGTGGTCGGTGTCTTGATGGCAAGCTCGGCTTCCGGATTGATGTCGATGCTGAGCTGGTTCAGCGCGGGGACGTTGCTGTTCTTGACGCCCGCCTTTGAAGCCGTCTGCTATGGGCTCTACCGCTCCACACCAAACCCGTGGTGGACCGGATTGCTACAGGCCGGCTGGCTGGGCGCGGCGATTGCCGCCATTTCTCCGCTTTCCTAGCCGCGCGTATCTCTGGATCGTTCGGCGCCGCCCTGCCCGTGGGAAAACTCGCAGGTGTTGCCCGAAGGGTCGCGCACCAGGACGATGTAACCGACGATCGGTCCTGCATCGCTGGGTCCGAACTTGAGCGAACCTGCTTTCCGGGCCATGGCGCCGACCCGGTCCACGGCCTCGCGTGACTCGAGTTCGAACCCGAAGTGGTCCGTGGGAGCGGGTTCGTACAGGTCCTCGTACGGTAGCTCGAGGACCACGATGACGAAGCCGTCTTCTGCGCTCGGGTCGGCCAGCCAGGCGACACGGATGCCGTCGTCTACGCGTTCGTGGACGACCTCGAACCCGGAGAACCTCTCATAGAAGGCGACCGTCGCCTCGAGGTCGCGCGTTCGAATCGCCAGGTGCGCGAGCTTGGCGACGGCCAAGAGCGGACCTACCCGATCTCGACGCTTCGCAGCAGCGGTTCGATGGCGCCCATCCCGTCGTGGCGCCAGTTCAGTCGCGGTAGCTGCAGCTGACCCGGCTCACAGATCCGCGAACCTCCCGCTGCGTGCACGATGCTCGTCAGCACCGGCTCCTGCCTGTCCCAGCCACACACAGCCAGAGAAGATAGGTGAGGTGCGAGGCCGCTGCACAGCGCTTCCAGTCCGGTCAGCCCGGCGACCGGCGAGACTCCGACGTGCCGCAACAGCCCGGGTCGCCCCAGCTCTGCCGGTGGGTTGAGCCAAACAGCCCAGTCGGTGCCGTGTGGAGAGATGTCGAGCGGGTGGCCGACTGCCGCGAGTCGGGCGCGAATCTCGCGCAGCAGTGCGTGCTCGGCGTCGTCGAGCCTTCCGCGCGGCAACTCGACGGCGAGCTTGCGGAGGGCGTCACACAGCAGTTCCATGAAGCGCTCCGGGCGCTTCGAATCGCTGGCGTCCACGAAGATGTGCGCGGGCGAGAGACATCCGCGGCCATCGAAAAGGGAGAGGTCGATCGCGATCGCCCCGGCCGCTTGCTCGAGCTCTGCGTCGGGCCCGACCGCGGCGGCCGAGAGCTTGTGGCCATGACCGACAAAGCGCACCCCCGCAGCGCAGCGGGAGCGAAGCGCACTCACGGTGGCGTCGCTCCCGTAGACCACCATGGCGTCCGCCAGCGCCGGGATCTCGTTCTCGTCCGTCACGTGCAGGGCGGCGGCCAAGGTCGGGTCCGCGTCGCGCAGCGAGCGTTGAAACAGAGTGGGGCTGACGCGATCGTGACGTGCGGTTTTGGCAATCACGGCCGAGCCGACCAGCAGCGGCAGGGCCAGCGCTGCGAAGCTGGCGTTGGGAATCGAGCCGCCCAGCCAGACCGCGGTCAGCGACGGCCCGCGCCAGCGGCCGTGCGCTTCTTCCCGAATCAGCCGATGCATGGCTTCTCCTGTCCACTCCGCGAGTCCGTGCCTCAGCGCGAACCGCAGAGCCTGCGGCGAGTAGAGTTCGACGCCGGCGCTGAGTTCTTGCAGCCATGGGGAATCGGGTCGTTGCCAGACGCGAAAGCAGCGGTCGAGTGCATCGATCCGCTGCTTCAGCGGGGTCGCAACCGCGGCCGCGCGCAGAGCCTCGACGTCGGGACTCACCGGGCCCTGGCTTCGCCGAGTAACGCGTCAGCCGCGATCGAACAGCCGCGTGCCTCGGCGCCCTCGATACGGCCCAGGATTTCGAAACCGCCCTCGACGATGCGCCCCAGATCCGACGTCTGAACCGTCGTCACCGAGCCCGTGTTGGCCAGATCGCAGTGGATTAGAACGCCGGGCTCCCCGTCCTCGACGTCTTCGAGCGTCTCCATCGAGACGGCGCGTGTCCGCACCCATGGCGGGACGTGTTTGATGTTCGAGTTGTGGCCGAGTCGCAAACTGTCCTCGTAGAACTGGCTGCCGAGTTCGCACATCCCGTACTGGTTCACAATACGGTGCAGAGGAACCCCGAGCGACTGAGCGATCGCCCGGTGGAGCTCTTCTCGTTCGAGTTCTCGCGATCGGCCCTTGAAGCCACCGGTCTCCATCACCCGAGTTCCTGCCGGAAGGCGCAGCGTCTGGCCGCGCTCCGCTAAGGCGTCGATCAGATGAACGAACGCAAAGGCGGTGCCCGCGACCAGCTGTGGGTCCGACGCCTCCGCCAGATCGGCGATCACGCGACCCGGTGACCAGCCTTCCGGCGTCAGATAGAAGCGCCCGGGGCCGCGACCAAAGCGGCGCGCGGCTCGATCGAACATGAAGGAGAGCGACGAGTCGGGCGCCTGCGCAGAGTCTGGAGCCAGCACCGCGAACTCGATTGGAGCGTCGGGGCAGAGGTAGTGGCCGAGCGTCGCCAGCAGGGACGCCTCGTATAGCTCCGTCGTGTCGAGCTCCAGGCGACCGCGGGCTCCGAGCGTACTGCCGCTGGTCAGGAAGACCTGCCTGGTCTGTTCGGCCGGAAAGCAAGCCAGCCGCGCCTCCTTGAATGCACCGGTCGGAATCGGCGGAATCTCTCGCCAGCTCGTCAGCTTCCCGGGCGAGCAGCCAAATGCCTCGCTGATGCTTCGGAAGGCGGCGTTCTCCCGGAACTGTAACTCGAAGAGTGCCACTGCGAGGTGTTCGAAGCGCTCTTCGTCGGGCGGGCCAGCCACGCCCTCCGAGATCCATTGCAGGATCTCGGCCTCGATCTGATCGCGGCGTTCCAGTTTCATGGCGCGGCCACGAGATCGATCAGCATCTCAATGCCCGCCTGTAGCAGCTCGGACTCGATGTTGTACGCCGGACACAGGTAAATCACATTGCCGTGCTCTCCGGATGGCAACCAGATCCAGCCGCGTTCCAGCGCTCGCCGCGTAGCGTCGTACGCGTGCTGCGCCGAGCTCAGCTCGACACCGAGCATCAGACCGCAGCCACGCACGTCGCGCACACCCGCGACACCGGCGAGTCCCGAACGCAGGCGCTCCAGCGACTCGCGTCCGAGTTCCCAGTTGCGCGCCAGTAGACCGTCGCGCTCGATGATCTCGATGACTTTCAGGGCCAGTGCGCAACCGAGCGGGTTGCCCAGGTGTGTGCTGGTGTGAATGGCTTCGCCCTGCGATTCGCCCCAGGCCTGCATCACCTCGTGTCGTCCTGCGCAAGCCGAGATCGGGTACCCGCCACCCAGTGCCTTGCCGATCGCGACCAGATCCGGAAGCACGCCGTAGCGTTCGCAGCAGAGCCATCGGCCGCTGCGTCCCCATCCGGTGAACACCTCGTCGAAGATCAGCAGACTGCCGTGGGCATCCGCCGCTTCCCGCAGCGCGTTCAGAAATCCGCTGGGCGGGGTGCGCAAGCCGCCGCGCCCCTGAATCGGCTCCACCACGATCGCGGCGATGTCTCCCGCCGCCAGCAGACCTTCGAGCGCCGAGCTGTCGCCGTAGGGGACGAAGTGCGTTGCCCCGGCGAGCCGGGCCTGGAACGGTTCGCGAAAGTGTCTGCGATGCGTGACGCTCAGGGCTCCGAAGCCGAGCCCGTGGTACGCTCCCTCGAATGCAATGAAAGCGCCGCGTCCGGTCGCGCACATGGCGGTCTTCAGCGCGGACTCGACGGCGTCCGAGCCGGAACTCGAGAGAATGACCTGACCCAGGTCCCCGGGCAGTCGAGCTTGCAGGGCTTCGAGCAACTCGAGTTTTCGCTGGGTCGGGAAGACGTCGCCCATGCCGTGTAGCAGGGTGCCGGACTGTTCCGCGCTGACTTCCGCCAGCTCCGGATGGGCGTGTCCCAGGCAGGCCGCTCCAAAGCTAGAGACCAGATCGACGTAGCGGTTGCCGTCCGCGTCGAAGACGTTCGAACCCAGGCCCCGCTCCCAGAAGGGAGGAGGATCGCGAAGGTCCGTTACCTCGGGGCACTCGGCCATCCGCAGGCGCTCGGTCAGAGCGCGCGAATTTGGTCCCGGGATCGGCTCGCGAATTGCGGGCAGGGTCTGTTTCACGGGGACCCCAGTGCAGGAACGCGCATGACGCGCGCACCTTACGTGCAAAGGCGGCCACCCTCAAGCCCAATTCAAGTCAACCTCGCCGGACACCGATCACCCCCACAGGGAGAAGTGCCATGCGCGCAGTGGGTCCGAGCTTGATTGTTCTTTCGCTGGTGTTCAGTGTTGGCGGAGTTGCCTATGAAACACAGGCCGGTCCGCAGGGCAAGAACCGCGTTGCCACCGCCGAGAGCGAAGACACGCACCACGCTCAGCAGTGTGAAGTCGATCAGACTGCTTCGAGCCAGCCGTTCGTTGTCGACCTCAGCAGACTGCCCGCTCAGGCCGCCGACGTCGTGATGCCGCTGAGCCGCACCGGCTACAACTACCGCGCGCCGGGTCTCTGGCACCCGCAGCAAGAAGCTCCGCGCCGCCAGCCCGATCCGCCGCCCGCCGCTCCCCGCCAGGATTAGTCGGCGACCACGCTTCCCATGCCGTGACTCAGGTGGCGCCACAGCCACAGGTGTGCTGCGATGACCAGGCAGGCGCAGAGCTGCGCGCCCGTCTCTGTGTCGCGCAGAGGAGCTGCCAGCATTGCCGCCGGACCGGCCAGCCACAGAGACAAGCGCTGGTAGGCGAGGTAGTCCAGGCGAGGAGTACTTCGCCGGGTGCCGATCCAACCGAGTCCGAGCTGGGCGGCCAGTGGCCAGTACCAACCCAACCACGCGGTCCCGAGCCAGAGCCCGAGCAGGCCGAGCAGAACCGCAATTCGCCCGCTGCGCCGAGCACCGATCGCGCGGCGCAGAGCGACCGGGTCCCCGGCCACGACGCCGTGCCAAAGTGGGAGGATCTCCCCGGCTCGCATGAAGAAACGTCGGCTCACCGCAGCGTCTTGAGCAGTTCCGCTTCGAGTTCCGGCAGCGTCGCTCGGTAGGTGCGCCGCAGCGCGCGCCGGACATTGCGGGTCTTCGCGATGGTTTCGACCAGGGACCGCAGATCGCGCATGCCGTGCTTGCGAACCAGGAACTCCACGAGCGCGTATGACTCCAGATAGGCGGCCGCGGCGCGATCCCCGGACAGGTGCACCAGGCTCGAGGTAGCTAGATTGTCCAGCGGAATCCAGACGTCCTGGCGGGCGATGTGCTCGAGAAACGCGAACTCGGCCCGGTTCAGATGGCGCTTGTCGACCGACAGTCCCCCGAAATCGTCGGCGATTGCCTCGTTGAGCCAGGCCGGATAGGCGCCGCGCGAGCGCCAGTCGAGCGCCGCGTGTACGTATTCGTGATACAGGGTCTGCACCAGCTGTGCGCCGATGCGCGCGTCCCCACGCACGTGGATCGTCCCGTTGAAGAAACCTGCGATCCGAAAGCCGAAGAGCCGGGAGAACTCGGCATCGAAGATGTTCGGGTCGTAGATGTAGACTTCGATGCGCCGGCGGGGTCGCAAGGACAGTGCTTCGCCGACTTCGTCGTAGGCGTTCTCCAGAATGTCGAGCACGGTCAGTTCGAAAGCGCGCGAGCCGCGCGGTCCGGAATAGCGGTCGATGTCCACGTCCTGGAGCAACGTGAATTGTGTCGACGGGCGCTGATTGAACTGCCCGTCGTCGCGCGCGAGCGCGGGCAGAGCGGTTGCGAGCAGGAATGCCAAGCACAACGACGCCAAACTCGGGGTAGCAGGGCCGAGCCCTCGCGCTCTCCGGCCTCCATGTGTGCGTTCGTTCTGTCGCTTCACGCAAAGAGTCTACGCGAAACTGGCTTCGGAGGGTTGCTTTTGAGCTCGTTTGCGACTATTGAGCAAACGTCGCTGCTCAAAGAAATCGGTGCAGCGCAGACAATATGAGGAGGTCCCATGGCTGCGAGGAAAAAGGCGAGGCGAGCGAAGGCCCCTGAGGCGATGATCATTTCGAAGGCGCGTGTGAAGGCCGCGGTTAAGAAGTGCAACGTTGGCTCAGAGTTTTACGGTGCACTCGAGGACGAAGTCCGAGAGTTGATCAAGCGCGCAGAGTCACGCGCCATCGGGAACAAGCGCAAGACGCTTCGCGCGGCCGACGTTTAGTCGCATTTCGATGCAGTGGGTTGGCGGGCAGCGCTAGCTTTCCCTCTCGCGGCAGCGACTTGGTTGCTGCCCTTGATACTGTAGGTACCAGGAGGATTGCTTCCTCCCTTGCTCCGCAGGGGAGGGGCCACTCCTCCACCTCGTTCTTGCCCCAGCTCCGCCTCCCATCCACGCGGAGAGCCGGGCCCGGGCGAACCCCTTCCCGAGGTGGCCGGAAGTGCCAAGGGCACCGCCGACCGCCGCGCTCGGGATGGCCTCGCCGCGCAAAAAGGCATTGCACAGCGCCCTGCAGCGGGCGTTCCTCGGCCCGCTCTGGCTGGTGCGGTTCTGCTGCTAGGTACGGAGCTCTCGGCGAGCTGGCGCGGCGCGAATTTCTGGCTGCCGCTTCGAAGCTGCGCCTGGCGCGTCGGGCTGGTGGGGGTGGTCCCGGTGCTCGCGGCCGCAGGCTTTTGCGGCACGTCCCTATCCCAGCAACCTCTAGATCGCCTTCGGAATGGCGAGCAGCGTCAGTTTCGTGGCCCACCTCAGCTGTCCCGAAGTCGACGCGGCGCACATTGCTCTGGGCCAAGGGATGCTGCCGATCCTGGGACTCGCAGCCATGGCCTGCCTGTTGCCGTTCAGGGCGCTCTCTCGTCGCTGATCGCGAGCTCCGGAGGCGGTGGCGCGTCGGCCTTGAACTCCTCGAGTTCGAAGCGGCTGGCGTGCAGCCAGTGCCGCCGCTC
>Ga0310342_100003075_pt1 | contig 10900 bp, 10 predicted proteins | sample S15DNA20500_MG_FD_206155 | JGI IMG/M metagenome (GOLD analysis project Ga0310342, IMG submission 206155) | Marine microbial communities from station ALOHA, North Pacific Subtropical Gyre - S1503-DNA-20-500_MG | ecosystem: Environmental > Aquatic > Marine > Oceanic | place: Pacific Ocean: North... | reverse complement strand
ACCCATTAAGTCAGATAATTGTTTTGCCGACAATCGTTTGAGTTTTGCAGTCAGGAGCTTCGAATCTTCAATTAACTCTGGCAGGCTGGTTGTAGTGACACGATGAGGGGTATCGAAATCCAGGGTTTTTGATGGGGATAGAAGTGCAAGCATCTTTTTGTCTTCCGTTGTTGTTTTTTAGTCTTTGTGCTGCCAATCAATTATTGATGAATTGTTAACTCGTAACATGCCGCTTCCAATGAATTGCGGACCAAGAGGTATTTCTTATAAAGAGCAGGATTATTCCATGTTTTTCCGTTTAAAGCATTGAACCGTCCAAGTTCGCGAAATTGGTCGGTGGAAGTCTCGACCATTGCAACCGAACCGTCTTCTCCTTGGATCAGCAATCGGTCACCCACGCGCAGGATCTGGCCATGGCCGTAATTGGCATACCGCCCTCGTTGCCAACGCCGTTTCCCGGTGTTGATATCAATGCAATCAAGTCTGCCATCACTCAGGCCAAACACACTGTCGCGGTAAATGACAACATTGGTGAACTTCGTTTTCATCACAGAGATACGAGCCCAAATCTCACTAGCTCGAAGTGTTTGGTCTTTCATTTTATCAATCTGCAATAACATGCCACCACCACCATAGGCCTTCGACAGAAATACGCGATCGTCACCAACGGGGACGGCCTGAGACACGTTGGCATTGGTGGTACTGGATCCAGGCCACTGGTATCTCCAAAGTTCGTCTCCGGTGGTGGGGTCGTGTCCAGCGACCGAGCTTTCATTAACAGTCAGAATTTGTTGTCTGCCGGCCAATGAAACCAAGTTGGGAGAACTGTAGCTGATCTGCTGCTGGCCACCACGCCAGATTTCATTCCCCGTATCTTTTTGAAAAGCGACGAGAGAAACGAATTCTCCGCCAGGAGGTCCGCCGCCGGGAACAATTACCAGGTCACCGACGATCAATGGAGATGCGCTACGGCCCCATTGGACGACGGTTAAATCATCAGAAGCATTGCTGCCAACGATTTCTGGAATGTTGCAACTCCAAATGACCTGACCATTGACACCGTTCAGGCAATGGAGCCAGCCGGTGGCGCCTAACGAATAGACTTTACCATCTGCAATTGTGGGAGTTGATCTGGGGCCGGCGCCACCCATCTTCGTACTGTGGCGAGTACGTATTGCGTGGGACCATACCAGACCACCTGATTGGACGTCATAACAAGTGGTCAGTTCATTGGGGCCACGTTGCTCCATGGTCACGGCAAAACCATTAACGACTGCGAAACCTGACCATCCCGCTCCGATACCTTGTTGCCAGATTTGCCGTGGCGAGTGGGTCGACCAATTGGGATTGAGCTGTATCTGGTCGACTGCAGCAAGCCGCTTGGGTCCCAGAAACTGTGGAAAATCATCAGGTGTTGTCGTTGCCAGATCAGCGGTCGTTTCCGCTGCAATCGGCTGTTGCATATCTTCGTCAGGAGCGTTTGCCCAGCGTAATGTGAAACGCGGAATTAGATTTCCCGTTACATCTTCAATGCGAAACACTAGAAAAAATATCACGACACAACCGATACCTAACAGCCAGGTCGTCAGCCGCAAGGATTTCGAAAAACCACTGAAGAACAGATACCAAACCAACAAAGTCATCGTAGCTGCGAAGCTGATGATTAAGGTCAGGATATTCGCGTGCGCACGATCACGAAGAGGTTCAAACCATTGCGCTGATCCGGCCGCACCCCAATAGCGGACCAGCGCGATCAAGAGGCCACAGACCCCAAGCCAAATCCAAATCCACCGAGGCGGGAGAAGACGTTGCGGCTGACGTTCTGAATCACCCGTTGATGTGTGCATGATGAAATTATTTAAAAGTATCTTCAATTCATTGCGATGATAGCACAATTGCCGCATCCGGTTGAAGCCGTATCTTTCCAGCCAGGAACGTCATTCACAACAATCGGCTTTATCCTTTAATGCGACAAATGTTCCGGAATTTTAGTGTTTTAGATGCGTTTGTCGATTCTCATGCGCGGTGGTTGCTTGGATAACTCGCGTGGCATCATCCTGTGGTCATGGTACATCCATGATTTCGAAACCATGGATCGTTCAGCATGTTCAGTAGGCGAAACCAACCAACCGGTTTTCGATACTAAAGCTTTTCGATCGACGCCATTGCCCCATCGTCCCACTCAAACCAAGGTGGGGGTAATGGTGCTTCCAACGTTAATCGTTGTCGGGTCACTGGGTGATCGATGATCATCTGCCGGGCATGTAGTGCGATACCATTTGGAAAGGTTTGAATGTTCTTTCCCCCGTATTTTCTGTCGCCCAATACAGGAAAACCACGGTGTGCTAATTGTAGCCGGATTTGGTGTTTGCGCCCCGTATGCAGCGCAATCTCCAAAAGGGTCGTATTTTTCAGTTGGGAAAGCGTTTGATAACCGAGTCGCGCTTGTTTGGCCCCGATAGCACCTTCCGTTGTGGTGTGCATACGACGATGTCGTTCGTCCTTGCGCACCCAATCAACACACTCGGCTTTGGCCGGCTCGACCAAGGCGTCTACCAACGCCCAGTAGGTTTTTCCAACTGTGAGCTGACGAATTTGTTCCGAAAGCCGGCTCGCTGCTTTGGAAGTTCGAGCGAAAAGTACTACGCCTGTGACAGGAGCGTCCAAACGGCTTAATGTTCCCAAATAGACATTCCCCGGTTTGCGATATTTCCGTTTAATGTATTTTCGCGCTTCGTTCAGCAGGCTGGGTTTGTCTGCGGCGACCCCCATCGTTGGCAACATGGCCGGTTTCAGAACGGCCAACAGATGATTATCTTCGTACAAAACGTTAATTTGAGTCATTTTCACCAACCAGAGGTCGTAAAATTATCAACGCTCCAATGAACTATCTCAACCTATCCGGAGAAATTCTGCAATGGCCGGCGACATTTCGTTGATTTTAGCCAGTCAGTCGCCCCGTCGTCGGGAATTACTCAGCGCGGCTGGATACAACTTTCGTGTCATCATTCCTGATGAGTCAGCAGAGTGTGGCATCTGCTCGCGCGAAACTCCACCGGAAATGGTAGGCCGCCTGGCATGGCAAAAGGCGAAAAATGTAGCACTGAAACAGGAGTCTGGGCTTGTTGTTGGTTGTGATACAGTAGCTGAATGTCAGGGGCAGGCATTGGGAAAGCCACACGATCGAAAACATGCTTTTGAAATGTTATCGTTACTCCGCGGTCGTGAACACCGTGTTTTTAGTGGTCTTTGCCTGTGGCGACGACCTGATGATAAGGTGAGAGTGGAGGTGGATGTTTCGCGGTTGGTAATGACTCCTATTACTGATCAGCAGTTGAACACCTATCTTGAAACAGAGGACTGGCAGGGGAAGGCAGGTGCTTTTGGATACCAGGATGGACATGATTGGCTGCAAATCGTGGAAGGCAGTGAATCCAATGTCGTTGGACTCCCCCTGGAATTACTTCGTCGGATGTTGTCGTCCTTTGGTGACTGGAAATAGCTGCAGATGTTGACCAATTTGCAACAATCCACGAAATTGAATGAATCTTGATCTGTGTGGGTCTCAAGCTTTTTGAATCGAGGAGTGATACTATGCGACTTGCTCAAGCCCTGATGGTTTTGTTGTTTGCCGTTGTGTTGGCAAACGGTTGTGATTCGTCCAAAAATGGGGGTGATGCGGGGATTGGTTCCGGACAACATGCTGATCATCAACATTCCCATGATCACGAAGGACATGATCACGAAGGACATGATCACGATGCTGGCCCCCACGGTGGTCATGTTCTTGAGCTGGGAGGACACGAATATCATGCCGAATGGGCTCGTGATGATGAGTTAAGCAAGCTCACGGTGTATTTGTGGGACAACAAGATTGAGGAAGAGATGTTTACCAGTTCCGAAGTTGTTATTGGCGTGACCATCAATGAAAAAACGGAGCGGTACAAACTCGAGCCTGCAAATTCTAACGATAACGACCCGGCCATGTCATCGCAATTCACATCATCGGACGCGCCACTGTTGACGGCACTGAAAATTGGTGAGGGTCTTGAAATCCGCTTACAAGTTGAAATCGGAGGAACGGATTTTGATGTGAAGATTGAGCACCATGAGGATGCCCATGGATATCATGGCCACGATCATGACCATGAATGATTCTTTAATGACGGGCAGTTAAAATCCGGTAACTACAACTCGCTCAGATCCAGCTCTTTAAGTATCTCGTGAGGCAGCCAACCATCATCTGTCCAGCCACGCGTTCGGTTGTAATGAACGATCATTTGCGAAAGTTGTTCTTTTGATAGACGGGCGACGGGATCATCCGCCAGAGCAGTTTCCATCATTCGAACAGGCAAACAGTCTTCGTCGGATTGCCAACCGGATCGGATGTTAAACAATTTTTTGGCTGTCACGATTCGTTGCGCGGTTTGTTGAAGCTCGGTTGGCGTTATATCCCAGCCTGTAACCAGGTTGATCATAGTAACTGCTTCGTCGTGAAAATCTTGAAAAACACCGCGCAAGAATTTGCACAAGATTAACGAATCCATCAGCGCGGCCTGATCCTCGGTTTTAACAGCCAAAGCGGAAGCATTCGCATTTCCAGCTCGGCGGTTGACCTGTTCAGAGAAGTCAACTTCGTAGGCTCCCGAACGATTGTGGTCGGCGCCGCGAGTGCCAACTGCGAATCCCAGCGCCATCGTTTGCATTGCCCGAGGTTCGTATCCAGGGATTTCCAGGCCTTTGACTTGAGACGCGAATTCGATTGAATTCTGGCCGATGTGATCAGCCAGTCGGCGACTACCTTCGGCTAGAAGTTTTCCCACTCCATCGCCTTTGCCAATCATGTCGAGCGCTTGAAGCAGTGCTTGACCATCACCGAATCGTAGCCAGGTGGGATCCCAAAGGCCGCGCTGGACACATTCCATTCCAAAGGCAATCGTTCCACCGGCACTGATCGTGTCGATTCCTAATTGATCGCATTTCTCGGAAGCTTTGAAGACCACTTCTGAATCGTTAATGCCACACAAGGGGCCTAATGCGAATAGATTTTCATATTCAAGTCGTACTCCGGTTTCACTGATATCCGGATCGCTGTTCAACGCATAAATGTGCTCACAGCCAATCGTGCAAGCTGCGCAGGAGGTGCGAGTGTGTTTGCGTGACTGACGGAGAGTTTCCGGTGCAAGCTGCTCGACTCCAGTCAGTGATCCTTGCTGAAAATTGCGAGTTGGCATGATTTTCAAACGATTGAACAGCAAGAGATTTGCAGAAGTCCCCAATTCTCTATACTTGGCAGTAGCTGGCCCCAACGAGCGCGCTGCAAGATCCTTCGACAGTCGGATTAATCCGTCTTGATCGGACCATGTGACCTTGGTGGATCCCCGTACGGCGATTGCCTTCAAGTTCTTCGAACCCATTACGGCGCCAGCACCACCGCGGCCAGCGTGTCGTCCGTCATGAGAAATTGTCGCGTAACGTACCAGTCGTTCCCCGGCGGGACCGATCACGGCTATCTGCCAGTCGTTACCCAGCCGCTGTTTTAGCTGTCGTTGCACGGAACGACAGGGAAGACCTGACAATTCGCCTGCTGGTTCGCAGTGAACATCTCCATTATCAATGACCAATACTGTTGGCTCTTGGGCTCGCCCACGAATGACAATTGCATCATGTCCTGTTTGCTTTCCGGAAATAGCGAACCCACTACTTGCCAAAGAGTCGTTGATCCGATCGGTTAACGGGCTCTTGGAAACCACTGCAAACTTTGCAGATGTCGTGAGCGGACTACCAACCAATGGGCTAAAAACGAAAGCCAGGGATGATTCAGGATCAAAGGCGTCGCACTCTGGAGTGCCTTCACGGAACATTAAATACGTTCCTAACCCACTGCCACCCAGAAAATTACGCAACACACCTGTTTCCCAGTCGATTGAGTCAGCCGTGCCGTGGGTAAGATCCACACGTAGATATCGGCCATGATATCCGGGCTGTTGGTGCTGAATTCGTCGTTGGTCGGGCGGTTGTCCAAAGAAATGGTCGTTAGGACTCAAAATGTTCTACCCTTATAAAAACTCACGAAATTAACGTCGAGCAAGACGCTTAACCACCGGCATCGGCTGACATGACCAACACGGTGTCACCTGGCTGAATCTTCTCAGTCGGATCGGTTGTGAATCGTTGACCTCCCAGATTGACCACAAATCCCGGTTGCAGCTGGCATCCGTCAATGCAAGCGTTGTGCATATCCGGGTAACGCTGTACCAGCTCTTCCAATAAATCGCCGAGCTGTTTTGTCTGCTCGACCGGTATTTCAATTCGAGACACGCCAGCTCGCTGACGTACGATTCCGAAAAGTTCAATGATTACCGGTTTCACTTGACAATCGTCCAGAAGAATCACTTTACCAAAAACAAGACAATTACTGTAAAAAAATAAAAGGACAATAGGCCCAGCAAAACGACTCGAAAATGTATTTTCCATTCGGGTTTCAGCCAAAAACCAATTAATGCCGCTAGTGTAAAGATTCCAATCAATCCGGCAACCGCTTGCAAAGGCAGCCATGTAGTGGCTGCCAGTGCGAGAGACATTACAGTCACAAGAGAAATGAGTTCTGAAACGGTGAAATTCCAGTGATGTTCATTTGTGTCAAGATCGGTCGACGATTGATGTTTATGAGAACTCCATGGCGAATATCCCGTGGTTATCTTCTGCTTGGAAGCAGAAGACGGGTGCGGGGTCCGGCTAAAATCATCGCCTGGCGACCGGTTCATGGTAGTCCTCAGAGTCCAGAATTCATGTTTTAGAGTTGGAAATTTCCAACCGTCGGATTTTTCACTTCGAGTTATAAAGGTAGCCTGTTAGGCATGGCATTGGATGCTCAAATCTGTTTTACTTTTTGCCGCATCGCGGGAACATGATAGGATTGCCGCGAGGTTGTCTCATTATAACTGAACGGCCCGTTGACCGCGATGTGAGCAGATCCAGGCAAGCTTGGAGACAGCTCCCTGCTTTACGGCTGACGATGTTGTACGGAACTAAATATGAAAGTCTTGGTTTGTCCCATTGGAAGTGCTGGCGACGTGCATCCATTTGTCGGTATCGGCGTGACATTGGCCAAACGGGGTCATGATGTGACCGTCGTCACCAGCGGTTATTTTCGTGAACTCGTGATTCGGTCAGGATTGCATTTCGAAGAAATTGGAACCGCTGATGAATTTCTAGAACTGGCCGGAGATCCAGATATCTGGCATCCAATTCGTGGAATGTCTTATATCTTTAAGCATGGAATACTGCCGACCATGCCGCGACAGTACGACGGGATTCGCAACCTTTACAGGCCGGGCGAAACGTTGTTGATTGCATCTTGTCTTGGGTTTGGTGCTCGAACAGCACATGAAAGTTTCAACTTGCCTCTGGTCACCATTCATCTACAACCCCAGGTCTTATGGAGTTCCCGACGTTCACCAAAGATGGCGCTACCGGCAATGCTTGGTGATTGGGTGCCGTCGTGGTTCAAGCAATTACAATTTAATATCGGTGAGCGTGTTTTCGTCAATTCGCAGTTGCTTGCAGCAACGAACGAATTTCGGGATTGTCACCGGTTGCCACCAATCCAGCGTGCCACCAGCTATTTTTATTCTCCACAGTGCAATATTGGCCTTTTTCCGGATTGGTACGGCCCACCGCAGCCTGACTGGCCATCTCCTACCTGGGTCACCGGTTTTCCTCTTTGGGATGAAAGTAGCATTTGCGAAGTTCCCGACGAATTGGAATCTTTTTTGAATGAGGGTGAACCGCCGATTGTCTTCACACCCGGTTCAGCGATGATGCATGGCAAACAATTTTTTAAAACGGCTGTTGCGGCCTGCATACGAATGGGTGTTCGTGGCCTGTTGTTGTCACGTTTTTCCAACCAAATTCCCGCAGACCTTCCCCGCACGATTTGCCATTTCGAGTATTTGCCGTTTAGCCTGGTGTTGCATCGTTCGGCCGCATTGGTGCATCACGGTGGAATCGGCACGGTGTCACAGGCTCTGGCGGCGGGCATCCCTCAGTTGATCATGCCAATGAGTCATGATCAACCTGACAATGCTCATCGCATCAAACGTTTGGGAGTTGGTGACAGGATTTCCCGACGAAATTTTCACGCACCTAAGGTATCTCGAATCTTGAATAACTTATTGCATTCAGCCTCGGTACGTGAAAATTGTCGGGCCGTAGCAGGTCGTATACAGGGATTTGATGCACTGAAAGCGACATGCAACATCATTGATGCCTTAGAAACAAGGTGAACCCTTTTGCCGTGATTCTACACGCGATGTGTACCAGAAATGTTTTGTCCCGATCACGATCCCTAGCGAGCAAGGATTAGCGGATATTGGCCCAGATGTCCTCAATTTCTCCTTTCAATCGCACCACTTCCTCTCGTAATTCGTTAATTTCGGCGCGGAGCTCAGTGATTTCACTGCCGGCTGCTATTGATGGTGGTTCAGGTGGTGGCGCTACGGATGTCGTTAAAGAAGGTAATTCGGGTTTCTGAATGGATGAAACTCGAGCGCCCGTGTCTGCTGTGGATTCGGGATTGGTTGGCAAAGCATTTCCGGCGGAGTTATAGCTTGTCTGTAATGCAGTCAGTTCGCGAGGCTCATACAGGGTATGGGTCACAACTTGACCTCGACCCGATGGTGTGAGTTCTACGACCAGTCCCTTTTTGATTAACGACTGTAGAATGGGTGTGAGTGATTGAACATCAGGAATTTTGGCCATCCGAGCAGCCCGCCCTCGCAATTCACCAATTGTCTGTGCACCACGCAGAAAAAGTTCTGCCATGACGCCGAGTTCTGTGCCGTCAACATCTAACCATTCTTTCATGTAATGGCGATACTTGGCGACCCGGCCGCCGCCTACGATTTCACCGATCGCACCGATTTGACGGAGTTGTTGTAGGGTATCCTCAACATCTTCTGTATCGACTTCCATTTGTGGTGAACGATTGCTTTTCTGATTACAACCGGTCATGATTGCGTTGATCGACATGGGATAACCTGCTGGAGTGGTCTTGGCTTTTTCCACCAGGACGCCAATGACACGTCGATAAATGGGAGGTATTGATTGCCATTGGGGTTCGCGCGACTGAGGGCTGTCGTGGGTGTTCTCGTTCATAACGGTTCATCTCCTAAGCACTTTGTCCTTCATCGCGAACAGCAATCTACGTTGAATTGATGGGCGAATCAAGAGAAACACTTCCGGGACACCCGACGTGAAATGTGAGGATGGGTTGTGTGAGGCGGGGTGGAGTTGGTGGGTCGATTCAAATTCTGTGATTTCTTTTCAAAATTTTTACTGATCCGATAGGTTCGGCTCAGTGATGGTAACCAAAGGGATTCATTGCCATCGGGTGTTTCTGGTATACTGATCTGACCGCTGAGATGTTTGGGGAAAGGATTTCGAGGTGTCTTAGCAAGAACTTCTCAAAATTGGCAAGTAACCTGATGACAATCATGGATCAGAGGATTTTGATTTTTGTTGGCGATGTTTATGAAGATTTGGAGCTTTGGTATCCAAAATTGCGATTGATCGAGGCTGGAGTGGATGTGGTGGTTGCCGGATCCGAAGCGGGCCGTTCGTATCAAGGAAAGAATGGATATCCTTGCATCGCTGACGCATCGCTGGCGTCTGTTCGCGAGGCCGATTTTACCGGGCTTGTCGTGCCCGGTGGTTTTATGCCGGACAAATTACGTCGTGATCCACGTGTTTTGCAGTTAGTACGCGACTTTGCGGAGTCTAAAAAACTCGTTGCGGCGGTCTGTCATGGCGGCTGGATACCGATCTCTGCAGGTGTTTACAGCGGTGTTCGTGTCACTGGATCACCGGGTATCAAGGATGATTTGGTCAATGCGGGGGCCATTTGGGAAGACGCCTCTGTGGTCATTGATCGAAATTTTGTCAGTAGTCGGTGTCCAGATGATCTCCCCGATTTTTGTCGTGGGATCCTCGAAGTTTTGAAGTTATGACGTTGCATGTTGGTTGTGACCATTTGCGCCGTGAACCTCCTAACATGGTTACAGGTTGAGAATCATGCGTCGGCATCGGTGGAACTCTGTCTGGTACATCGTTGTCCTCTTGGGCATGACTGTCACGGTGCTGAGTTTATTGTTTTCACAATTTCATACTGCCCTGGCAATTTATCTGATTGGCTGTGGTATCCTTGTTTCGACATTGGCGATTCCTCGATATCGTCCACCGCGGTTACGACCGCGAGTGTTTTCACGAGTTCGATTTTCGCTACCCGGATTATTCATGGCAATCTTAGTGGTCGCGATCATGGCCAGCCACATCGGTCGAGAACTGCAGCAGGCCGAGCGGGTTCACAGTCAAATTCGTCGAATCGAATTGGAAGGTGGTCGCGTTGATATGTTGGATCGGGCATTGATTCATGATCAACCAATCGGTGTTTTTCTAGATGGAAACCGAATCAATGACCAACACCTGAAGCCGTTAGCAGAATTGAAGACGATCTCTCGACTGTCCCTTCGCCATACCAGAATTACCAATGAAGGCCTTCGTTCAATTGGAATTCTGACCAACCTCAAATCGCTCAACCTGGCTCAAACACAGATTACCAACGAGGGGCTGAGCTATTTGGCGCCCTTGCGAGCACTAGTCAGATTGGATTTGAGCGGAACGCGAATTGGGCGCGGATGTTTACAGCATCTTTCACGGCTGCCAAGTCTTCGTAATCTGAATCTTAGTTCAACCCGCGTCAGTAATTTAGATTTGTCCGATTTGCCTGCCGGCGGCGGATTAGCTCGGTTGAATCTATCGCGGACCGACATCACGGACGAAGGTATTGAGAAACTGGCTGAATTGAGTGGTTTTCACCATCTCGATTTAAGCCACACAA
>Ga0310342_100003074_pt1 | contig 10903 bp, 15 predicted proteins | sample S15DNA20500_MG_FD_206155 | JGI IMG/M metagenome (GOLD analysis project Ga0310342, IMG submission 206155) | Marine microbial communities from station ALOHA, North Pacific Subtropical Gyre - S1503-DNA-20-500_MG | ecosystem: Environmental > Aquatic > Marine > Oceanic | place: Pacific Ocean: North... | reverse complement strand
TTAATACAAGAATATTTTAGATGTAAATATAAAGCAATAAATTATACAGATACTTATACTAGAAAATCTTTACTTAAAGGTATGTCACATATAACAAAAAGAGTTTTATACAATCATTGTATTGAAGTTCAAGTAGATAAACATAAAATAGCTGATGATTACCATGAATGGCTAGACAAAAATGCAGACAGATTAGCTAAAGAAGAAACAGAATTAAATGATGCTAAAGTAAAAGATATCCCATGGAATAGATTAATTGCTAATAAAGAATGGGAATTTTGGCCTAAGAATAGAGGCAAATAAAATGTATATCCTTCTAATGATAGTCTTTAGTCAACCTTATAGTGTAGAATATATTCATAATATTGGAGAATATAGTGTAAAACAAACGTGCATAGAAGAAAGAAATAGAGCTATTAAATTGCTTAATGAATCAGGCGCTAGTTACACAGCCTTTGGGTGTGTTCCTTTTTCTGGTCTTAAAAAAAACCAACATATTTTTGATATTGGAGGTTCTAATGAAATGGGTTCTAGTTCAAAATATCCCAATTAATTATACCCCAGCAATATTGGGAGATGAAGACGGACGCACGATTACATTTAATTCAAAAGATGAAGCTAAAGATTTTATAGAAAAAATAGGAGAAGACCCAGAAGAAATAATGATAGTTCCTGAAAAGGAAGCTACCTAGTAATTATTAACCAAGGAGGAGAATTATGAAATTACCATCATTACGTAATATAGAAAGGACACTAAGAATGGCACCATTACTTAGAGACCTGTTACCAAATCATAGCGAATCAGAATCTGGTTTACTGCAAATACTTAAAGAAAAAGATAAATATATTCATAATAAACGAGCTGAAATAACCAGGCTAAGAGAGACAATTCTAGATCTAGAAGATTCTCTTGAAAATACTGAATGGATGTTAACTAAAAAACAGGAAGAATTAGACGAGGAGAGAAAATAATGGAAAAACATGCAGAAGCAATAGGATGGATAACTATTTGTTTTGCTGTTCTTTATTTTGGTGGGCACCTCATAGTTGCTTTAGCTAAATAGCTAATTACCAAATCTATAAACTTACATTCCTTTAGGTCGGCTACGCCGATTAGTTCTCTCAACGCCCCTTAGACTATTTAAGTTTAAGGGGCTTTTCTATTCACTCTTAGCGCGGAGTATTTCAATGGAAAACGAAAAGGAACTGGAGCAATACCAGATGGAAACATCATGGTCTACAAGAATTACTGATGAAATAGTACTGGAAGCTATCCAAGGTAATATTCCATTTTCTATGGAATTAGCTATATTGGATAATATTACAGAACTCAATAGAGGTACTGTTTCTAATAAAGAAATCTTTATTAAGTTCTTTAGTCTTATGCTCAGAGATAAAATTGCTAGACCTATACAAGCTATAGCAGCTCAATTAGGACATATTGCAGGTATCCAGGATACTGCAGAAGCTTTCGAATGGGGGATAATACTCATTAAAGAATGTGCTGAGTCTGGGTTATACCAATTTCAAGAAATAGATGACGACTGGTACGTTCATCCTAATCTCACGTTAACCAAGAAAGTAAACCAGAAGATTGATAGGCTACAGTATTTACCGCCTATGAAATCAAGGCCTATCCCTTGGACAAATAATACTAATGGCGGATGGCTATTTGAAACAAAGCATTTGGTATTAGGTAATAAGTTCAAGAAACATAGTTTGCCTTTGGCTTATGATGTAATTAATAAATTACAGGAAATCGAGTGGGAAATCGATTCCAAAACTTATAAGTATGAAAAGCAAACGAACCGTGCAATGAATAAGCAGAAATTCTTAAGAGTTATTAAGGATTACTTAGGGATCCCATTTCATTTTGTATGGAGATATGATTGTAGAGGAAGAAGCTATTCTTCTGGTTATGATCTTAATCTTCAAACTAATGAATATGGTAAAGCCTTGTTATCATTGCATAAAAAAGAAGTCATCACTGAGCATGGTTTACCAAACTTGTATATAGCAATTGCTAATCATGCAGGTATGGATAACCTAACTTGGAAAGAGCGCTATGACTGGGCTAAAACAGTACCTCTAGATTCCGTTAATTGGAATGAGCCTATTTTAGGACGTAAGGCTGTTAGAGCGCTTAAAGATACAGAGGAGGGTAAGGCTACAGGTTATGTAATGAGCCTAGATGCGACCTCCTCAGGCCTTCAGGTGATGGCTGCACTGTCAGGATGCGAAGCTACAGCTACCCAAGTAAATATGATAGATCCTAATCAACGGGTAGATGTATATAATACGATAGCTAATGAAATGAACAAACAGCTATCTAAACCTGTACCTAGAAAAATCACCAAGCAAGTTGCAATGACTCACTTCTATAATTCTAGAGCTGAGCCTAAAAAGCTACTGTCTGCAGAAGAACTGAAAGTATTTTATACAGTTATTGAAGGATTTCTGCCAGGAGCTGATCAAGTAATGGATGCCATTAATGAGTGTTGGGATCCAAAAGCAACATCTCACGAATGGATCATGCCTGATGGTCATCACGTGTATGTACCTGTTGTAGAACCAATTAATGGTACATACTCAGATGAGCAATTTGGTGATATACCTTTAAGGTGGCTTCATCAAACCAAATCTGACAATTATAGGTCTCTTTGCCCTAATGTTATTCATTCAGTGGATGGCTATGTGGCTAGGGAAATGATTAGACGCTGTAATTTCCAAGTAAGTCATGTTCATGATTGCTTTGTGTTTAACCCTAATCACTTGCAACCTGTTACAAAAACTTATAGGGAAATAATGGCTGAAATAGCTAATAGTGACCTATTAGAAGATATCTTACGTCAGATTACTGGAAATTCTTCATGGACATTCACGAAGAATACAGACATCTCTCAAGAGATATTAAATAGTAACTATATGCTTTCGTAGTACCATGTGGACTCTCCTAACGGTCAGGGGGAGAGTCCATTTTTTTAAAGAAGGGCTTAAGTCGTGTAAAAAATGGTTAAGATAAACCCTTCTTCATACTTAACATTATGATGTTCTAATTACTTAATATTACTAAGCATAAGGAGAAGTTTAATGTCGAATTTTGTGGTACACTATTGCCCAATGAAAGCCTGTCAACAATGGCGATTAGGGAATAAATGTAGCCTTCATGGATTCGATATCTCTAAAAATATGCAATATGTAGCTAATATGCATGATTCCTCAATTTGTGAAGTGAGGCGTCAAATTGATCAATATCGTCTAAAAAATCTATTGGAGGACAACAATGAGCAGAATCAGTGATGGAAGACTAGAGCAAATGAAACAGGAAATAATGAAAGACTTATATACAGATACAGAAAAAAGGTTAGCAGATAGAGCCGTAGAAGTAGCTAAAAATTCTCGACAACATTGGATTAACCAATATGAGCCTTTATTAGATCAGTTACCAGATGCATTAATTGCTAAATACCCAAGTTATAACGTAAGTATTCAATATCCTTGGGATAGGAAATTTAGCAAAGAAGATCAAACTACTTCGCATTTACCAAGATTTACCATTAATACTGCAGATGCTATAAAAAACACTTGGGAAAATATAGATTATATAAAAGAAAAATGGCAATTTACATCTCCTGTACCAATAGCTAATCCTGTAACAGTTAATAGTGCTGGATATACAGAAGCAGAAACTCAAATGGAAGTACACTCTGATATGTATGAAGATGTTGAAAAGCTTTGTAAGGAAAAACTAAAATTAATACGAGAAAAAGTACGTATGCATAACTATTTAAATACTTTAGTTAGTAAAAATAGAACACATAAACAATTAAGAGAAGTACTTCCTTCTAGTTTCCAGCGGTATCTACCTCCAGAAACAGTAAAAAGAAAAGCTATTAAAAAAGAAGCAAGACATGTAGAAGCCCCAGATTTCCTAGGGGAACGTCAAACAATTAATTTATTGGAGGATAACTAATGTTTGAAGTAAACGCAGATCAACTTAAAATATGCCTTATCGAAGACCTTAAAGTAGGTCTTACTCCAATGGTAGCTTCTAGCCCAGGTATGGGCAAATCAGATATTATTCGATCTATAGCTAAAGAATTTAACCTTAAGGTTATAGATTTCAGGGTATCCCAGTGTGAGCCTGTAGATATGCAAGGCTATCCAGGAGTAATTAATGGAAGAATGACTTTCCATATACCAGAATATTTCCCAATTGAAGGAGACCCAATTCCTGAAGGAAAAGATGGTTGGCTATTATTTCTTGATGAATTTAATTCAGGAAATAAACAAACTGAAGCTGCAGCTTATAAGCTAATCTTGGATAGAGAAGTATATAAATATAAGCTACATGACAGATGCTTAATAGCAGCTGCGGGAAATTTAACTACAGATAGAGCAATCGTAAATACTCAAAGTACAGCTACTACATCCAGGCTAACTCATTATAGAATGCAGGTAGACCATAAGGTATGGATTGGCTGGGCTAATGAACATAATATTGATCATAGAATTATTTCATTAATTAAATTTAAACCAGAAATTCTACATAAATTCGATCCTCAAACTAATGAACTAACATTCCCTTGTCCTCGTACATGGGAATTTGCCTCAAAAATTCTAGTAGGTAAAGATAGCGTAGATCATGTAACAAAGATTAGGCTAGCCGGAACCGTAGGTGAAGGCGCAGCCGTAGAGCTAGCTACTTATTGTGATATTTATCAAAATTTACCAACTATTGAGCAAATACTTAAAAACCCTAAAACTGGATGGAAAGTACCTAAAGAACCTAGCGAAAGATACGCAGTAACTACAATGTTAGCTCATAATTGCCACGAAAAAATTCTTGAAGAAATCCTTATTGCAAATAGTAGGCTTCCAAAAGAATTCCAACCTATAACCCTCAAGGATGTATATAGAAGACGTCCTGAACTACGCGATCATCCCTTAATTCAAGATTGGATTGCTAAAAATGCAGCTAATTTCTTTGGAAATTAATTAATATGAATAATAATTTTATGGAATTAGGAAAAGCTTTAAATATTGTTTGGGAATTAGCAAATCAAAATGTAATAGATAAAAAAATATTAATCATTGATTTAGAAAGACAGAAAATAACAGATACAGATGAATTACAACATAAAATAACCAAACAAAAATTAGCTCTTGATACCGTAGAAGACTTTATTACTAATCAATTTGGAGAAGAATAAAGAAAATTATGTCATTAAATCAAGTAAACATAATTGAAAAATTTTTAACATGGTTAAAAAGCTGTCCATTTAAATGTACTATTTCTTCAATGCAAGGCAGTTTTATACATGTCAAATTTTGGTTAGAAGAATTAGAAGTTCCATCTAAAAAGGAGGAGTAAATATGCATTTAAAACCTATGTTAGCTGGTAAAGCTACAGACGACCAAATAGAAAAATTACTTGCTAAAGGTCCAATGGAAGCATCATTTAAATTGGATGGCATACGCTGTATGATTCAGGATGGTGTAGCACTATCTAGGTCATTAAAACCAATTCGTAACAAACATGTTCAATCAGTAATAGGGCGTAAAGAATTTAATGGTTTTGATGGTGAATTAATTGTAGGCGAACCAACAGATAGTGATGTTTATCGTAATACAACTAGTCACGTTATGAGTGAAAATAAAAAATTTAAATTTAGTTTTTGGATATTTGATTATTTTTTAAAAAATGATATTTATGCAAATCGTAAAAAAGAAATTACATTTCTTAAACAAGTTAATTTGCAAAAGATTATACCTGAGCATGGCCACACTTTAAAAATGCTTGGAACTAAAACTATTAATAATATGGAAGAACTTGAAAAATATGAATTGGCCTGTTTAGAGATTGGTTACGAAGGAGTAATACTTAGAGATCCTAATACTAGATATAAACATGGAAGATCTACAGTTAAAGAAGGCGGTTTAATAAAAGTAAAACGATTTAGCGATTCAGAAGCAAGAATACTTGCTATGGAAGAACAAATGAAAAATAACAATGAGAAAACAGTTAACGAATTAGGAAGAGGTCAACGTTCATCTCATAAAGCTAATAAAGCCCCTAAAGGAACGCTCGGAGCTCTTGTAGTAAAAGACATGTATAGTGGAGTTCAATTTAATATTGGTACAGGCTTTACTAATGCTACAAGAGATCAATTATGGAAATATAAAGATGCTTTAATAGGTCAAGCTATTAAATATAAGTATTTTAGTATTGGTATAAAAGATGCACCAAGACATCCAGTATATCTAGGTATGCGGGATGATTCCGATATTTCTTAGGAGACAATTATGATAATGTCATTTTTAGTAGCAGCAAATCAAAATATTCATATTATTCATCACAGATCTAAACATAATAAATTTGATCATGAAGATGAATGGAATGAATATTGGGAAAAAAATAAAGATCGTCTCTCAGAAAAATTTGGAATTATCAACTCTTGGGATTCTCCTATTCTTGTTGGAATAGTTGATGGGCACATCAAATGGGTAGAACAACCCGAAATTAAAGAAATTAAAAAAGTATTTAAATAGGAGATTGCCATGGCACAGCATAATGCTAAAGCAAGAAAAGCAGCACGTAGACGTGACAATAATAAGAAAGCTAACTATGGGGCTGAATTATTTCACGAAGTTAAGAGATACGATGGTAATGGAAATCTTATAGAAACTGTTTCTACTGATGAACTTATGGCACGTCCTATTGGTGCTACTCGTAAATACGGAAATATACATCAAAGAAGATGCCGTGCTGCAAGACTTCACAGAACCAATGGTGAAGGACCCATGGAAGAGTACAGAAAAATAGCTACTAAAGTAAAAAGAGGAGCAAGAGTAGGGTATAAAGCTATTGTAGAAAATGAATAGAACAATCAATTATTTATTATAAGGAGAAAGTATGACAACAGATCTAGAAGGTAAATTACTTAAAGCTAAGATAGAGCTAATGTCTAGGTCTCCTTTTATTTCTACAATCGCATTAAGCTTACGTCATATGATCACTGATAAATGCGCTACTGCCGATGTTTGTGGAACTACTATTCGATACAATCCTACATTTCTAGAAAAGCAGTCAGTAATACAATTTGCTGGGCTTATGGCCCACGAATGTTGGCATGTAGCGTTTCAACATCTTGCTCGTAGAGGCAATAATGATCCACTTGTTTGGAATGCAGCTGCTGATTACGTTATTAATTTTATGCTTACTAAAGCAGGATTTGAAATCCCTAAAGGAGGACTATTAGATTCTAAATATGATGAAGAATGGACTACTGATGCAGTGTATGAAGATCTCATGAAAAACAAACAAGATTATAGCAACATAATGCTAGATCTAAATGATGAAGATGGAGAAGGAGGAGATTCCCCTAATAAAAAATTATCTATAGATTCTGAAATTACTAATATTATTATTAGAGCTAGAACACAATCTTTAGCATCAGGAAAAAATATTAAGGGAGATATCCCAGATGAAATATTAAGAACTATTGACGAGTTACTAAATCCGAAATTACCTTGGCAAGTTATCCTGCATAAATTTCTAGATACACGAGTTAAAGAAGATTATTCCTGGGCACGTAAAAATCGAAGATACCATAGTGCTTACATGCCTAGCTTATATAGTCACGGCTTAGGGAATTTAACTTTTGCTATTGATACTAGCTCAAGTGTTTCTGAAGAAGAGCTACAAGAAATGCTAAGTGAAATTAAAGGAATACAGCAAACATTTAATCCAGAAAGTATGCGGATTATTGATTGCGATGCCATAATCCATAAAGTATATGAAGTAACTCAAGGAATGGACATTTTAGATTTAGATTTCCATGGAGGGGGAGGCACGTCATTTCTACCCGTACTAGATTATGTAGATAAACATCCTACTCAAGCACTTATTTATTTTACTGATCTATATGGAGAAGATGAAATGGACCCTGTAGATTATCCTGTTTTATGGATATGCAACTCTGATCATAAACCGGCAACTATTGGGGAAACTATTTATGTCGATCACTACTGTCCTACTGTGTAAAGAAGATGCGCTAGATAATTACGTACAAATTTCATCACAGTATTTGGACAAATTAGAAGCAGCAGGTATAAGTAAAGGAGATGTCCTACCTTTACCGCTTCTATATAATACAGCTACAAAGATAATAGCCAAAACAGCTAAAGCTTACTTAGATAAGCTTATCGTAAAGATTCCTGAAACAGTTACTAAAATAATTATAGCTGACAGTAATTACTTTAAAATTATTACTAAGAAAACTAAAGTTTCTGACTACTACGGTGCAGTGATTAACGGCGTTTATCCTGGTTATGAAAAATACAGCTGTGTATATATTCCAAATTATAAATCTCTATTTAAACAGCCAGAAAATATCCGGTTAATTGATGCAGGCATTAAAGCAATTACTTCTAATAGCCATACACAACTTATAAATTCTGCTGAATATGGATTTGCTCATGGCTCAGACAAAGATATTCTGGATCACTTATATCAATACCAATTACTTACAGTAGATATTGAAACTACAGGATTAGATTTACATGACAACTTAATATCTATTGCATTTGCATGGACTAAGCATGACGGTGCAGCAATTGATATTTCAATTACTGGTACCTATTGGCTTAAAGATTTCTTTGAAACATATAAAGGTCAACTCATATTTCATAATGGTTTATTTGATGTCAAAATGTTAGTCCATAGTTTATGGATGGAACATGATAAAGATTACGAAGGAATGATGCGAGGATTACATAACTTCAAAACTTTTGACGATACTATGATACTAGCTTATTTAGCTAAAAATGCTACTACTCCAATATCTTTAGGATTAAAAGAAATAGCATTAGAATATGTAGGTAATTATGCTATTGAACTTACCGATATCACTAAACATACAAAAAGAAAAATATTACAATACAATTTAATTGACGCGTTAGCTACGTTTTATGCTTATGAAACTTATGTAGATCAATTACGTTCTGAACCTTATTTAGAAATATTTAAACCTAGTTTATATACTTTAACTAAGATGATGCTGATTGGATTACCAATGAATTCAGAACGAGTAATGGATGTTCATAATATTTTAGAAGCTAAAAATAAAGTACTACATGAACAGATTCAAGAAAATAAACATGTTAAAAAATTCACTAAAACTTTACAAAAAGTAGCATGTACAACAGCTAATTCTAAACTAAAAAAATTAGTTAAAACTATAAAAGAATTTTATGATGTTCAGTTTAATCCCAGTAGTCATCAACAATTAGCTCTTTTATTATTTGGTCATTTAAAATTACCAATATTAGATAAAACTAAATCCGGAGCACCTGCTACAGGAAGCAATACACTTAAAGATCTAGCAAACCATACTACAGACCAAGATATTCTGGATTTATTAGAATTTATTCAAGAATTGTCTGAAGTAGATAAAATTGATGGAACATTTATTAAAGCTTTTATGAAAGAAACCAATGTTCTTCATGGCAATCTAAAATTAGGAGGAACTCAATCAGGAAGATTAGCTAGCAATTCTCCTAATCTAACTAATCTTCCAGCTCATGGGCCCATGGGTAAATTAGTTAAGAGCTGTATTATAGCTCCAGATGGATGGTTATTTGCAGGTGCTGATTTTTCAGCTCTGGAAGAACGTGTAGGAGCTATCCTAAGTAAAGATCCTAATAGAATTAAAGTATACACAGATGGATATGACGGGCATTCACTAAGAGCTCAAACATATTTTGCAGATCAAATGCCTGATATAGATCCAACAAATGTGGATAGTATTAATTCTATTAAGGATAAATATCCAGAATTAAGACGTATATCTAAAGGCCCTACTTTTGCTCTGCAATATATGGGTACGGCTTATACTCTTCATAAACGAACTGGATTTTCAATGGATCAAGCTATTAAAATTGAAAAAGCATTTAATAAATTATACAAAGTTTCTCAAGAATTCAATAAACACAATACAAAAATTATGGAAGACCAGGGATATGTAGAATGTGCATTCGGTTTAAAGCTAAGAACTCCAATAATATCACAATGTATTCTAGGTAATTCTAGAACACCACATGAAGCAGATAAGGAAGCTCGTAGTGCTAATAATGCAATAACTCAATCATGGGGAATGCTACTTAATAGAGCTATGAATGCAACTAACCGGCGTATAGAAGAAGCTGGCCATAGCCAGGATATTCTTCCGTGTAATATGATTCACGATGCTGGTTATTTCATAGTTCGAAACGACCCATGTCATATTAAATTTTTAAACGATGTACTTATTCAAGAAATGGAATGGAATGATCATAAGATGATTAAATCTATAGATGTTCCTATGAAAGCTACGCTAGAAGTAGGTAAATCTTGGGATACATTAGTTCCATTAAATAATAATGCACCATTAAAGGAGATTTATGAACTTTTCACAAGATCAGCTTGATGCGATAGATGGTGTATGTACCTCATTGCAACTTCACCTTATATCTTACACGCATAAAATAGCTGTTCTTACAGGATCAGCAGGTACTGGTAAGACTACTGTAATAGGAGAAATTATAGAGCGAGCTAAAAATATTAATAGCATGATTCCAATAGCTTTGTGTGCAAGTACACATAGAGCAGCTCGTGTGTTATCAGAAACTGTAAATCACAATTTATTTGGGCATGATCAAGCTACTACTGCACATAAATTATTTAAACTACGCCCTACTGTTACTGCTTCAGGTAAAGAATTAATTACAGCCTCCGGCAGTTGTAAGATTAAACCGGGATCTTTAATTATTATTGACGAAGCTTCTATGATTGGTAATTCATTTTTAAAAGCTATTGTAGATATAGTTAAAAAAAAGAATTTAAAATTATTATTTGTAGGGG
>Ga0310342_100003072_pt1 | contig 10905 bp, 7 predicted proteins | sample S15DNA20500_MG_FD_206155 | JGI IMG/M metagenome (GOLD analysis project Ga0310342, IMG submission 206155) | Marine microbial communities from station ALOHA, North Pacific Subtropical Gyre - S1503-DNA-20-500_MG | ecosystem: Environmental > Aquatic > Marine > Oceanic | place: Pacific Ocean: North... | reverse complement strand
CACCCAATTCGGCCTGAGTCAGCTGCTGCCGAGTGCGCATCTGGGCCAACAGGCCCCCGGAGTCGAGGGGCCGATCGTCACTGGCTGGAACATACGGTCGACTGATCCAATACAAAGGAATCAGCAAGACTGCCATGATCAAGATATAAGTGACTTTTCGCCAAAAAGTTGCATCACGATTCATGCCGCAATTTCCCTTGTTCTCAAGAAGAAATACCCCAAGCACGTGATGACAAAAATATAAATGACTGTCACCGAACACTGCTGTACCCAAAGATCGGCGGGCACATTGTAACTATACGCGACGTAATCAGCATTGCTAAACGAGGAGTAATCCGGAACCAAATAGGCAACCGCCCAGAGGATATACATCATTCCCATATCGGCCCATTGCATCAGCGACGTGGCAAACGATTCCTCAAGTGGCGAGGTGACATTCATCTGAGTAACAATTCGATAAAAGGCTTCTAACGGCCCCCCTCCGTACACATAGTCTTCTCTCTGGATGGCCTCCTGTCCATAAATCACGCTCCCAGCAAGATTCACTACGAACTTAACGAAAAATCCGAGGACGATCGTGCCAATATTGGCAATCAGTGAAACCGCTCCGCTAAGCAACGTACTGAACATCACTCCAAAGCTTGTAACAAGCAACATTTGTAGCCAAATGCCGAGATAACCTTTGGCAAAGTTCCATGCAAAAGAACCATCCGGCTCACGCAGGTACGCGTCTGCCTGGGCAACACCAAAGTACTGCGCACGTTCATCACACCTGATTATGATGTCAAGCTGGCCATCAGCTACATACTCCTCAAACAGGTCGATTTCGGCGGCTCGCTCCTTACTTTCATCGACAGAAAATTTAACCGGAATCGTTATTCGACGCGGTTCAAATTCGTTCGCAATAAAAGGAATCGGCGTACTCTCACTTCCTGTATTTGGGTTCCGAACGATCATCGTTCCAGCAATTCCTCGTTCCACATCGCCAACATACGTTCGGAAAACTCGAACTTGCATTTCCAAAGGCAAACCCTGGGGATACCTTTCCCGAGTCACGCCTTCAAATTGCCAAATCGCCGCAGCCAACGTCCCACCTGCAAAATAGCCGCGATAGGTCCATTCCTTCCCAACGCTGATGGGGCTCCCTGGCCGACCCGTCTTATCCAAAAAACGGAGTTTGCCGTATCGGGGAACCCGTGCCAGCAACAGTCCCTCTGGATTACCCACATCATACTGTGATTGACCACCGTTTTTATGGCGGGAAACCGCATGCCGATGGCCGTTCTTTGAATCAGTCGTACCATGCCCTTCTGAATCGACCGTAAATGCATGACGATGACGCTGGCTGGGTGACGTCTTCCCACTGGAAATGTTGTTTCGGTCTTCATTGAAATCTTGATTCCCAACATCCACTTGGGACGGATCGATGTCGTGTGCATGTTGCAGACCGCGAATGACAAACACATAGCTGCAGAATCCCATGCCAATCAACAATAAGGTTCCAATCATCCCAAAACCGATGATGCGCCCCAACACAATTTCCCAGCAGCAAACCGGCTTCGTAATGATCGTGTAAATCGTTCGATTTTTGAAATCATTCGGCAAACTGAAAGTGCTTACAAACAGTGCAAGTACCAGAACAAGAAAGTTGGTCGCTGTTAGAACAAAGCTTATATAGAGACGGCCGGGGTTGTCGCTTGCCGGATCGAGGAACCAGCCAGCAAATAGAAGAATTAAAATGAAGATCACAAACGCAATTAATCCGCGCCGTCGCAGGGACTCTTGAAATGAAAGACGCGCGATAGCATAAATCCGCCGGCCGGATAAACTAAACAGCTCTGCGACTCCGGTGAAAACAACTCTGGCAGTTCGGTACACCGCCTCGGTCGGGCCGTGGCTAATCGTGGAAATCAAATAACCGACTAAAAGTGACAACGCAGCCAAAACGAAAATACCTGCGATAAAATGCACAGCCGCCTGGGCCAGCCACTCGAAATACGGAAGAATTTGGTGTTCTACAACCATGACAGAATTAGAGCACTCGTTGAACACTTTGAAACGAAACATCACCCACGACAAAATACTCCATCACGAAACACCACAAAAATGAGCACGACAAACAATCAAAAGACAAGAAACAATGGTCAACGATTTGGGACATCCTTCGTCGCGTTTCACCTTTGCACACATTGACGCCATCACCAACGTTGTCATAGAAGTCGTTTCGAGCCACGCATTGATTACTAGAGTTTCACAATACCTTCGAAATCACATCATTCACCAGCCATTGGACTTTCATCACTGGCCACTTTTCTCATTCCTGGTCGCGCCTCACTTTGTCGTACGATGTTTAAGAACAAATCTTCTAAAGTCGTGGTCGGATTGTCCATGGCAAGAACCTTGCCGCCATGCCGCTCAATCACACTGCGAATCTCAGCTTCAGCATCGCTTGACAAGCCTGATGCCTGGATCTGGGTTACGTCGCGGACTTTGAGCAAATCATCAACCCGTCCCAACTCCTTTAATTCGCCTTGGTAGAGAATGGCAATCCGGTCACAAACATCCTGTACGTCAGCCAATAAATGGCTGCACAACACAACCGTCTTCCCTTGATCGCGCAATTGCAATATGAGATCCTTCATTTCGCGCGTACCAATCGGATCAAGTCCTGTAGTCGGTTCGTCCAATAGAATCAAGTCAGGATCGTTGATCAGCGCCTGGGCCAACCCAATTCGACGCGTCATGCCCTTAGAATATTCCTTCAATTGCCGACGTCGGGCATCAGTTAAACCAACCTTCTCGATCAATGCTGACACACGTTCACGCCGAACTTCAGACGACATGTCAAACAATCGGCCATAAAAGTCCAGCGTCTCCTCCGCGTTAAGAAAACGGTAGAGATAGGATTCTTCAGGAAGATACCCAATCCGTTCATTCTTGGTCACTTCCGTAGCATCACGATCAAATACCAAAGCCTGACCACTGGTAGGAAAAAGTAAACCCAACACCAACTTGATCGTCGTCGTTTTCCCCGATCCGTTGGGCCCCAGCAGACCAAAAACCTCACCACGTTTGATGCTCAAATCGAGAGATTTTAAAGCCAGAACCTTTTGGCGACCCCAAAAATCACGATACACCTTAGTTAGATTCCGTGTTTCAATGACCGCTTCACTCGACGGCTGGGATGACTCCAAAATTTGAGTCGCAGCGTCATCACCCTGGTTCATACTCGCCTCCCCCGTTTCGCATCGCGGCAAAATTGGTCCCCAATGCGGTCTTTCCCGTGTCTTTTGTCGACTAATTTTCCATCCGTTGGGGCAGGACCGTTCCTACGCCGTGAAAGGTGAGTTTCTGACTATACGGCACTCATGTGGCAACTTCAAGCGCTGCCCGGTCCCCTTCGTAATGGCCAATTTTCTTTAATTTGAGAGGGGCTTGACGCTGTTGTGGATGAATCCTACAATTAGCCACTATTGATATCGAGTATCATTTTCTATATATTTGCAATTGCTGTGAAAAAAAGAACAAATCCTGGTTTTACACTCGTCGAACTGCTGGTGGTGATTGCTATCATTGCCATCTTGGTACTCATGTTACTGCCAGCCATCAATGCGGCGCGAGAAGCTGCCCGCAGATCCCAGTGTATCAATAATATCCGTCAACTCACGTTAGGAGTGGTTTCCTATCAAAACTCAAACAAAAGGTACCCGCCAAGCTGGAGTTCTGGCGGAGGCTGGTCCGTGTTTGCACAAATCTTACCGTTTATGGAAGAACAAAGCATTTGGGATCAAGTCGATTTTGCCTTGCCCTATGGTAGTCACCCGCCGATACCACCTGGTGTCAGAATCAGTTCGATTCGAATCAACGTCCTTCAATGTCCTACCGATCCTCATGATTTCGGACGAGAGAAAAACGGTGAAGCCATACACTATCCACTCAATTATGGAGTCAACTCAGGAACATGGTTTGTCTGGGACCCTGTTTCAGGGAAAGGGGGCGTAGGAGTTTTTTACCCCAACTCCAAAATTCAGGATCGACATTTAAAAGATGGTGTGAGCAAAACCCTCGCATTAGCGGAAGTGAAACGTTACACACCTTACGTTCGCAATGAGGCGTTAACTGAAGAAATACCTATACCTGTGACACCAGCAAACATTCCCCCCTTAAGCAATGGTCAAGCCAAATGGGGCCCTCCCTTTGAGAAAAATACCGGGCACACAGAATGGGTCGATGGACGAGTCCATCAAGCAGGAATTACCACAACATTTACACCCAATACGTTTGTTAGTCCGCCCTGGGCCGATGGTCGAGATATCGATTGGACCAACCAGCAAGAAGGAAAGTCTGATACCGCCAAGACCTATGCCGCAGTAACGTCCCGCAGTCACCACAGCGGCGGGGTCGTCAATGTTACCATGCTCGACGGCAGCGTTACAACCATTCAAGATGAGATTGACATTAACATCTGGCGGGCAATGTCAACGCGACAAGGTGGAGAAACCACAACGTCGGATTTTTGATCTATCACTATTCTTCAGCTGAAAACTCTGTGTTCGGCAATGTGGGTCGTCGGCTGATTCAGTTGTGTGTCCAACTCAAAAACTAAACACGTTTTGAAAAAAGACGTGTGATTTTCTTTCCAGGTTGAGTAGGATAGTCATCAGGCGGACGTTCGTTCCCGTCCGATTTTAATAGTTGGACGTTTCCTGAGGTGTTGATTCTCGAACAATGGAAGAAACAAAAACTAGCTCTGACTACGACTCTGCACAGCGTTTTCTGCACGAACGAATTGATTATGAACGTCAGCCGACGATACCTTACCACGAACAAACACTCAAACTTGAACGGATGCGCCGTTTTTTGGAACTGCTAGGCAATCCACAACAACATTTGCAAATCGTCCACATCGCAGGCACCAAGGGTAAAGGTTCAACGGCGACAATGATCGCCTCCGTTTTGCAAGTATCCGGCATGACGACGGGCCTACTCACATCTCCTCATCTTGATCACGTTGAACAACGTGTTGTGGTCGATAGAGCGTCCTGTGAACGCCAAACCTTTGCCGATCTCATCAGCCGAATTCGTCCCCTGGTAAACAAGCTGGACCGCCAATTGAAAACTTCCGGTGAAACAGACCTCACCTATTTCGAAATCACAACCGCTCTGGCATTGTTACATTTTGCCGAAGTTGGCGTTGACATGGCCATCCTGGAGGTAGGTCTCGGCGGACGCTTGGACGCCACGAATGTTTGTTCTCCTGTCGTTTCTGTGATCACCAATATCAGTTTCGACCACACCCAGCAATTGGGCAACTCACTGGCGAAAATTGCTACTGAGAAAGCAGGGATCATCAAACCTGGAATCCCAGTCATCAGTGGGATTCGTAATCGAGAACCTCGTGAAGTGGTTGCCAAAATATGCGATCAACGAAAATCTGAATTGATTCAAATCGGGCTAGATTTTGACTTCGATTATCAAATTGATAGAAGCGATCTTTTCAACGGACAATTTTCATACCGTGAAACTGCCCAACCGCCGGAATACAGTATCTCCAATGTTCAATTAGGCCTCTTGGGCCGTCATCAGGCAGCTAATGCAGCGATTGCAACAGCAACTGTTCGTCGTTTGAACCTTAAACATACCAACGTTTCTGACAGCCAACTTCGTTACGGGCTGGCCAAAGCTCACTGTCCGGCACGAGTCGAAGTCGTCAGCAAGAACCCAACAGTGATTATCGACACAGCTCATAATGCTGCATCTATCGAGGCACTTACGACAACACTTGACGAACATTTTCACCATGGTCGAAGACTGGCGATCATTTCAATCAGCCAAAACAAAGATGTGCGCACGATGCTTGAACACCTGATCCCTCATTTCGATTCGATCTATTTCACACAATATTCGCTGAACCCAAGGGCTGTACCAGCAGGTGAGCTAAAAAAATTAGCGGAGGAGGTCATCGAGAATTCGGGGCAAACATCCTCATCGGCTCCTACACTCGTTACGATTTCCAGGATCCATCAAGCCTGGAATCATGTGCTACAACACGCCAGCTCCAACGATATCATCTGTATTACCGGTTCATTTTACATAGCCGCCGAAATGAGAACCTGGATTGAGAAAACCGGGTGACACATTCCCGGGCGGATGACTAACGGTGAACCAGCACCAGCTTTCCATCGTAGAAACCATTTAACCCGTTATCCCTGGGGGCAATAAAATCACGACTTACCTGCAAGACTCCCCACCAAATCGGATGCAATGGATTGGCAGTAAAGGACTTATTCAAATAATTTCCCCCCTGCCTACCCACCAATCGGCATTCAAAAAATTACGCAAGATCAACCTGCATGCGGCAACATACGTTAATAACTGGTCGATTGGTCTTGGAGCGTTCCCCAACATTCAACCTGGCGCCATATCCAATGGGTTTGTCTTTGCACCGACCCTGTGGACCAAAAGAAAAACATGACGAAGGTCGATCTGGATCGTTGACCGTAGAAAATTCAAAAATCAGTCCCGAGTAACAGGAGAGAGCAATGTTTTTACCAAAACGCACGTTTTTGATTTCTGGGGGATTGGTTGTACTGGCAATTGGGATGTTTTTCAGTGGCTGGACGAACTTCACTGAATTAATGACCGAGCCGTCCTATGCCCAACACGACGACCAAACTCAACGAGCGATCAGCCATGCAGATGAACTCTCGCAGGCCTTTCAACTGGTTTCAGCACAGGTTCGGCCATCGGTCGTAAGTATTCGCAGCATCCAAAAATTTCGATCCGCAACCGGATCACGCCATTCGCGACCTGACATACCTGATGAATTATTACGCCGTTTCTTTGGTGACGACTTCGAAAAGTTCTTTGAACAGCAGGCGCCCCATGGTGGTTTTTCAAATGAGGGTCTCGGATCAGGAGTCATCATTTCCGAAAATGGTTTTGTACTGACCAATAATCATGTTGTTCGCCGGGCCAATGAAGTGACCGTAACACTGACCGATGGTCGAGATTTCGAGGCCAAGGTAATCGGAACGGATGAAAAAACGGATCTAGCCGTATTGAAAATCGAGGCGACGGATTTACAACCAGCACCGTTAGGAAATTCTGATGCCGTCGAGGTAGGCCAGTGGGTTTTAGCCATTGGCAGCCCGTTTAATTACCATCAAACCGTGACCGCCGGAATCGTTAGTGCCAAAGGACGTACCGTTGGCGTAGCCGACTACGAAGATTTCATTCAAACCGATGCGGCAATTAACCCTGGAAATAGTGGTGGACCGCTAGTCAATTTGCACGGTGAAGTCATTGGTATCAATACGGCGATCGCCTCTCGATCGGGTGGATTCAATGGACTTGGTTTCTCAATTCCTAGCAATATGGCCCATGCAATTTACGATGCGATTGTAAAACATGGCCACGTTCAACGTGGAAAATTGGGTGTCATGATCCAAGAACTTGATAAAGGTCTATCACAATCTTTTGGTTTTGATTCGACCGATGGTGTCCTGGTAGGTGACGTGCTACCAAACAGTCCTGCACACCAAGCCGGGCTCAGACAAGGTGACATCATTGTAAGCCTCAATGAAAAAAACGTTAAAGGACTTCGCAAGTTGCGCAACGCGATTGCTGCAACAGCACCCGGTACACCTATTCAGCTTGGTGTCTTTCGCGAAGGTCGCCATCTGAATGTCAAAGTAACCCTTGATAAATTGGAAGATCAAATCGTACCGGAAAAGCTGGAGGAAAAGTCATCGGAAGAATTAGATTTGAGTGAAGAATTAGGCTTGAACGTCGAAACGTTGACCGAACAGCAGGCTGACAGACTCAACATCGACGTGGAAGGCGTGTTGATACATTTAGTACAACCGGGCAGTATCGCTGATCGAGTTCGACTTCGTCGCGGTGACGTAATTTTGTCAGTCGGTAACACAAGGGTTCGCACGTCTGATGACTTTCGTGAGGAGATGGCTAAAGCCGACCTTGAGCAGGGTGTGCGACTGCAAATTCTGACCGGGCGTGTACGACGGTTTGTCTTTATCAGACGCTAAAGTCCTGTCGGAATCGTGCCATCTCCGGTCGCCTCCCCTCCTAATAACCAGGAGAGATTGAACTTCGCCAAATGGGAGCCGCCACCGGGGCCCCCTTCGAAATGCAAGTAAATCCACCCTTCGCTGGGCGTGCCAGGGCGACCGGCGCCCAGTGAAGAATAAGCACTAGGCCCCTGATAGATCAAACGTTTGACAGGCCATGTTGTGCCGCCATCAAAACTAGTCCAGACAGTAACCCGTTCGCGAACCGCTTGCGTTGTATCGAGATTGCTGAAGACAAGAATATCCTTGCCTTGCACCGGCAGGCGGACAAGCCCTCCCATGCAACCGTATGAGCGCTGCTGTTGTCCGTCGGGTAACACCTCAACAATCCGCCAGTTGGTCCACGTTTGACCACCGTCATCGCTGAAAGCACAACGGCGGCGCGTGTTCTTGGGACGTTTTTCCCAATGGACTCGCGAGTTGTAATAAATTCGCCCATCAGATAACTGGGCTACAGCCGCCTCTCCCGTACCCTGCTCGGGGAACGGTTCACTGCTCATCCAGGTCATACCCCCATCATCACTGTAAATGGCCGTCGTATAATGATGGGGCCATTCTTGGCGGCTATTTTCTTTTCCATAGTGACGCGCGGGACGGAGTAACCGGCCCTTGTACTCACCACGGAGAAGCGTAATCCCATGTTCGTTCATGTGCATCGATGGCACATTACCTCTACTGTCGGGGTGAATTGTCGCCTTTACCATCTGCCACGTCTTGCCATCGTCCTGACTGCGAAATACGGTCAGAGGAGCCGGTGGGTGCCGTTCCTCGACAAAGGCCAGAATATCCCCTGTCATCTCGTCGACCGTAGTACCACCTCCGTGCAATCCAGCACGAGCGATGATGATCTCATCACCCCAATGAATACCTCCATCTTCACTACGCCGAGCACGCACACCATTGACACCCCAGGTAACCAGCACCGTGCCCTCGAGCGTTACAACAACGTTTGGGAAACGCTCACCTTTAAAGAGTTGTTGTAAATCTATGCGAGGTTCGCCAAGAAAGGCCCCCAGCGGACCCTCCAATTGTCTTTCAGTGGCAGAAACAGAAGTCGCAAAGCAAACAACAATGAGAAAAAGGATGGTCCAACACGGTGACATTTTCATGGCAATTCCGTACTACAGGAAATGGCGGTTGTAAACCACGACACGTATTCTTTCTTGAAAACCACCGAATGCATCCAATCTACCTATCATCAGATACAATACCACCGCCCATTCACCTACCTCTCCTGCGAAGACTACTTTCAACGAAAGCCTGCATTGAATTAGAATAGCACCAAAATTGAAAAAGGGCTTTAAAATGAATACAATTCTACCAGAACGCCGAGTTGCTTTGACTTTTATGGCTCATCCCGACGATGCAGAGATTTTATGCGCCGGAACATTGATGCGCCTAGCTGATGCTGGCTGGGAAATCCACATCGCTACTACTGCCAATGGAGACTGCGGATCCGTAACATTGTCTCGAGAAGAGATTTCTGCACTTCGACGTGAAGAAGCAATCTCAGCAGCCGCCATGTTGGGTGGCACATTTCATTCGTTGGATGAACGAGATGTTCATGTCGCTGTGAGTCCAAAAACCATTGCCGGCTCAATTGATCTCTTTCGAAAAGTAGCACCTACCCTCGTTTTCACTCATCCCCGTCGTGACTACATGATGGATCATGAACAGACGCACTTACTGGCGCGCAGCGCGACCTTCAGCTTCGCGATTCCCAATGCGTCAGATCTACCCCTGCTGGAAGGTTCTAACATTCCTTGGTTGTATTATTGTGATCCTGTTGACGCGCTCGACCCGTATACGGGGTATCCCCCCGAACCTTCCGTTGTGATCGATATTACAGACCAACTCGAACGAAAATCAGAAATGCTGGCCTGCCATGCCTCACAGCGAGATTGGCTGCGCAGTCATCACGGCATGGATCAATACATTGAATCCATGAAACAGCATTCCAGCTCACGCGGAAAATTCATTGGAACGGCTTACGGTGAAGCATTCATTCAACACCGCGGCCATGCCTACCCACAGACCGATCTTTTAGCCAATTTGTTTACAATGGAGGGCTAACATGGCTCGAGCACTTAGTAAAGTAGCACCCGACTGGTGGGACTATACCACTCTGGATGAGCAGTTATTGGCCGACGCAGCACAACTGAGTCCCGCTGATTTGATCCAGTTGTCAAGGGACGGATTTCACGTCACCATTTATGACACACTCGAGGAGTTCTTTTGCGCCGAAGCACTGGAATACATCCATGCCTGGCAACAATCAACACCCGACAACCCGGTAGGCATCTGTGGTCCAATTGGTCCCACCGAACAACTTCCGTTAGTTGCGAGAATCGTCAACGATCTTGAAATCAACATTCGGGACGGCCATTTCTGGGGAATGGATGAATGGATCGAAGACGGTCAGCCTGTCCCCGCGAATCATCCATTATCCTTTGCTAAAGCAGACATGGAATTGTGCTTCAATCGTATTTCATCCGATTTGCGGATGCCCGATTCGCATATCCATTTTCCCACTGACATCGACGCTTTTTCGAACAGTTTTGATCAAGCTCGCTGTGCGGTGATGCAAGGCGGCCAAGGTGAAGTCAAGCATTGGGCCTTCAATGATCCTCCGAAACGCGAGCCACCGTTCAACCTGGAACCCCCACCACCGAATGATTATCGCCAGCTGAAAACTAGGATTACTGACCTGCATCCCATGACGGTGATCCAAAACGCTCGAACTTCTGGTGGAGGATACGTTTCCCAAGTACCCACCCGAGCGGCGACGGTCGGGCCGGTCGAAACCTGGAAATCC
>Ga0310342_100003070_pt1 | contig 10910 bp, 12 predicted proteins | sample S15DNA20500_MG_FD_206155 | JGI IMG/M metagenome (GOLD analysis project Ga0310342, IMG submission 206155) | Marine microbial communities from station ALOHA, North Pacific Subtropical Gyre - S1503-DNA-20-500_MG | ecosystem: Environmental > Aquatic > Marine > Oceanic | place: Pacific Ocean: North... | reverse complement strand
GATTGAGCGGGTCAAGGAAAACTAAATAGCTGCATCGCGCAAGATAACGACATATAGAGCCCGGCGAGGGCTAGTCCATAAAGGCAGCTGCAGCAGAACCCATTAGGTGTACCGAACGGCTCAAGACACACTCACATTAAGTGAGATCTTGTTGGCCGTTTTTTTGTTTATGGTGAACTATGACGAATAACCTAAAAATCATAAAATCAACCTCCGACGAACTGCGCGTCGGAAATCATATCGTACTTTTTGGCGGTAAAGATCTCGACGGCGAGCATTTTACAGCTGATACCGACTTAGCGAGCCAGTATACAAAGGCCGTCGGGCGACTGCCTGTTGACTGGGAGCATGGTCAAGCACCTGACGGAGAGCCGCAGAGAAACGACGTTCTGGGCTACGTGGACTGGTCGACCGCAAAAAAGGATTCGCGCGGCGTTTTTGTCGAGCGAGTCTTAGACCGTCAAGCCGAGTACATGCAATACATCGAGGAATTGATTAACGATGGCGTTATCGCTACAAGTTCCGAGGCGATCGGCGGTCAAGTCGAAAAAACCGAGGATGGCCAGATCACACAATGGCCGCTTAAGCGGGACGCGCTAACAGTGACACCGGCTGAGCCGCGCATGTTGAGCTCGAACAGCCTGGGCGCGCTAAAGTCCTTATCGAAATTTTTCCCCCACTTAAAGTCGCTTATTCCGAAATCTGACGAAGACGGCGCACTTAACCCAATAATGGAGATTGATGACATGACTGAGCAAACTAAAAACCCCGAGAGTATAACGGTTCTTGACGCGAAAGTTCCAGGTCAACCGCTGATAGATCTTGACGACTTCATCGCCAAGGCTCTCAAAGAGCATCAGGCAAAACAGGACGCCAAGGAAATCGTGAATGACGTTGGTGTCGGTTCTCGCCGCGCTCCAGCACATAACAAGACCTCCCCAGGTGATACGCACGCCAAGGCTTACGAGCACTGGATTCGCTACGGCGACGAAGGCGCGCTTAAGGGCGCGGCAAAGTCGTTTATTAAAGCATCAAATGCAACCGACATGAACGTCGGCACCGATGCCGACGGCGGACACGCTGTCCCACAGGGACACTATAACGAAATTATTGCGCGGCGCGATGAAAGTGCGCTGGCGGATCTAGTTGATGTTCGCAATATCGAGGGTTACGGCACTACGACGCACGTTCCGGTTGATGCGGAAGCGGACGGCGAATTTGTGTCTACTGCCGAAGCTGCGGCATTTGATCTAGACGCTCCTGCTATTGGTAACGTCGCATTAACTCAGATAGCTTACAGCAAGGAAGTTCGCATATCGAATCAGCTGCTGCAGGACGAAGGCTCAAATGTCCTTGAGTTTGTGTCTGACTTTATCGGGCGCGGTTTGGCCAAGACCGAAAACAACCTGCTGCTGACCGAAGTTGCGGCTAACGGATCCAATATCACGAGCTTTGCAGCCACGGGTGCTATCGTTGCTGGCGAGCCGGAAGACGTTGTTTCAAACGGTGACATGGCGGCTTACTTGGATGACGGTCCCTCGACTGCGTTTGTTATGCGAGCCCCTACTTTTTGGCACATTAGCTCGATCGTGGGAAACCCTCGACTCTACAACCAGGAGGCAAGCGGAGGCCGTCAAATTCTTGACTACCCCGTCCACCTGAGCAACAAAGCGGCCGCGATGGCGACCGGAGTCAAGTCTGTGTACTTCGGTAACTGGAATTATGTAGCTCGTTACGGGGCCCCAGGATTAACCGTACTACGTGATCCATTCAGCAACGCCGGAACCGGACAAGTATCTTTTTGGTACTACTTCCGCGTAGATTATGGCGTTTTACAGTCAGAGGCCATCGGCTACGCTGACCAAGCTTAACAAGATTATGGGGCGGGACTGCAAACCGCCCCTATACACTTATACATCATGGCCTATACGACATACGCAGGCGTTAAAAATTATCTGGGTATAACTAGTTCTGCCGACGACGCGTTGTTTACGACTCTTATCGACAGAGCGCAAGCGTCAATCGACAATCACTGCCGGCGCACGTTTGAGGCGGGATCTGATACGACTCGGCTTGTGAGCGTGGAGGATGCCGACGGCTTAACGCTTGTGCTTACAGATGATTTGTGCTCGATCACGAGTATCACTAATAACGCAGATGGTGTTACAGAGACGATCACAATCGATACTCACGCCATCACGGTTCCGCGTTATGACACCCCTTACCGCGAGATTAAAATGCTTGGGAGCGTTAATAAGATATGGGACTACGCAGACGATCCGGAGGAAGGAATCAGCATCCTTGGGCGATGGGCGTACAGCACATCGCCGCCCGCTAACGTGGTAGATGTCTGCGTACGGTTAACCGAGTACCTATATCGCGGCAAAGATACGGGCGAGGGGACAAGTTTGAGCGATGATACCGCTATGGGGATACTCGACGAGCTGGGATCCTTGGTTAAACTCTGATGGCGATTACGTCATTGGCGGTGTTTAAGTCTGCTCTTGAAGATCTGGTTATATCTGGAGTTGGCACGACGTACGAAGGTCCACCGGATACGCTTAACACAGCCGATCTACCTGCCAAGTGGGTAGATATATCGGACGTTGATGAGCAGCCCTGGACCGCGGACGGTGGCGGCGGATGGCCTAGATTAACGCTGTCAATTATGATCGCTTATGGTCCCATCGGACAGGGACTTGACGGGATCCAGAATTTCGCGGACACGATAACAGCAATGGACAATACGCTTGATGCCTTGCGGGGTTTGGACGTCTCAAAATCCAAGCCGAGTTGGAACCTAAGACGAGTCGCAATCACCGTCGGCGGCGTCGCGTATTGGGGCCTTGAGGTCGAAATAACGGGAGCAGGATAAAATGTCGAAACTAGTATTATATACAGCCCTCCACAGGTTGCATCGTGAAAACGGTACAATCGTGGAGAAGGGCGAACAGTTAAAACTTAATCCGGATTCGTCGGGCGTGCCGCTTTTAATTGCGGCAGGTCGAATAGAACCGGCTGAATTAAAGCCCAAAAACAAAGCCACAGCGGCTGATGGGCAGTAGGAGTATTAATCATGGCACAATCTACCACATCAATTAGCGGCAAAGACTTGAGAGTTGAGCAGAGCGTTAACGGCAGCACTTGGGTTGATATCAGCGGCGAAGCGACTCAAGTCTCAATCAGTGGCGGCGAGAGGGTTACAGGTACCAAGCATACCGCCGACGGCGACACGCCGATCCTCTTAGCCGGAAAACGTAACTCGATAACTCTCACGGTTGAGACCCTATACACAGAAACCGGAGACGAGGCCTATGATGACGCCAACGACGCTTACGAGGGCGCTAACGCTCATTATCTCCGATACTTTCCAAAAGGCACGACCGCCGCTAACCTAAAGTACACGACCGCCGCCGGTATCGTTAAAAACCCAGTGTATCCCGACATCGACTCATCTAGTGGTGATCCGGTGTTGATTACCATTGTGCTTGAGACTAGCGCGATCACCGAAGGTGCAGCCACCTAGTGATCACAATATCGCATAAGGGATTGGGCACAGAATTTCACCTCAAAGAGCTTAAACAAAAACACGTAACCAAGCATGGGGCCCTAATTAGGAAGGCGATGAGGGAGGCTGGGCTCGACGACATGAATTCGGCAACGTTAGCGCAGTACCACGAGTGGACAGTCCAGGCCGCGTTCGACGCGGCCTGGTTCGCGGAACCTGAGACGTTCGACGTGGCCGAAGCGCCGCCCAACGTGATAGTCTGGCTTGCCAAAGAGATTAACAGAATATATCTCGAGGCGATAGAAATCCCAAAAAACTAATTCTGGCGGCGGCAGAATTCGGAGAATATCCAGATGATTCTCAGCCGCCGCCGGAGTTAGTTGATTACTGGACGAGCAAAAATTGGGGTTTGCCTTATTCTGGCGGATGGCTCGATCAGCCCGCCGGAATACTGCCTAGGATGGCGTCTGCCGGTAATGTTTGGGAGGTATTCCGCAGTTGGAAAGAGGCCCCAAACTGGGGAGACTGGCGGCGAAAATACCCTCAAGCCCTCAAGACTTTTAATGCTGTTCACAAGCTGAGGAAAAATGGCATCTAGCGTAAAACTACAGATTATCGTTGACGCAGACACAAAGGCCGCGGAGGCGGGCTTACAGTCGGTTTCTGATGGCGTTAAGGGCGTCTCCAAAAGCGCGACGAGCAGCGCAGCGCCGATAGGCGGATTGGTTAAAGGTATTAAGGGCGCAGCACTTGCCGCAGCTGGCGCTTTTTTAACTTTCCAGACCCTTAAAAAGGGCATGGAATTTTCGGTCGACGCGCGCATGATGGCCATAGAACTAGAAAGAGCTGAATTAGCACTGGCCGGGTTTTCTGGATCTGGAGAGGAAGCGAACAAAGCCATCGAGGCTATTGTAGAGGCTACTGGCGGGATCGTTAGTCGGATGACTGCTGCACAAGCTGCATCGCGCTTGTTCTCGATGGGCTTGGCGAGTAACTCGGCCGAAGCGGCAAAACTCACCGAAATGGCTGTAACCCTGGGCGGAGCTATGGGCAAGGGGCCACATCAAGCGATTGAGGAATTTACGCTTATGCTGGCGAATCAGTCCATCTTGCGTCTCGATACATTCGGGATCAGCGGCGCGGCCGTGCGCGACAGGATGGCGGAACTTGCCGAATCATCGTTAGACGCGGGCAAAGAGCTTAACTTTATGACGGCCGTTATGGAGCAGGGCCTCCCTAAGATGGAGGCCCTAGACGATGCCGGTTTTCAGGCGGGTAGTTCTATTGACCTGCTCGCTGTCGCCGCCGATGATACCAAGGCCGCACTAGGCGAGATGTTCACGTTTATAGATGACGGTGCGGACACCTTGGCAAACTTCCTCACCGGAATCGGCGATTTTGCGCGAGAGCAGAATATACTCAGAGAAGCGATAGTGGACGCCGGTTATACACAGGGCGAATACAACGCAATGATAGACGCTGCCGCTATGGGAGTTCCGGAAGCTGTATCGGCATTAGCCGCGTTCAGGAATGAACAACTACTGGGTATAAGCGTTGGGCGCTCCGGAAGTGAGACGGTAAATGAGCTTGTGGAAGTGATCGATTTAGTCGGCATTGCAGCCTCGCAATCAGAAGCTGATCTCGGGGTACTATGGGACGGGATGACTCTAATCGGCGACATGACCGAACCTATGAGCCAGAACCTCAGCGTTATGCAGGGATACCATGCAGCACAGGAAGAAGGTCAACGGGCAATGTCGGGGTGGACTAACTCTGGGCGAGACATGACGAAAGAGACCAAGAGCATGACAGACGCAATCGTCGCTTTACCAGATCTGCGCGAATCTCAATTCTTGGCGGGACTAGATGCAGCTGAGCAACAGTTTGTGAGCGGAAACATCAGTTCCGAGGAACTCCAAGGGGAAATAGAAGCCCTCGGCGACGCCTTCACGGCGGGAGACGCATTCGAGGATTTTAATACCACATTAACCGAAGCCGGAGTCAGTCTACAACTAGCCATAGATAACACCGCCCTGCTAAATGAGTATAAGGACTCATTCAAAGGTGTACACTATGCAAGGTTCCATATTACGGTTACCGGTGATCCCCTTCCGGCTGGTTTTGGGAACGTGCCGCGTCCAAGTTATCGCAAGGACGAAGATCTGGGCGGAGATGATGACCCGTTAGCGGGAGCGGGCGATCATCTGGGGGCGGACTTCATCGTACCGCCCGGTTTCAGGAACGATAGTTATCCGATGTTGGTAGAATCCGGAGAGCGCGTCCAGGTCACTCCCGCCGTAGACGTTGGATCGGGCAAAGGCGGAAGCGGAGATGTACAAGTACATATACACGGCAACGTTTACGGGGTTAACGACCTGCAGCAAGCTATAGCTGGAGCTATCCAGCGCGAGGCGGGCGCGGGCAACGTGCACAGGAGGACGAGATAACATGGCGACCGAGCTTAATCTTGGGGCCGTTGACCTTAACGACGGCATTAATTATGAGTTGCTGCAAGGATGGGTGCCTCGTGTGGCTAAGCGCCGACGCTCAGTGATGGGCGGCGGCGGTCCTTACGAGGACGTGGTCGAAAATATCCCTGTTAGGGTGTTTGACAGTACCGCCGCCTTGTGCCTGGCAGCCGCAGAAAGAATAGTTGAGGAGATGGATCAGGCAAACATTTGGGCCCGCGGCGGAATCGGAACTGGAGACGTGATCTTACTCAAGTATCTGCCGGATGGCACGTCGTTGGCTGAGGAATTAGAGGCGGTCTGCCTGGGCACACCTGATAACGCTCCAGATATGTTAACCCTGCCGCCGGAATATGATACAAGTTTGGCAGAGTTTCAGCTGCACGTTAATATTCCACTTATCCGCCGCGGCGCATGGCTAGGTGCAGAGATATCAGCAACCGCAGCCACGACCGGCAGAATGGCCGAAAAAATCACTGCTAATTTCTCTGGATCTGGTGTAGATTTCCCATCTCCAACAGATGTAACTCTAGCCCCGTCGTCGGGAGGATTTGAAGAAGAGGAAGAGGAAATCATTCTGTTAATGTCAGGAGGTGGGACAGGCAGATTTCACATCACTGAGGCGGAGGACATAGATTCTGGAGATTTCGTGACCCGAGGTTGGGCAGGAGCAAGTGAGGATTATTACACGAGATACACGGCCCCAGACACGGCAGAAAACGCGATAGATGATACTAGTATCAGTATGGGAGATACTCGCCGAGTCGGATTTTTTTCGATGTTGCGCAGCAATACCAGCGATTACTCGTTCTTGGTCCGGATCCGGGTATCATTTGACGAGGGGTTAACCCGGCACTATACACGCTGGACTACTGTTGACACTAGCTCACAGACCCCGCGGCCTATATTCTTCGGATCGATCTCAGTGCCTGACGGAGCGTCGGTTGAGTCTGTCGGGATTGCGGTAAAAGCGGAAAGCGCAAGCACCGAACTCGACATCGATTATATAGTTACCATGGACATGGATAACGCGCACGCGCTCTACCTGGAGTATTACAGCGCGGAAGGCTCAGTCACATTTGACACAATCGAGATCGAGCACCGAGCCAATAGTGCGATGACGCCTAGGGTATTTATGGGTCAGGCCAGCGGCACGGTTGAACAAGATCGCCCTTATCGAGGGGATGCATATATCAGTATGACAGGCGGGAGTATTACAGCGGTAATACTTTACCCAGACACCGCAAACAGCAAATTCAGGACTCAATCATCAACGTCGACTACCCGAGTATTATGGTCAGTCACAGGCAAACGTCGTCCTGCTTATTTGGTTCCAAGATAATGAGCCACCATTTATCATTGCAAGTATTTGGTTCGGATACAGAGCCTATAATGGAGGACTGGACGCCATTTGCACAAGGTGTCGTATTCTCGACGGGCGCGCATGGTTTTGAATCTTTATCTGGCAACTTGCGGATTAACTCCGCGCGGGCGCGTCAACTGATGGGATCTATGATGGGCAAGCATATAGTAGTTTCATCCCTGCCGGACATCGCCTGGGAGGGCCGCATAGAGGATCTCGGGATGACCGCGGACGGCTTGAGATTTCAGGCCATGGGTTACTGGCGGGCATTATCCGATCTGCCTTATGTATCACTGTGGAGCGATCAAGAACTTGGTAATTGGCGCAAAGGGGACCGAGTAGACCAATACAACTACTTCTGGGAGCGCTGGGATATGGACAAGACGGGGAAAAGATTATTCTCAAGCCCCAGGAAAGGCGATAAGTTTGGCAATGATAAGACCATTGCGGCCTGGATATATGAGGCACCACACCAAGGCGAGCAGGAGATAAAAGAGGTAGAGTTCGCGTTTGACTGGTACTTCCCTGCAGACTGGATGGTGCAACTGAGTTCGTATACCGAGGGATTCGGATCCCAAAATGACGAGTACTCGTTCACCTCTTCCGGCAGTCAGTCCACCGGAACCGCCACTGTCACATTATCCACAGCAAGACCGATAATCGTATTACGCACGTTCCAGTCCACCGGATCCAACATCGACGACTGGGACATGGAATCCGGGCAGAGATATTCGGCGATGTCGGAAATCAGAGTCAAGGGCACAGACAGTGCGGCGATATACCCAGATGAGATCGCTAAGTCCTTAGTCGCTTATGTCAACGCGGAGAACCCGGGCCAACTAAACGCGTCAACGATGTTAGTGCAATCCCCTAATGTCGACGTGACGGATGCCGTGTACCTGGACGATAAACCGGCTGATATCCTGACCGGCTTGAGCGGTCTCGGAGACGATCAAACGCCGCCTAGATCGTGGGAAGTCGGCGTGTGGGAAAACAAAACGCTCCATTTCCAGCCATTGGGAGATGGAGCAAAAGATTGGTATATAGACGTTGACGAGCTGCTTATTGACGTCACGATGGACAGATTGATTAATGAGGCTGTTGCGGTTTACAAAAGGGACGATGGGCGGGTGCTCAGAACCTCGAGCACTAAGGATGATTTTAGCCAGACGATACACGGCATTAACCGGATCGCGTCGGCCGTCTCGAAAACAACGGATCTAACTGCCGCGAACATTTTCGCGAATCGAATCATAGATGAGGGTAAGGAATTGGTGCCAAGTGGATCATTTTCCGTCTCTCAGGTTAATGACGGCTACGGGAGTAAGTGGCCTTTATGGAGTGTTAGATCTGGGGACCGGGTGACAATCCGTAACATAATGACACGAGGCGGCGCAATCGCCGAAAAGCTAGGACGACTGCACATTTCCGGCACACGATTCGACGTGGAGAATAACTCTCTGACCATTACCCCTGATTACGACATCGCCCGCCTGTACAGCGATAATACAATATCGGGCGATGGTTAGTCGACAACATCGCTCCAATCTATTTCTCCTTTAATCACGGCTTCCAGGTCGCGGCAGTCTGCGCATACGTTGTAGACAAAACTATCGACTCCTTTTCTTGTCCCGAGATGTTCTTGGTTTACGCAAATCACCCCCGGCATAATCGCCGGGGGTTTTTTTGAAACATGAATATGGACGATGGCTATTTACGTTTCACCCACGACAAGACTTTTTTTGGTGACATGTAATCGTTTTTATTGGGCTCAAATAGTACCTTGCCGACTAGATCTATCTCATAATTTTGAGGTCCAGCTTCTTTTAATTGGTCTAGATCAAAGGCCTTCTCTGCTACCTCTGGCCAAATCATGATCCCGTATTTTGCGAATTTCGGAGTCATCCCCTTATACCTCATCTCGCCATTGGGGGCGATCTCGGTTTTCAGACCGGTAAAAGTCACTTCTTCGATATGACTTCCTCCTGCGCCATTGTCGTAGTTTGCAACTGCTCCTTGTCGACCGGCCCCCTCGGGCGAGCTATCACCCATTGGTATACTGTTTTGTGTAAGTGCGGGCTTAGCCTGGGGACTGGTCTTAGATTGCGACCGGGATGTGGCCATCCCATGCTCGGAGATTGCGTTTTTAACCGCTACAACCAGATCTCGCAATGCTTGCTCAGCGGAAATCGAGCGCGCCGTCAAGCTAATTTTCGCGCCCTCGGGCGTAAACAGGTCGATCCATGCGACACCGCCTGCTTCAGGCAATGGATTCTGGGTTACCGCATCTTGTAGCAAGGATTCTTCATCGATTTCTATTATTCCGTTTTCTGTTTTTGTGTTCTGGCTCATGATTTTTTCTCCTCTTGTGGGTCGTCCATTATTGCTCCGCTCAGGTTTGCCCCTCTCAGGTCTGCCCCCTCCAGGTTCGCACATCTCAGGTCTGCGCCGCTCAGATCGACCAAGGTTAGGTTTGCACAGTGCATTTTAGACATAGTCAGGTTTGCGTGGATCATGTTGGAATAACTCAAATCTGCCGTCTCTAATTCTGCCTTGCTCAAGTTGGCCCCGAATACGTCGGCGAATCTCAAGTTAGCGCTGAGCAGCTTAACTAACTCCCCAGTTTGATCACAGGTCTTGCATCCCTTACCTTGACACACTGCGCACAGGCCCGCATCATACATCTGATCGTACAGTGCATTGTACGCGTCGCTCATGATTTTCGCTCCTCTTGTGGGTCGTCCATTATTGCGCCGTCCAAGTTTGCTCCTTCCAGGTCGGCCCCTCTCAGGTTGGCGATGCTCAGGTTGGCATCTGACAGGTTTGCCCTTCTCAGGTTGGCACATAACAGTTTTGCGCCGCTCAGGTTGGCACAGTTCAGGTTGGCGCCGAATAGTATTGCGCCTTCCAGGTTGGCGCCTTCCAGGTTGGCGCTGCTCAGGTCGGCGCCTATCAGGCTGGCATCGCTCAGGTCGGCCCCTCTCAGGTGGGCTCCGCTCAGGTTAGCCGCTATCAAGTTTGCTCCTTCCAGGTCGGCCCCTCTCAGGTTGGCTCCGCTCAGGTTGACGTTGCGCAAGTCGGCGCCGATCATGTAGGCGTCGTGTAGATCTAGTTCCTGGTCTTTAATCTGGGTCATGATTTAATCTCCTTTTGTGGGTCGTGGTTATCGGATATCGGCTACAGCAGATATCCAGCCATCCGGATCTAGATCGTAGTAGCGCCTGATAAAATCCAGCGTAGTGCATGGCGCTAGTTCCGCGTTAACCTGCTCTCTTATGTCATCGTCTAGTCGGATTGCGACATCGTCCAGTTGTTTTTGGGTTGTGGCGCGATTGATGTAATCCAGCATTTTGTCGCGGTCTGGGTCATAGGCTCCCCAGTTGTCAGGCCCGGACTTAAAATCAACCCACCCCAGTTTCGCTCCTTGCAGGTGTGCTGCATCCAAGTTTGCGCCTGTCAGGTCTGCCCCGTTCAGGTCTGCGCCGGTCAAGTTTGCGCCGTACAGGTTTGCGCCGGTCAGGTCTGCGCCGGTCAGGTCTGCGTCGCTCAGGTCGGCGCGGCGCAGGTTAGC
>Ga0310342_100003069_pt1 | contig 10911 bp, 7 predicted proteins | sample S15DNA20500_MG_FD_206155 | JGI IMG/M metagenome (GOLD analysis project Ga0310342, IMG submission 206155) | Marine microbial communities from station ALOHA, North Pacific Subtropical Gyre - S1503-DNA-20-500_MG | ecosystem: Environmental > Aquatic > Marine > Oceanic | place: Pacific Ocean: North... | reverse complement strand
AAAATGATATCATATTACTGGTTAACTCAACTCAACTCAACAGATTTTTCGATTCCAGCTGAAGCTAAACGTATCATCTTTTTTACTCTTTCTTCTACCAAATAAGATTCTAAGGAGATCATCTCCTTATCGAGGTTTCATCAGGTTATCTTATGCCTCTTATCTTACCGATTAGTTTAGACCTAGAAAAGATCGTGATAACATGAAATCATTTATCCTCTATGAATTCAATCAGCCTCTGTTCTAGCAAGAAACTGACAGGCCAACGCCTGATCCTACAGAGATGCTAATTCGGGTGATGGCCTGTGGTATTGATGGCACAGACTTGAAGTTGTTGGATGGTTTTGGCTATGTCCCCGATTTACCCTTTATTGTGGGACATGGGATCGCTGGCATAGTAGCTGAAGTGCGCGGCCATGTAATTGTTTTCAAACCTGGTGAATAGGCCCTTGCCTATAATTTTACCACCTGTGGCGAATGTTTCCCCTGCCTAACCGTTCGCGAGCAGCTCTGCGTAAACATGGGTAGCATATTGGGGGTGAAAGGCAAAAACGGAGGGTACGCAGAATATGTAGTAGTACCCGAACGCCAGCTTGTACGAATCTCACCAGGTGTTACCTGGACCAATGCGGCTATCTGTTGCGATGCTGGTTTGACAGCCTTTCACGCAGTCGACCGTTCACACTCAAGGTAGGCGAAACAGTACTAATCATTGGCATCGGTGGTGTCGGCTCGGTTGCGGTCCAAGGTTGCCAAGGCCGCTGGTGTATGCGTATTCGCGGTTGAAGTCTCTGCGGCGAAAGAGGCCTGGGCGTGTGAAATAGGGGCGGATGAAACGCTCAATCAAAGCCGGGTTGATATTCCCGCGACCGTCCGCGAATTAACCAATGGTTCCGGTGTCGGTTGTGTAATTAATATTGTGGGTCAGAGTGCAACAAACAATAGGAGATGGGATCAACGTGTTACGCCACGGTGGCCGCCTGTTCCTGGTTAGGTATACGCCCGATTCCTATGCCCTGGAAGGGAAATACTTGGCTCAGAATGAACTAGAGAAGTAATCGGCACCAGAGCCGGGGCGCAAACAGGATCTGATCAACGCAGCTTCTTTTATGGCTAGTGATAAGTCGAAATCGATTGTGACTCAGACGTTTCCTATGGAAGATGCCAACGAGGCATTGGCTACCCTATGGTATGGTGAGGTGTGGCCGGATCGTGCTGTTAACGTACGTTTTCCCTTGACCTACTGGATAACCTAACCATGATTATCCAACTTCTAGTTGGTGCACTTATTTTCATCCTCGACCTGGCAGGTGTATCTGTTCTGGGCCGAAGGTGCTAACCTCTGGTCAGGGGGCGCTCTTGTGAATGCGTCCGGTAGCAAAATAGATTTTATCGTTCGGAGAGCAAGATCCGTTTCCCTTGTTGCCGGGTTTTTAATAGAGACTTGAGCCGATCAAACTGGTCAGCAGGTATCAATGTCTGATTCAGTTTGAGTACAGACTCGATGGTCGCTCGATGCCTTGAACTGCTTGAGGTAAGTTGGCCCCTCCCAATCTGATGTTGTAACTCTAGGTTTTCTGGGATTTGATCGATTAACAAAGACTTATCTATGTTGATTTTGAAAGATTGGTCGATGGTTATCGTAGTAGGCAGGGAAACCGGAGAAACTCGCTGGTCGTCTTTCAGTAATTGATCATACTTCAAAGGTAGCAGAGGTAACTCTAACAATAACTGATGTCCCAGAGAAATCAGATAATCTGGGCTTTGCCAATCAATAACCAAGCGGCTTTGAAATAGGTTTAGCCGGGTAAAGCTCAATTTGTCTACCTCGACAGATTCGTCTAGTTCCAGTAGATCTATAAAGAAGGATCTAGTTTCTGGCCCATTTTCATCTGGTGCATGTCTGTAGGCAAGCCTATTGAAATAACCAGAAAATTGGATTTCCTGACTAACCACTACGGTTTTTGTCTCCAATATCTGAATTGAGGTAGTAGCTCTCTGTTCATTGTTGTGCTGAATTGGAGTCTTAGCAAATTGATACAACGGTTGTTGATGGACGGTGGGTTCAAATAGATCCGGGTTCAGAATCATCGCCCATCGGTTTTGATTTGAGATCGGTAATTGATTAAAGGGTTGACCGTTAGCCGTTGGATCTAGATACAAGAAAGTGCCATCATTTTCCACTACTGCCAAGATCATATGATTAAAGTACGCGAGAGATGGCACCTGACGATTAACGTATTTCGACTCTCCTGCCGCAATCAAAACCGGATATGAATCTACACCGATTTCAGATAACATCGTATGGAGTAGTGTCGATTTATCTTTGCAATCGCCATACCCTTCCTGAAAAATTTGTGGAGCCGCATGGGGCTTGATAGCCCAAATACCGAGCTCGATACCGACATAGTCAATTTGGTTGGTGACGAAGTCGTATAAACGATGAATTTTGTCCTGACGGGTAAAGGCACCCGCCGTGAGTCCTTTTACTTTCTCGGCGATTTCGCCGCTGATTCGGTCCTGTTCTCGAATCAGCGTAGTGTACCATTCGATCAGTGGTTGCCAGGACGGAATGGTCGAAACCGCAATTGAATAGGCCAGATCCTTTTCAGTTGGCATAAAAGGCTCGTCCGCCAGGGCAGGAACATCTTCGATGACAAACTGGTAAGTGGTCGTGTAACTTGACGATTTAATTTCGGGTGAAACAGATAAGGTGGGTATACCTTCAAGTCCTTGATGTAATTGATAGTGAAGTTGCTTTTGCCGGGGAAGATTAATCGCTAATTTGTATCGTTCGATCCTGGCACTTTCCTGGATGTGAATCTGTTGCCAAAATTCCCCAGTCAAAAGATGGCCCCGGTTTTTAGATATATAAGCATAGTCGATGACGCATTTATTTCCCATCCGTGGTAATTCAAACTGCATCAGCCGGGCATCTACAAACATACCTGCCTCAATCGTGCCCGGCGGCATCAGATCCCTTTTGATTTCTGATTGATCCAGGTTAAAGATGTCTCCGTTGGGTAAAATCGTGCGTGCGTAGGGAATTTCTATTTCATCGTTGCCCCGGGTATATGGAATCAAAATCCGACCGAATTTACGGCCGTCGTCATCAACGATTTGTACCGTCCGGCGGACAGTGTGCGTATAGCTGGAGTCTTCGTTAACGTCGAAAATATCTTCTCTCCACAAAACAGTTGTTGACCGATAGCCGTCATCATTGCCAATCGCTATTCTCTCGACAAGTTCAAATTGACTAAAAGGAGATACTATGCCTTCATCCCGTTGATTAGATTGAACCGGTTGGCCTAGATGGGCTTGGTCTGCCTGCTGTCCAAATATTTGTGGATGCTCAGCTTGAACGGCCCCGTCTTCCTGGTACCATTGGGCGACCCCGGCCTTTGTCATCGAGAAGGTGTCAGCCAGGGATTGGGCTGGGTTCTGTTTGAGTTGCTCGGTCATAATTGAGCCGAAACCGGATCTGGCATGTCTCTCGTTGGCAGAACAGGAAGTTATAATTATCGTCTCGGGATGAGATAGCAACGGTATCATCTGTCCACTGAATGGAAAATCGAAAAACAGAATCTTGGACTGAGTTGGGATCTGTAGAATCGTGTTGGCATATTCGGCAGCAAACAGATCTCTCCCCGGCAGGTTGAACTTCAATTTTCGACCCGATTTGCTGGCATGACCAGACATGAGCAAAATAAACCGATCCTGAGGGTTGGCTGATATGGAGATAGTGTGAAAGGCGGATACTACATTCGGAATTGTCGATTTATCTGTAACTGCCGCGAGAGACGAATCTTCAAAAAGAAAGGTAACTTGGTTCGGATCAAAGCCGTAGGTCTTAGTCAGCAGTTGGTAGAATTGCGAAGTAGTGTTCCAAAATCGATCGTAATACGACTTTTCCCCAGCAATTCCACCGATGATCAGAACATAATCTTTCCCGTGGGCGTAGGAAAGAACAAGAAACAGAACAACAACAAGACGCCAACGTTTCACCGAATTGTGCCTGTCTTAACTTGGATGATTCGCGTCGTCCTGATTATGTCCCAATCCATAACCCGTCAAGACATGTGTGCCAACTGTACCATCAGTGATCTGAAAAATAGATGGGAATTGTTCCGACCAACCACCATTGGCAGAGGGACAAAACTGACGGGAATTCCCTTCAATGGCCGTGATACCTTTAACGCGGGCGGCAATACCAGCAGAATGCAGAAAAGAGGCACCGGGGCATGTTAAATCCTGAACAGCCAAGAACATGCCGTATTCCTGTGCAACTGCTCCCATCAATAGGGCTTGTGACTGACCTTTACAGGCTTTCAGCGCTACGCCTGAGTAACCCTGCTCGTGTGCCAGCAGAAATGTTTCCAGATCGGTCAATGATTCGTCGATAACCACGGGTTTAATTTCAGCCGCCTCGTGCATCTTATTTTCGGGATGAGATTTAAGATCGCGATCCGTCGGTTGTTCGATGTAGGCCAGTCGCTCAAAAGCATCTCCCTGGCCTGACCGGATTTTCTCCAGAAAGGCCAACAGATATTCTACGTCATCACAGGTTTCATTGAAATCCGCCGAATAATACCAGTGATCAACACCTCGTTTAGCCTGGGTTTCCGCTGTTACTGCTTCAATGGAAAGAACCCGGTCTACATCCCAATCTAGATCTTGGCCATTGAGCTTGATTTTGAGGTGCGTGAGCCCATCGGCCTGAATCCATTCCGGCAGTGTTTCCGGTAAACCGTCGTTCAGTTGTTCCGAGATATCCTCATCGGTCAATGGGTCTAAGGCACCAATCAGGTGGTAGAGGGGCATCCGGGGTTGAGGTGTAGTCAAAACATATTGATCTAGATACTTGCCCCTAAACATCTGGGCCTGGAACTGATCCGCAGCAGTACCAGCTTGACTGGAGTTGAGATAATGAGATAGGTCATGGTTCATAAATTCGGCCGACAAACCGTGGTAGCTATTGATACCGTTAGCGTGTCCAAACGCGTCGTGGATGGCAGCGTCAATTGGGCTGGTAGTAACAGCAGTACATAGTTTTGGGATCGGAACCGACAAATTCATCTGAGACGAAATCTCGGTGGCCAACTGGAGAAAGATGGGCTCCAGCACTTCAGTGTGGTCGATAGGATGAGCCATTAGTTGATGGTCTGCCAGTTTAGCGACAGCTTTCGCTGCAAGTATCTTCATTGCTGCTAGGCTTTGATCGAAAGGGACGTGACGCGGTGGAAAAGCCCAAACGTTTCCGAGTGGCATAGATCCAAACCCGTGGCCGATTTTGCGGTCGCGTGTCTCGACTGTCATTCGAACATTAAACAAGATACAGTGATCGGTCGGAACACCACCAAACTTTAAAGGGGTTCGGTACTGGTGCTGCTCGAAATCGTAGCTGACTTCCCTGATACGAATATCCGTGGCTTTAGCCATAAGAGATCCTCCCTGATTACTTCACTATTGATGATAACGCGGATTTACATCCAACCTTTGCTATCAGCCATGTCGCGCTGGTATGTAGCCGGAGCCTTCATTCATACTCCAACTCTCTATTCTCCAGAAGTTCGGCAATGTCAACGGTCCTTTTCTCTTTTTCCCTCTGGATATCAGCAAAGACAATGGCTAACGATTTTAGGTTATCTTAGCGCTACACTCCGGTTCTAGAACTTCTTGTAGTGCCGAAACAAATTCAACCAGGATCACGTCCTGTCTGCTTAAAGCTAGATTGTCGTGTGCCAGTTCCTCCAATCCGCCAATCTCCATTCCACGGTAGGTTCTCGATCCAAGACATATCGTAGCAGGTCGAAATGGTGAATCTCTATATCCACGAATCAACGGGTAAGGCATAATGTATAGTGGTGGGTGCCAGGTACCACGACCCAGGATTAGCAGAACCAACACTAACTTGAAAAAAGGGCAACCCGATGACGCTGTCATGTGTACCTGGTCTGTTGAGGCTTCAAAACGTCACTCAGCGATTTCTCATCGATCAGGTGCCTGCTCCAAATGCTTCCATAGCAACAGCTTCGTGGGATTTAGATGGGGTGACGTCTAAAGAAAAATCCTCCTCTATTGCGAGAATAGCAGTGGTAATAGATTCAAAACTGGTGCAGATGGTAGTTGATATTAGTCTACTGCCTGCTCTCCGGGTTCTGCCAACGGATCTACATAACCGACTAGCTCCATGCCTTGATTCCGTTGGCAGATGTCAATACGGCTTCTGGCCCGTCTACCTAAACCGACTAAAATACCTTGCAATAAGTGAGCCTCTCTAACAGAAACCCATTAAATTATACTGGCATGGATTGAAAAATCAAGGTTAGCCAGGCTAACGCCAAAACAGGAGTTTTAAACCTGTCAGTACCACAATCAACAAAATAATGGTTGAAAAGGCGGAACTGGAGACACGTCGATTCAGGTAGACTCCAAGACCTGTACCCAAGAGAAGAACAGGGAATAGAGGTAATAAACGCCTGAGAACCGATACATCTAAAACTTGAAGTTTAAAATAGACTGGGATTTTACAGGAGTTGATCAGAAAATAAAATGCAGTTGTCGTGGCCACAAATGTCCGGTTGGCCAGTCGTTGAGGCAGCAGATACATGGTGGTGATAGTGCCACCGATATGGGCCAAGGTAGAGACAAAACCCGTGATAAAACCGGCAATTGATCCATGCCACCTTCTTGGTTGGAAGCGACTCTCAGATTGGCCAAACTGGGTACGATAGATCTGAAAAAGGGCGAACCCGATGGCGGCTATGCCGATACTACTTTTCAGATGCTCGTCGGAAACAGAATCCAGCAAAAAGTAGCCGATGCCAATTCCAACCACTGCACCTGGAAATAGGACAATCAAGTTGCGTGTATCCCATTTACGCCAGTAGAAGAAGAGTGAAGCGATATCACAGGCAAATAGCAATGGTAACATCATCCCGATTGTCTCTTTAGCCGGGAAAACCTGAAGTAAGATCGGTCCAACCACGAGACCGCTTCCGCCACCGAAACCGGCTTTGGTCAGCCCAACCAGTAAGGCTGAGAGGTTGAGGAGAAGTGACTTGATCATTTGAGAGTATATATTATGCTCAGGCGACCGGATAAAAAATTCGGTATAAATTCATACTCACGACCTGCTTATTGTAAAGGTGTGACTAACTTTTATCAGGTCGAAGCAATTTCAGCGAGGACTCCGCGCAATTGACCAACTTACTAACCAATACCGGCAAAGGTTAATCGTCCTACATTACTTTGAGGCGATCAGCTTTTGTCTGTAACCAGCCATTCCTTATAGCTTGGTAATCTGAAGATCTAGATTAGGCGACAACTTAGATCTTATTCTGTTGTTTAGCCGTTTATGAGCTTGCAACTTAGGTTATATTAACATACGATTCATTATAAAAAGAGGAATACTGTCAATTTGACAATATTCCTCTTTTGTTAAGTAAGGGAACATTCTCTATTTTTCTGTCTGATACGAATTCTTCTAGAATAAGTTCTGTTGAGGCAAAGCCAACCCATTTATTTAGCAGTTTTTTCAGCAGAAGATTGCGTAAAGCCATCACTGCTCGTAAGAGCAGACGAGTATTGAATATCGGGCGGTTTGGTCAGACATCAACTTGCAATTGTTGAAGTGAATTTGGGGCACGGCGAATCTGACATCCACTGTGGCTTAAGTTTGAGCGATGAAGCATGCAGCCATGGTGGTAAGAGACGGTGATGATGCCAAGCGCGATACCTCGGTGCCTGAAACTCGTCTCATCCGATTTCGGGCTTGGCATCTTGATTGGCTCTCTCCACAAAAGTAATAGCAAACAAGTTGATGGTAAGTGCAATAAAAATATGGTACAAAAAACAATAACCTACTAGATGTCGAGAGTGCGGGAGTATCAATATTGTTAAAAGGTAAAACGACCTACATGGAAGGTTGATAGAACACATTACGTCAGAGCTTGTTGTCTTAAACTTATTCGCAAGACATTGTTTTTCTCCAGACCAGATGTATACCATACCTTGGAGTTTGTCATTGAATACAATTTGGGCATTCCACTTACGAATTAACTCCTACCCGTAACTATTTACCTTCCGGGTTCGTTTCCTGATGTGAATCTGATTCCCATTTCCCTCTTTTCCGGGTTGGGTTAAGCCTATTGAAAACAGGCTACCTACCAAATGAGCAGATGGTATGGGTATTAACTAAAGTTGGGCCAACAAAAGTTTTAGTGCTACAGGAGTGTATATCGCACATCACCCCTGTGGCCTTGTCAGCGAAGCGATATTTTCGACTAAGTACTACGCGCCAAAACTAAAGATCCAATCGACCATGATCCAAGCCTACAACGTCAGCATGTATTACAAGGAGGACATCCAGGTTCTCCACGACGTTAGTTTTCAAGTCCAAAAAGGTGAGTTTACCTTTTTAGTCGGTGAAAGCGGGGCTGGTAAGACGACTATTCTGCGCTTGCTATATCGTGGCCTGGTCCCAACCAATGGTGAATTGGTTGTGGCTGGACGCAACCTCTCAACCCTTTCTAAGTCCGAGATTCCCCACTTTCGTCGTCAAATTGGTGTAGTTTTCCAGGATTTTAAATTATTGTCCAACAAAACCGTACAGGAAAACATCGCCATCTCGATGAAAGTAACGGGGATTAGAAGATCGGAGATCCGCAACAACGTTAACCAGCTACTGCATCAGATGAGTTTAGTTCATCGGCGAGATGCTTATCCAGAGGAAATTTCGGGTGGTGAACAACAGCGAGTAGCGATTGCCCGTGCCATGGCTAACAATCCGACCATCTTGCTGGCTGACGAACCAACGGGAAATCTGGATCCCAAACTATCACTTGAAATTATGCGCCTGTTTGAAAACTTCAATTTCCGGGGGACCACCGTTTTAGTGGCTACACATGACATTACCTTGGTTCGCCAATTAGGTAGGCGGGTTATTCGCATTCAAGAGGGACGGTCCATCGAGGTTTAGATTCGTTAAATTGACAACCTATTTATTGGAAGAGACAATCTCAAATATCAGGCACGGTGGCGTAGTCAGTATCTTGAGTCTAGTCACCATTATGTTAACCGCCATCATTGTCAGTGTGCTGGTGTTACTGCACAATGCGATTCGAACCGAGGTCACCGCCATTAAAGATGCTACAGCCATCATTGTCTTTTTGCATGATAGTATCAGCGAGATCGAGCAGCAACGATTGCAATTCGATATTGAGGATCTGGAAATGGTCGAACGGGTAGTTTACGTTTCTAAAAAGCAGGCGTTGGCACGAGGCCGGCAGATCTTTGATGAATTCGCTAGTATTGTGCAAGGCTTTGAACTGGTTAATCCATTACCGGCCTCGTTTGAGGTTCACCTAAAAGATGAAGCGTTAGAACAGCAGATCTTACGCAAAACAGCCAGTTATATTCGTGTGATGTCGGAAAAGATCGACGAGGTGACTTACGAGCAATTTACCTCGACCTTTATTCGTCGAGCCGAGTTCGGCGTCCTTGGGTTGGGTAGCATCATGGGAGTCGCGTCGATTATCATCGTCGCTTTTTCGGTGGTGTTGACCGTCTATTTCCGGCGAGAGGAGATCGAAATTCTACGCCTGGTTGGAGCGAGCTCCTGGTATATCGGTTTCCCACTGATCATACAAGGTGGAATTTTGGGTGGTTTCGGCAGTCTGTTGGGCGTAACAATTACATTTGCGCTCTTTCGAGCCTTCACTACCCAATTTCGAACACTTTCATTCATTCCATTCCATCAAACGGCTCTGATTGTACTGGTTAGCATAGTCTTCGGCTTACTAGCGAGTATTTTCCCTACACTAAAATATGCTGACGTTTAAGTCATTCAGACCGGCACTTTACTGCGGTAATAGGTCTAAATTAAACTTCTGGTCGCTAATTTCAACCCCTATTTTGGGATTAATGGTTTTAATTGTTACCACTGTGTCATCTCCAGGTCGTTCAATCACGATTCGATAGGGCCGTAAAATACCATCTACCTCCCGGTAATCCGAAAACTTAGTCTCCTGAATCAGCATACCGTCTAGATCTATAACCTTCCACGACCGGACTATCGGCTGATCGGTAAAGTTGAAAATCGAGATCTCCTCGACGTGATCGGCAGTGGAATATCGAATCCGTAGCTTAGCGCCTATCTGCGAAACATCAAACGAGGGGTCTTCTTTTGCTGAAGGTTGTACCAGATCTAGAAAAGGATTGGCGAAAATGGCCGATTTAACATCCGAAATCCGAAGATCTACACCAAAGATTTCTTGCAAAACTGCATCCTTAAGTGGAACGCGAACCGATTCCTGTTCATTGATCAAGTAGAGCATAAATTCACCTTTAGCTGCGATCATCACGGCACGCGGTTGATTATAAATCCCGATCGCTTGCACGTGGAGTTGATCTCCTCCCATTTCCGATCTCTTATACCATAAGATCTCTCTAATCTCCTCACGCTTTCCCCTCTCCTTAATTGTAACTTTCATCTGTGTGTAGAGGGTCATTGTCAAATCGTAGCGGAGTCGAAGTTCCGCCAAGACGGAATCCAGTATCCGCTGGTTATCTACAGTCAGGTTAGGTACAGATGTTTTTTTTGCAGTGCCCGCACAACCACTTATTAAGAATAGACTTGTGCTTAATAGGCAAAAAAGAGATAGGAGGGAAGAACTAAAACTGGGGAAAAACGAACATGGAGATAGATTTGAATCTTTGGTAGCCGAAATCACAAGATTCTTCTGACTTGCTAGCCGAGCAACAGCACGTCATCTACAAGATAGGCTCATGAAAGCGATTTCTTTTCCAGTCCGTAGATCTCGACTTCTAGCAACCGAACTGTTCCCGTAAGATATTCACTTCGGGTTCGCCCCTGCTTACGACGTTTGCTGTCGTTGGTCAGACGGATAA
>Ga0310342_100003068_pt1 | contig 10914 bp, 7 predicted proteins | sample S15DNA20500_MG_FD_206155 | JGI IMG/M metagenome (GOLD analysis project Ga0310342, IMG submission 206155) | Marine microbial communities from station ALOHA, North Pacific Subtropical Gyre - S1503-DNA-20-500_MG | ecosystem: Environmental > Aquatic > Marine > Oceanic | place: Pacific Ocean: North... | reverse complement strand
GGACCGTCTCGAACAGGACATGGCGATGGTGGCCGAGAGTGACGCGGCGACCAGGCTGGCAGTGGCCACGGTGGTCGAAACGGCGCTCGAGACGATCTATGGAAGCGGGGTTGAATTGCGACCGGTCGCAAGTGACCGCGATGGCCTGGGTGACAAGCTCGACGAGTTGACCCGACGCATCGAGTCACACGAGGCAGCTCACGCGGAGGCGGTTTCGAGCCTGCTGGACACCCAGGAGCGACTGGTGGTCCAGATCGAGTCGTTGGTGGTCCGGCTCCTGGACGGGCAGTCCGATGACGATGGCCTGCGGGCCAGCGCCTAGCTGCCGGCCTCGCGGAACCTCAGCTCGGGTTTCTCGATCGTCACCATGGTGTTTGGCGGGACGCTCTGGGTCAGCGATACACTGGCCCCGATGACCGAGTGGGCTCCGACCACGGTTTCGCCACCCAGGACGGTCGCGTTGGCATAGATCACCACGCCCTCCTCGATCGTCGGATGCCGCTTCCGTCCGCGGACCAGTTCTCCGCTGTCGTCCTTGGGGAACGAGAGGGCGCCAAGTGTGACGCCCTGGTAGAGCTTGACGTGCGAGGCGATCTCGGTTGTTTCACCGATTACCACGCCTGTGCCGTGGTCGATGAAAAATGACGGTCCGATGGTGGCTCCGGGGTGGATGTCGATCCCGGTCCGGCTGTGGGACCACTCGGCCATCATTCTCGGTATGAAGGGCACGTCGAGTTGATGGAGTTCGTGGGCGAGGCGGTGGACGGTGATCGCCTGGAGTCCGGGGTAGCAGAGGATGATCTCGTCGAGGCCCTGTGCGGCGGGGTCTCCGTCGAAGGCGGCCTGGACATCGGTGGCGAGCAGGTCACGGAGTCGGGGCAGCGATTCGAGTGCGGTGATCGACTTGTCCCGGGCCGCATCTTCGAACGCCTCGGCCGCCTGGGTGTCGCCGTTGGACAGGGCCTGTTCGTGTTGTAACGCGCGGGCGATCTGCTGGGTGAGCTCATCGTGGAGGCCGTCGATCAGGTCGCCGACATGGTAGGCGACGTTACTGGAATGCAGTTTCTGGCGTCGCTGGTAACCGGGGTAGATGACCTCCATCAGGTCCTGGGTGATCCCCACCACCGCGTCGTTGTGCGGCAGGGGAGAATGGTCGAGATGGTTGATCGTGCCGATCCGGCTGTAGGTTGCCACGACCTGTTCGGTCACGGCGGGCAATTGGTTCTTACCGGGTGTATCCGAAGCCATGGGAGGGGAGCCTTTGGTCTTGAGTCTCCACCATTGGTGAACGACTCGGAAGAGCGTCGGGAAACCGCGACGCGGTTGGGGCCGGCGTGTGGACCCGTTGGGGTGTCGCGAGAGCAAGGAGCGTGGCCGACGGAGCGTTCCGTCGACCCGTCAACAGCCGCAGCTGATCGGAAGCAGCAAAGAGCAGAACCGAGACTGTTGAACGAATCGCGACATCATTGGATACCCGGGGGAGGGACACCGTGGGTGTCGACAAAATGGACGACCCTCACCGTGCTCCCGATCATTTGATTCTAGGAGTCGCCGGAGAGACCGGTCAAGGGGTTGCTACGGAGCGGTTGTGGCGGGAGCCGCGAGGCCAAGCTTGGCCGCGTGTTTCTACTGGTTGAGCACCCAGCGGCGAATGATCAGGTAGCCGGAGTCCATCGGCTTGTATCGCCGACCACCCTGGTGTCCGTCTTCCTTGCCTGTCTGGACGTTCAGAGGTTTTCTCAGCAGCTTGCTTTTTTCGATGTCTGCCAGATCGACCCGGGCCTGCAGCAGCCGGTAGTTGGCCAGCATCTTGTCGACGGGCAGGTATCCGGCGTCATCTGGCCGGTTGAGTGTCAGCGGTGGAACGCGGCCGGGGACACCGTGACAGGCGAAACAGCTCCGCTGGTCACCACGGAGCACCTTGTTCATTTCGGGAGCGACGTAGTCACGGAAGAACTGGAAGTCGGCAATGAACTCCGAATCGATCTTCGGCTTGCCGTTCTTGTCGGCGGCTTGCCTGCGGGGTGTTTCGCGGTTGACCGCGTCGGAGAGTTCCTTGAGAAAGTTCTTGCGATTGGTGGAGAGCACGTTGCGGGCTGTCTTGACCACCTTTTCTCGTTTCTCGAACTTCAGCATCGCCTCCAGTGCGTTGAGCACCTCGGGGTTCCGTCTCAGTGCGGTTGCCTGGGCCATGGTCACGGCGACGCCGCGGGTCCTGGGATCGGCGGTCGCCTTGAGTTGATCGAGGAACAACTGCAGGGCACGGGTACGGTGTGCGGCGTAGGGATCGATCGGAGGGAGTTGCCCTTTCTTGACCTGGACCTCGGGCAGCTTGGTCTTGTGAGTCAGGATCCAGGTGACACTGGGCAGCCAGAAGTGGGCGTCGAGCTGGTTCTGCAACGTCCTGGGCAGGAAGTCGAGTGCCATGTCGATGTGCAGGTCGGGGTTGCGACCCAGTGCATCGCCCAGGCCCGTGGCCAGGTACCACTGGGCGTCCATTTGCCGTCCCAGTTCTTTCCGCTTGGCTGCATCGGGGTGCTGCTTGATTTCCTCGGCGGAGACGAACTTGGGGAACTTGGGCACGAGGTACCCCAGCACCTCGTGCTGCTGGTCCTTGTTCTGGGGGATGACCCAGCGGACCCGTCCGAAGAGTTTCAGCACGGGGTCGGAGAGTTGGGCGCGGCGTGGAGGTTCATTGGCCCCACGTCGGATCTGCCGCAGCAGCGGCTCGACCAGTTCGGGGACCGCGGCAAACTTGGCCGATCGAGGATCAGAGACACTGCTGGCGGCCACGGCCCGCAGCGCTTCGGGGCCTTTCAGCGAATACTCGATCAGCTGTTGCTGCAGCGGTTGATGCGGCACGTTGGCGGCACCTTCGAGCCCGATTCGCACCGGCAGCAAATCGTCACCCGACCGGTCCTTTTTCCGTTCGGGATCGACGATGTCGAAATAGGCGAGCACGGCGTGTCCGAAGAGGTCGCTGGAACTGGGGGTGATGTAACCCATCTGCCCGGGACCGCCGTCGCCGCCGGAGGTGTTGTAGAAGGTGGCGGCTACGGCGACCAACCGCCGCGACAGCCGCCTGGCCAGGGCGGGGTCGTCTTCGAGCGCGTTTTCGAGTACCCCGTCGATGTCGAGGAACAACTCGTCGAGCTTGGTGTACTGGTGTTGTCGAGATCCGTTGGCCTTGTGGCCATTGGCGACAAACAGCGCGTGAGCCTGGTACCGCAGTCCGTTTTCGGCCAGTTCGCTGGGCTCGGGTCGGCTGAGCCGTTCGATCCATGCCTGGTTCAGTGCGGTGCGGACCGGCGGGTTCCAGATCCACCAGTTCCAACTGGCCCGGGTGGCCCAGGCCCGCACAGCGGGGTGCGGGTCTTCGAGCATCATCGAGCTGATCAGCGTGGTCAGCTGATCCCAGTCGATTCCGATTCCCGGTAGTACGCCGTCGACCCGCATCACCAGCGCGCGAGCCAGTGAAGCTCGCACGCGGTCGTCGGTTGACCCGGCGGCGGTGGCGACCGCCTGCCAGCCCCGGTTGTCGATCAGCAGTTGCCGGAGACCCCACGCGGCGGCTTCGCGGACCGCCTTGACCGGGTCACCCAGTCCCCCGGCCAATCCAGCGATCCCGGCGTCGGAGGGGGCTGCGGCCAGGCCGATCATTGCCCAGTAGCGGACCAACGGGCTGCCGTGCGCGGCCAATTTCGCCATCAGCGGAACCAGTGTTGGATCCTCGGTCGTCGACAATTCCCGTGCCCGGTCGATTGTCTCGGCCAATGTCTCGTTCTTCCCCGCCGAGAAGTCGCTGGTCGACGGTTTGACCGGTTTGACCGGGAACAGCCGGGAGAGGGCGTGGAGGCTGTAGCTGGTCGAGACGAACCCGGTCTGTGACTTGCCCTTCCAGTAACCGCTGGGGTGCTGCAGTTGCAGCAGTCCGGCGACACCTTTCTTGACGGTGGGGTCTTCGGAGGTAAAACCGGCGGCCTGGAAGGCGATCAGGGCCAGCGCGGTCGGAGATGGCTCGGGGCTGATGTTCCCCTGGGCCTTCCAGGTCTTGCCCTCGTCGCTGCTCTTGCCGGGGTTGAAGCCCCAGGTGCCGTTTTCGTTCTGTATCTGGCGGAGACGATCGAGATCGGCGGCGACCTGCTTGTTGATCCGTTCGGCCAGTTGAGCCGCTTCTGCCGGCGTGGTCTTATGGCCCTTGTAGGGCACCCGCGAAGTGGCCTGGGGTCGGTTTTTCTCCCTGGCGGCAACCTTCTTGGCCGCGGTGGGATAATCGGCCGGGAAGTACCTCTTGAGCAGTTCGACGCGGTGAGCCATGTCGTCGGTGTAGGCGGGATTAACGCCGAGCACCTTGCGGGCCTTGTCTTCCAGGCCGCGGAAGTACTTGGGGTCGCCGGTCGCCTTCCAGGCTTCGTAGAGCACTTCGCCGGCGTAGCTGAACACGACACTCTTGCCGACATTGGCACCGGGTCCGGCGGCATTGATTCCACCAGGGTCACCCGATTGCAGAATGAAGTTGGCGGCGCGGATGGCCTGTTTGGCCTGCAGGACCCGCGGGGCACGGAAGCGTTCGATCGAGACGACCGAATGCCCCGCGACGCGGGTGCCGGCGGGACCGTCGCCGAGGTCCAGCGGAGCCAGGCTGGTGTTGTTCGCCGCGTCGATCAGCTTGTTGGTTGGCCGCATCGACTGGTAGCAGATGTTGACCAGGTTGCGGAACAGCTGGATGTTGCGGATGCGGTAGCCCTGGGTCAGCGGAATGGCCGGTCCCCACACGCCGCTTTGTGTGTGGCAGCTCATGCACTGGGTCCCCAGCAGGTTGCCCGTATCACGGATCCGCCGCTCGACACTGGCGCCCCGCGGTCGGTTGGCCAGCCAGCTGTCGACCTGCCCGACGTGGTCGTAGAGCCCGTGGCGGACGGCCTGCCGCGGGTCGGTGAAGGGAGCAGGACGGACGACGCGGAGGTCGAGTTCGTAACCGGGGGAGTTGCTTTCAACTCGCAGGAAGTAGACCTGTCCGGGTTTCAGCGTGCGGTTGATCGCAATCCGGTGTTGTTCCTGCTGCTGGTGGACACGTTCGTTGAGATTCTTCCCCTCGGTGTACTCGTTCTTCAGGGTCAGCAGTTCCCCGGGTGCTGCGGTGGCCAGCTTGGCCGGCAGGGTGTAACAGCGGATGCGGCCCGCGATGATTTGGTCGGGGATCGACAGGCAGGCAGTCAGCAGTCGCGGCTCCGTGCCGGGGAACTCGAGTCGGAACCAGTCGTCGCCGCTGCTGCCGACGCGGCTGTTGTCGTAGTACTCGATGTCGTCAGCCCCGCCGACGACTCGCAACGAATAGTCTTCGTCGCCGGTCCGAAGCTTCAGCGGCTGGGCCTGTTCGGGCGTGTCGTTGGGCTCGGCCTCGATGAACAGTCGATTCCCCGCGGGTCGTGCGTCGATGTGATGGATCTCGATCGTGACTCCGACCGAATGGTCCGCCGGCCAGGCGACTTTCCTGGAGACCGGTCGACTGAAGGGTGCCTGGCCTTTTTCTCGCCAACGGCCGCCGTCAAAGAGCTTGACCTCGCCTGGCTCCGTCGAGACCTGCAATCGGTAGTTCCCGGCGACCGGGGCGCGGTAGACAGTGAAGACATCGGGGTCGAGTGCGTGAAGCAGTTTTGACCAGTTGGGGGTCGGATGGGTGTAGATGCCCTCCGCGTTGGTTTTTCGGGCGGGTTGGGCCTTGGGCTGGTCGGAGGCCTGCCGGGGATCGTCGGTCCGGAGGAGCGTCCATGCGGTCTTCAGACGGCCGTTGTCGGGCAGTCTCGAGGGCTTGTCGATCCGGGCGCTAATGGTGACGGCCTGGCCCTGGTCGAGGTGGATCTCCTGGCTCAGCGGCTTGGGGACCCGGGCTGACTTGAGGATGTCTCCGGCCCGGGCAAGGCACGCGGATGGTCCCAGGAGGAGCAGGGCGGTGAGGACGCGAAGACGGACGGACATGGCAATCCCGAGGCAGTATTCTTCTTTGAAAGAGGTTGGATGATGGCCGGGTGGTGTGTGTCGGCGATCAACCCGGTTCCATTGTGTCGCGTCAACCGGAGCGAGTTCAAGCGCAGTCAGAATCGGGGGATGGAAGAAGAACCGACTCGCGGTCGATTCTCCCAAACGGTTGATACACTGAGGCAATTCAGTCGAAGGAGCCGCGATGCGAGTTGCAATCGGGTTGCTGTTGGCGGTGTTGGCGGTGTTGGTGGCCTGGAGTGAGGCTTCGGCGGCGGATTGGCCGCAGTGGCGGGGGCCGGCTCGCGATGGAGTGGCCGATGCCACGGGATTGCCCGCGAAGTGGCCGTCCTCGCTGCGTCGCGTGTGGGACAGGAAGGTGGGGGAGGGTCATAGTTCGCCGGTGGTGCAGTCGGGACGGGTCTACCAGATGTCTCGAGACGGTGGCCGCGAGGTGGTGCGAGGGTTCGACCTGGCGACGGGTCGCGAGTTGTGGAAGGGCGAGTACAAGGCGCCCTACAAGGTCGAGTCGGTCGCACGGGATCATGGGCCAGGGCCCAAGTCGACCCCGGTGGTGACCGGCAACCGACTGGTCACCTTCGGCATCAGTGGGATCCTGACCTGTTGGGATACCGGGAACGGACGCACGGTGTGGTCACACGAGTTCAGCGACCAGCACCGACTGACCTCACCCCTGTATGGCCACTCCACCTCCCCGATCGTTGTTGACGGCCGGGTGATCGTACACGTCGGTGGCCACGATGACGGGGCGTTGATGGCATTCGAGTTGACCAGTGGAAAGGTCGCCTGGCGGTGGACCGGGGACGGCCCGGCCTACACGTCACCGGTGATGGTCATCCTGGCTGGAAAGTCACATCTGGTGACCCAGTCGCAGAAGTTTCACCTGGGTGTCGATCCGACCACCGGCACCATCCTGTGGCGTGAGCCGTTCGCCACCCAGTTCGACCAGAACAGCATCACGCCGCTGGTCGTCGGCGGGCGGGTGATCCTGGGCGGGTACAACCAGCCGACCGTGGCGATGGAGGTGACCGGGCGAGGTAACCGGTTACGGATCGACCGGAAGTGGAGAAACCGTGACATCCCGATGTACATGAGCAGCCCGGTTCTGGTCGGGGGCCGGGTGTTCGGGCTAACCCACAGGCGGCGCGGGCAGCTGTTTTGTGCCGACGCGGTGACCGGGAAGGTGGTCTGGGCGACGCCGGGTCGGCTGGCCGAGAATGCGACGATCGTCGCGGTCGGTCGCGTGCTGCTGGTGTTGACGACCGCTGGAGACCTGTTGGTGGTGGCCGCCGAGGGAGACGGGTACAAGGAACTGGCGAAGTACCGCGTCTCGGAATCGGCGACGTGGGCTCACCCGGCGCTGGTGGGATCGAAGCTGCTGGTCAAGAACCGGGAGCACCTGCTGGTTTTCGACCTGAAGAGGTGACCGGATGGTCGACCGCGCCGGTGAGCCAGCTGTCACCTAGAGTTCGAAAAGTGACTGGGTTTTGACGACCGCCCCGTTTTCGGGGAACGTGTGGAATGCGTTGACCAGCAGGCTGTCGGGCCAGGTGTCGGTTGTGATCAGCGACAGGGGGGCGGGGTCGAAGCGACCGACGGTCGGAAAGGTGAACGCGACGGCCGCGGTCTGGCTGTCGAGGAGCAGTTCCTGGTGCAGGTGCAGGAAGACCTCGGGATCGAGTTGCTCGAGCTGGTAGCTGGCGTGATACCTGACCCCGTTGTCGAACTCGATCGACTCGTGCCTGCTACCCCGGATGTGATCTTCGAGCAACTGGTGAGTCTGGGGCAGGGGGTGCTGGCGTGCCGAGGTCACCTCGGTGACCGTCTCGCCACGGACCCGCAACGACACCATGTGCCCGGCGTCACAGAGTTTCAACGAAGCCGAATAGTTGTCGTGCCAGATCTCGGCCTCGGCCTTCACATCAAGCAACTCGGGATGCACCGATCGTTCGAAGAGGTGAAACACCAGTTCGCGGGCGTCGGGGCGGACCGAGGAAAGTGACATGTGACGGTGATCGGTGGCAGGGGTCGACGACGGCGCTGAATTGTACTCCTGCGTCCGACCCCTTTCCACCGGCCGATTCGATTCCCCAACGCCTGCTCGCTACTCCGCCCGCGCCGCTTCCAGGTCCAACAGCCGTTTCTTCAATTGCGTGCCCTGCGGGGCAGAAAAGCCGCCGAGTCGTCCCGAGGCGGCGACGACGCGGTGGCAGGGGACGAGGATCGGCACGGGGTTGTTTGCCATCACGGTGCCCACGGCGCGAGCGGCTTGGGGACGCCCGATCCGCTGTGCCACCTTGCCGTAACTTGTTGTCTCGCCGTATCCGATTTCCCGAACGTGGGTCATGACCTGGAACTGGAAGTCAGTCATGGCGGGCAGGACCAACGAGACATCGTCGAAGTGGGTCGGTTCTCCCGCAGCAAAGTCCTCCATCCGTGCCCGTAACTCCGGATACCAGTCCGATTCGCGAGACGAACGGTCACCGATCCGTTTTCTCAGCGAGGCGGCCGAGCTGTGACCGATCTCAACCCGGTGAATCGATTCGCCGTCGCCGAGCAATCCAAACCAGCCCAGCGAGGTGGGGAAGACCGAGAGCAGCAGGTCGCATCGAGCGTCGTTCATATGTGCTGAACTGGAGGGATCACGCGGAGTGGGGCGTCTTTGACCGTCTGCACGGTGACCTATACAATAGGGGGCTCGCGGTCGGTGATCACCTCAGTTGGCGACTCGCCGGTCTCCCTCGATCGCGGCATTCTCTTTCGAGGCCTCTCTCGATCATGAACGTCTACAGTTCGCTGGCGGACGAATTCTACAGCAACATGAACCTGAACACCGAGATGGCTCTCCCGAACAATCGGGAGACCGTGCTGGGGTTCCTGGAGCGTGTGCAGAAGTCGTACCCCTCGATGCGGAATTTCTACACTCGTGACAACGGCGACTTTGTGCTCGAGGAGGACAAGGACCAGGGTCAGCAGCGTTGGCTTTCGATCGAGCCTCGTCGGATCAACAGTGGCCACGTGAACCCGGACGACCTTGACGCGTCTCTCGAGCAGCACCTGCTGGTGCTCCAGCAGGTGCCCTACATGCTCTCGGTCAGCCCGTTGGATTGCGAAGCGCTTGATTACATGATGGGCTTCGACTTCGCCTACAGTGGCAACCACGATGCACTGGTTGCGGAGGCGTTGGGGACGCCGCTGGCGTTGGAGGGCTTGTTGGAGATGTCGGGATCGGAGGTGCTCAACTACGAGCCGGCGATCACCTTGAGCCTCGATGAGACCTGCCGTCGCCAGGCGCGGTTGATGATCGAGACGCGGACCAATGCCTACCAGGTTCGCAAGAGGGACTTCCCCGACGAGTTGATCAGCGTGTATTTCACCGTGCGGCAGTACGGGAGCCTGGAAGCCGACGCCTCGTTCGAAGACACGCTCGTGGTGTTGCGATCCCAGTGTGAGGAATTGCTCGACACATTCGTGATCGAGCAGGTGTTGCGTCCGTTGGCCCAGGCGATTGCGACGAAGTAGTCCGCCGGGGTGGTCCCGGAGGCGATTCGATCTCGTGGCGGGAGATGTTGACGTGGCCGTTGCGCTCAGCCAGTTTGCCCAGACCCTTTCCGTTGAAACCGCGTTCACCGTACTGGCGGTGGCCAAGCAGTTGCAGGCTGACGGGAAGGACGTCGTCGAGCTCGAAATCGGCGACAGCCCGTTCGACACCACCGCATCGGCCAAGTCGGCCGGAGTGGTCGCGATCGAGGACAACCAGTCTCACTACTGTCCCTCGCCGGGGATTCCTCCTTTCCGCGAGGCGGCCGCAAAGTTCGTCTCCGACGAATTCAACATCCCGGCCACCGCTGCCAACGTCGTGGCGGGACCGGGTGCGAAGGTCTTTGAGCAGTTCTTCTGCGAGGCGTTCCTCGATCCCGGCGATGGCGTGTTGGTCTTCAGCCCGTTCTTTCCGACCTACATTCCCAACATCGAGCGGCGAGGAGCCCGGGCGGTGCTGACGTCGCTCCGCCAGTCCAATGGATTCCGTCCCGAGGTCTCGGCGATCGAGCGGTTCTTGGCCGACGATCCGCAACCGAAGGCCATCTTTCTGAATTCCCCCCAGAATCCCACCGGGGGGGTGACAACCGAGGAGGACCTGGTGGCGATCGCCGACCTGGTCCGCGGCCGGGAGATCGCGGTGTTTTCCGACGAGCCGTACTGCCACATGGTCTGGGAGGGCCGGCACCACTCGCTGCTGGAACAACCAGGCATGATGGACCAGTGCGTGGCCGCCTATACCTTCAGCAAGTCGTACAGCATGAGCGGCTGGCGGCTGGGCTTTGCGGTGACGTCGGACCGCATCGCCGACTCGATCGGCAAGATGATCAACACGTCGCTCTCGTGTACCCCCCCGCTGGTGCAACTTGCCGGAGCCGCCGCATTGGCCAACGATCATGGCGAGCGCGATCGGGTGATGGCCGAGTTTCGTGACAAGGTCGTGTTGCTGACCGAGGGCCTCAACAAGATCGACGGCATTCACTCGCTCGATCCCACGGCCACCTTCTACGTGTTCCCCAACGTGATGGCCGTGTGCAACCGGCTGGGGATCCGAAGTCACGGGTTGGCGTTGTATCTGCTCGAGGGTGCCGATGACGGGTTCGGCGTCGCCTGCCTGGGAGGCGAATGCTTCGGTGACGCGGGGGCGGGTTTCTTGAGATTCAGCTGTGCCGAGCCCAACGAACGTTTGCAGCAGGCACTGGACTTTCTTCCCGAGGCGTTTTCAAGAACCGATCGGATCGCGGCTTATCTCGAGAGTCATCCCGAGTTTCGGCTCGAAACGCCGTACGAGATCGAGGCGTAGGTGGATCGGTCACGTGGCGAGAAGGGAGGACCGGCAATGCCAAGCCACGCTGGTCCTCGACCGCCTGGACT
>Ga0310342_100003067_pt1 | contig 10915 bp, 6 predicted proteins | sample S15DNA20500_MG_FD_206155 | JGI IMG/M metagenome (GOLD analysis project Ga0310342, IMG submission 206155) | Marine microbial communities from station ALOHA, North Pacific Subtropical Gyre - S1503-DNA-20-500_MG | ecosystem: Environmental > Aquatic > Marine > Oceanic | place: Pacific Ocean: North... | reverse complement strand
AGCAAGTGGCTGCACATTAACACTGTCTTACCCTGCTCACGCAACTTAATGATAAGGTCCTTCATTTCCCGCGTGCCGATCGGATCCAAACCCGTTGTCGGCTCATCAAGCAGAATCAACTCAGGATCGTTGATCAAAGCCTGGGCCAATCCAATACGACGGGTCATTCCCTTGGAGTATTCTTTTAGCTGACGCCGCTTAGCCCACTCCAGATCAACCATTTCGATCAGTTCGTCGATGCGTTCCTGGCGGTCTTTGGCCGACATGTCGAACAAGCGACCGTAGAAGTCGAGTGTCTCTTCGGCGTTCAAGAACTTGTACAGATAGGACTCTTCAGGCAAATAGCCAATCCGCGCATTCTTAGCCACATCCGTGGCATCAACCCCAAACGTATACGCATGGCCGCTAGTGGGAAACAATAGCCCTAAGAGCAACTTGATCGTTGTTGACTTGCCCGATCCATTTGGTCCTAGCAAGCCAAAAATTTCACCGCGGCGGACTTCCATATCAAGGGCTTTCAGCGCCCGTACTTTGGGTCGGCCCCAGAAATCACGGTACACCTTAGTCAGATTGCGCGTTTCAATAACGACTTCCGGTTGTTCCGGATCGCTGTCTACCGACTCATTTGCTACTTCCGAGGTGGCCATGAAAATGGTCTCCTAAAACCTGCTAGTTATCTTGCTCTGCGGGCTACCGAAGTCGGTACCCGAATCGATTGCGACGCACCGTCGCAATACATAACAATATTCTTTTCTACGACCCTGAGGATAGATTGGTTCAACGATCCCATAGTGCCATGGATCTCTGGAAAAACCACTCTTCCATTCGCAACAGGTCTCATGTTCACTATAAAACAGCTGCCATTTAGCCGCAAGGATTCTCAGTTCCATAGTGGATTTCCACTCCGGAACGCCTTTAATTGTCGGTCATCCCCACGACAATTCTTCAACATACCGTTACACTGCCAGCAACTGATAGAAGGAATTCGCCAGTTCTATGAAAGATCGTGTTGAAGCCAGCAATGACGTTCTCAACTTCCTTTACGGTCGTATCGATTATGAGCGCAGAGACACGCCTCAACGAACCAAAAGTTTCAAGCTGGACCGAATGCGCGAGTTGATGCGCCGCTTGGGCAATCCGCAAGATCATTTGAAAATTATCCACATTGCGGGTACCAAGGGAAAAGGCTCCACCGCACATATGATCGCTGCGGTTCTCAACGCCGCCGGACTCCGTTGCGGACTTTATACGTCACCGCACCTGGAAACTCTCGAAGAACGATTTATCGTCGATGGCCATATCTGTTCCTCGACTGAACTAATCGAACTTATTGGTTTGATCCGTCCTGTCGTTACAGAAATGGACAAGCTGGCAGACAACGGCGCGGATCACACTGGACGACCAACTTTCTTCGAAATCACAACCGCCATCGCACTACTGCATTTCTACCGACAACATGTCGATCTTGCGATTGTCGAAGTCGGTTTAGGTGGCCGGCTTGATTCAACAAACATCTGCCATCCATGTGTCAGTGTGATCACCAGTATCAGTTACGACCACGTTCACTTGCTCGGCAATACGCTCGCCCTCATCGCGGCGGAAAAAGCGGGCATCATCAAACCGGGTGTCCCCGTGATCAGTGGTGTACTCCAGGAGGAACCGAAAAATACAATCCGGGAAATTGCCAGGCAACGCGGCTGCCCGATCTGGACCCTGCAAGAAGATTTTCACGTGCAAGCACCGTCCGCAGAACTTAACAGCCCAAGGCAGGAAGCCCAGCGGTTCGATTGTTTCCTGGACACCGATGCCCATCAGCAAAGCTGGTCTAATCTGAAACTGGCGTTGCATGGCTCGCATCAGCTTGACAATGCAGCCGTAGCTCTCGCCACGCTGGCCTGCCTGCAACAACAAGGATGGCAAATTCCTCCCGAAGCGTTTCCGCGGGGACTGGCCAGTGTGCGCTGCCCAGCTCGGATTGAAGTCATTTCAGATCATCCCACCGTCGTGATCGATACTGCTCATAACCAGGCTTCCGTGGAGTCTCTTGTTCAGTACCTTTTGAAACAAGAGAGATCATCTCGCCAAATCCTGGTCTTTTCAGCCAGCTGCGACAAAGACGTAGCCGGCATGTTAGCTTTATTGCTACCCTGCTTCGATGTCATTATCCTGACGCGCTACGTCACCAACCCGCGGGCGCTCGCCGTCGAACAATTGGAACGGGAATGCCAGGCGGTAATTGACCAGTTCGACTCGGAAGATAACATTCCGTTTATTGAATCCTCCAATAACCCTCGCACCGCCTGGCAGCGCGCCAGGCAACTGGCGGAAGCAAATGATCTTATCTGTATTGCAGGGTCCTTTTACCTGGCCGGAGAAATTCGCTCCTTCATCACTGGTCAACATGCTGCCCAGATCGCACCTTGATTTTAACTGACCTGGCCGACTGCAATTAAGGCAACCGTGCGGGAGACTGTGATTTTTGTGCCCACAAGCTCGGCGCATATCTCGATTGGGGTATACTGCAAGGTACCCGTTCAAGTGTCATGGCCCTTCGCCTGATCGTCGGAAACAAGAAATGCATTCGACTGCCTGCTACCGGAAAACTGTAGACCCTTTCCGGCCAACTCACGTGATCCATCAAGCGGCCCGGCGAACGCTCTGCCTGCTGATTCTCACCGCCCTTACGCTGGGCACCCTGATCAGCTCTCTGGCAGCTGAGTTTGCACCGGTGAAGCCAGCGAATGCTACAAAACGTCCCGTCGAATTCAATCGGGATATCCGACCTATCCTTTCCAACAAGTGCATCGCTTGCCATGGCCCCGATGAAAAACAACGGAAGGCAGACCTGCGACTGGACGACGAGTCCTCGGCAAAAGCATCTGTAATCGTTGCTGGTGACTTGAAGAAAAGCGAGCTTGTCTCGCGTATCACCTCGACTGACGCCGACACGCAGATGCCTCCCCCCGGCTCAGGCAAGACACTCACCGAGGCCGAGATCTCCCTGTTGAAACAGTGGATTCAGGGTGGCGCTAACTACGAGCCGCATTGGGCCTATGTCGCTCCCAAGAGAACCCCACTTCCTCGAGTCAAGGAGACGACATGGTCACCGCACTGGATCGATCGCTTCATCCTCGCTCACCTGGAAACGCATGGCGAGCGTCCCGCCAGGGATGCTGATCGGCTGACCCTGCTGCGTCGCATCTACTTCGACCTGATTGGGCTTCCACCGGCACCCGCGGAGGTGGACAGGTTTCTCAAGGATCCAAGCCAAGAAGCGCTGTCGCAGGTCGTGGATCGACTACTCGCATCGGAACGTTTTGGCGAGCGAATGGCCATGTATTGGCTGGACCTGGTTCGGTATGCCGACACTGTTGGCTATCACGGCGATCAGGATCATGCGATCTCACCGTACCGTGACTACGTGATCGACGCCTTTAACCGTAACCTTCCCTTTGATCGGTTCACCCGGGAACAACTGGCAGGTGACCTGCTTCCCAATGCGACCATCGACCAGAAGATTGCCACCGGTTACAACCGCTTGCTGCAAACATCCCACGAAGGTGGTGTGCAACCCAAGGAGTACCTTGCCATTTATGCAGCAGATCGCGTTCGCAACTTCTCCAATGTCTGGCTCGGAGCAACCATGGGATGTTGCCAATGCCACGACCACAAATACGACCCGTACACCATCAAGGATTTTTACTCGTTGGTATCGTTTTTCGGCGACGTTGATGAAGCGCAGCATTTCAAGCTGGGATCCAATGCTCTGCCCACGCGCCGTCCACCGGAAATTACCGTGTTGAGTCGACAGCAACGCGAGCTCGAAGCCAACCTGTTGGTTCAAATCGCCGAGGTTACCAGGGCAGTCAAGAGCAGTGCCCGTCCGAAAGCAAACGAGGACAAGAAGGAGAATTTAACCCGACTCAAGGCACTCCAGAACCAACTGGCGGCCTTACGAAAACAGGCCCGGCCCTCCATGATTACCGTCTCCATCAAACCGCGCGAGATACGGTTGTTACCCCGTGGAAACTGGCTGGATGACAGCGGACCGATCATGGTCCCTGCGATCCCGGAATTCCTCGGAAGCCTCCATCCAGACCAGGAACGAGCCACGCGACTGGATCTGGCTAACTGGCTGGTTGACTCACAAAACGGTGTCGGTGGCCAGACGGCCCGGGTCATGGCCAATCGCCTCTGGTACCTGTTCATGGGCGAGGGAATCTCTCGATCGCTCGACGACTTCGGGGGCCAGGGTGCGCCTCCCACACACCCGGAGCTTCTCGATGCACTGGCGCTGGAACTGCTGGACCATAACTGGAACCTGAAACACCTGGTCCGTGAAATCGTCCTCTCACGGACCTATCGTCAGTCATCACGCGCCAGTGCCAGACAGCTGGCGAAGGACCCTGACAATCACATGTTCGCTCGCCAATCACGGTCTCGCCTGCCCGCAGAAATGATACGAGACAACGCTTTGGCGGTGAGTGGACTACTAGTGCACGAGCTTGGAGGGATCTCGATTCGACCCTACCAGCCCGCTGGATATTATCGACACTTGAATTTTCCCAAGCGGACCTACAAGTCGAACACGGATCAGAACCAATGGCGGCGAGGAGTCTATGTACACTGGCAGCGGCAGTTCCTGCATCCCATGCTGCGTGCCTTCGATGCGCCCAGCCGCGAGGAATGCACCGCCCAACGAACACGTTCGAACACGCCGCTTGCTGCCATGGCCTTGCTGAATGATCCAACCTTCATCGAAGCAGCCCGAGGCCTGGCCTTGCGTGTGATTACCGACGGCGGAAATTCCGACTCATCCCGCCTGCGCCATGCATTTCGATTGACGTTATCACGTGAAGCAACCCCATTTGAATCAGACACGCTGTTAAAACTGCTCGACCAGTCCCGTAAACGGTACGGTGATTCCAAGCAGGCCGCGGACCAGGCTACACAAGCAGGACTAGCACGACTGAAACCGGGGCCAGGTGTGAAAACAACTGAGATAGCAGCATGGACGGTAATCTCCCGGGTATTGTTGAATCTCAGTGAAACCATTACGCGCAACTGACACGTAGGGTAGTCCCATGGAATCTCTTCAACTAAAGCGACGATCATTCCTCTCGCAGACAGGCATGGGCCTGGGCGCGGCCGCGCTGGGGGGACTCTTGGGGAAAGATGGTATCGGCGCAGAACCGGGCGTGGCGGGCATGCCCCACCACCGGCCCAGGGTTAAACGGGTGATCTTCCTGTGTATGGCTGGAGGACCTTCCCATCTGGAAACCTTTGACTACAAGCCCAAGCTCGCGGAGCTTGATGGCAAACCGATGCCCGCGTCCTTCACCAATGGCCAACCGATTGCCCAGCTACAAGGGCAATCGCTTAAGTGCCAGGGGCCGCTGGTCAAGTTCCGCAAACACGGCAAGAGTGGCATGGAAATCAGCGATTTCCTTCCCTGGCACGCTAAGATGGCAGACGATATCTGCGTGCTACGTTCACTGGTTACCGAACAAATTAACCACGACCCGGCCCACACCTTCATGAACACCGGCACAGCCATCAGTGGTCGTCCTTCCATGGGTTCATGGATCAACTATGGACTGGGGAGCAGAAGCGAAAATCTTCCCGGATTCGTCGTGCTAACCAGTGTTGGTGGCCGCAATCCCCAGCCGATCGCACAGCGTCAATGGTCAGCCGGGTTCCTTCCGGGACGATTCCAGGGAGTCGAGCTGAACTCCGTCGGTAACCCGGTACACTACGTTCGCAATCCAGCTGGCGTCAATCACGTCGAGCAACGGTCTGTGGTCGAAACCATCGCAGCGCTGAACCGCAAGCGAAACGTGACGTTCCAGGATCCCGAGGTAGAAACTCGCACGAAGGCCTATGAATTGGCATTCAAGATGCAAATGTCAGTTCCGGAGCTGGTCGATTTCTCTGACGAACCGCAAGAGGTTCTTGACATGTATGGAGCCAAGCCTGGTGACGGGTCGTTTGCATCAAACTGTCTGCTCGCCCGACGACTCGCCGAACGTGGTGTACGCTTTATCCACCTCTACCATCGTGGATGGGATCATCATGGTGACCTCGTGCGTTATATGAACATCTGCTGTGGACTGACCGACAAACCTACCTATGCCCTGGTGCAGGACCTGAAACGACGAGGCATGCTGGACGACACCTTGATCATCTGGGGAGGTGAATTTGGTCGTACTCCTATGTTCCAGGGTAAAGGTGGACCAGGACGTGATCATCACATGAAGGGATTCTCGATGTGGATGGCCGGTGGAGGAATCAAGGGTGGAATCACCTATGGTGCCACGGATGAGCTCGGTTACAACGCGATGCAGGACATTGTCCACGTTCGCGATCTGCACGCCACGATGCTGCACCAGCTTGGTATCGACCACCGACGTCTGGCCGTCAAGTTCCAGGGACTGGACGCGAGACTCACTGGTGTAGAGAAATCTCGTGTCCTGACGGATATCCTCGCTTGACCTGCCAACTCGCAAATCCATGCTGGATTTGAAATCAATCGGCGTTAAACTGGTAACCTCCTCGGTCAGGGAGATTGAATTGCCTAGCTACAAGGAGATGAACCATGGCTGCCCGAATCAACTGGTACTACCATCGCAATAGCTGACAGAGTTGCACCAAGTCGCAAGAGTTTCTTGCCAACGCTGGAGCCACGATTGTCGAACAAGTGGATGCACGAAAAACAAAGTGCGGTGAAAAAGAGACCCTGGAACTGGTTCGTTCCATGGACCAAATCTGGGCCTCTCGGGGGAAAAAAGTAGTACACTTTGACCTGAAAAAAGAAAAGCCAGGGAACGATGAACTACTCAAAGCCCTGCTAGGTCCATCCGGCTCACTACGGGCCCCGGCAATCAGCCGCGGCAAGAAGTTGTTCGTAGGGTTTCATGCCGACGTCTATGAAGAACATCTCACTTGATCGCACCTGTGATCAAACTCACGGCCGTTCCACAAACTTGGCTGCTCGCTGGGCATTGATTGTCTGCAAACGGTCAAGAATGACCTGCTGCTGTGCGCCCGTACTGCGGCGGGCAGCCATCTGGTAGTAGATGCGAGCCACACCTGTTTTACCTTCGGCATCAAGGTGCCGGGCACGCTGCAAATACTCTTCCGCTTCCTGATGACGCTGGCCGGCCACCAGCTGGTTTTGTCGACGGATTTCCGCCACGCTTGACCGGTTGACGGTTTTCACCTCCCGTGACAGCGTCGCCGCCGGCGAGTGACTCGTGTTGCGGGCTAAATTACGAACCAAGAAATCAGCCTTGCGAGCAAGTTGGATCTCTTCTGCAGAGAGCACGGGAACCCGGGCACTTGCCAACACTTGTTCATCCAGCTCTCGCAAGTCAATAATAGTCGCCGTTACCGCTGCCCCAACATGACCAACTTCACGACCGATGCCCTGGTTGCGGAAAAGACGTCCTGCCATCGGTAACTGCGCCAATCCAGGAATTCCCCGCGTCACACTCCCTTCACGGACACGACTAATCGATCCCAGGTGGGCCATGCCACGATCCGGCACCAGAACGCTCCCAGAAGTAGAAAAGGTCCTGTATGTCGGTAACATCACGACCTGGGCAGCAACAGGGGTCACGCAGCAGAAGCTGGTGACCGCCAGGCAAACCAGCAGCCAACGAGATCTTGTTTGTAAATCTGCCATGGTTCTCTCTCCGCCTGCTCCAGCCACTGGCAACCACTCAATCGTTCATCATAAGGAAAGCAGGCTACTGAGTGCAAGATATTCGACATGCAAAAAGGCAGCTCGCCGTTCGTTAAAAACGGAGTGTCATGACATACTTTTCCCAATCCTGCTGGAATTTCTCCATATCGGTGACTGCCAGCACAGCCATGAGCGCTTTATAGCCAGTGGGATCATCGTTGACTGATTTGCGAAACTGGTGGTAATAACGAACCAGCAAACCTCGCTCCTGCAAGTAATAGCAAAGGTATCGAGCCTGCGAATAATTCGTCCCGGGGTCTTCACGGTAAAACTGATTGGTGGTCGTGCCGCACAATTCTGAGAAAGGTGGAACTTTCTTATCAACAATCGCCTGTTGCAGTCCCTTTAACCGCCAGTTGGTGCGGCCCCAGATGTGCCCTCTCCGGTCCATACACTGTTCATACAACGATCCAAGGCCTTCGTTGAGCCAGGCTGGGCAGGCTGGAAAGTTCGCCTCAACAAAAGGATGAACAATTTCATGAACCAGTGTTCCTCCTCCAGTAGCAATGTTCATCACCAGCACTCGCTGTCTGGGTGAATAGTACCCATAGGGCGTGGCCGGCATTTCACCAAACAAGGTCGTTCCATTCTCCTCGTAACTTGTCTTATCCCGGAACAGCCAGACATCGATGATGTGATCCGGGTCCTTGCTGAAAAAATCCTGTTTCAAACGATCGATGGCCCACTTCACGGTATTGACTGATCGCGACCGAACTTGCCCTGCCGATTCATCACCCACAACCACGAAGGGTTTTTGCACCATGACGTGAAATTCATCGTTGGGAAGTTTCTTTTTCAACGCTTGAATGTGCTGGGAATAATCGGCGTTACTGAACCCCGTGGTTACCGGAGCGCGAGCAATGCTGCCAGCTCGCAATCGCAGACGAACCACTGTCCAACGATCTGAGCGGTACTTCAGCGGCCACAGATCCAGGAATGCCATTCGTTTCATCCGCCGGTACGCACCCGCCACCACAGCCGGTTCATGAAAAATAATCTCATCCGTTTTCTGATCGAAGCCGACAATCAAACGAAAGTGTTCTGTCGTATTTGGATGAACATCATATCGCATGCAAACAATGGATGGGATGCCAGCTTTTAAGTCCCCATGCAAACTGGCAAAGAGCGCACCCAATTGTCGTGTGGCATCCCGGGCCCGAACGGAATACCAGACAGAACCGGTACTAAACCCAATTTGCGAAAGGGCCGCATCTAGTTCCCGCGTGTGACAGCCGCGACCGGTAACCGGATCGAGCCCTGAAACATTAAACACCCGGGACTGGTTCCACTGAGGATGCCCCAGCTTTTTTAAATACATCTCGGCGCAAGCTTCGCCGCAAAAATCCGGTTTTTGCCGGACGTGCGGTACGTTGCGAATAACGACACTCTCCAAATCAACAGCAACCGCCGCAGGACCCTCCAACAGCAAGAGGATCAACAAAGCAGCGGGGAAAAATAGCGGCCGAAATCCCATCGTTCTTTCCTCCTCAGAACAACTTGATTGCGGGGGGGAAGTTAAAACTACCTCGACGAACCAGTAATACACATACTAACCGGTGATTGCTGCAACAGCTCAATAACGATTCCATTCGTCCAGGCTGCCGACAAACTCAAGTCGCTTTGGGAGCCAGCTTACAGATCCGCACATGCCCGTCAAAGTGGGCCGTGGCGACTTGAATCCCATCGGGATGCAAATCCATTTCACGAATCGTATCGGGCAGCTTAAGCTTATGGAATTCCTTTTCCTGATCGGGCTTCCAAAACACGAGAAAACCGCCCCCGCTGCCACCGGACACTCCCACCAGGAATCCATTGGGATGATACATGGCTCGCCAGACAATTCCCTTGATCCCGGTTCCAATCAGCGATTTGACAAGTTTTTGTGATGCCCAGTCAAAAATCATAACCAGCGGCTCATTAACTGCCCCCAGTGGATTCGTAGCCTTGTGCAGTCCAGCACAAGCCAGAAACTTTTTGTCTGGACTAAGCGACATACTACGAACACCCCCGTAGTCGACACCCTGGCCACCGTTGTAGGTATGGAGCGCCTTGCCATCAAAGGTGCGAATCAATTTGCCACTTGAAATTTCCCACTGTTTGACCTGGCCCTTCAAGTCACCACTGAGCAGGTGCTGTCCATCGGGATGAAAGAGCGTGCTGTAAACGTGGCTCTCGTGCCCTGAAAACTGCCGGATCAGTTTACCTTCCTGCAGATCCCACAACTTGAGCAAGCGATCATTGGCTCCGCTAACAAGCCATTTTCCATCTGGGCTCACGGCAATCGAACGGATCCATCCATCGTGGGCAACAACTGTTCGCACCGGCTTGGGCTGTTCGTCCCGGGCATTCCACCAGATCAAACGATCATCGTAACCACTGGTTACCACGGTCTTGCCGTCCTTGGAAAAAGCAATGCCACGGGCCCAGGTCTCATGGCCTGGCATGACAACCTTCTTCCCGGTAGCAACTTCCCAGCGAACAATCAGGTTGTCCTCGGAACAGGCAAACAGGTATTCACCCGTCGGATCAAAACGACAAGAAATAATCGGCCTGCCATGTTTCCATTGAGTGGCAACGTGGACGGCCTTGGGATCAATCGCTAAATCTGCCAGACCGGATACGGCAACGGGCACTAGTGACCTCTTTCGTGATCGGGTTGAACGTTCCTCGCCTAGACGAGCAGTTCCTCAATCGGTTTGTAAGCCGGATCTGCCAGCGGTACGGGTCGTCCTCCCACATTAAACGTATCCGTGGAATCCAATCCAACCGCTTGCAAGTAGGTGTGAAAGAGATGTCCATGATCGACTTCCCGATCAGCAACGGCCGTTCCGTGGTCATTGGTTTTACCAATAACAGCTCCCCGCTGGATACCGGCTCCACCAAGACAAACCGACCAGGCGGTACCCCAGTGGTCACGGCCATAACGTGGATTTATTTTTGGCGTTCGCCCAAATTCTGATAAGACGACAACCAGCGTGCTCTCGAGCAAACCGCGATCTTCCAGATCAGCCACTAACGTGGCAAACGGTTGGTCGAATTCACCCAGTTGCTCCAGGTGAAAATTGAAGTTCTCGTTATGGGTGTCATAGTTCGAGTGAGTCACTTGGACAAACGTAACATCGTTTTCCAGCAGTCGCCGAGCCAGCAGGCAGTGTTTGCCGAAATCATGCT
>Ga0310342_100003065_pt1 | contig 10919 bp, 8 predicted proteins | sample S15DNA20500_MG_FD_206155 | JGI IMG/M metagenome (GOLD analysis project Ga0310342, IMG submission 206155) | Marine microbial communities from station ALOHA, North Pacific Subtropical Gyre - S1503-DNA-20-500_MG | ecosystem: Environmental > Aquatic > Marine > Oceanic | place: Pacific Ocean: North... | reverse complement strand
CGCGCTCCTAGCGTTGAGGTCACGGAAGAACGATTTCCTCTATTTGTTGTGAATCACGAGCTGCGTCCAGACTCAGCTGGCGATGGGCAATGGAGAGGAGGACTTGGATCCGTGTGCGAGATAATCTATGAAGGTAACGACAAAGCTACTATGAACACTGCAGGCGACGGTGTGAAAGTACCTCCTTTCGGCTTGTTCGGTGGCTTACAAGGCCTGCCTCACCACTACAGTCTGGCATCTAATAGTACGGAACGGAAACTGAGATCCAAAGAGACAGGAGTTCCCGTTTTCCCAGGTGATCGTATAATTGCACTTTCTTCTGGTGGCGGAGGATACGGTGATCCGAAGAAACGTGATGAGAATTCTCGCAGGTGGGACGAAAAAAACGGCTACGTATCTAGTTGATTTCAAAAAATATAGATGAACTTACTAGTCAATTCATCTCAAGGCGCCAATAAATAGGCCCCCTCAATACAATCGTCTGCTTAGTACTTCAAAGCAAGTCAAGCCCTATAGACCTCTATAACCCGATGGTGTTTCAGAAGCTTGGTGGTTTCTTTCGAAAACGGCTTTTGCTTCATTTTGAGGAAAAAGTTAATCTCTATTCGTGAATGAGAATTCGGAATCTGATCCAGACAAAGACTCGGAAGAATTTCAATCAGCCAATCCATGGTGGCAAAGGGCAAACTTTACCACGATCGCCTGCTAAAGCTTCTGCCGTTGCATTACTGTTGCTAGCTATCCTACCGCTCTATATCGTAGCCGTGGTGATCATGATCCTGTTGGGATTGGGGCATGCGGCGCGTCGGACAATTAACCAAACTCTCGTCATGGAGAAAACAGATGCTCCCTACCAGGGTCGAGTAATGAGCGTTTTTATGATGAATTTTGGCCTGACGCCTTTAGGGGTACTTCCCGCGGGGATACTTGTCGACATCCTCGGAGGTCAAGCTGTAACCGGAGCACTCGGTGTGATTCTTCTCGTCTTTACTTTTGTAATTTTAGGCACTCAAAAAGGTCTTCGAAATGCGAATTAGCTCTTTATGTAAGAGCCGACCCCGTTTTCAAAAACCTTGTCTTCACCGGGGTTGTATGCCACCGTTTTTTTCCATGGTTCAACCGGCAAATGCATTCCGGGCGAACTCTGGTCTCACTAACCGTTCGTAGGGGTGACGACAGTTGACTAACCCACCTTCGATGAGTATGTCCCGCATGGCGTCATACCCATCTTTCCCAATCAAAGAGTCCTGAGGCCATGTATTCTGATTTTTGTATTGCCATATCGCCCTTGCCAAAACCTCCTGCGGATTGTCTGGGAAGAAAGATGAAACTCTCTCGGCGATTGCCGATTCACCATTCATGTCAACCCATTCCAAGGCTTTTTGGAAGCCGTTTACGAACGCCTGCACAATATCTGAATGCTCGTCGATAAAGCCGGGTGTGGCCGCAAAGGAGCTGTAACAGATGTATCCCAGTTCTGGGCCCAGGGAAGCGGCCATGTGACCGACTCCCTCATCAATCAATGACTGGGCATAAGGATGAAGCATATGGAGATAGTCAGCCTCGCCTTTTCTGAAAAGATTTATAGCATCAACAGCTGAAACATTCCTCACTAGTTTAATGGAATCTAGATCTACTCCATGATTTATCAACACAGCCCTGAGGGGATTCCATGGAACAGGGGTGAAACCGATAGGGATTAATGTCGATCCCTCCAATTCTTTCCACCTCCAACTGTCTACGGGGTGGCGCGACAATAAGAAAAACCCATCTCGCTGGTTGATCTCCGCTACGTGGAGTGGTGCGTCTTCCCTGCCATCGTCGAGATCCATGAGACTTCTACTGATGCCAGTTTGTGCGATGTCAACGGTTCCGGACCTCAACAATTCAGTCGCAGAAGCGTTATCTGGAACAATGCTAAATTCAACGTTCAAACCCTCATTATAAAAGAACCCTACTGCTACCGCGACATATAACGGCGTGTAAAACAGGTTCCGATAAGTGTCCATCAGTCGAAGTGGTTCATATCTGGATGACAACAATTACACCTCATAGCTAAATACATTATTCACAAGTCAGCGACTGACCTTTGGACAGGGATCTTAAAATCAGACGTGGGTCGCGTCTATACCTTCAGATTAGGCGTTAGGCGAATTGTCTGCAACCGCATCGGTGGGTCATTTCGATTCGTTTGGCCCACGAATAAGAAAATTCCTTGTGTACGCGATCAGCTGACATACCTGTCCGATATTTAAGCTGTTCCAAGGCCGACGAGAATTACACCTGTAACAACTAATGCTGCTCCAGAAATCGTTTTCGGCGTGACCTTTTCTATGTTTTTCAGAAATATCGCTGTGAGTATTATTGTGACTAGTGGATATACAGCCACAATTGGTGCCACTATCACGACTGGAGCTTCTACCAAGGCTAGGTACCAGCAAGACACTCCGAAAGCGGAAGCGCCTCCAGATGCCAATATGTAGATCCACGAACTTTTAGTAGCTCGAGCTCCATCTTTAACTGCGTTTCGGCCAAATAGCACTCCGGTAATCAACAGTCCAAAAAGCAGTGAAAAACTAGTAGCTATTAAAGGGGATGCTAGATCGGTCGCGATTTTCTTACCTAGAACAGCCATTCCACCGTAAATGGCAGCTGCAGCCAAACCACAGAAATAACCTGCGTAGGGTTTGAGCTTGCCAGCGGTACGTGAACTATAAACTGACGAAACCTTGAGGTTCATCTTTGAGTCACTACCAACATGACCCCTGCCATGATTGCCAATGTGCCGAGCCCGACAAGAAGGCTTAAAGACTCACCTGTGAGTATTACAGCCAGCGTAGCGGCAAATAGTGGGGACGTGGATATAACGACTGTAGCTTTAGACGCTCCGATGAGCCTAATCGCCGTAAAATTCATCAATCTTCCGCCCGGAAAATTGATCGTTCCTGCAAGCAGAAACCACAAGAACACGCCCGCCGGTAAGGCTAATATTTCCGGCGTATGATAGATGAAAGCGATCGTCACAGTGATCAACGTGGATGAGGCTACAGAGACCAATGTAGCGCTGGTCGAACCTATATGCAGCATTCCGGTTCTGGCAAGGACAGCCGCTGTGCCGAATCCAAGAGCTGCGCCCAGAGACAAGGCAATTCCAAGTATCAATAAATTACCTCGATCTCTTGGTTTTATGGTGGGTTCTAATTTGTTTTCGCAGCCACAAGGATATGATAGCCGGCTACATACCTTCCTACATCAACCTTATGGCCCCCCCGATCGTACCAGTCAACGATCTTAAAATCAGCTGATTTCAGCAATATTTCGAATTGCCTCATATCTTGAGCTTTAGTGGTCGTATGGTACCTTGAGAGGCTTCTTCTATTTTGGACAACAGGCTATTCTTGAACAGCCGTCTGGGTGTCCTTATGTCATTAATTCTGTGTCAATAGACTATGAGGACCATCGGAGAAAAGACCTTCATCCAACGGTCTCGATGTCGGGGTTGAAGGTCCCATTCTGCGGACCTGGTCAAGGAAGTGGATTTCTTGGAGTAGAAACTGCTAGGTTTCAGAGATTTACAAACCTTACTCAGAATATGATTGTGTTAGGGCACGGGCGTATTCGACTGACGCTGGGGAAAAGTCTGCACTAGTGCATTGATGCCCCAAGACTGCTAAATTCTGCGTATGAAACTTCGGGCCACAACAGAGGACGTGGATTTGTGAGGGAACTTCTTCGAGAATCTCACGATGAATCCACCTCACCTCAGCGTTGATGAGGGTTGGGCGGTGCGATGAAAATCATGTAAATTATTGAGAAGCCCTTGCAGCATTCTCTTGTTTAAACTGTCGTTTGCCCACTGAAAATCATGCTCTTGGGCCCATGGGCTTCCTTGTTGTAACGATGACCGATCGTGTGATCTTTGGTGGAACTCGTTGACATTTACTTCTACGAATTTCTGAAACAGATAATTTAATATGCCGGCTCAGTCTCTACACTGGTTTAAGTCAGGATTCATACTTTTGAATACTTCAAATCATTTCCCTAACTGTTAACTATCAAAGGGCGGTCTTGTTCTTATCTAGTGGTAACAGGGTAAACTCAGGCATAGGTTGTACGAAATGTGAACCAAGTGGTGCATCCTACAATTCAATCTTTTCGAACTTACTATTGAGATTTCAAACCTGGGTCTAATCTATCCTTGACACTGCGCTTGGGGTTAGCAAGATGGGGGACTAACATACGCTGCAATATAAGATCCAATCAGAGTATATACCTTTGTTAAAAGTGGTGAGAATAGGAGTTAGAGAGTATGCCTGGTCCACTTGATGGAATCAGAGTTTTAGAATTCACACAAATTATAGCTGCCCCTTTTGGAGGTATGCTACTCAGTGATATGGGGGCAAATGTGATAAAAATAGAGCCCCTAGGAGGAGAACCGTGGAGGCTCCACTCGGAGTTTCTGCCAAAAGAGAGCAAAACTTTCATATCACTCAATCGTGGTAAGAGAAGTCTTCCGTTAGATCTGAAGACGAAAGAAGGCTTAGAGATTGTCCAAAAACTCGTGCCGAACACGGATGTTGTGATAATAAATGCTAGGCCTGACGTACCAAAAGACCTTGGCATTGATTACGAAAGCTTATCAACCATAAATCCTAAGCTAATTTATTGTGATAACACTGCGTTCGGAAGAAAAGGACCGCATGGGTACAGACCAGGATACGATCTGATCATTCAAGCGATGAGTGGATTGCTAGCCGCCGATAACAAAGTAGTTGATGGACTTCCCCAACAGATTACTGCTACCGCGGTTGCGGACTATACAACGGGCGTTGGTATTGCATGGGGTATCTGCGCTGCTTTATTTGTCAGAGAGCGAACAGGTATTGGACAGCGAATTGACACAACATTACTTTCAACATCGCTTTCCATTCAGGGTGGATTCATGGAGATGGAGGAGCACGACAAAGACGAAAGAGACAACGTCGTAGAAACTTTAACTGGACTGAGACAGGCTGGAGTGCCGTACGAGGTTCTTTTAGAACAACAAATGCAAGTTAACGGTTGGGCGGACCCTGCGATTCTAATTTACTACACAACATATCAAACTAAAGACGATGTGATAGCAATTGCCTGCCTAAGCGATAATTTGAGAGAAAAAGCAGCTAAATCGATTGGGGTAACCGACCCGAGGTTTTCTGACGATTACAACCCTACAGAACCTTCAAATTCGGCTATCGTGGAATCTATTTCAAGTGAAATTAAGGAAATAATGCTGACAAAGAGTGGCCAAGAATGGCTTTCTATATTTGATGCAGCAGGGGTACCGGCCGGACCAGTAAGATTCGTCCAAGAGTTAATAAATCAAGAACAGGTTATAGCTAATGACATGGTCGTTGAGGTAAATCACACAACGGCTGGAAAAATTCGCATGGCCGGACCTATGATAAGTATGAGCGCCACCCCCCTTCAAGCTCAATTTGCCTCACCTACGCTTGGAGAACACACACATGAAATATTATCGGAGTTAGGGTACAAGGATGATGATATTTCTTATCTGAAATCGCAAAATATCATCCAATAAATGGATGTTACTTAATGGAGCAGTGACGTAGAGGAGAGGAAGGAGCTGCCCATAATTTCAGCAAGAAATGGGATTGCCTGTTGCTGTTTATATGGTTCGGGGGAGTTACTGACTTCGTATTTTACGTGCATGTAACGACAGTATAAGTAGATACTTCAGCTATCTGGTTAATTATCAATTCGTCTCATCATACGAGACGAATTGGTAATCTGTCTCTGATATCCTACCTGGCGGGTTTAACGATAGAAGCCATCATTTTGGAGTTTCCGTTGCCAAGCCAGAAGGTGACACAAATCACAGTAACGCCAATACCGGCCCTTTATCACAAAATGGTAGGGCGGCCCGCGTTTGCGGAAGATATCGGCAACCAGAGAACCGAATGGCTGGTACGAGCGAAGACCAACGGCGGCCTGGAAGGTTTAACCATAGCCAACCGTTTCATGCAAGAATTCCACGGGTTCGATTCTTCTGATGGTACAGTTCGGGGACTCACATCACTACTAAATGATACGTTTACGGGTCATCGTATAGATGAGTTTCTGGAAGTTTCCGATGGTCAAGTAGTAGGCGTTTGCAAGGCTTACAAGCAGGCTTTTTGGGCTCATGGTTGGATGAGTATCCTTGCCTTTGACCTCATTGGCCAAGAGATGGGAATCTCGTGCGTCGAATTATTGGGAGGTCAGGTTAGGGATCATGTTCTTGCATATGACACTACGCTTTTTTTTCAGGATCTGCTGAATCCAGAGAAAGGTGCGGCGCAAGTAGCCTTGGAGGCAGCCAAATCCAGTGCCGATGGATACAAAGCGTTTAAGATCAAGGTTGGCAGGCCAGGTCGCTGGATGACACCTGAAGCTGGTGTGGTCCGAGATGCTGAGGTCGTGTTGGCCCTGCGTGAAGCAGTAGGGCCAAAGGCTCGCATTATGGTGGATGCTAATTTCGGATATGATGGAAGGCTGGATTTGCTGGAAGATTTTATCCGAGAAACCTTGTCTGCTGACCTGTTCTGGATGGAGGAGATGGTCACTGCGGATGTGGGGGATTACCGCGTCCTACGGCGCGTGAGAGACCGTCTCGGATCTAACGCGTTACTGGTTTGCGGTGAGGTGGACACAGATCCTCCAAGTCCAGTGTTTCGCGATCTAGTTAAGACAGGTCTGATCGATGGCTACCAGCCCGATATTATGATCGCAGGATTCTCTAGGTGGCAAGTACTGGAAGAATGGCTGAAGTCGACCGGTGTGAGAGCTCAGCCTCGTAACTTCGGCAATACCAACTTTGGGACCAGGGCTTCTTTGGTGTTCGGCGCAGCTTCTACCACATTTATGATGCTTGAAGACGAACGTTATCTTCCCAACGTGTACGCTCTCGACGAGGTGTCGTTCACTGATGGCAGGTATTCGGTCCCTTCTCGGCCAGGCTTGGGATTGGCTGTGGACACGGACCTGTATAGGCAAAAGTACTCGGGTTACGAAGTGTGCGTGTCCTAGATTACCGTTTAAGGTCGTGCAAATCGTAGAAACGGTTCAGCTCTTTTCTACTTCTGATCCGTATGATTGGAACGTTTTCTGGCACCATGGGTATAAACTGTTCGTCTCTTGAGAGATAGGACCTGCGATTCTTTATCAGATACCATAGAAGTGAATTGTGGCTAAACATCTGGCGCCATGATTCGATATTCTCACCACAAATTTCTTCCCCAGTAATAGCTCTAGATATGGCTCTGAGAGTGATCCGCCAGAACATCACGGACCAGGGTAAATCAATCCAGATCACAGTGTCACACTGACCTGTGACTAAAGATTCGAGCCTGCTGGAGTAGTTACCGTCAACAATCCATCCACCGCGGGAAGTGTTGATTGCCTCTTGCACTTTTACTTTGAAATCGTCAGTTTCACGTTCGACCCATTCCGGCAGCCAGAATATGGCATCTAATTCAATGAAAGAATAGGAGTATTTTACGGAAAGGGCCTTACTTAAAGTAGTTTTTCCACCCCCTCCACGGATATTTATTTTTTCACCGATCGGGTGATTAAGACAAGCTAACGGGCGGTTTTGGTATGACATAAGAGATCTACACAGTAAGAGGATTTTGGCTTATCACATTGGCGCATTTGGTTCTCGAATTTGGAAATCTGTTATAGGGCGCGCATGAAGATGTCATCATCGACTGTTGCTAACACACCGACGCTCCAGCTAGCTTGATATGCGTAATGTACTTTCCTTGTTTTAAGATCCTAGGAGCTTCAGTCTCACCTAGCTGTAGCAGTTGCCGCTGGTCGGGATTGAAGGGTTCTACCCTACTACATCCTTGAATACCCGAAGGAAGTTAAGCCCGAGCAGCTTTCGAAGCTCCTCTTGGTTGAATCCTCGCTCTGCCAGCTTTACCGTTATGTTGGGCCAATCCGTGGGCTGATCAAAATCTGGCATGCGATGTTCATCACTAAGTCTGTGTTCGGGCCGAAATCCTGTCCAGTCGAAACCTGTGGGTTGGCTTCTTGGGTCAGCATTAGGGTTGAACAGGTACGAAGTCGCAAACGGCCCCATCTCCACCGGGTACTCATACATAGTTTCGGTGCCCGGACCTGGCCCACACTTATCGCTTCCTATGCCGACGTGATCGATACCCATTATATTTACTAAATGCTCAACGTGGTTGGCGAAGTCGTCGAGGGTGGCGTGGGTATCATTTCTGAGAAATCCGGCGATAGCGGCAACCCCGAAATAGCCGCCATTATCTGCAATAGCCTTGGCTAAATCGTCATCCTTACCCCTGTCATGGTAAGCGATACCATTGCTCGCCGAATGAGTCACTATGACAGGAGAAGTGGAAAATTGAATCGCATCCCATCCAACATTCTGACTACAGTGACTGACATCTACCATCATGTTGAGCTCGTTCAGACGCTCAACGACTTCGATGCCAAAATAGGTTAACCCAGTCTTATATCGCTCGGTACAACCATCTCCGACAAGATTCCGAAGATTGTAGGTGAGTTGTACAATCCGAAGACCCATATCGCGAAAAACTTTAATTCTGCTCAGATCACCTCCTATGTGAGTCGTGTTTTGGAAGTCGAATATAATCCCGTGAACGTTATCCCTGTAGACTTGTTCCAGATCAGCGGCAGTCAACACAAGACGTAGATTGTCTTGCATAGCATCAATGGTAGCTCGACCGCGAGCTAGTGACCTGACAGCAGTCTCGAAAGCTCCGTCTGGCGGGTGGGGCCCTGCGTAAGTGGAACTTCCTACCGTTACACCGGTCCTTTTCCAGAAGTCGAGGAACTGTTTCCTTGCTTCTGCTGAGTTCTGAATCTCTTGGATTTCCATGTCAAGTAATCGGTCTTGAATCTCAAATCTAGATAGCCGACCTTCATTGATCCACTCTGCCATTGCTTCACGCATCCTCTCTGTATATAAGGTGCCTTGGCTGACAATCATTTTACTATCCACGACCAGAGCATCCTGGTGAAATTCCAACGCCTCTCCCGGTGTCATCGAAGGCTTTTTGGAGGGGGGTATCATTTTTATTACTCCTATTGGACTGAGATTGTCTATCGGGAATGGAAATCATCGGAGGAGATCGTAACCGTCGACCACCTTGACGTATTCTACGTTGCTCCTGGTGACCTGGCCCAGAGCATGAGATTGACAGGACAGACATCTCACCCTGACGGTCAATCAGCAGTAGAACGAGGCATCGCCCCAATCGTCGATTCAGGTAGGACCGCAGGCATGCTTGTCAACGACTCAACAGTCGATGGCTATCTAAATAAAGGTGTTAGGTTAGTCGGAATGCTCTGGTCTCCGTGGCTAGCTTCTAGTGCCCGGTCCTTTTTGGATAAACTGTCTTGCGGCTTTCGATTACACGAGGTTGTGAGTTTCATGAGGTATTTTCGTATTGATAGGACGTTTTTAATCTAAGACGTAGTGCGCGACGAGCATATTTAGTTAGTCCAAATGTGGCAGAGATACGTCGTTTTTACAATACTGCTGGACGATGAGTAAGATCGTCGTTATTAAGCAGACCCTTATCTGAAAGATGAAGTGAATTTGTTTTCATGGTGGAGACCAGGGAAGGTCCCTCCATACTTTTCACAAAGTCTGAAAATTAAATGAGCGGCTTAATTTCCGATTCAGGTTACCGAGACTTTGCCGACCTGCTCTCTGCCAAATTGACCACGGCCTCCGTGATTGAATACCTAGTGCAACCGGCAAGGCCTCTATGCCGAGCGTTGCTAAGTAGGATCACTCCAAAATGAAATCTCTGCCAAATTAGAAAATACGAGAATTACACGCTGTGCTGACTTTTGTTTTGTCAACATTCACGCAATGCGAAACCACTACATGGATATAATGCGCATAATAAAAAACTTGCTTCATAATGGACACTAATGAATACTGGCTTTCTTTTAACATTAATGTATTGGGCTGTCCCTGGTAGTTCTAAGTAATCAGCATATGTGGTACGAAAAATTAGTTGTCATCACAGCTAGAACTTTGTTGGCACTCATATTTGCAGGCACACTGAGTGTGGTGCTTTACATCATTTTTGTGCCATTTATATTGTCGACTTGGACGTCTGGTGTTCTCTACTACGACATTCTGGTCGTAACAATAATTGGGTTAACCGCGGGCATGGGTAGCCTCGTTGCTTGGTATAGTCCTAGCTTCACCCTAAAAGATTTGGCGGCGTTTTCAGCTTTATCTCTAGTCGGCGCTCTTGTAGGCACTTGGTGGGGGCTAAACATTGGCGCAGAGTCGTATCAACTACCCGGTTTACCTGGAATTCTTCCTTTAAAAGGTGCCGTGTTTGGAGGAGTGATTGGTGGGACATTGCCAATCACAATTACTAATCTCATAATCCTATCTAGGCAGAGGCTTTGAGATCCCGCCACGTACCTAGATAGAGTTCATATTTTGTAATCAGTCAAACAGTGCGGCTATACGGTTCCCAACGATCTCTTCCTCGCCTTCGTTCAGTCCGAAGATGTGTAGCGCGATATAGTCGTCCTCGTTTCGAACGCGGGTCCAAACAGGAGGATCCCCCTGTTTCAGTTTGGCCACAATGTCTTGAAGTGTGAGTCCAGTTGCACTTTCGTCGACCCGAACCTGGACTCCGAAAGGCTGGTGGCCGATCATATTATCAATCAAAGTTGCGGACACTCCCTTTATACCCGATAGAATCTCGATCATCCTGTTGCTGCGGCGCTCGATAGAGGAGAGCCTGTCTTCATGGTTCATTGTCATCCATTGCCTGACAGCCACAGTTACACCGACCATCTCTTGCCGGTCGACCTTGTGAGGTCTTCCAATGCCCCGAATCCTCCGTCCTTCA
>Ga0310342_100003064_pt1 | contig 10919 bp, 9 predicted proteins | sample S15DNA20500_MG_FD_206155 | JGI IMG/M metagenome (GOLD analysis project Ga0310342, IMG submission 206155) | Marine microbial communities from station ALOHA, North Pacific Subtropical Gyre - S1503-DNA-20-500_MG | ecosystem: Environmental > Aquatic > Marine > Oceanic | place: Pacific Ocean: North... | reverse complement strand
CGGAGGATTTCCAGGCCAGCGTGATCGAGTCCCAGGGTCTGTTCGTCGTGAACGGAAGAGTCTCGGCGACCATGGCCCAACGCCAACTCTCCTACCTCGTCTACGCCTTCCCCTTGTTCTGGACGCTAATTCTCGTGGACGGCTGGCGCCGGGAGCGGCGGGCGTCAGTTCTCTTCCTGCTGGCCTGGTCCGCGGTCCTGTTCGGCGTCACGCTCCTCCAGAAGCGCTTTCTCGACACGTTCACCGTCGCCTTTGCGATCGTGACGGCTGCTGGAATCGAGATCGTCTGGCAGCGCCTGCGCCTCGATTTCCACGCCACGCTGGGACGACTCGCGTTCCTGGGATTGGTGATCCTCCTGTCGCCGCTGGCTGCGAACTACGTGTCCCACGTCGAAAACCTCGGGCAGCGTTTTGCCGGAAAACCCATGGAGGTGCGCCCCTTTGTGGCGGCTCATCGACACCAATTCGAAGCGGCGCGCTGGATGCGCGCCTTCACTCCCCACACCCGAGGCTGGTACGACGCGTCGCTACAGCCGGAGTACGGCGTGCTCGCCCCGTGGTCGTTCGGCCATCTGCTGCAGTACGTCGGCCGGCGTCCGACCATCACCGACAACTTCGGTGACGACGTCGGCGAGGAGAACTACCGGATCGAGAGACGGTTCTGGATGTCCCCGGTTCCGGTCGCTACCAAGACGGCCAGAGACCTGGGCGTGCGCTACGTCGTGGTGGAGACCGACCAAGTCGTGTGGAATCCTTACCTCATCTTCACCGTCCTTCACAGGCTTGTGGCACAAGACGGGAGCGCGCTCGATCTTCCCGGCGGGAACAGCCTGCCCGCCGCCGGCCGCTTCCGGCTCGTGTTCGAATCGCCAAAGCTCGGCAAGGGAAACAACGCGTACATCAAGATCTTCGAGGTGGTCGAAGGAGCGCGCGTGCGCGGCCACAGCCGTCCCGGCGCGGTCATAGACCTCTCGCTACCGGTGACCACGAACCGCGACCGGCGCTTCGAATACCGCGATCGGACCACTGCCGGAGAGGACGGGTGGTTCGAGTTCGTCGTGCCCTACCCGAACAACGACGGCCCGGACTGGCTCGATGTGGCGCCGTCCTACACCCTCACCTGCGACGGGGGACGGACCGAGGCGCACGTCTCGGAGACCCGGGTCGAGCGAGGCTCGGTCATCCTGGTGCCCGACCCCTGCAGCGCCTGAGCGGCCCCAAGCTCCCCGGCCAACCCCATGATTGCGGTATCCTGATGCGTCTTCCCGAAGCAGGAGTCCGGAACGATGCAGGCAACCGGCGCGATCGTCTCCTGATGGGGGCCGCACCGTCGAAGCTCGTGCTGCTGCTCGCCGCGCGCGGCGGCGTCAGTCGAGGTGAACTCGAAACGCTGCTGCGCGACGAGGCAAAGCAGCTGCGGGCGGAACTTCCCGAAGGCGGTGGCGTCGCGGCGTTCTTGCGCGTGGAGGACGATCCGTTCGCGGGGGCCCCGACCCGAGTTCGCGCCTTCGAGGGAACGCTCGAACTGCGTTGCGATGCCGGAGACGCCCTCGGTTCGGCGGTCGCGGGGTTCGGATCCCGTGTCGCCGATCGGGTCCACACCGATCTCTCCGCGGCGCTGTGCGGCACCGACGCAACCGTTGTGCCCTGCAATCCCACGCCGTTCCGGTTCCAGTACGTGATGCGCCGGCGGCGCGACAAGACCCACGCCGAGTATCTCGATCACTACATGAAGATCCACGCGGAATTCGGACGCATCACCCCGGGCATCGAGGGCTACGTCCAGTTCCACGTCGACCCCGACGCCGCGCGCGCCGCCGCCGCGACAGCCGAACTCGGGGGCTGGAGCGCCGACAGCATCTCGGAACTCCACCTCGGCTCGGTCCAGGGCTTCATGGACGAAATCGCCCACTGGAGCCTAAACGGCGAGGCGCAGGCCGACGAGGAGAACTTCGTCGACCGGATGAACTCGGTGATGTTCACATCGGAGGAGTTGACATGAGTGGCCTCGAGGGACGTGCTGCAATCGTGACCGGCGGGGGCGGCGGCATCGGCCGCGGCATTGCGCGCCGCTACGCGCGCGAGGGCGCCTCCGTCGTGGTGGCCGAACGCGACGAGGAGAGCGGAAAGCGCACGGCGGAAGAACTCTCGGGCCTCGGGGGCGCGGGGCTCTTCGTCCAGACCGACGTCAAGCGCAAGGCGGACGTCCTGCGCGCCGTCGAGTCGTGCAGCGACTCGTTCGGCCGTGTCGACATCCTCGTCAACAACGCGTGGGGAGGCGGCAATACGGGACGCTTCGAGTGGAAGACCGACGAGGACCTGAAACACGGCTTCGAAATGGGCCTCATGCCGAGCTTCTGGGGCATGCAGGCCGTCTTCCCGCACATGAAGGCGCAGGGTGGGGGAAGCATCATCAGCATCTGCTCACTCAACGGCGTCAACGCGCACATGTACTCGCTCGAGTACAACACCGCGAAGGAGGCGCAGCGCAGCCTGACGCGCACGGCGGCGCGCGAATGGGGACACCACCAGATCCGCTGCAACATCATCTGCCCGGCGGCGAAGACCGCGGCCTACGAAGCGTTCGCGGCCGCGAGCCCCGAAAACGCGGAGTTGTTGAACCAGCAGAACCCGATGGGCCGGATGGGGGATCCGGAGGAGGACATCGCCGGCGTCGCATTCTTCCTCGCATCCGACGACTCCCGCTACATGACCGGCAACACGCTCTTTGTCGATGGCGGGGGGCATATCAACGGCGTGAGCTGGGCGCCGACGCTCCCGGAAGAGCCTCCGGCGCGCTGAAGGTACGGGGACGACGATGTCTGCCAGCGCACGTGTGATCCAGTTCGCCATCTCGCCGCTCGGCGCCGCACTCGACCGCCAGACCGTGCGCTGGACCGGCTGGTCACTCGTGAACTTCCTCTTTTCACGAGCCACGGGACAGCCCTACAACGCACCGCTCCTGCTCACGGCCACAGGCGCAAAGACCGGCAGGCCCCGGCGCGTGGTGCTGCCCTTTTTCCCGGCGGGAGAGGCGATCGCCGTCGTGGGCTCCCGGGGCGGCATGCCGACCGATCCGTACTGGGCGCGCAACCTGCGCAAGAACCCGGACGCGACGATCCACATCCGGCGGGCGGTCCGGCGCGTGCGCGCGCGCGTCGCCCGAGGTGAGGAGCGCGCCGGCCTCTGGGAATCGATCACCTCCCAGGCGCCCATCTACCTCGATTACGAGCGACGCGCCGCCCAACACCGGGAGATTCCCGTCTTCATCCTGGACGACGCCGCGTAGCCGCGGTTCTCGAATCGGCCCGAGGCGGCTACCAGAGGGAGAGCGAGGAATGCCGTGGGCCGCCGCTGCGCCCACCCCGGGCACGGCGTCGGCGGCGCATTCGCTGGTGAAGCTGCGTTCGCCGGGCCCTGAGCCACTCCTCGCGACTGGAGGCGTCCTGGCGCTTTCCACGCCGCTTCTCCTCCTGCTTCCGGAAACGGCAGAAATCTCCGTACGCATCGAGGTCGTGGCTCAGCTCCTCGGCCACGAGCTGGATCATGATCGCGTCATCGAGAAATCCCAGTACCGGGGTGCGGTCCGGAATCAGGTCGTTCGGCTCGGCGAAGTAGGCCAACGCGTCGACGACCCGATTCCGGTCGCTGCTCTCCAGGCTCCACTCGTGGTCCTCCAGGATCGCTACAAGCTGTTCGAGAACGCCGACTCGCGCGCGCACGAAATCCGATACCTCGACATCCTGAAGACTGGCGACGAGTTCCCGAGCCGAGGAGATGATCTCCTTCTCGCTCTTTTCTCTCGCATGCTCTCGCGCCTCGCGGAGAACACGCTTGAAGTAGCGCAGATCGCGCGGACTCAGGTCGAAACTCACTCGCATGAAACGGTTTCACTCCCTACTTCGATCGGGTCGGATCGTAGCCCATCCATGAATGTCGAGGAGACAGAGCACACCTACCCGTCTGCGTCGGGGTCCATTCGCGTGGTGCCCAGGTCGTCGAAGCCGACGCCGAAGAGCCCCGCGTCGGCAGCGCCCGAGCCCGCGAGCACCAGACCTTCGACGTCCAGGACCCGGCTCCAGTTGTCACGCAGCGACTCGATCGTGGGCGCTTCCGTCTTGAACCCGGGAACCACCGCGTACGTGACCCGCGCCGTGCGCCCGGCACCGACGCTGAAGATCTCCCCGGTGCAGGGAGCTTCTTCGTGGCACAGAAGCGCCACCGTCGGCGCCACTGCCGCAGCCGGGAAGGTCTGCTTCATCCACGCACGGATTTCATCGCTGGGAAGCTGACCTACCATCGGCGTGTATGCCATGGGCATGATCGCGTTCACCTTGATTCCGTGGCGATCACCGGTGAGCGCCAGCGCGCGCGTGAGGCTCACGAGGCCGCCCTTGGCTGCCGGGTAATCCCACGAGTCGTCCACACCGATCGCCGTGGATGACGCCGTGTTCACGACCCGGCCGTAGCCCTGTTCGCACATGGCGCGCCATGCAGGCCGGAGCACGTGGAAGGCCCCGTACAGGTGAGTCTTCATCACGAGGTCGAGCTGGTCGTCGGAAATGTCCGCAAAGCCCGAACCGGTGCGGCCGACGCCGGCGTTGTTCACCACCGCGTCCAGCCGGCCAAAGCGATCGAGCACGTGCGCAACCATTGCGCGTCCGCCGTCCGCCGTGGCCACGCTGTGGGTGTCGGCTACCGCCTTCCCCCCGGCGGCTTCGATCTGCGCCACGACGCCCGCGGCACTGGCGCCCTTCTGCGCTTCGGCGTCCACTCCGCCGATGTCGTTGACCACGACGCTCGCGCCCCGCTGCGCCAGGAGCTTGGCGTACTCTGCGCCGAGACCGCCGCCGGCACCCGTCACCAGAACGACACGATCGTCGAAACGAAGTTCACCCGCCAATGCCCGTCACCCTCCTCGGCAGGCGCCAGTATACTGAGCGCCGACTCGGGGAGGGAAAGCCGCGTGATACGGGCATGGGTGTGCGTGTGCATGGCGCTTGCCGGCTGCGGCGGAGGCAAATCCAACACGGTTTGCGAGTCGAGGCCCGGCATGCAGGTCTTCTGCGGCTTCCAGAATCCCGAGGATCTGGCGCTGTCGCCCGATGGGCGAACGATCATCGTGAGCCAGGCGGCCCGATTCGACGGGACCGGAGGCGGCGGCCTCGTTGGCTTCGCTCCCGACAGCGAGGGCCAGACACCGCTCTTCCCCGTCGAAGGTGCGACCTCCGGACCGGACGACTGGGGCGCGGCGGAATGTCCGGGCCCGCCGGATGCCGCGTTCAGCCCGCACGGAATCGATCTCGGCCGCGGGCCGGATGGCCGCTGGATGCTCTTGGCCGTGAACCACGGGGGACGCGAGTCGATCGAGTTCTTCGAGGTCCTGCCCTTGCCCGAGCAAACGGCGCTGCGCTGGCGCGGCTGCGTGCCGGCGCCCGAAGGCGCCAACTTGAACGACGTGCTGATCCTACCCGAAGGCGGCTTCCTGGTTACGCACATGTTTCCGGCCAGCGGCGGGGCCGGCACCGCCTGGCAGATGCTGCGCATGATTGCGTTCGGCAGCGAACTGGGCCGGGTGCTCGAATGGCAGCGGGACACCGGGTTTTCGGACGTTCCGGGCACCGAGGCTTCGTTCCCGAACGGCCTCGAAATCTCGGACGACGGGTCGGTGCTCTACCTGAACGTCTACATGGGGGATGCGGTGCGGGCGATCCGGCGGGACACGGGCGAAACGCTCTTCTCCGCCACAGTCGAAAGCCCCGACAACGCGACCTGGGCCCGCGACGGCCGTCTGCTCGTCGCCTCGCACCCCGGGACCTTCCTCGAGACCCTGGCCTGCGCGAGCATCGAGTCGGGTAGCTGCGCGCGACCATTCCAGATCGTCGCGGTGGATCCGGAGACGGGAACCGCCGAGGTCCTGATCGACAGCGACGGCTCACCCATGGGCGCCGGAACCGTCGCGCTCCAGGTGGGCGACGACCTCTGGCTCGGCAGCTTCGTCGGAGACCGGATCGCGCGCGCACCGCTCCCGCGCTAGCTGCGCAGCGACGCGTGGTCCGGCGTCTGACGGGCCTTCCAGCCCGGAGACAGCCGGCGCCGTTCGCGTCATACTGCCCCACCCACCCGACCCGACCGAAAGGGAGATGCCGTGAGCGATTCCACAATCCTCGTCGACGACCCGGCCCCGCACATCCGGCGCATCACGTTGAATCGGCCCGAGAAGCGAAACGCACTAAACGCCCGGCTGCGGCGCGAGATCCTCGCCGCCTTGCGCGAGAACGACGACGATCCCGACGTCCGGGTCACGATCATTCGCGGCGCCGGTCCCTGTTTCTCGGCGGGCTACGACCTCAGCGCAACCGCCATGGACGACGACCAACCGCCCGCGCATCACACGGCCGGCGGACTCGGCTCCTACCCGCGCCACGTGACGGAAGGCTGGATGAGCATCTGGGACCTGGCCAAGCCGGTGATCGCCCAGGTGCACAGCTACTGCCTCGCCGGCGCCACCGAACTCGCGACGGGCTGCGACATGGTGTACGTCGCCGAGGACGCGCAGATCGGCTACCCGGCGGTCCGCTTCGGAACGCCGGACATGCAGTACCACGCGTGGCTCATGGGCATGCGTGCGGCAATGGAGACCATGCTCACCGGGGACTCGCTTTCGGGTCTCGAAGCCGTGCGGGTGGGCTTCGCAACCCGGGCCTTCCCTGCCGACGAACTCGAGAGCCGCGTGCTCGAGATCGCCGGTCGCGTCGCCAACATTCCCACGGACATCGTCCAGATCAACAAGCGCACCGTTCACCGGGCGATGGAAGAAATGGGGATGCGCAGCGCGATCCGCAAGGGCACCGAACTCTGCGCGCTCGCGATGCACACCGATACCTTCGCGGCCTTCATGTCGGACCGAGATGCCGGACTCACGAAAGCGCTCAGCAAGCGCGACATCCCCTTCGGTGACTACCGGACGGGCGAGCGCGGGAGGACCGAGTAATCCCCGGGTAGGGGGTCCCACGAAAAACGCGCGGGAGGGTTCTCGACCGGGCTGAGACACTCACTCGAAACGCTTGCGCAGCTCGTGCTTCAGGACCTTTCCCGTCGGATTTCGCGGAAGCTCGTCGACGAACTCGAGCTGCTCCGGAAGCTTCTGCGCCATCAGGCCCTGCCGCTTCAAGAAGTCTGCGATCTCCGCGAGGGTGATCGGGTCCTCGGCGCCGGCCGAAACCACCACGGCGCAGGCCCGTTCCCCCGTCTTCGGGTCCGGGAGCCCGATCACTGCGACGTCTTCGACCTTCGGGTGGGGATAGAGGAGATCTTCCAGCTCCTTCGCGCTGATGTTTTCTCCCTTGCGGATGATCACGTCCTTGAGACGGCCCGTGATGGTGAGAAAGCCCTCGGCGTCGAGCGCGCCCAGGTCACCGGTGCGAAAGAAGCCCTCGGCGTCGAAGGCCGCCGCGTCGAGGGTGGGATCCAGGTACCCGGTGCACTGCTGAGGAGCCCTCACGCGGATCTCACCCTCCTCCCCCGGACCCAGCTCGGCGCCGTCCAGTCCGACGATGCGCAACACGACCTCCGGCGGACACGGGCGACCCTCGGTGTGCGCGAGCTTCTCATCGGGGTCGTCCGGACCGTTCATCACCAGCACCGGACATTCGGTGAGGCCGTAGCCCGACGCGATGGGCGCACCCATCTCCTTGCAGATGTCGTAGTGGAGCTGCGGCGGCTTCGGGGCTCCGCCGCCCGGGAAGCAGCGCACCGCAGGGAAGAGCGGCTCGGCGGGCCGTTCACGCTGAGCGGCCAGGTAGGCCTGGTGGAAGACGGTGCCGGCCGTGGCCTGCGTGACACCCTGAGCGGCGAGGAAGGGAACCGTCTTCCCCGGATCGAAGACCGGAACCACGAGCTGCCTGCACCCCGCGAGCAGACCGTTCATCAGCCAGGCGATCCCTCCGACGTGCGTGACCGGAAAGACCAGGGCAATGCGGTCGTCTTCCCGCAACTGGAGACGGCCGGCAAAACCGCGCGCCGCCGCCAACAACGTGCGGTCGGTGTGCTTCGCACCCTTCGGGTCTGCCGTCGTTCCCGATGTGTAGAGCACCCAGCGCAGCGCGTCCGGATCGGAAGCCGGATCCGGCGGAAGCGCCGACGGGTCCGCATCGGGCAGATCCGGGTCGACGGACACCACCTCGAGACCCGGCTGCCCCGCGGCGAGTTCACGGGCCATCGCCCCGTGGTCGAAGCCCCGGAACACACCCGGCACCACCAGGAGCCGGGATCCGAGCTGATGCACCGCAAAGCCAACCTCCCGTTCCCTGTAGATCGGAAGGATAGGGTTCTGCACCGCGCCCAGTCTCGAGAGCGCGGCGCACAACACCAGCGCATCGATCGAGGTGGGCAGCTGCCACGAGACGCGGGTCCCCTCTCCGACCCCCAGCGCGTGAAGACCCGCTGCGCAGCGGAGCGCGGTGTCGCGGTACTCCGCAAAGCCGAGGCGGCGGCCGGCATCGTCGATGGCGAACGGAGCGTCCGGGGTCGTGGCGGCGCGCTTCTCGACGAGTTGCCAGAGGTTCTCGGCGTCGAGCATGGGAGGATCCGCTGCTTCCGATGCCATCGGCTAACGCGCTCCGACGCGCTCCCGAAGCGCGAACTTCTGCACCTTCCCGGAGGGCGTCATCGGCAGCTCCGCCACGATCTCGACCCGTCGCGGGACCTTGTAGTTCGCCATGTTTTCGCGGCACCATCCGATCACGCCTTCGGGCGTGACCTCTTCTCCGGGTGCGGGAACCACGAACGCCATGCCGACCTCGCCCGCGCGTTCGTGCGGCACCCCGATCACCGCAACCTGCGCGAACTTTCCGCTCCCGTAGAGCTGGCTTTCCACCTCGGCCGGGTAGACGTTGAATCCCCCGTTGATGAACATGTCCTTGATGCGATCGGTGATGCGCAGGTAACCGCGCTCGTCCATCACCGCGATGTCGCCGGTGTGAAGCCAGCCGTCGGCGTCGATCGTCTTGCGGGTCTCTGCCTCGTCGTCGAAATAGCCCCGCATCACGTTGTAGCCCCGCACGATCACCTCGCCCGGCTCGCCACGGGGCACCTCGATTCCGTTCGGGTCGACGCAGCGCACCTCTACGTCGGGGATCGCCCGACCCGAAGTCGTGGCGATCGTCTCCGGATCGTCGTCGTAGCGGCACATGCTGACGGTTCCGCAGGTCTCGGTCAGGCCGTAGCCGGTGATGATCGTCTCGAAGCCGAGTTCGTCGCGCATCCGGTGAATGAGTTCGACCGGAATCGCCGCAGCGCCGGTGACTGCGAGCCGCAGCGTCGAGAGATCGTAGTCGGCGAGATTCGGATGGGAGAGAAACGACTGGTAGAGGGTCGGCGGTCCCGGAAGCATGCTGATCCGCTCCTTTGCGACCCGTTCGAGCACCGCGGCCGCGTCGAAGACGGCGTGGGGAACGATGGTCGCGCCGCGCATGATCGCCGCGAGCCAGCCGGCCTTGTAACCAAAAGAGTGAAAGAAGGGGTTCGCAATCAGGTAACGGTCGCCCTCCCGGAGCCCCACGACCTCGCTCCACGCGGCGAAGACCCGCACGTTCTGGCCGTGCGCGGTCATGACGGCCTTGGGGTTCCCGGTGGTTCCACTCGTGAAGATGAAATCGGAGAGGTCCTCGGGACCCACGGCCGCGGCCCGCGTGCGCGCCTCCTCCTCGGAGACGCTCTCGCCCTCGGCCAGAAACGCGTCCCACGCCTGGGCGCCGTCCACCTGGCCCCGGAAGGTGACGACGCGCTCGAGTTCGGGCAGGTCCTCGGCGCGGATGGCCCGGACGTAGTCGAACCCGAGGAACTCGGTCATGGTGAAGAGCAGCTTCGCCCCGCTCTTGCGCACCACGTAGCCGGCCTCGGGACCCTTGAATCGCGTGTTGAGCGTGACGAGAACGCCGCCGGCGGCCTGGAGCCCTATGGCGGCGATCACCCACTCCCCGATGTTCGGCGCCCAGACGCCCACGCGGTCTCCGGGCTCGAGCCCCGACGCGATGAACGCCCGGGCCGCGCGCAGGCCCTCGTCGGCGAGTTCGCGGAAGCCGAGGTGCAGGTCGCCGTCTTCGAGAGCCGACGCGTCCCCGTAGCGCTCGGCGGCGGCGAGAACTACGCGGGGAATCGTTTCCTCGCCCGCCGGATCCAGTCCGCCTTGCATGGGAGCCGTACCGTATCATAATAGGCACCGCCTTCTGAGCCGCGATCACAGCGGACGCGCGACCCGGAGCCACCCCCCGATGGACCTTCGCTTCAGCGACGAGGACGAGAGCTTCCGCGACGAAATCGCCACCTGGCTCGCACGCGAGCTTTCGGGCGACTTCGCGAACGTCCGCGGGCGCGGCGGTCCCGGGGACGACAGCGCGCTGATCCAGGCGCGCAAGGCGTGGGAGCGCCGCATGGGAGAATCGGGCTGGATCGGCCTCGGTTGGCCGACCGATCTCGGCGGACGCGGGCTCTCGCTCACACAGCAAGTCATCTTCTACGAAGAGTACGCGCGCGCTGGAGGCCCGGGACGCGTGAACCACGTGGGCGAGACGCTCCTCGCCCCCACGGTGATCGCATTCGGAACCAAGGCCCAGAAGCAGCGCCTGCTGCCGCCGATCCTGAAGGGCGAGGAGACCTGGTGTCAGGGCTACTCCGAACCCAACGCCGGCTCGGACCTGGCCAACGTGCAGACGAAGGCGCGCATCGAAGGCGACGAATGGATCATCGACGGCCAGAAGGTATGGACCTCCTGGGCCGAGTGGGCCGACTGGTGCTTCGTGGTCTGCCGCACGGACCCGGACTCGGAACGGCACAAGGGCCTCTCCTACCTGCTGGTCCCGATGCGGCAACCCGGGGTCGAGGTGCGTCCCATCCTCCAGATGACCGGCGACGCCGAG
>Ga0310342_100003063_pt1 | contig 10920 bp, 9 predicted proteins | sample S15DNA20500_MG_FD_206155 | JGI IMG/M metagenome (GOLD analysis project Ga0310342, IMG submission 206155) | Marine microbial communities from station ALOHA, North Pacific Subtropical Gyre - S1503-DNA-20-500_MG | ecosystem: Environmental > Aquatic > Marine > Oceanic | place: Pacific Ocean: North... | reverse complement strand
TGCCGGTCTCGCCGGAATCGCAGGATGTGCTTTGACCTTGATCGGCGGAGTCACACCCGACATGGGACAAAACTACATCGTCGATGCATTCTTGGTCGTCGTTACCGGTGGCGTTGGTGAAATTGCTGGAGCGGTATGGGCTGGCCTGGGCATCGGAATGCTCAACAAAATACTGGAGCCCGTTTTTTCCACAATCTGGGGAAAAGTTCTGATCTTGGCAATGGTGATCGCTTTTATTCAGTGGCGCCCGGCCGGTTTGTTCCCACCCAAGGGAAGGTTGGCCGATGTCTGACTTGCTGAAATCATTGCGACTGCTTTACGAATTTGCCCTTTCGGAAGTTAGGCAAGGCCATGCGTAAGTCGATCCGAAAATATGGAATCTGGGCGTTTCTCGCTTTTGGCGTTTCGATACCTTTGCTCTATCTGAGCGGCTGGATGAGCATCGAAATGGTCAACATGTTCGGCCGCTATCTCGCACTGGCATTGGTCGCAATCAGTCTCGACCTGATCTGGGGTTACACTGGCATGTTGTGCCTGTGCCAATCTTTGTTTTTCTCGCTGGGCGGTTATGCCATGGGCATGTACCTTGCTCATCACGGAGGCCCCGAGGGAATCGTGGACAAACTGGGATGGAAACTGCCTGCTTGCCTGTACGTGGTTTACCCGTACGAGGTCGGCGAGTTGCCCACTGACGCCATGACACCCTGGTTCTGGAAGCCATTTTATTGGTTGCCCAGCACCTTTGCACTCGGCTTACTCATCCCGGGACTGGTCGCCCTGGTGCTCGGCTTTTTTGTATTTCGCAGTCGCGTCCGGGGCGTTTTCTTTGCCGTACTCACGCAAGCATTTACCCTGGCGGCCTGGCTGGTGTTCTGCATGAACAACATGAAACTTTGCGGCACCAACGGCCTGACGCGTTTCGACCAAATTGCCGGTTTTCAACTCAGCACACCCTCCACTAAACTGGCACTTTATCTCATTACACTCGGCATGGTCGTGCTGGTGTATCTGCTCTGTTCTTTTATCATTGGATCACGATTGGGCCGAGTCCTGATCGCGATTCGTGACGATGAGACACGACTCCGGTTTGCCGGCTATCAACCCTACGTGTTCAAGATGTTCGTATTCTCCTTGTCCGCGATGATTGCCGGCCTGAGCGGCATGTTGTATGCGCCACAAATGGGCATCTTTACCCCCACCAATATGGAAGTCAAAGAATCGATTCTCGTTGTGGTCTGGGTCGCAGTAGGAGGTCGGGGAACCCTGAGCGGTGCGATTGCGGGCACCTTGCTTGTGAACCTTTTGTACAATTACCTAACCTCACAGCACGATTTCATAGTGTTCACCTGGAGCCCGCAGTATTGGCCGTTTGTTCTCGGGGCGTTGTTCATCATGATTGTCCTCTTTTTCCCCAATGGGGTGGCAAGTCTCTGGACACGCGACACCCATGAAATCGCCGAGGACACATCGTGAACCGACACAAAAATCAAGTCACCCAGCCCCGGGAACTCAGTCGCAACAATCGACTTCAATCCTACGTCGTTTACCTGGAAGACGTCTCGGTCGTCTTTGATGGCTTTAAGGCGCTGGACATCGACCTGTTTGGACTCTATTACAACGAACTGCGCGTCGTGATCGGGCCCAACGGCGCAGGTAAAACCACGATGTGCGATGTTATCAGCGGCAAGACCCCGGTCACATCCGGACACATGTTCTGGCGGGGACAAGAGATTGTCAACGTTCGCGATATCGCCATGTCTCGTTTAGGAGTCGGCAGAAAATTCCAGACTCCCTCCATGTTTGACAGTCTGACCGTTTATGAAAACCTGGAATTAGCCCTGCCGGAACGGCACAATTTGTGGCGCAATTTATGGGAGAAAACGAGTTCGGAAGAACGCGACAAAATCCATCAAGTCATGGGCCGCGTCCACTTGACTGATCACCAAGATGTGCTGGCAAAGTACCTTAGCCACGGACAAAGGCAATGTCTTGAGATCAGCATGCTTGTTTTAGCCGAACCCGATCTCTTGCTGGTGGACGAACCGGCCGCAGGATTAACCGACAATGAAACCGCCTTGATGGCCGATCTCTTACTTGAGCTACGTGGACAGCACACCATCATCGTGATCGAGCACGACATGGAGTTCGTTCGCCGACTTGACGCTGGAGTGACCGTTTTAAATGAAGGAAAAATCATGGCTGAGGGATCGATGAATGAAATCCAGGCCAATGCCGATGTGGTCGAAGCCTATTTGGGGCGTTAACCGACAACAAGGAAGGCGTGATCATGTTTGCCGTTGTTTCAGATAGCGACCAAAACTTGCCTACTCCTACCGACCCAACTGCCGAGATAATGATCCATGTTGTCTATTGAAAAACTGTCTTTCGCATATGGAACCGTGCGAATCCTGCACGGCGTCGAGATGGAAATGAAAGCCTCTCGCGTCACCTGCGTGATTGGCAGAAATGGCGTTGGCAAAACGACTCTATTGAAAAACATCATGGGACTGTTGAAACCATCCGCTGGTGCCATCCAACTTGGCGACACGGACTTGACGTCCTTCACCGCCAACCGCCGTGCACGACTCGGACTGGGATTGGTACCACAGGGACGACAGATTTTCCCAAAACTCACCGTCGAAGAAAATCTGAGAGTGGGACTCCAGGCTCGTACCGATGGCCGCAAATCTATCCCAGAAGATGTCTACGACCTGTTTCCAATTCTCAAGGAAATGGCGCGACGCAAGGGGGGGGACCTGTCGGGCGGGCAGCAACAACAGTTGTCTCTGGCCAGGGCACTGGTAGGTGATCCGAAGGTGCTGCTGTTGGACGAACCGACCGAAGGCATTCAACCGAATATTATCGAACAAATTGGCCTGGTGTTGCGCGATTTGGTGAAAACCCGTGGCATGACAGTCGTGCTGGTAGAACAGTATCTCGAATTCGTGCGAGAATTTGGCCACGATTTCTATATCATGGACCGTGGACAAGTCATGGAACATGGGCAGACAAGCGAATTAACCGAAGAAATGGTTCATATGCACTTAACCGTGTAAACTTTCTGAAAGCGGCTTTTCTGAAAAGAGCTTGGTGATTTTACACAACAGCCGAGTTATGAAAACCCAGCCGAGCCGGAATGATTGAGCCATGGCCATTGGAAAAGGAGTGTTGCAAACCTCTCTGGTAGCGGGACAAACTGCCATCACACGTGCCCAAGCCACCAATCCTTTAAAGCTGCTCTGTCCGCAACGATCGCCCAAAGCGGCCTGGGTCTACTCAACGACTTACGGAGGCGGTTTGGTGGCGGGCGACCAGGTTCATTTAGAGGCCAACATCTTAGCGGGCACAACTTGTGTCTTAACCTCCCAGGCTTCCACAAAAGTCTATAAAAGTCCACAAGGAAAAACCTGTCAGCAGACGGTCCATGCCAGCGTTGACAAAGACGCCCTGCTTGTTGTAGCTCCTGATCCCATCACCTGTTTTGCCAACGCAAGATACCGACAACACCAACAGATCGATCTCCACGCCACGGGCAGCCTGGTTTTGGTTGATTGGATAACCAGCGGACGGAGGGCAAGACAAGAATGTTGGATGTTTTCACACTATTACAGCCGTATCGATATTACGTACGACCATCACCCCGTATTTCTCGAGTCGTTACTGCTGGATCCCACTGATGGTCCTATCGATTCGCCTCATCGTCTTGGTCGCTTTCATTGCATGGCCTTACTCGTGATTGTCGGCCCGGCGTTGGAACAGGCCGCCGCCGCGATGATCCAAGAAGTCTCACAACAACCTATCGAGCACGATTGTCACCTGATCCAAGCAGCAAGTCCGATACCCAGTGGTGCCGTTTTGCGCGTGTTGGGCACAGATACCGAATCGGTTGGTCGAGTACTGGCAGGTCGACTCGAATTTCTCTCAGGCCGCCTGGACGGTGGACCCTGGTCTAGAAAGTGGTAAGATAAAGGCCCTCAACAAGGACTGGCGGCAGAATCCCCATCATGAAAAGGTTTCATCATGCACCTCACTCCTCGTGAGTTGGAAAAACTTCAATTACACAGCATTGGATGTGTGGCCCAAAAGCGCCTCGCACGAGGCGTGCGTCTCAACTATCCCGAGGCCGTTGCCCTGATTGCAACTCAACTTCTCGAATTCATTCGCGATGGCAAAACGGTCGCCGAACTCATGGACCTGGGGCGGCAGCTGCTGGGTCGCCGGCAAACGATGCCGGGAGTGGCGGAAATGATCGCCGAAGTGCAGGTCGAAGGCACCTTTCCCGATGGAACCAAGCTCGTGACAGTACACCATCCCATCGCTGCTGAAGATGGAAACCTGGAATTAGCCTTGTATGGCAGCTTTTTGCCGGTTCCCGATCTGGGTGCATTCCGCGATGCGGCACCGGAAAATTCACCCGGTGAAATTCTTACCAGCGACGAAGAATTAGTGCTGAACGAAGGCCGGGACAGTATTGAATTAACCATTACCAATCTGGGCGACCGCCCCATTCAAGTGGGTAGCCACTATCACTTTGTCGAAACAAATGCCTCCCTGGAATTTGACCGTGAGCAGGCCTACGGACGCCGCCTCGACATACCGGCTGGAACGGCCGTACGTTTCGAACCTGGCGAATCAAAGACCGTATCGCTGGTTGAAATTGCCGGCAACAAGGTGATTCGCGGCGGCAACAATCTGGCCGATGGTGAGGTCAATGATGCAGGCCGGCAAGCGACGCTCCAGCGTGTCACCGATCAGGGATTCGCACACAAAACGGCGTGATTTCAAAGTTGCAACACTCCGCTCGCAGGATAGAGAACCTCTCATGCCCTACAACATAAAACGACGTAACTACGCGGAAATCTACGGTCCCACAACCGGTGATCGAGTTCGCCTGGGCGATACGTCTTTGACAATTGAGGTCGAAAAAGACTTCACCGTTTACGGTGACGAATGCAAATTTGGTGGCGGCAAGGTATTGCGGGAAGGAATGGGACAAGCGACCGGGGTTTCAAACGACGAAGCGCTCGATTTACTGATTACCAATGCCTTGATCATTGACTATACGGGCATCGTTAAAGCGGATGTCGGTATCAAGGATGGCCGGATTGTCGGTATTGGAAAAGCTGGCAATCCTGACGTGATGGCAGGTGTCGACGCTAACATGATTGTCGGCCCTACGACGGAAGTGACCGCCGGTGAAGGATTCCTGTTGACCGCCGGTGGACTCGATACCCACGTCCATTACATCTGTCCTCAACAAGCGCACGAAGCGATTGCCAGCGGCCTGACAACCATGATCGGCGGCGGCACCGGACCAGCAACGGGCACCTGTGCAACGACCTGTACACCGGGAACCAACAACATTCGTATGATGCTGCAGGCAACCGACGAACTGCCACTCAACTTCGGTTTTCTGGGAAAGGGTAATTCTGCCAAGCCGGCAGGACTGGACGAACAAATCCTGGCCGGAGCGCTGGGCCTCAAGTTACACGAAGATTGGGGAACCACACCTGCCGCGATCGATTGCTGTCTGGACATTGCCGAGAAATACGATGTCCAAGTGGCCATTCACACCGACACCCTCAATGAATCCGGATTCGTCGAATCATCGATTGCCGCCTTCGGCAACCGGACGATCCACACCTATCACAGCGAGGGGGCAGGGGGTGGGCACGCGCCGGATATCATCAAGGTCTGCGGAGAGAAAAACGTTCTTCCCAGCTCCACCAATCCCACCCGCCCATACACGGTCAACACCATTGACGAGCATTTGGACATGCTGATGGTCTGCCATCACCTCGATAAGAACCTTCCCGAGGACGTTGCCTTTGCGGAAAGCAGGATTCGCGGTGAAACCATTGCTGCCGAAGACATCCTGCATGACCTTGGCGCCATCAGCATCATGGGCTCTGACGCCCAGGCGATGGGTCGTGTTGGCGAGGTAATCACCCGGACCTGGCAGACGGCAGACAAAATGAAATTGCAACGAGGCAGCTTGCCTGAAGACACCGCCGACAACGATAACCACCGTGTCAAACGATACGTTTCCAAATACACCATCAATCCGGCAATTGCCCATGGTGTCTCGCACCTGATCGGTTCGGTCGAGGTTGGAAAACTTGCTGATTTGGTTCTCTGGCGTCCTGCCTTCTTTGGCAGCACACCGGAAATGATCATCAAGGGCGGCACCATCGCATGGTCTCAGATGGGCGATCCCAACGCCTCGATTCCCACACCGCAACCGGTCTTCATGCGACCCATGTTCGGTTCGTTCGGCCAGGCAACCGGGCCCATCTCGATGGCTTTCGTCAGCCAGGCCAGTGTTGACAACGATACGTTTCAAACCTACGGACTGCAAAAACAGATTGAAGCAGTCAGGGGTTGTCGCACGGTAAACAAGAAAGACATGAAGTTAAACGATGCTACGCCGGTGATCGAGGTCGATCCGGAAACGTATCACGTGACGGCCGACGGCCAGTCACTCAAATGTGATCCTGCAGAGACACTGCCATTGGCTCAAAAATACTTCCTGTTTTGAACTGGGTGACGATTCCCCACTCGTTTCAGTGGATTGGGCCGTTCTTCTGCAACCGGAGAACCTCGCCGCTGGTGTACCGGCGTGTACCCTGATCGCCTCTTGCCCTTTACCGTCGGTTGATGTAAACCTTCACCGTCCTAACTGTTCGCATTAGGGAGACAGGTGAGATGCGACAATATGGAGGCCCGATTTTATTGGCAAGCCTTATGGTCGCCGGTTGTACCGGGGCTCCGGAACCTCCCCATCCAATGAATGTCACCATTCCACTGGAAATCGTCAGCTGGGAAGAATTACAAGGCTGGATCGGAGACCAACAGGGCAAGGTCGTCGTCATCGATGTGTGGTCGACGTTTTGTCTGACGTGCATCGAAGAGTTCCCTCATTTTGTCAGCCTGCACCAAAGTTACGGCAACCAAATTGCTTGTGCTTCATTGAACATTAACTTCTACGGCGGCCCGGGAAACAAGCCTGTTGACGCGCGGCCGCAGGTGCTGAAATTCCTAGCTGCGAAAAAAGCAACCATGCAGAACTTCATTTCCAGTGACCCCGACGAGTTCGTGCTACAGCACCTCGACGCAGGCTCCATTCCGATAGCCATTGTTTATGACCCGACAGGAAAGCTGCACACGATTTTCACTAACGATCATGACCAGTACGGCCCAGCAGGGTTTTCCTACAAGCAACAAATCACTCCCCTGGTGGACCAGCTACTTCAAACAACCCACCGGTAACCAACAAACAGGCACCGACCAGCGCACAAAACAAGCCGCAACAGGCATGGATCCCATTGCGGCTTGATGAAACCTTGGCCGGAAAATCGTTCCTAGTCAAGAATCTTGCCCAGGTCAGAAATCACAGCGTCCACCTTGAGTTCTTTTGCTGAACCGGCGGCATGATTGGCTTTCACTTTGCCACCTTCAGCAAGAATGATCGTCACTTCAGCTGCGGGGTTAATCCCATAGTCGTCCGGACCGTTCTCATATTCGTTAGGCATAACGAAGGGCACGTTCTTGACCTTGGAAGCCACCGCCAACCCTTCGGCACCCTCCTTGGCCAGCGTTCGTGTTTCACCAAGATAGTTTACAAAAGCACGGAGTTGCTTGTCGCTATTCTTTGAAATCGCTGCGTCGAGTTGGCGAACAAGCTCCAATACCTTCTTGTCCGACGATCGCGTGAAGACCATCACCTGCGGCCGACCACCGTACTTGCAACGGTAACAAAGGTTCTTGCCAACATTAACACGGTCACTTTTTGCACCGGCCAACTTGGTCACGTAAAAGGCACCAATCAATTCATCGGCCTGCAGACCACTCTTGGTTTCTTCCGCATTAACCAGAGAAACAGACGACAACAAGCCAATTGCCGCCATGACGATCGTGAAACGCTTCATCACAACTCTCCTTGAACAAAAAACAATGAACATTCGCAGTTATAGGGACCGGTAGACGAGCCCCCATGGAGATCGAGTTTTCAGGATCGACTTCCCGACAAACCGTAGTATCGTCTATCGAATCGCAACCTACAAGCACCGACGATCCTATCAACCAATCGTACAGATTCTGTTATGATTCCCAGTGGGCAACCTTCGGTCTCCCATGTTGCCGCACACGACGTTTTAAGGGCTGAAATGATGCTGAGTTTCAAATGGACACGCTCCCTAATGCTGATCCTGGGGATGGCCCTGTTATCGGGCTGGGGCACCCCGCTAAAACGGGGAATTTTACGGGCTGAAATGCCCATCCGCGGGACGCCGGCCAAATCCGCCCATCGCTCTCCGGTGGACATCGTCCTATCAGCAGACGGCAACTGGTTGGTCACGGCCAATCAGACCTCCCATTCCCTATCACTGGTGGACACGGCCTCTGGAACGGTCGTCGACGAGTTACCCTGTGGAAGCCATCCCGTCGCGATTGCCCTCTGCCTGGACAATCAGCATGTGATTGCCAGCTGTTCCCACAGTGGTGAAGTGATTCTTCTGCAAGTCGCAGGTGGAAAACTTACCCAACGGACGTCCATCCCCGTCGGTTATGAACCTGTCGGAATTGCCGTTTCGCCGGATGGCCAATTGGCTTATGTGGGTCAAGTAGCAACCGGCGAGGTTGCCGTGTTGGACCTGGCAAAGGGACGTGTCACCGACAACATCGCCGTCGGAGCATGGCCACGCTACCTGGCCCTCTCACCCGATGGCATGCGGCTCGCCGTAGGATGCAGCGGTGAGAGCAAGATCGTGGTCGTCGATACTCAACGCCGCGAGGTTTTGTATCAACAGCGCCTCACCGGCGGGATCAACATTGGGCACATGCAGTGTTCCCAGGACGGCAACTACGCGTACTTTCCCTGGATGGTGTATCGAAGCAACCCGATCACGGTCGATAATATCCAACGCGGATGGGTGTTGGCCAGTCGCATCGGTCGCGTACGACTGGACGGCTCGGCTTACCGCCAGGCGATCTCGTTGGACGTACCTCGCAAAGCGGTGGCTGATCCCCACGGCCTGGTCATCAGTCGTGACCAACGGCGGCTGGTGGTTTCCGCCTCCGGAACGCACGAATTACTCGTCTATCGCCAACCCGACTTACCGTTTATCGGTGTGGGGGGCCCTGGTGACCTGATCGATCAACGTTTGCTGGCCGACAAAGATTTATTTTATCGAATCGACGTCGGTGGTCGTCCAATGGGCCTAGCGATCAAGGACGACCATCGTACGGTCTATGTTGCCAACTCGCTGAAAGACTGCGTGCAGGAAGTCGACATTGAGTCGCAACAAGTGATCCGCGAGATTCGTTTGACAGAAGCGGCACAGGGTTCCCTGGCGCGCCGCGGCATGGCCATCTTCTACGATGCCCGCCGTAGTCTCGACCAATGGTACAGCTGCCACAGTTGCCACTACAACGGAGGCGTCAACTCAAAAACGATGGACACGCTGAACGACGGCAGCGACCTGACGATGAAAACTGTGCTGCCATTACATCACTTGCGACATACAAGTCCTTGGACATGGCACGGCTGGCAAACCGATCTGCACGATGCCATGCACAAGTCATTCACATCAACGATGCAAGGACAACCAATCAACCAAGAAGAGATGCGCGCCCTGTTGGCATTTCTTGAAACGCTGCAACGACCACCCAATCCATTCCGCAATCCGGACGGCTCCCTGACCGCTGCCGCCCAACGTGGAAAAATAATTTTCACCAGCAAGCAAGCCGGATGTGCCAACTGTCATTCCGGACGGCATTTCACCGACGGCAAAATCCACGATGTTGGTCTGGGATCGGAAGACGACTCTTACGAAGGCTTCAATACCCCCTCGTTACTGGGCGTCTATCGCAAGGTCCGTTTTCTCCACGACGGACGCGCCAAATCCCTGGCTGCTGTTTTAACCGGCGCTCACGCTCCCCAGCAGGTCACTGGTGAAAGGCCCCTCTCCAAGCAAGAACGGGCGGACCTGATCGAATATCTCAAATCTCTGACCTGCGACCCACCCTGAGACTGCGGTGAATCGTCATTGCTTTCCAAATATTTTTCCATCGCGAATCCAGCTGCCATCATCGAACCGGACAAGCGACATGGGTTGTTTGTGCGCCCCGCCAAACCAGAATCCCGCACGATGACCCGTGTTGTTCGAGACGACCACGTCATGACTCTCCGAACCAATCCAAATCGCCCGACGGGGACCGTCGGCACAGTGAAGCGTGTTGCCATTGATCGTGATGTTACGGTGACCCCGATCGTTTTTAAACACGTCCCGATTGGGGTACGTGAGCCAAATCCCTGAGCGCACCCACCAGCTCCGCTCGGCCTCCGACTCGGTAATCTCCATATCGTTAATCACGGTGTTGCCAGAAATGCTCACATTGTCACAAGCGTAGAAGAGCGCAATGCCCGCTTCGTGGGCATTGCGAACCGTGTTGCCCGTAATCACCGAGTCGCCACACCACTCGAGATCCAAGCCGATGTCATTGGCACCGTCCACGATATTGCCAATCATCACCACGCGTGTCGCCCCCGTACCCCAGATCGGCCCACTGCCACCGTTCTTGACATAATTATTCGCAAAGATCAGGTTCTCGGACTCTCTTCGTGTCCAGTTGGAGTTACCCCAAAACTGGATGCCATGCACGCGCGCATCGACAATCGTGTTGTTGATGACTTTGACATGCCGGGAAAAATCCAAACAGATCGCCGCACCCACTTTTCGAAAATCGCAGTTACTGATGACCACGTGATTGTTGTGGTCCGTTCTCAGGCAAGTTCGATCGCAATTTAAAAAACTTAAGGAGTCGATCGTGATATTATCAGGTGGATCCTGCGGCCAACCGGCCGCCCCCAACGCAATCAACGGATCGCTGATATCGCCCGACTTGGCGCCTGCGCCGTCG
>Ga0310342_100003062_pt1 | contig 10920 bp, 11 predicted proteins | sample S15DNA20500_MG_FD_206155 | JGI IMG/M metagenome (GOLD analysis project Ga0310342, IMG submission 206155) | Marine microbial communities from station ALOHA, North Pacific Subtropical Gyre - S1503-DNA-20-500_MG | ecosystem: Environmental > Aquatic > Marine > Oceanic | place: Pacific Ocean: North... | reverse complement strand
CATCTAAGAGAACTTCATAAGTTCCCCACGGTTTCTTCACTATCATTTTTTGCATAAGCAGTGACCTCTGGGTCGGGGTCTAACCATTTAGTATATTCAAAATCATCAATAGCATAATCAAGTTGAGTTGCACTATCTAGTAGATACATATCTCTGTATCTTTGAGTGTACTCATTAAATTTTTGAATACGATAATCAGGATGTCCGTTCTCTAAGAGATTGTCCATCTCAATATATCTATAAGGGAATTTTTCGAGAATAACAGTCATAGCTTGTTCGGTTATACTACTATTCTAAAGGAGACAGATTGGGATGTCAACGTGACAATTCACAAACTGTCTAAACTCTTTCAATAACGGATAAACCGTTGTTATTTGTTCTGTGTATCTTAAATTTCCATGTGTCAGGATTATCAATCATGTAATGTATGATTGCAGGCAGTAAACCATTACTTCCTACACGACCCATGAACTCTTCACTTCGAGTTCCATAAGTCTGAGTGTCATGAAAGGCGATATACTTCTTTACCTTTGGTGCATGTATTGTTAACTCTGCAAGAAGTTGGTCATAACAATGCCATGTGTCTATAAAGAGAAGGTCTGTTTCTTCTATCTCTGTTTCTAAGACGTTCGCTGCAATATATTTTGCATCCTTTCCTTCTTTTTGTGCAAGGTCAAAGAGTTCAGATACATAAGTATCTAGGAATAAATCATATGCACGAAGCGTGACATCTGATGCCAGAAATGCACGAGTGCTAACACCTGTGCGTGTTCCCATTTCTGTAACGTGTTCTACTGAATCTGCAAGAGTTCTTAATACTTCTATATGTTCATTGATATCAGAAGGTGTATCACGAGCGAGTCGATACTCCTGATCGAATACGAGTGTGGCCATAATTAGTTTCGATTACTTACATTATAACATGTATTATATATTTGTCTAGAGTGAGTTTGCATCAATTCCAAACGGTGTTGAATTTGGTTGTTCTGCAAAGGCCATGAAGAAATACTTGTAACTAGAACTATTGAAATCACCACCAGTACCTCTACATTTAAATCCAGTGCTTAAGAAGTCTGTTGGTATTCCTCCAGTGTCTAAGTCTTCAGCACGATTTGATTGCGGTGAAGAGGTTTTTGTAACAGGGTTACTAGGACTTCTTTTGTTATCCATAAGAAGCCAAGCCTGACCAGAACCACTTGTTCTCTTTATAAGAACCCAGGCTGGCCTGAAGCCACAATTCACAAACTGCCCATTTGACGAACCATTTCCATGATAAACACCTATTTTTGAAAAGCCAGGAACTGAGTGCCACATGTAGGCCACCATTTTGTCTGCACCATCATCACCACCATTTGCAAATGAGCTATGTGCTGGTTGGAAATAATCTTCATGTAGATACATGTAACTACCAGAAACACCACCTAAAGTCTCTCCACTGTCATTACTAAACTCTGTAGCAGTGTCATTTAATTTTTGCCAATTTGTATTTGTACCATTTACACTATAATAAAAACCCCAATCTCTACTATTATCTCTATCCTTTGCAATTAACACTTCGGGTGCTTGATTTAAACCATGATATATTGTGTCATTCGTACCATTACTCGCAACATATGTGACAATACTGAATCCAGCTTTTGTACTAACACTTGCACCTGTTGGATTTTTTGTTCCTCCATCCAATCCAGCTGCAGCTGCAGTTGCATAACCAACATCATCAATCATAAATGGTAAAGAACTTGTGGTGTTTCCTCCAGCTTTCCAAGCCCAAGCGACAAAGGTATTTCCATTATTGTTTCCAGAGGTATTATTGTTCAATATAAAACCACCTTCAAAAAATGGTTGTTCACCAGTAGATGTAAAGTGAGCAAAATAATTACCACCAAGAGTCTCAGCATTTGCTAAATTAGGATATAACATCGTGCGATTGGTTGGATATGTTGTGTCAAACTTCACAGAATCACATAATCCATGATTCGTATAATCATAATCCCTTCCTTTAACCCACACCATATCAGGTTTAAATTGTAATCCAGTTATGGGACGTACAGTTGCACCATCACCAGTGTAAGTAATGGTATCAAAAAATCTGTGTGGATTCGCAACACCAGCTGCAACTGGAGTTGCACGATTTCTAGAGTTTAATGCTCTATATCCTGTCGGTGGTGTATAACTAAATGCACGTTGTCCAAAGTTTGCAAACGCAGAACCACCATTGAAACTCCCTGCTGGATAATATGTTATTCCAGCCGTAACTGTATGAGCAATAGCAGCATTAGCAAAGGTTTGATTGGTGTTGCCTGAACCATCTCCCCAATTTCCATCCGCACCAAAATACAATCTACGATTATCTGCATCAAAAGCGATCATTATTGTCGTGCTTGTTGGAGGAGTGGCCATGTAAGTTGCATTACTACCAGCGGCATATGTTTGTCCATTCGCTGCGTAAACAGAGTACCCATTAGCTTGACCTCCTAGATAGGTACTTGTTCCATTAAGAATTTTTTCTGGATCACCAATAATCCCTGACATAAGATTTGTATTTGCCGTTTTGGTGTACTCCCAATACCACTTACCTGATGATGGAATTTCAAGCGTAGCGACATTTACATGATCGGTAGAGCCACCAAAATATAAATTACCATCGGTACAAGTAGGATTATCTACACCCCTGTTTAAAGGGTTCATTGTTGGAAAATTGTTAGTAGGTGTATCTTCAAAAGAATCATTAGTAACACCAGCAGTAACATTAAATCCATCGGTTGTTGGTGTAAAATCATTTCCGTTACCACTTGTATCTTTACCAAGTGCTGCTACGCTTGAAGAATCTTTAAATTCTAAGTGAGCTCCTCCTGTGCCAAAAGTTCCTGTATATTTCTTTGGTCTCCATATTCCTGTTTGACTATCGGTGTATCCAAAGTCTGTTGGAGCTTTTGCTTGTCCATCTATCAAATAAACATCTGCAAGATAACCATTCCAAGGATAATAACTACCATAATTAGCTCCTATTCTAATTCCATTAGTTGATGTATCTAGTGATCTTATTGTTCCTGTCTGCACAGAAGTTCCATCTATATAAACCGTAAAATTATTACTATTCACTGAAATAAGAAAATGAAACCAAGATGTTGGATCTCTAAATACCCTAGTAATTGTAGTATAAGTTCCATTACCACCTTGAAAACCCATGTTTTGACCATCCAATACACTAACCCATGCAGCGTTAGCGTCATTCTCCTGACCTATGGAAAAAAACATTTTATATTGATCTGAAACACGAGAAAGTTTAGCCCACATTGCAATTGAGAAAGAGGAGCTTGTCGTTGTTCCTGTTCTTCTTAATTGTGGAGCAGTGGTTTCATTTTGACCATTGAATCTTAAACTTTTCTCTATTACCTTTCCACCTAATGCACTATCAGGTGTGATAATGTGTGATGCAAATAATGCCATTATCTAACCTCAACTAAAGCTGACTGATGCACCAGTTAATAACACCGTATTAACTCCTACTGCTCCTGCTTTATGAACTGTAAATGATACTAAACTAATTGAGCCATCCGATGTTGGGAATGCTGGTGTAGCTCCTGATGCGAATTTAAAGTATGTAGAGTCAAGAGTCACTGTGGCAATTCCTGAGTTTTGAAGTCTAAGTGTATGACTTCCTCCTTGAGCTCCTCCGATAACACTTATTGTATTTGTTCCTGTAACAACGAGTTCGTGGTCATCTTTTGTTAAATCAAGATATGTTGTAATACCTGAGATTGAAGCTGCCTCAGTTGCAACACCAACTTCGATACCAGTCAGTGAAGAACCATCACCAGTATAAGAAGTCGCAGCAACTGTTCCAGTCACGGTCACGCCACCGCTAGCCGTCTCTAATTTTTTATTGCCATTGTAATATAATTCTGCGGCTCCATCAGCATTTGCCTCTATATAAGATTTACTTCCATCTGCATTTTCTATGCGTAAGTTTTCAGAGAAAATATAAAGATTACCAGTGCCCGATTCTTTAATGTATGAATTATTGCCCTCATGATATATCTGTAAATCTGAACCAACACCAACCGAAATTAATTCTGGACTATCTCCAACTTGAAGTTTATCTGTAAATATTACATCTGTATTTGCAACACCAGTCAATCCAGAACCATTACCAGTCATAATACCAGTAAAGAATATATCTCCATCTGGACTTAAAGTTATTCCACTACCGACCTTAATACCATCTCTTGCAGTAATTAAACCAACTGCATCTACATTCGTTACGTCTTCGTAAGTTAATGTGCCTGCGATTGATACCGTTCCACCGATTGAAACATCGCTCACAAAATTGACTGTTCCACCAACTGAGAGAACATTGTCTGATGCATTTAATGTTGCAATGGTCGTGACACCAGCAAATGCGATGCCTGTATTAATACCAATCGACCCAATTTTAGTAAGCGCCATTTATTTCTTTTTAGTTATTTATTTAATCAGCTGAAAGTAACTGTTTGAGATGAGTCTGAGGTTGCAGTGATAGTTAAAACAGTATCAGTTCCAACGGTTGCACTTGATGATGTAACTCCACCAGTAACTGTTGCAGTATAATCAGTTGGAAATCTGAGTATGATAACACCAGCACTACCATCACCACCAGCTTGGCCAGAACCACCACCAGCTCCACCGCCTCCACTACCTCTATTTGCTATGGACGCATCATCACCAGCTGTTCCAACTCCAGTACCACCATTTCCAGCACCAGCACCTCCACCTATAGAATCATTTCCAGCCTCATAGTTTCCACTTCCAGCACCACCAGCATAATCTACTGATGAACCTGTAATTGTATTTGCTAACGCAGAACCACCATCACCACTCGTACCAGAAGAACCACCAGCATTACCAGCACCGCCAGCACCACCGCCTCCACCACCAGATTGAGGTGTTGATCCAGCACCACTTGCACCATCATATCCATAGGTTCCACCTTCACCACCAGAACCATTGTTGGAACCTCCTCCTCCACCACCACCAGATCCACCGCCAGGATCTGCACTTGGTCTTCCATCTTCGGTGCCATTAGTGGCTGAGTAACGACCACCTCCACCTCCACCTTTGGAGACTATATCATCAAATGTAGTTGTCCCACCATCATTTCCATAAGTACTAGCCTGACCCTGACCACCAGCTCCAATAATAACTGAAAGTGCAGATCCAATATCAACTGTCTTTGCAGCGGCACTTGATGTTCCTCCACCCTGAGATTCACTATTCCAGTTTGTGCGTAATGCACCAGCACCACCACCTCCGCCACGGAAGTTACCACCACCAGCACCACCGCCACCGACGACGAGATATCTAATAGTGAAAGAAGTTGCCATTGATTTAAGGAATGACCATGATGTTCCATTAAAAAATTCTAGTCTAGAATTAGTTGTATTGTAAACCATTGTCCCTGCAGCAGTTCCAACGCCTGCTAGTTTTCCAGCATTCGTGGTGGTTCCGATACCAACTGAATGTTGATTAAGAGCTGTGTCACTGTTAGCGAGTTTAACCGAACCTGTAGTTGTTGAACCTGACACATTGACGTTTTGTAAAAATGTGGCGTTTGTATTTGTTCTGATATTATCTGTAGACGCAACACCTGTTAATCCACTTCCGCTACCTATAAATGATGATGCAGTTACAATGCCCGAAAATACTGCGTTACCATCTACACTTACACTCGCTGCGACACCTGGCCTTGCACCAACTTCTATTCCCTCTCTTGCAGTAATTAAGCCAACTGAGTCTATATTTGTTACATCTTCGTATGTTAGAGTTCCACCAATCGTGACGTTACCACTATAATCTGCTTTGGTTGCAGAAATATTACCAGTGTCACCGTTAATTTGTACGCCCATTTCTTCTCACAAAGTCTTTCTTAGTATTTATTTATCCAGTCTCTTTACTAGTGATATAAAGTAATCAGCATCAATTACAACCAAAGGTTTCTTCTGATTCTTCTTCATCACTACAAGAGGTTCATAATCATTACAGTTTGACTTCGCCTGTTCATATGCTTCCCATACATTTAATTTCTCTACGTTCTTACATTCAATACTGAAGGGAAACTTCTGTCTTGCGGCACGAGCCATAATTAAATCCTCACCACCAGCACCCATACTTCTTGATTCAATATCTTCTGGATGCACGTCAAGTTGTTCAATTAATTGAGTGCGAACCCACTGTTGTAGTTTTCTACCTTTTGCTTTCGCTGATTGTGTCTTCATTTTAAAAGATTCCAAGTATCATGAAAGTCAGTCACCTCATGAACTATACCCCAGTTCTTTTCTGTGATGGCCTGACCGAGAGGATAATCATTCTCTCCCTCCTTTAATTTATCTCCGTAAAAATGGAGTGTATCTTGAGGTTCAAAGTCACGAAGTATCTGACTCTTATCACCATCAGAGATATCAAGACCAGTCTGTCCACCAATCTGAACATTGAGTTCTGGGAATCTATCTTTTAATCTTGCAGCAATATCTCTTCTTTCATTTGTATTAATATCCCACTTCATATACTCTTCTCTCTCAACAAGATTCACACCACCACCACGACCTAGAATACTAAAGTTAACTCCGCCTGGTCTCTCTTCAATATGCAATCCACAACGAACAGGAAACTGACTGTAATCTAATTCGTCCTGTAAAAATGATCTAACATCTAAGGGCAATCCCCATGATGAACGATATATATTTTCATTCTTCTCCCATACATCTGCACCCGAACAATTATAAACTCTCTTTGCTCTGTAACAAATATCTAATCCTAATTGGTCTACTGTCTTTTGTCTATCACTACCAGTCACCAGATACACATCATGTTTGCAGCAAAACTTAATCATGAATGCTTCAAATGATGGGTCAATCACCTGTCTGCTTGGTGTCAGAGTTCCATCAACATCAAAAATATATTTCATAGTTTAAATATGGTAAAAAAAGAGAGGAGTTAACCCTCCTCTCTTGGATTTTTTAATTCCCATTCGTCGTTGGGAAATATATTTAGATAAACCCATTTTGCATAGTGTACACCACGATAACACAGAAAGGCAAATACCCTCTCTGGGTCATGAATTTCTGGATCAAAATCTGGAATTTCGGGTGGTTCCCAATTAAAATTGATGTTTATCATTTGTCTTTACTTACTGTAACAATTATTTATAATTGTATAACAATTGTGCTTCTGCGTAGATGATTGCCAAGAAAACTACGCTTGCTAGCAAGATTTCTGTGACTACAATCATCTTACTTAGCTCCTTGTACAGCAACGCCTCTGTAAACAAGTTGTTTCTGAGACTGCTTAGTTTCCTTTTGACGAGTTTCAGTATCGTACTGAACTCCTCTGTAAGTAACCTTTGCCATTTGGTTTCTCCTAAAGTAGTTGGACTTTTTAAATCCGTTCCTTCAGTCGGCTTTTGCGTCTCCCGTAGGAGATGAACGAACCCGTTCCGAGTCGGCTTACTTGCGTCCTATTTGCCATGCCTCACATTGTTCATCTGATACCTTGGTACGAAAGTAATCTATAAGATACTCGTGTGCGTCAGAGTTAAGGTTTTCATCACTGAGAACCTCAATTCTTGCTTGATTCCAATCATCACATGATAGTTCCCAATGGGCAGAATCATGTTCAGATAGAAGTAATACCAGCAGTGCGAGAGTGTGCATATGGATGAACGATGTGTTAATTCTAACACATTTATACTATATAGTCAAGTAATTTTGTAATTTGAGTTACAATTTTATAATGATTTTAGATTTATAACTTAAATCCAGCGAATGTGTCTTTCTTGACATCCTGTTTGATTCCACCAACCACATAAGACTCTACTTCTGTCTCCTGTGGTGCTACCTGTAAACCCTTAGAACTGATCCAGTGTTGTGTCCAAGGTAGTGGATTATTACGGGCAGGAATGTCATAGATTGGCTTTAATCCAATCGCTTTCATACGGCGATTAGCAATCCATTCTACATATTGTCCTAGTAGTTTATCATTCAATCCTATCATACTACCATCTTTGAAGAGGTATTTTGCCCACGCTTTCTCTTCATCAACTGTCTTCTTAAACATTCTGATTGTATTATCTCTTTCCTGTTCTGCGATGAGTTTCATCTCAGGGTCATCACCTTCATTCCACTTGTTTAATATTTGTTGTGTAACAACTACATGCTGGTTTTCATCCCGACTAATGAGGGATATGATTTTAGCAGATCCTTCCATGAGTTTGAGCTCACCGAATGCAAATGAACATGCGAATGATACATAGAATCGTATTCCTTCCAGAATATTGACATTGGCGATTGCCCTGTAGAGTTTCCGTTTGAGTTCATGTCTGTCGTAAGTTCCTGTTGGGTGTCCTTCAACTGCATACTTCCACAGATTACCAGAATCGTACTCATGAGCGTCGTTCACAAAATCATCATATGATGAGGTTACACTTTCTGCACGTTCTAATATCTTCTCGTCTTGTAAAATTGTATCGAATACTTCGGCTGGGTCTGAGTAAACATTCTTAATGATGTATGTATATGAACGACTATGGATCATCTCCATAAATTGCCAGACGTTCATGCACGCTTCCAACTCTGGAAGAGAACAATATGGTGCGAATGCCATACCAGGCGCCCTACCTTGAACAGAGTCTAACATAATCTGATATTTCAGATTAGATGTAAAGATATGCTTCTGTTCTGGACTCAAGTTCTGATAGTCAGAACGGTCTTTCTGTAGGGATACTTCCTCTGGTCTCCAGAAATAGCCTAATTGTTGTTGTGTTAATTTCTCGAACACAGGGTATTTAGACCCATCGTATCTTTGAACTCCTAAAGGTTGTCCAAAAAACATGGGTTGTTTTTTAGTTTCGACTTCCTTAGTGTTAAAAACAGTGATGCCTGACACTCTATTCTCCGTGGTTAAATTTTACAGGATTCGCAATCATCTTCTTGCTCAACTGAGCACTCACCCAATAATTTATCTAAACTTTCTTTTACATCTATCTCGTCAGATTTAAGGTCATTTGTGTTCTGATAGTAAGATGTTTTCCAACCGTACTTATATGTAGTCAAAAGGTCATTTGCCATTACAGACACAGGAACTTCGTTGTCCTCAAAGTGTTCTGGATTGTAACTCCAGTTACCAGATATGGCTTGATCAAAGAACTTTTGCATTACAGAGATGATTTTGATGTATCCATCATTGTTTTTCATCTCCCACAAAATTGTATAATTATTTTTCAAATAGGAATAGGAGGGAACAATCTGTTTAAGAGGCCCTTTCTTTGATTTCTTAACGGACAAGTAATCTCTAGGTGGTTCAATTCCATTTGTTGCGTTTGACACAATGGAACTGCTCTCCGAAGGCATTTGTGCGGACAGTGTTGAGTGCCTAAGACCGTGGGTGGTGATAGATGTCCTAAGAGATTCCCAATCATAGTTGAGTTTGTGTGGTACTATCTCATCTACATCAGACTTGTAAGTATCAATCGGTAAAATACCTTGAGAATATTTTGTACGATCAAAGTGTTCACACTTACCTTTTTCTTTTGCAAGTTGATTAGATGATTTTAACAGATAATATTGAAATGCTTCAGTAAGGTCATGTGTCAATTGCCATGCAGATGAATCGTCATAATGTTCTCCATTCTTTGCCAAGTAATGTGCAAGACCAATAAAACCGATTCCAAGAGATCTTCTTTTTTTAGTTGAATTCTCTGCGGCCTTTACTGGATATCCCTGATAGTCAATTAACTCCTCCAGGCCCCTTACAGATAGGTCACAGAGGTCTTCTAATTCCTCTAGCCTATTGATCTTTCCAACATTAATTGCAGATAAAATGCAGAGAGCAATCTCTCCATCAGGGTCATCAATATGTTGAATGGGTTTTGTAGGTAAAGTTATCTCTTGACAAAGATTACTCATGTTTACTTTGTCTAAAAATGATGAATGAGAATTACAATGATCAATGTTCATCAAATACATACGACCTGTCTCTGCACGTTCTTTCAATAAGTCAAGAATCAGTTCCTGAGCATCTATCCGAGTCTTTGGGATAGATTCATTATTTTCGTAACGTACATATAGTTCGTCAAAAAATTCAGTACCAAAGCTATCATAAAGCCCTGGCACGTCATGAGGAGAAAAAAGCGTGATCTTCTCGTTGGTAATAAACCTTTCATAAAATAATTTACTGAGTTGAATACTGTAGTCTAATTTGCGGACACGATTGTCTTCGGTTCCTTTATTGTTCTTGAGAACAATTATGTCTTGGATTTCTTTGTGCCAGATTGGGAAGTGGACAGTCGCTGATCCACCTCTAATGCCGTTCTGAGTGCAACATCTGACAGTACTTTCAAACTTTTTGAGGAAAGGTACAACGCCTGTGTGTTGAACTTCTCCGCCTCTGATTTTACTGTTGATGCCACGGATGCGGCCTGCGTTGATACCGATTCCCGCCCTTTGTGCAACATACTTGCCAATAGCCATGTCACTGCTAAAGATGCTATCGAGGGTGTCATCAGCATCAACAAGAACACAGCTTGCAAACTGTCTAAGGGGTGTTCTAACACCTCCCATAATAGGTGTAGGTATATTGATTCTGTGTTTCGAGATCGCTGTGTAGTATCGGGTGACATAATCGAGTCTGGTTTTCTTTGGATAATCCGCAAATATTGTCATCGCAATGAGCAAGTACATGAACTGTGGAGTCTCATAGACCTTTCCAGAACTTCTGTCTTGCACAAGATATTTATCTGCAACCTGTCTTAATCCAGCATATGTGAACAGGAAATCACGACCATGATCAATTATACCATTTAAAAGTTCAATCTCTTCCTCACAATACTTGACTAAGATATCAGCATCATACACATCCTTTTTGATACATTCTTGAATGTGATCCATC
>Ga0310342_100003061_pt1 | contig 10923 bp, 15 predicted proteins | sample S15DNA20500_MG_FD_206155 | JGI IMG/M metagenome (GOLD analysis project Ga0310342, IMG submission 206155) | Marine microbial communities from station ALOHA, North Pacific Subtropical Gyre - S1503-DNA-20-500_MG | ecosystem: Environmental > Aquatic > Marine > Oceanic | place: Pacific Ocean: North... | reverse complement strand
AATCATCAATTAGCATTGGTGTTGGTGTTGTGACAAGGTTGCTTGGTGCTACAAGAAGTATCAGTGAATCAATAACCGTTGGTGCAGGAACAATAGTAAAACAAATTTCAAAGGCAATAAGCGATTCAGTGGCAATAGGCGTTGGAACAATCTCACGCACAAGATTAATCACAAGAGCATTATCAGAAGCTATATCACTTTCAGATTCGGTTGTTAGAACTTACAACCCATTAAGGACAATTAGTGATTCAGTTTCAGTTGGTGTAGGAACAATAGGCAAAGCCATATCAAAGTCAATAACTGAAAGCACAATTACCATAGGCGATTCAGTTTCTCGTAGCATGGCATTTCTTAGATCAATATTAAACAGCGTGACAGTATTAGCAGGAACAGTTACAGGTGGTTGGGGAACAGCAAGAATTGCAACAGCGTATATCACTAAACGTGCAGGGGATAGTTCTATTACGAAAAGAACTGCTGATGTTAAAGTGACGGAGCTAAACTAAGATGGCAGACATTGAATTTGTTGAGGGCGAATATGGTGATACCTATACTATCACAGTAAAAGACGAAGATGGCGAGAACGCAAACATATCAGCGTATAACACTGCAAATCTATTAATCAATTCTATTGACTTAACAACAAACAAACTTAATGCGTCATGTGTAGTATCAAGCCCAACTGTGACATGGACAATGACAAGTGGTCAGACAGATTACAACGGATCATTTGTTGCACAGATACAACTTACAGACGCAGGTGGATCAATTCAAAAGACTACCAAGCTTATGTCAGTAACATCATTTAGAAAACTTACGACATAGAATGGTCACAGAAGTTGATCATCATGCAATCAAGGTTAGAATTAGAGATATTCTACAAGCTGATCCAAACAGTTATGATTCAACAGGTAGCCCAAACAAACTTGTTGATGTATTTGTTGGCAGACCATACGCAAACAATCTGTCAGCACACCCCACACCATTTTGTTTCATAGCCAACGAAGATAATCTGGAAGATCAAGAACCTGAAGCAGTTGTTGAGGGAACTGCTGTTGAGGCAACAAAGCATGATTGTTATTATTTAATTTCATTGGTAGATGACGCACAAGACGGTAGGGAAGTTGAGAAACTTTTAGACAACTTACAAAAAACAGTATTGCAGACTTTGAAAGATAAATTTGAATTGAGAAATCCTACTGACGCAACTGATCCAAAATGCAGTTGGTCAATGCCTGAAAGGGTTAGCGTGTTTGAAGCAAGTCAGAACGGTATGCCAATACAAGCAAGGGCAATACACTTTCACATCATAGTTCATACAAGTTAAAAAAAAGAAAGGGGTGGTTAGTCTGATTGACTAACTATGTAAGACCAAGATGAATCATCTGATCCTTTCCACCAAGACCACCTATTTCCAAAACAATCAGGGTGTTTCCAATGCCATGCTACCCTGTCAATATTGTCCATTGTGATAGGACAGTGATACATGATGTCACCACATCTTCTGCACATAGCATGGATTTTGTCTAATGTTCCATCATCTGCAACTGCTACATAACCTTTGAGAATGTGTTGTTTTTCACTTTCTGCCAAGTCACAATAACTTCGTGCAGGTAAGGCTTTGCCTTGATAGTGGGTGTCCATGTAACCTTGTTTGCTACCAAAGTCAATTTGTTTTTCCATGTAAATTCAGTATTAACAGGTGTTAATATAGGTGTTGAAATGGTATGCAGATTTGCACACTATTAAAAAAAAGGGATTATAGCACTTCGCATTGTGCTAATCTTCCATCAAGTTCACACTTGCGTAAGAACTCTTGGTGTCGTCTGTTTCTATTACGGAATCTTTTGTTGTGTTTGCCATTGATTACATGGTGTGCTGATTCATGTGCCACAAGTTCTACAAGTGATTGATTGTAGATACCATCTGCACGAAATTCTGCACGAAATGGTAATGTAAGAAGTGCCTTTGGTTTGTAGCATATTTGTTGGCTATATCTATAACCTTTGTTTTTGCCATGACAATGTGCTAACGCATTTCCTATTGTGTCATTACAAGTTCCTAACATTTTTCGTTCAGTTCTTCCATTTCTGTGATGAATCCATTTTTCCTTATACGAATGGATAACGTGCTTCGATTGTCTATACTTTGGCAGGTCATTAAATTCCGTCTTTAGAAGTTTGTAGATGTTTCTGCAAGTTTCTAACTTTTTTTCAAGTTGTGATATTACCTTTGGTGGTTCAGGTAGTGCAGGTGTCAATAACAACTGCTGTCTTTGAAAAAAAGGTGGGTGTGTCACAGTTTTTGATTCTGCGACTTGGGTTATTTCTTGCAAAGCATTTGTCTTGCTTAACAATTCAACAAGTTTCCTTGTTGCTTGTATTGACAATCTTTGTTCACTTACTTTCTTTGTGGACTTGCCTGTCTTGACCTTGTGTGTTATCACAATGTAAGACTTGTGACTTTGATCCACAACAAAGATGTCGTTGCCTTTCTTGTTGCTTTGCAATCTCTTTTTGCTATTCATCACAACTATTACAACATACTTTGAAATAAGTGTTCGATCTTTTTTTTGTCTAAATTTTTTTTTTACAACAACATACAAAACAAACAGCTAGGTTATTTTGCCAAGAAACATATCAACAACAATAAAAAAAATGAAAACCTATGAATAGACTTTGTAAAAAAAAATAAAAAAAGGGGATAGAAGATGTTAATCTTCTTTGTTTTCTAAGCTGTTGAGTTCTGCTTCTATCTTGGCTAACCTGTCTTTGTTGATGATGTCTGCGTGAAGAGCTTTTGTTCTTTGCTTTTGTAGTTTGTTTTTTCTGTTCTTTTGTGTTTTGAAAATTCTTTCTGTCCAAGATGAATTTTCTTTTTGTGGTGTTGTCTTTGCAAGTTCTTCTGTTTGTTTTTGTGCTTCCAACTGCAAAGCAACAAAGTTCTGTTGCTGTTCCGTCATGTTGCTTGGTATTGTTGCTATGTTTGGTGTTGTTGGTATTGTAGGTCGTGCTGTGCTTAACTTGCTGACTTGTTGTTTTTCGTATATTGGATATACCAACTTACCGTCTATGTTTCTGAAGTGTGTGTCGTCATTGTATGCTTTGATTTCTGCATTGTATGCTCTTTGTCCATCAGATGTTCTAGGATATGTCAAGTCTGGAGTGATGAAGTGATTGCTACAAGCAGGACATTTTTTTAATTTGTCATGTCGTATCTTTCCTGCTTTTGTCAAACTACATTTCCTGCCAATGCCTTGATGGTTTTTTTCGTGTTCTTCGATATAGTTATTGTTTGTCAGTTGTGTGGGTTTTGGACTTTGTTTGTTTTTCTTTCTGTTTGTCAATCGCAAAACTTCAGATACCGTCTTACGATCTAGTTTTAGAACTCTTGCAATTTCAACAGGTTTGTAGCCTTTCTTGGCTTCTGCTAAAATTGTAGCTTCGATTTGTGGGGTGACTTTAGCGTCTAGTCTTTCTAGCCTATTCGCTTCTGCCCTAAGTCTTGCTATTTCTGTTGTGTGCATATTGGTTTCTAGTGTTAACGCTTGTTAATAATAGTATTCAAATCTGCATACTATCCAAAAGATACTATTATTAACATCTGTTTATCAAATTAGCCATGAGCAATCAAGCGTCAGAAACTTGGAACTGCCCTCACTGTGAAGAAAATAGCACAGGTTATCCTGCAACATCTAGGCGTGATAACAAAACGGATATTTGTTCCAAGTGTGGCGAAATCGAAGCCTTTGTAGATATGAGTGATTGTCTAAGTGACGACTTCATTCATTGGGAATTTAGATTCCAACAACTACATTGTGGCAACGACAAGCAAGATGGACATGACACATTCCATGACTTTCTGAAGTTCAGAAAAAGTATTGGAAAGAATGATAGACCATTATGGCAAACAGAATGGTCAATACTATCATCGATGTTCCCAAAGGCAGACTATGAAGCCTTTATGTCCACACAAAAATCCCAATACGATAAGATTGAAGAAAGTTGGATATGATCTAACTCAATCTTTTCTTTTTTTTTTCAAAATACTTCTATTATCATTTCAATAGTTACAATCTCTATGGCGATAGGCGTTATTGATGAAATTGTAAATAATGAAAAACTACTGCTACAAGCAGGAACAGACACTTTTGTGTTAATGCAGGATTGCAGATTCAATTTAGACAGACCTGTTTCAAGACAGACAACAAGTGGGGGTGGCGTTGTTTATTTTTTTGGCAGTGGCGACAACAGCATTGATTTCACTTTGCTACTTAGCACACCTGAAATGGAAGATAATACGTCAACTGCTAATACATTAATTGGTTTGACTAAAAGACTTACCAACGGTAACTTATACCCTGTAACTTGGCACATTAAAGCAACCGATGTTTCAGGAACAACAAAAACAATAGAAGCAGTGGGTGTTTTACCACACTTAGAAGTTCAACGAATGGCAGGTGTTGGTGGTGTAGTCTTTAATGGCAGAATACAAATTACGACAGATTCAGTTACGGTAACGTAATGGAAGCAGTAAATTTTGCAAGAGATAAGAAACGTCTTAATTTCAACGTAGATAAATTCGTTGAAATGAGATTGGAATCACTACCAACTAGAATTGATGAATGGATAAGAAAGAACGCAAAAAAAATTGCAGACGATACATACGGATTGGTTTTCATTGAAGAATCAAAATTCAAGGGTATGTCAGACAGGTATATTGATTCGCTAGTAATTCAATACAGACACCCAAACATAACATTCAACGTTAAGAGTTATCAAACTGAAGATGGAAAACCACTTTGGAAATTTTTTGAATACGGAACAAAAAAACACATGATTAGACCTAAATTTAAAAAAGCATTAAGATGGAAAACAGGTGAAGTGAGTGGCATAGCAGAAAATGTCACAGCAGGTGATCCAATATACGCATTTTCAAAAGGACATGAAGTAAGTGGAATTAAAGCAAGGGGTGTTATTCTGCGAACAAAAAGGCGTGGTTACAAAACCTTTAAACGAAAAATGATTAGAGAAATGCAAAAATTTGTGGACAGCACAAAAACAAAGGTAGGTGTATGAAGTGGCAGATGATGAAGTAAAAATAAAAATTGCAGTTGATGATTCTGAACTTGAAGCTGTAAGAAAAGACTTGGGTGCAGAAACAGGTGCAGTTGATGAATCAAAAATGATTGATGAAGTAACAGGCAATCAAGGCAAAGATTCTATGCTTGATGAAGCAAAGGCACATGGATTGATAGGTGGTGCTATGGGTGGTATTGGTGGTGCAAAAAAAGGATTGGGTATGGCACAGGGTTTTGCTTCTAATCCAATGGGTGCTATGTCAAGTATGTTCCAAAACTTAGGATTTGTTAAACAGTTTATGAAGATGATACCACATCTTGCATTGGTAATTATGGCAGTAGAAATTGTGCCAATGGTCATAAAACAAATAATTGACCAACTAACAAAGGCAGGTAGCCCATTCGATAAAAGATTCAAAAGAATGATGGTAGATGAACGCAACGCATTTTTCAACAGGGAAGAACAAAGGAAACGTCAGCTAGGACTTAGCCCTGTAATTATGACAAGCGTTTCAGGTTTTAGAAACGTTGGTGGTTATGGAACAACATGGACACTAAAAGAAGTTCGTGAACAGAATGGAATAGCACCAATAGGACTTCGTGACAAAGCAGGTGGGGTGAACTACTGATGGCAGAAACAGGAAACATCTGTATTTTTCGTGATGGTGCAGAAACAAGTGCAACAGAAAAGGTTGATTTTGATGGCGATTCTGCAACACCTGACGCAAGGTCACACATTGAAACTTATGGTATAACAATGACACTTGTGACGCAAGAAAACCCTGTTCCAGATTCAAACAATCCTAGTGGATTACAAGATACAGGTCTTGCAATCGTGCAGTATGAAATCACAGGTTTCTTTGATGGCACAGGTGGAACAGCGTTGGGAATTGCACAGTTTAGGGATTGGCTAAGGGAAGATAAAACCAATGCAACATATCCTTTTGGCAGGTTTGGAATTAGAAATGACCAACGTGCAGAATACAATGTTGTATCATCTGCAACTAAGGGATTAATGTTGGAACATTTTGAAACACATGATGAATATGAATACACAGGCAGAACAGGTTTTACAGTAAGATTACGATTTAACGGTGACATAAGTGGTCTTGGTTAATCATGGCAACTTGGACTTATACCGTTACATACATTGGTAGCGACACAAATACGGTTTATACAAATTATCCATACACAACTGACATATCAGCTAGTGTAATTTCCATTGAAAAATTTACAGATGTGGGCAGTGGTGAAGTTAATAGTGCAACTTTAATTCTAAACGCAAGACATGGTGATTTTATCACAAATGATTCAGGCAACATTACTACACCTGTCACACCATTACTAGATGAATTTGACAAGATCAAGATTGAGATAGAAGATAAGAATGGTGATACATATTCCAGAATTTTAGAAGTAGATACGCTTACACCAAAAAAGACAATCCAAGAGGGAATAAGATTAGAAGTGGAACTGCTAGGTCAAGAACGTTGCTTACAGCAGATACATTTTGCCAAGCAATATTATTACACAGATGCGTTTGAAGTTACAAAAGACATCATTGACAAATATAATCTATCAAGGGGAACTGCACAGGTAGAAATTCAAAAGCAGGGTGATACAAGCTACAATGAACTGCCAAAATGGACAGCAACCAACTATGACTTTGGTTCAACTGAAATGATTAGTTATGACGGATTAAATGAAGTGATTGACAAGCTAGGAACTTCAATATCAGGTGGTGGTGCAAATGACTACTTTGAATTGGGTTTTGAGGATCATGATACTGATGATAAAATAATCTATGTTCGTGAATTTTCAAGTGGTTCAAAACCGTCTAGCAGTTTAACAACATTAGAAAACGTGACCACACTACCAATCTACAATACTGATGGAACGATTGAATCTAAGTCTGGAACTGTTGTTGTTGGCAAAGGCAGTGAGGGGTTTGGAACTTTCCCTAGCAACGCATCAGAATTTGCAGGGTTGAAAGAAGCGTTTGAACTAATACCTGAATGGCAATCAGGTGTAACATATCCAAAAGATGTAAGAGTGCAAAAAAGTGGAACAAGATATACATCTGATATTGCTGATAATACATCAACACCACCTACTAATTGGACAGCAATTACAGCAGATGATTTGATTGGCAGTGACTTTCGTTATTCACCATTTACAAAAATAGGAACTTCACCATCAGGTCTTGATGGCTACAAGGCATGGCAGAATTGTGGTTCAGCACCAAACTCAACATCAGGCACTTTTACCAAGCAGGGTTGTTGGGATTCAAACTTGGTAATCCAAGATGAAGATCATTATAGAAATTGGGTTGATTACAAAATTGCAACTGATCCAGATGATGTTCCAGATGAATACAAGTTTGAAACATCTAGTGGTTCAGGTGTCTATGAATTTTATCGTGGTTTAAGACTTTTGGTAACAGGTTCATTGGCTAACTTTGATGATCCAAGTGGCACAGCATTAAGTGGTTCAACTAAACCAATTCAGTATGATGGAATAGGGTGGAACGTTATCAAAGAACCTGACAACCTAGATCAGATAGCAGTAATACATGAGGGCAAAAATTACATCTGGAATAGTGGCACATCATCATTTGACGATGATTCAGCATCACAAAAAGGAAATGATTGCTTCCATGTTTATAATCAAATGAATAATTTTGAGGGTGTTGCTACACTTGCAAATGGTTCAGGCACAGCAGATAATACATACGGATATGGAAGTGCTGTTGAAAGTGTATGGGAATTTGTGCCATTATCATCACAAGAAAACCCTGTTGGTGAAGTTCTACCAAATTATTATTCAATGGGTGCTTGGTTAAATTTCCGTTTTCCATTTCCATCTAACAGTTACAATTCACAAGAAATTGGTGAATTTTATGGTGGTGTAGAAAAACCTGATCAAAAATATGAACCTGTAACTTTTGATCCTACAAATATGCACCTGCTTCCAGATGGTGAAGCAGGGTTTAACAAGTCAAACTCACAAGAACTAGGAACTTGTGATGCGTTAAGATTCTGGATTAGATTAAAGTGGTATTACATGATAGGTGCTGATGAAACACAGACAGGCATAGTTTCAGCAGACTACAAGTGCAGAATAACTTGCTATGACACAAGTTCTAACGTTGTGACCTTTGACTTTACAATTCCCTTTGATGCAACATGGCATGAAGTTGTTGCACCATTATCATCATTCAAAATTTACAGGGCAAGAGCTTCATTAAGATTACCAAACCTAACAACAAACATAATTGTGCCTGAACTAGAAATACTAAACATTTTTGAATGGAAAAACCTTAGAATGATCTCAATACAGTGCCAAGAACCCTATGATGCAGAAGCAAGATATTCACCAACAGAAGCACAGTGGGGTAGCCCAACCCTAAATTTAATTGCCAACGTAACAGCATACCGTCTAAAAATGTCAGTGGATAATTTTCATTTTACAAAACAGTTACTAGCCACAAGTGGAACTGACACTACAAGAGATATTGAACCTAGATTTTTGGAAAGACCATTTACTACTAATTTTCAACAACTGCAAAATGATGTGGACACACAAGAGATAATTGAGAAATTCAGGTATCAGGGTTTTGAAATTGAGGGTGAGGGTGAATGTGATCCTGACTTGAAGTTCGGTTATTCGTTTTATCTCAAAGACGACAAGCTTGTCAATCTGCAAGACAAGACAGATGATGGTGGATCAGACGGTAGCAATACAATCAGACTTGTTGCAAAAAGAATTGAATACACAATAAACGGAACAGACGGTTCAACAGGTGGGTTTGTAAGGAAAATAACAGGGGTAAAGAGGTTATCTTAATGGCAGGAAAGGCAAAATTTAGAAAAACATACGGAACTAAACTGAAAGATCAGACAACAGGTATTAAACAACTGTATAGTTTGGCAGGTTCAAGGGGTTCACCAAGAGCATCAACAATGTCGTTTGGTGTAGCAGGTGGATCATCAACACCACCTGAAATTGATGAATATGCAAGATTAAAGACACAAGGTGATACAATGATTGGTGCTATTGCATACTATCCAAAAACAACAGGAATTGATGTCAGTGGAAGAATAAGTGTTGTTCAGGGTGGTGTAGGTGCATTAGATGACGCTTATTCGAGTTTTCTATATCTTACAGGTGCAACCAATCCTGACGATTTGCATTATATTGATTATCCGAGCAATTTTGGTCAGGTCTTAATCATTCAGGCAGTGCCAACAATAGTGCTAAAACATACAGCAACAACTTCGCCAACAGGAAATATCAGAATACCAAGTGGCAGTGATTTTACCCTGACACCATATTCATGTGCCACGTTAATTTATTCAGGTGCAGAGGGTGGCTATTGGACATTAATTGGATCAAGCCCAAGCCTGTCATGGACAGGATCAGCAACATCTGACTTGGATATGAATACCTATGATATTATTGACATTGATAATTTACAATTTACAGCAGATTCAGGTGTGGCAAGAGATAATGCAAAAGCAGGTATGTATGCAACAGATACATCTACCGTTATAATTAATCATGGTGCAACAAAAAATTTCCGATTAACAGAAGATGGAACATACTATGTTGAATTTGATGAAGATGAATTAGTGCCACGCCTTGATGATGATTACAATCTTGGCACAGCAACAAAAAGATGGGCAGGTATTCACGCACATAATTTTCAATGTCATAAGTGGCTAGTTATGGAATCAGGATCAGCATTATATGGCAGTTTAATTCCTGAACTTGATTCTGCTGATGATTTAGGCAGTGGAACAAAATTAATGAGAGCAGTTTATGCAGATAAGATTCAAGTGACAGGCGATACAATTACAACAGGAACATCACAGACTTTGCAAATTCCTTACCTAGCAGATACCACACAATATGCTTCAGGCAATACTGATCTTGACGCAGACTTTGGCAATCAAAACGGTTGTGTTGGAATACAATTTGACACAGATGAAAGTGCAGGTTCAGGAAAATATCGTTTATGGATTCGTGCAGACGGTGCTTGGTATAAGACAGAAGCGTATTGAGTTAACCTAATTAGAATGAGAATTATGAAAAAACTATGGTAGATACAGACGCAGAATCCATGTATGTAAAACTCATGCTACGCTTGTATGATATTATTGCACAGCAGAAAATACAGATACAACAACTGCAAGAAGTTCTTAACAAAGGCAAAAACCAAACAAAGTCTGATGTTGGAAAATCTAAGCTATCTAATAGCAATAATCGGTAGTGTTGCAGGTGCTACATTTTTTATCTCAAAGAAGATGGTGTGCAGTGAACGTGCTAGTGACAAGGCATTGGAAACCTGTGTTGAACTAGAAAAACTAATTGAAAAGGAAACAGCACACGCAGACGATATACACAGAATTTTGTTTGACAAGATAGACGAAATAAAAAATATTCTACTTCAAAAAAAATAAAAAAAGAAAAGGGGTTGAGTAGTTATACTATGACTTCAAAGTTTTGTATATCTACTGCGTGGATTCTGCTGTCATTTGTCATTACTGCTTTTCTCATACAAGCAAGGACAACTTCAACAGACTTGTTGAATTTTGCTTCAACCACATCTACTAAGGCTTGACAAGCTTCTTTGTCAGTAGAACCGTCAAGACCACTAGCCATATCTTGCTGAACTTCAGATGCTATGTTGTCAAGATATTCTTTCATTGAGGTTTCGAAGCGTTCTTCCCATCTATCTTCCATGCCTAGTGTAGAAAACAGGGGTAAATAAGGTTATAAACACGCATTAACACCAAAAATCTATTGCAAAATACATAGTGACAGCGTGTTCCATTAGGAGT
>Ga0310342_100003060_pt1 | contig 10923 bp, 11 predicted proteins | sample S15DNA20500_MG_FD_206155 | JGI IMG/M metagenome (GOLD analysis project Ga0310342, IMG submission 206155) | Marine microbial communities from station ALOHA, North Pacific Subtropical Gyre - S1503-DNA-20-500_MG | ecosystem: Environmental > Aquatic > Marine > Oceanic | place: Pacific Ocean: North... | reverse complement strand
GATTAATCATTCTATCGGTTGTTAATTGATACTCTTTCATTTGAGCAAACAATTCATGTTCTTTTCCCCAAGCACCCCATGACCATTGATGAGATAGTATAGAAGTATTGGGTGTAAGCACTCGATGGCCCACAGTACCTGACATAAAAATTAAAAGTCCACATGAAGCAATCACCCCTAGACCAACTGTATGTATATCTATAGCAGAAGCTTTCATTATATCAATCAATGCAAAGGCAGCATTCATATCACCGCCATCACTACACACCAACATTTGTAATCTTTTTTGTTTTTTCTTTTCTGTATTTTGTCTTAATATAAACTCCACTGTTTCTTTGATAGCATAAGAATCTATTTTACTCATCAAAACAAATATACCAGAATTATATAAATCAGATTCACTATCAAGATCCATCGTTGTCATCGATTCTTTCATCAAAATTCTCCATTATTAAAGTTACAAAAGTCTCAGCATCAACTACAACTAAGGGTTTTACATTATTTTTCTTTATCACCAATAGGGGTTGGTATTTACCACAATTTTCATTAGCTTGTTCCCAAGCTCGCCATACATTTAATTGTTCCTGGTTCTTTGCCTCAATTGAAAACGGGAACTTTTGACGAGCAGCACGAGCCATAATCAAATCCTCCCCCTGAGAACCCATAGGCCGGGACTCTATATCTTCGGGATGTATATCTAATCTTTCAATTAATAAAGTTCTCATCCATTGTTGTAATCTACGTCCCTTCGCTTTCGCTGTTGAAGTTTTCATAATCTTCTTCCCATTCCAAAACATCAAGTGGCTCACCACAAAAACAACAATACTCTGTCTTCATACTACAATCAGTTTCGACAGCAAATTCACCATCACACTGTTCACAAGCAAACCATTCTTTAGTATCTTCCATGTTAAACGACCAGGTCCACTATTTCACAGCCGTCTGCGGAACAAGCTAACTCTTGACTGCCTGCGGTCATATCAGTTTGTTCATACTGACTCAGTTTAGACCAATCATATTCTGCGGGCATCTTTTTCATTAGTTCTATATATTCTGATGCGGAACAATCTTGATACGGTGCCTGTCGATAACTATGGTCGGCATACGGTAAGAAAGATACGCCAGACATCTTATCAAAGTTAGCATATGTCCATGCACCTACATCCATCCATTCTTCCTCTTTCACAGAGATAGTCACACTGGGTTTATGTTCACACCAATTTTCTTGATACACTTTCCATAACTCTAACTGCTCTACTGCTGTCATATCTTTACGATACACACCGTTCTTCGGTCCCTTAACAGGGAAGGAGAAAACCCAAGTGTGTTCTGGTTTAGTTACATCATCCTCACACGGGAACCCTTGGTCAAACATCATCATAGCCAATGGGTCTTTCTTGTCAGCACGGACAGTTCTAATGTAATGTGGGTTATGTCGTGCATGTATACCACTGGCACTGTCTACCAACTGACTGACTGTGCCTGATGGTTTAACACAGGTGATAGCAGCTGATGCAGGTATGCCTAACTTGGTCGCCCATTCTTTATTTGTCTTGACTGCTGTATCTCTTAGTTTTTGTAAGAGTTCTTCCAATCCTTTCTTCTTACCATTAGTTAAACTATTATCCATAATGCCTGTCATCGATACGCCAAGCAATCTTTCTTCTTCACAATTCTCACGCCACTTTTTACCTAGATATCGGAAGTTAGTTAATGTAGACTGCCAAGTACCAAGCATCGTAGCAAACTTTACTTTTTCTTGTAGTGTCTCTACCGTATCTTCTTCTCTTACTACAACCTCCGTAAGGTTACAGAATTCTCTATCCCGTAGGATTATTTCCGAACATGGGTTGGTCCCAAATTCATGGTCGGCATCTCGTCTACCATTCTTAGCTGCCTGTGCCTGTGCGGCAGGTCTACTAAAGATGCCACGTTCACCAGACTTAGACTCATACAATGACTTCCATTCTTCCATAAAGATACCCATGTCAGGGTTCTCTTGATAACAAGCAGAGTTATTAGCTAGTGCTCGTTGTACATTAGACTCCCACCATCTGCCAGCCTTAGCGTGTCTCATTCTATCATCGGATAGGTTAGATAAACTAATAAGAGCACTACGACGAACACCACCAACTACAACACTCTCAGCAATCTTACAGCATATGTCGTGTGCTTCTAGTGATGTAAGTTTTCTCCCGGCGGCCTCTCTGAATACATTGACACAAAAACGAAACAGGTCATCTAATGGTTGGGGACCTGAAGCACGACCACCAAATGTTTTTAATGGTGCCCCTGCTAGTCTAACACGGGACAGATTCCATTTTGGTATCTGCCCTGCAGCTAGTAAATAAATAAGTTCCTTTAATGCCTTTGCCCATCCCAATTTAGAGTCTGACACCATAATTACTGTATCTGTTTCAAAGAATTCATCATTGATTTTTGGCAACTCATTAACATACTGACGTTCAACACTAAAACCTACACCAGTACCATTCATTAGGATATATAATAGTTCATCAAACGAACGAAAAGAATCTACTTTAAGATAAGAACAGTTATACCCTGCCACATTCTCCCGTTTCAATGCTTCACCAGCAGTCATCAAAGCTCGCATAGATGGCATAACATCCAAATTCATTATTCTTTTCTTTATTTCTTTATACCCACTTTCACCTAAATTAAAACCCTGTTCTTCTTTCAAATGTTGTTTAAAAAATGTAAGAAATCTATCAACTGTTTCTTCCCATGTTTCTCTACGGTTTTCATCATATTTGTATCGAGCATATCTTGATAGGTGTATGTACTCTTGGTACGGTGTGGGTAACTGCATTATTATTATTCTCCTAGATCCGTTTCCAGTCTGCCAATCGGACTCTTGCCGATAGACCGGTAAAAATATTTTCTTTTATTGTTGATTGAATTTCATTACTGGTCATACCAGCAAGAATCATATCGTTTACATCTTTGTGAGGATTGGTGTCAGGCCATATACATAATTGGTAATCATTGTCAATCAATAGCTCCATCTTTTTTACAGTCTCTTGACTTCTCCTTTCATTGTCAAGGACCATAACTAGATTGTCCTTGGCATATTGATTGACTACTTGCAGCATATCTGACCCAGCTACTGCGATGGCATTATCTAAAAACAAACTATCAATTGGCCCTTCTACAACATAAACTTTCTGTGTGAAGTCTGCTCTGTCTAGTCCAAATATCTTTGGTCTATCTTCAAACTTCACAGTTAAATATTTTGGTTGTTCATCACCAAAGGCACGGCCTTGGGCAGCAAACACATCACCTTTCTCATCTCTAAAAGGAATCACTAAACGAGGATGATCCCTGTTACTGTTTATATCTGCCCAAGCACAAAACTTGTGGCACAGGTAGAATTGCTCATAATGCTTCCAAGGTATCTCTCTGTCTATTAAAATCTGTAAGGCAGGATGAGCAATCTCAAGTTTATTTATCGGGATTAAATCCCGCAGTTTAGGATCCTTTTTTTTAAATTTAGGTGTATCGAATTTGTAAGTAGGTTCGCTATTATCCACAAACCTTTCAAGACAATACTCTCTAAAAATACTTGAGTCTACATACTGAATAACTTTAGATGCGGTAGTACTCTTACCACAATTATGACAGGCATAATTCATCTGGGCTTCTTTACGATAAAAGTACCCACGAGCTTTGTTAGCTTGTTTTTGAGAGTCACCGCAATAAGGACACCTGAAATTATATAGATAATCTCTAAGCTTTTTAAAACGGTCTAAACGAGGACTGATAAGATGTATAAACTTTATATCTATGTGCAGCATCAATCCAGTATATCACACTGGTCTTGCGTTGTCAACCATTATAATTGGTAGCCGGGAGTTTCCTCCCGGTCACCTAGAAACAACTACGTTTTCGGTAAAGTTACATACGGTCTATTCTCAATATGTTTTTCGGCAATATCTTCTTTAGATTGGCCATAGTATGCAACAGCTAGATGTCGTTCTATCATCAACTCGTCAAGAAAGTCACACTCTATTAGTGAGTCATTTAATAAAAAACGACCTAATATTCTACCGTACTTACCAACACCGTCCTTAATAGTAACCAATGTTTGGTCACTACCTATAGGTAGATATTTCAGTACGAATTCCTTAGCGGCAAGTCCGTACGGTTTTTCTTCCTTATCAGAAGTTCTACTCTCTGGTGTATCTATTCCATAAAAACGAATACGTTGTTTTTTTAACCATACTCCAAAACCTAAATCAATATCAACATCCGCTGTATCACCATCTACCACCTTTACTATCTTACAGCGATATTGATGCATTATTCTGTACACCCTTTAACATACTTTGAGATACCCGTGGCTTTACAAGCCCAATTGATAGCACCAGCAGCAGTAGGTGTTAGTTCTAATGTTTTACCTCTTAGTACAGACCCAGATTTATCGTTGTATATTACGGTAACAACACCATCAACGCCTATATTAACAGATCCTACACTAGTTCCAGATACAGATTCCCAACCTGCTTGTTCATTATTAACTGGCATTTCACCATTCATCGAATGATATTCTGCAACGGCTAGTTTAGCTCCATTAGCTAATGACAATCCTTCTGATGCTTTGGATTTAGTAATGTATGTGTTGTACTGTGGCACCGCTACTGCAGCAAGGATGCCTATGATAGCTACGACTATCATCAATTCTATCAAAGTGAAGCCTGATTGCTTCTTCCATGGCAAAGTATCTATAAATGTAGACATGATATTTTCTCCTATCATCTATCACATTATACTTCCCATAATAAGGTAAACTATTTATTTAGTTTGAGCTCTATACACGCCATCCCAATTTTCCTCAGGGGGATTTTTCTTGTAGTTTTCTATTCTATCTAACATAACATTATAGTAGGCTCTCATAGGTATCCAGGCAGTGGCTAAATCATTAGCAAATTTCTCTGCCATCTGCCACCTCTGACCTCTATACAATGCCAAAAACTTTACATGTTGTTGATCCATACTGGCCCAATCGGTGTGATGCCACATATAGTCATGCGTACTTAGTACTGTGTAGATAGTAACAGCATCTTCTTTACCCTTAACAGCAATCTTATCTAACTCTACACAATAATATTCATCTTCTACTTCTTTGACAGTATCTTCACCAAGGATGATAGTTACACCGTATCCTTTAGACTGTCCTTCCAATCGTGACGCTAAGTTGGCAGCATCACCTAGTATGGAATAATCAAATCGGCTATTGCTTCCCATATTACCTACTACGACCTCACCTGTGTTGATGCCAATACCAATATTGATAGGCATTTTATTCTCTTTGGCCAACTCTACATTTAAGTCCTTTAAACTATCTACCATTCTTAAAGCCGAACCAATTGCTTTCTTTCTATGGTCTGTTATATCCAACGGAGCATTCCAGAAAGCCATTATACAATCACCCATATATTTATCTATCGTGCCTTCGTTGTGCATAATGAGATTGGTCATAGGTGTTAGAAACCTATTGATAAGTTCCGTTAGACCTTGTGGGTTTGTTTTGTATTGTTCACTTATTGGTGTGAAGCCTCTGATATCAGCAAACAATATTGACAACTCTTTAGTTTCACCACCCAACTTCAACAACTCTGGATTCTTTTGAAGCATCAACACCATTGCCGGTGATAAGTATGTACCAAACTGTTTCTTTATCTGTTGTTTCAATCTAAACTCACGAGCAAAATTATTAAATGTCACCTGTAGAAAGATGAATAGTATGGCAAACAATGGGTAACTGGCATCCCATAGTTGGTTATGTTTATCAAAGGCAAAGAACCCACCATAAGCAGTGCTGCTAACAAACAGTATCATCACAGGCACGGTCCACTTTACACTGATACGAGACAACACAAAGATGATAATGATACCGAGGCCCAAAATGAATAACAACTCTGCCAAGTCAGCAAAGTCATATCGTTGTATTGATGTGCCTGCTAAAATGGTGGATAGAGCCTTTGCATTTAGCTCATGCGTATCCATAGGACCCCACGGTGTGGCCACAGGTTGTGTGAGGCCTTCTGCTACAAGACCAACGAATACTATTTTGCCTTTAACTTGTGTGTTTCTGGGTATGATTGGTGTGTAGTCAATAAACACCGCACTATGTTTATCTGTGGTGATAATAGGCATACCTTTCACACGAACTTTGGTGATACCACCTTCTTCCGTTTTTATCTGAAATGTCCTACTGCCTATTGCTGCTCGCATCACTTCAACAGGCAAGGATGGATAGATGGCATCAGCAACTCTTACTGCCATAGGCATACGACGGACAACACCGTCTATCTCTGGTATGGTGCTCACCATCCCAACTCCGACTGCTGCGTCAGCAAGTTGTTTGATATTCATTACGGCTCCACGATAGGAATACAAATAGGGAAATGGGTTGCCTTTGTATGCCAACCCTCTCGGCGTTGCTTCTTTTCCTGTTGCTCTTGGGGATGCCACCTGTGTTAGAACCGTCGGGACATTTTCCATAGCAAATGCAAGGACCCAGTCCTTACCCATCCTATCCTTTTCCGGGAATACAAAGTTGAGCACTACTAAACCTGCACCCTTATTATACAGTTCTGTAATAATATCGGCGATAACATCACGGGGCCACGGCCACTGGCCATACTCTTTCAGATGGTCCTCACCCAAGTCTATTAGAACCAAATTATCTACAAGTTGTGGCGTTTGTAACTTTTGATAATAGTCAAACCCTTTTAGGCGGGCTGTTTCAACTAGAAATGGATCTTCATATCGGAGTCCTACAAGTCCCAATAGGACTATCAAGGCCATCCAGGATGAGGTCACCCATTTCATTACTACTTATGTTTACCTAAAATCTCTACAATTTCCCAAGAGCCGTCAGCATAACGATGTACATGGGCGTCCACTTTATCACACATAAAAGATAAATGTTCACCATCAATCTGATATTCAATACCATTTATTTCGACGGTGTCTGTTGCCTCAGCTCTGTTTTTCCACATCTTTGTAACTTTTCTTTTTGTTTTCAAGCAGTCTCTCATACTGTCGGCACCCTTATGGTCTATCAATGTACCATCAGCAAATACACAAACAGCAAACACTACTTCAACTTCCTTCTGTTCTTTTATTGGACACATTTTGTGGCCATCGTCACCACACCCTGTACAATTTGCCCAAGAAACACTAGCAAATAACAATAACATTAACCCTATAATATATTTCATATCTTTACCTTCTTTTTCTTTTTCTTAACATCTAATAGTTTTTTTACAACTAATAGTTTTTCCCAATTTGGTCCTATTTCTACCTTACGTTTCTCACAAGCGAATCGAGTCCTGCCCGTATAAGAATCTTTCCAACCGTGCCGTTTTAGGGTTCGTTTCATTTTTAGGCAACCACCCATGCCCATCTCTACCCATTTACCGGCACTGTTTTCGTGGTGTCCCATAAACTCTTTTGGTACATCATTGATGTATAATACCAACACCATTATGGTTGCTATTGTTACACTCATTCTATCCGTCCTCCATCTCCATTGGCCTTAATCGATGCAATCTGATCCCGGATAGTTTCTATCCGTTCTTCTAATTGAGTAATACGTTTCTCATAAAACTCCAAAGTCAAGGCCTGTTGTTGGTCAAATGGTGCCTTACCAGTTTCAATATTTTCTTGTAACTTTTCTAACTCACCAGCTAAATGCTCTATCAGCATAAACTGTTCTGAATCGGCAGGCGTTGTACCCAGGTCACCCCTAGGCCATTTGATTCTAAATTCTGTATTCTTTATTAGGTCTGCTTGAACTAAAATTGCTTGAGTTTCAATCTTATTAAGTCGTTCAATAACACCAAAGTATGCCCAAACTCCAAGAGCAACAGCAATAACCAGTGAGATTAAATTCCTCACAGGCATTGCAAATCTGGTGCCATCATCTAATTCATGTGCTTTAGCCATAATATATCCTCAGTCGTTTACTATTTATTAAGGTTGATATTGTATGATAACGATAAGGTTGGAGTTACCCGTGGTAGTCCCTAATATTTGAGATTCCAACACGCCGCCACTAGTCTTCTTACCAACCAATACCAACTTAGTGTTGCTGGGGTTGAACCAGATATCGGTATCATCATTACCATAGTTATTTCTATTTACATTACAGTTGGTGCTGGTGAGGTCAGTACATTCAGAGGTGTTGTAAGTATTTCCTGTCGTTGTGGTGTAGGCAGTTGAGGCGGTGCCGTCGGTGTTACTGGTTTCTGTTGATGTGCCAGTAGTTGTGAGCGTAGTTGTAGAAACATTAGTGCCGGCGGCCGAATAGTCATACCAATAATAAAGATAATCAGTATCAGTTTGCAGCTGCTCGTAGTTTGTGGTTGTAACGGTTGTTATAGTTGTGCCGGCAGGTGTGTAGCTGACGGTGCCATCTGTTGTTGACACCACGGTGCCATAAGTTTCTGTGCCACTTGTTGATGTGGTTACTTCGTCTGATGAGCTAACGGTAGTCAAAGCACCATAAGTTATCTCTGACCACCCTACATATGTCCCGTAACTGGTGATATCAAAGTCATCCGCTTCTGTTGTATCTTCTTCCCAACCATCATCGTCATTTGTATCTGTTGTTGTAGTATCCATCCAGTCATCGGTAGAGGTAGTATTTGTTTCGGCAGCATAGTCCGTGTAGTCCGTCAAGTCATCATCAAAGGTATCAGCAAATGTGGTAGTTTCTTCTTCGTAATAGAATGTGTCCTCTGTTGTGGTTGTAACAGGCACATATGTAGTTGCGGGTTCATATGTGGGTGTTGTTGTTTCTGGTTCATCAAACACTTCAACAACCTCTACAACTTCGGGCTCGTCCCAAGTTTCTGCGGTTTCTACCTCAACTTCCATAACCTCTACTTCAACCTCAGTCTCAACCTCAACTGTTTCGGTTTCAAATACAGGCCCAGTATCCATCACCGGACCTGTATCGTCCATTGGCATATCACTTTCAAATACGGAAGTATCATCAAATATATTGGAGTCGCTCATCAAGGTGTCTTCATTGAAAGATGGTTCTTCAAATGTCGGTTCCTCAAAAGTTGGTTCATCAAAAGTTGGTTCATCAAAGACAGGTTCTGGTTCTGTTTCTTCTACGACCGTTTCAACTTCATCTATCTCTACGGGAGCTTCTTCTATGGTTTCTTCTACTACTTGTTCTTCTTGTGTCCCATCGAGCTCGTCTGATACAATTTCTGTTGTTTCTGTTTCCACTTCTTGGTCTGTCGTTTCAACTTCTTCATCTGATAATTCGTCTGTAGTTTCTTCAACCACTTCGGTGTTTGTATCGTCTTCAACTTCTTCTGTGACTTCTGTATCGTCCTCTCCGATTTCTGTTTCAGTTTCGCCACTGTCTTCTTCGTCTGATAACTCATCATCTTCCACATTTCCCTCATCACTATCTGATTCCAACTCGGAATCATCTTCTCCGGTTTCTTCGTCTGTCTCGGAATCTTCTTCAACTTCTCCGTCCTCTTGTCCATCTTCTTCTACCTCTTTTTCTTTTTCCTTATCCTCCTCCTCTACCTCTTCCTTTTCTTCATCTTCTTCTACATCATCGGAAGTTTCTTCTTGTTTTGTTGAAGCCTTCTCAGGCACAACTGCATCTATCATCAGACCCAAAGCTTTTAGAGCAGAAGGTGATGGTATGCTTGGTAGTGGAGGTGCCACGGTAGGTGATACTACCGTAACGGTATGGAATGGTTTGGTTAAGTCTATGGAACCCGCCTTGTTACTCACGGAGGCGGCGCCTAAAGACCCTGTTGCGTCTGGGAGTAGTGTGACCGTAGTTACACCACTCTGTTGTATTACCCCCGTAAGGGTTGTACCTCTCACAGTTATTGTAGCGGCAGGGGTTATAATGGCCACTTCATCTTTATTCATTTTACCGGACACATATCTAAATGTTCCGACTGATACATTTATGGCAAGCTTGCCATCAGTTGTAGCTGGGTCATAAATGAAGTCATCGATTTCTAGGTCACTATTCTCGATGATGGTAACTGAGGTATCATCTGCAAAGAGTATGCCTACGATACCGGTCTCGGTAGTTGATATCATATCCTCCATTTCTATGGAGTATTCATCTACTATCCGTATGGTTTTCTTATTGCGCTCGTTGTATGCTTCACCTTCAAGGTGTTGAACATTACCAACACCGGCGATGGCTATTGTAGGTGCTAACAGTAATGCCGCTAGGACTTGACGCCACATTACGAACTCGTTAGGCAACCTGTTGCGCTTGTTGTGTGGTTAGTTATGTTTCGATCATATACATTGGTGGTATCATATGCGTAGGTTGTGTTAGTACCAAGGTCAGCAATATTGATACAACCATTGTGCGTATCATTACCCCTTTGTTTTAGGTCATAGGTAACTTTATAAAGGCCTTCACCATATATTTTTATGCCTGCATAGTTTGATGTACCTTCTTGATGGAACTTAACTGTATGACCATCACCATCCAAGTCAAGCTCTATCTTATCCCCTGTTGTAATAGAATAAACACCTATCACATTACTATCACCATTGATGTCGATGCTCATAGTGCCATAAAGGATACCCATGTAGTTGGCATCGGTACAAGCGGCACCATACTTACATACATTATTACTGTCCCCCGTTATGGTGATATTACTCAGGCCACCATTGACTACTTTCATCTGAACATTATTACTACTACCAACTATCTTCAAATAATTGTTGTAGTCGGAGATATCGGAGTAGTCAGCAAGTGAAGTTTGTCCTGTGGCATAACTACCTGTTCCTTCATTTTGCAACCTCACCGCATTACTACTGCCATCAATGTATGTCTTCATCGTTTGACGGGAACCATAGATACGGTTTCTTATGGTGTTACTAGAACCA
>Ga0310342_100003058_pt1 | contig 10928 bp, 12 predicted proteins | sample S15DNA20500_MG_FD_206155 | JGI IMG/M metagenome (GOLD analysis project Ga0310342, IMG submission 206155) | Marine microbial communities from station ALOHA, North Pacific Subtropical Gyre - S1503-DNA-20-500_MG | ecosystem: Environmental > Aquatic > Marine > Oceanic | place: Pacific Ocean: North... | reverse complement strand
CAGCGTGCCTACACGGATTCAATCCTGCGTGCGATACGGGAGTCTAATTGATGGCTAAGAAGTGGATCCAGAAGGCAATCAAGAAGCCTGGAGCCCTTCGCTCGTCCCTTGGCGTTAAAAAGGGGAAGAATATCCCCGCTAAGAAACTAGCCGCAGCAGCTAAGAAGGGTGGGAAGCTCGGACAGAGAGCGCGTCTTGCCCAGACATTGGGGAAGATGAGAAAGAAGTAGATGGCAATCAGCGAAACCTACACGTTTAATCCCGACATCTCCGAGATTGTGGAGGAGGCATACGAGCGTGCTGGTTTAGAGATGAGGACCGGCTACGACATCAGAACGGCCAGACGCTCCCTGAATATTCTCACATTGGAGTGGCAAAACAGGGGGCTCAACCTCTGGACAATTGACGAGGTTACTTGGGACTCCGTTGGGAATGGAAGTGGAACTACCACGCTTACGAAGGGGACTGCCACATATAACCTTCGTTCCGGCACGATCTCCCTTCTAGACGCGATCCTAAGGACCAATGATGGCGAGTTGAATCAGCAGGCTGACTACCGGCTGAATCGTATATCGCAGCCGACCTACTCGACCATCCCGAATAAGCTCACCCAGGCTCGTCCCCTCCAGTATTACATGGACCGCAAGGAGATACTCGGAGCGGGGGATGGTGGCGTTGACCAATATGACACCATCACACTGTGGCCCGTCCCGGACGAGAGCCTGAAGTACACCTTGATTTACTGGCGCATGAGACGCATCGCTGACGCCGGTAACCCTGCCTCCAATACGATGCAGATCCCCTCCAGGTTCATCCCGGCTCTCATCTCCGGGCTTGCCTATTACATCGCCATGAAGAAGCCCGAAGCACAGGGCAGGTTGCCTTTCCTGAAAGAAGTCTATGAAGAGGACTTCAGGACGGCAGCCGATGAAGATCGCGTTAAAGCATCGGTGCGGTTTGTACCGCAGATACCCTGGTACTAGATGTCGTCTGCGCCCTTCGCAGTAGGCTCAAAGGCTCTAGGGATATGCGACAGGTGCGGGTTTGAGTATCTCCTAAAGACACTCAAAGACGAGGTAGTTGATCTTAACCAGACTGGTCTCCTTGTTTGCGAAGAGTGCTTTGACCGAGACCAGCCACAACTCCAGGTAGGGAGGTGGCCTGTGGATGATCCCCAGGCTCTCAGGAATCCCCGTCCAGATACGGGGACAGAGGGAAGCCGGCGGATAGCGATTGTTGATTACAGCTTTGTTACGTCACCGGATAACCCGGATGGGACAGAGTATTTCGTCAGTTCCTCTATGACGCTGGCATCGTCGGCTGACGGAACCATGACTGCTATTGGATCTACCACTGAGAGGGACCCGGATATTCCCAGGACTGATCAAGTGGTAGGTTCACGGGCTGTCCAGTCAGTGGACCTTTCCTCTCTCCAGGAGACTGATTATTTCGACGGGACCCAGTTCGCGTATGTGAGGATGAAGATTCGCCTCACGACAGCCTGGGTTGGGACCGCAGCGGCAACCGGATGGTTGGGCAAGCTCTACTGGAACACCGTTGGGAATGACGCCTTCGATGAAGCCAAGTCTGCGACTGTATCCGAACCCGGATGGGTTGCTGGGGATGGCGTTTACCACATATTGGAATGGAATCTTTCAAGTGATTCCGATTGGACTGGGAATATTGACAAGTTGAAGTTCCTGTTCAACTCCAACGGTGTGGACTGGACAACGGCTGGTGCCTACGAGATTGATTACATACGAGTAGAAAGTACATAATGCCTAAAGTTGGAAGCAAGCACTTTTCATACGATGCCGAGGGACTCGCGAAGGCCCAGGCTGAGGCAGCCAGAACGGGTACGCCCGTAGAGCATAGCCAGCGGTACCACGTTGGTGGCCTGCTGAATCTTTCGAGTAAGAAGAATAGGGATAGGACTAGAGGAGTCGGGAAGGCCAAGAGGGGCCTTACTCACGTTAAGGTATGAACTACAGCGAACTCAGTACAGCCATCCAGGATTATTGCCAGAACTCGGAAACGACTTTTGTCAACCACATCAATGACTTCATCATTGCTGCTGAAGACAAAATATTCATGGCTGTTTCCATGCCTGCTTTTTGGAAGAGCGACTCAACCAATGTGACTACGAGTGGCAGGGCGGAATACCAAGTGGCCCCTGGCGTGGTGGATATTTTCTCTGCCCGGGTCGGGGAGACTGCTGTTGTTTTGGCTTCGGCGACTTCAGGGCCAGAGGTTGTTGAGGATGGTCCGGTCAGGTACCTGCTTCGTAAGGATTACGACTTCCTTCTTGAGGCGTATCCCGGTACCACTTCCGGGGTTACGTCTGGCATCCCCAAGTATTATGCGGTCTCCAGTGCGAGCCCCGGGAAGGTAGTATTTACATCGACTGGTGCGGGGAATGAAACCACCAGCGGGTCAACAACAGTTAGCTTTGGGGCTATCGGGTACGGACTCGTAAAACCCTATTGGGATGCTAATCCGGCTATCGAGGTCGTTGGCCCTGGTATTCCTGCTGGTACAACGATTGATTCGTTTGACGTGTCTCCAAATGTAACTATTTCAAATCCCGCAACGGCAACATCTTCCACGCCAACGGCGATTAGGTTTGATTTTGTGTCTTCCCTTGGTTCGGGGGTGGATCCGGTTATGACGATAAGGCTGGGTCCGATACCGGATGCCGTGTATCCGATGACGGTTGATTACTACGGTAAGACTTCCACTGACTCGATCACGTCCGGTTCGACTCCAGGTGCCCCGCTGACGACGAATACGTGGCTATCGGTCACTGCTCCAGACACGCTCCTATATGGTGCGTTATCCCAGGCTTATACTTTCATGAAGGGTGAGCCCGATATAATCCAGAACTATGAACTGAAGTTTAACGAGGGGCTCATGCTCCTCAAGAACATGGGCGAAGGCCGGCAGGCTTCCGATGCTTTCGTTTCCGGGCCTCCCACCATGCAGGCCCGTTAGGACTTATCAATGGCTTCAACTTATTCAACTGATTACCAGATCGCACTGATGACGACCGGCACGGAGGCCGGTTCCTGGGGTGGTATCACCAATGACAACCTAGAGAAGGTAGGCAATAGCGTCGGCGGAAGCGTTGTAGTCAATGTTACAACCCCTCCTACTGGTGGTAGCTGGGATGGTGGTACCTATGTAATGAACTGGGTTACGGAGAATACTTCTGCCAAGGGCACCTCCGGCACATCCCCAGTTGGTTCTGGGCGTGCAAGGTTTGTTGTTTTTGCCGATAGCGGAGCGATGGGAGACGACATAACAGTAAATATATGTGGGAATACATCAAGTGATAAGCCAGAGAGGGTTTTCTTCGCCAAGAATAGCCTGTCCGCTAGCCGCTCGATCACTTTCAAGCTGGCTGGGTCTGGTTCGTATGTTCTCGCAAACGGCAAGACCGCTCTCCTTTTTACGAATTCCGTTGCCAAAGGCACTGGCGACGAGATTGCAGCCGACACTGTTGCGAACATCCTAGACGCCCTCCAGGTCACGTCATTGACTTTGCAGAATGGCGAGACGATATCAAATGCAGTGGACGGTACTGTCGCCATTGATGGTGCGACTCTTAAAGTGGGCACTGGTGCCGCCACAGCAACAGTTAGATCAAGCGGGCCTTGGGATCTTGAATTGCTGGCAGGCGATTCCGACTTTGCAAAGATTGTAGTTGCCGATGCAGTCAACGGTAGCATTAGCCTTGAACCCGATGGTGCGGGCGTGGTTTCTGTTGTTGGCACCTTGGATGTAACTGGTGCTGGTGGAATCATCCTCTCAAATGATGAGACCATTACCAACGCCGTAGACGGTACGATTGTCCTTAGTGGGGCTGTCACCAGTACCGGTGCAGTTCAGGGCACTAGCCTTAAAGATGGGACCATGACGATCTCGTCTGGGAACATGACAGCGGTTGGAACAATTGGTTCCGGTGCCATTACCAGTACTTCTTCCATTACCAGCACTTCCCTGGATGCTACCGCAGGAACGATTGAGACAACTGGTGCGGTCAATGGCGGGACCGTAACCGCTACGACAATCGCAACCGCAGCTGATGTTTCCATAACTGGAACCGATGGCTATATCGCTTTCGACACGATAGAGGCCACCCCTGCTGATGGCTATGGCATTAGGGACCTTGCTGGAAAGGTTCAGGTCAAGAGTAACGGTGGAAATTGGGGCGGTATTTACAGTGCCAATCAGGCAAGCGGGGATGGGACTTATTTCAAGTCAGCAGCCCAGACTAGCGATGCAGCTGATAATGCATCTATTGCCCATGGACTAGGAGCAGTTCCTCGGATTGTTCGTTGTACTTTACAGTGTACGTCCACCGATGCAGGATATGCCGTGGGTGATGTTGTTCAGGTCGGAGGAGAGGCTAACACGGCGGGACATAGAGGTATTTGTTTTGGTTCCAATTCCACGTATGTATTTTACGTGATTGGAAGCGGAGGGTGGTTAATATTGAATAAAACGGATGGTAGTTCAGATGTTATCGTTCCCGCTAAGTGGGATATCTATCTTGAGGCTTGGCTGTGAATGTTTAAGCGGCTCAATCTACCGCCTGGAATAAACCGAGAATCGACTGAGTATTCAGCCGAAGGCACTTGGTTTGATTCCAACAATATTCGATTTAGGGGGATGTACCCCGAGTGTATTGGCGGCTGGGAGCAAGAGGGTACCTTCACGCTGGATGGTATCGGGAGAGAGATATTCTCCTGGTCCACGTATTCTGGGTATCAGTATATCTGCGTAGCGACTAGCTGGAAGTTCTACGTAATCCATGCGTGTGTTGCGTATGACATTACGCCGCTGCGTAAGACTTCCGACAAGATCAATGGGGGTGCGCTACATCCATTCGCATTCACGGATGGCTCCTCGACATTGGTGGTAACCGATACGGATCACGGTGCACAAGCCGGGGACTTTGTGACTTTTAGCGATGTTGCCGCCTCCAGTCCATTTACGACTGAAGTCATGAACAAGGAATACCAGATAGGTGTAATCCTAAGCGCGAACACATACAACTTCACCGCTACAGATTCCTCTGGTACACCGGTTGTTGGATCTGGTTCGGGTTCGTTTGGTGGCAATGTCGGGATTGCGAAGTACCAAATCAGCATAGGCAACAGTGCCCCGGTATCGGGTAGTGGTTGGGGGCTTGCGGACTGGGGTGGTTTGTCTCCGAGTCGAGAATGGGGCGATCCCGCCGACCTATCTGTTGTGATCTCGGATGGTATTCGCCTTTGTTACGTAGATAATTATGGCGAAGACCTGATGATCGCCAACAAGAATGGTGAAATATATTACTGGGATGTGAGCAGTGCTACGACCGTATCTACTGGGATACCCAAGTCTGATGGAACCGAAAGGGCGCTTCCCATTGATAACGACTCCGCTTTCACTGGAAATTCCGGTACTCCAGAGGTTATCGGTAGCTTCCTGGTATCCGACAGGGATGGCCACGTCGTAGCGTTCCAGTGTAATGACATTGGGGCTAGTGCCAAGAACAGTCTCCTTGTTCGGTGGTCGGACCAGAACAATCCCTTCGATTGGACCCCTAGCGCCACCAATACTTCAGGCGGTCAGATCCTTAGGATTGGTTCCAGGATTGTCGGTGGCTTGGTTGGTCGCGAGGAGATCCTGGTCTGGACAGATTCGGCCATGTACTCCATGCGGTACGTGGGCTACCCGGCGATGTTTTCATTCTCTGTGGTTAGTGGGAATGTGAGAATAATCTCATCCCGTTCCGCTGTGAATGTTTCTAGTATGATTTTCTTCATGGGAGACGATGGCTTCTATTCGTATGCTGGATCACTTGCGCCCCTTGCATCGACTGTAGAGAAGTATGTGTTCGATGATATCAATATGGATGAGAGCGAAAAGATTTTCGCGGGTGCGAACTCTGTCTTCAATGAGGTGTTCTGGATCTATCCATCGATTGGTTCGATAGAGCCCGATAAGTATGTGCTTTACAACTACCTGGATCAAGTATGGTCTATTGGCAATTTCGACATGAGTTCGTTGTACCTGGAATCCACGAGTACATCTTCCTACAACAGGACATCATGGATGGATGCCTCGATATTCGGTAACCCGATGGCAACCTACGTACACCAGTGGGACAGCACCACTACGCCCTCCACCCAGAAGACGGCTGTGATGATGCAGGAGATGGGAAGCTCTGCACAGGGTGGCGACATGAATAGCTTCGTTGAGTCGGGCGACATGGAGATATCCGAGGGAGACCGGTACGCGCTTTTGAATAGGATCTTCCCGGACGTGAAGTTTTTCGATATAGCTGAATCCGCAGCCGATCCGTCCCTTTCCATTTCTGTATCCGCCAAGGATTTTCCCGGGTCGGCCCAGTCCAGCATATCGACTGTTGATGTAAAGCACTCTGTTGGCACCGGATTAAATGGAGTGGGCTCTGTCCCTCCCTCCGGGAACGCAACGGCGATACGTGGGCGTGGTAGGGCGATGTCGGTGAAGTTTTCGAGTGATGCCTCCAATTACAAATGGCGACTCGGTGATACCCGTATCGATATGAGACCCGACGGTAGGCGCTGATGGCTGGAGTCCCGAGAGCTTGGGTTAGGCCGCTCCAGGTTCCGGGTCGAGACTATTCCTCTAACGAGGAAATGAGGTTTCGGCGGGAACTGGAGGACTATCTACTTTCCGTATCTGCCGGGATAGAACAGGCTAAGACCCGTTCCGATAGTATTTCGTCAGAGGCCACTAAGAGAAGCCTGCTCGCGAGCCTTCCCACTGGTCAGACCGAGATTGGGTATGAGGTATCTTCATACTACAGCGCCTCAAAGACACTCGAATCCGGCGCGACGACGGTGGACACAAATGGTGTGACTTGGGCAACAAAGCCGACTACGTGGACTGCTAATCTTTCTAGCTTATGGGCAGAGGATGGGACCACTGGCGACATAGAGTACACGGGAACGGGGGCCCGGAAATTCTATGTGTCCTGGGGGCTGACGCTGGATTATTACACGACTGGTAGTGTGTACGGTCAACTAACAACTATAACCGGGAAGATCGAGAAAACTCCAGACGGTGGTGCTGCCGCAGACGTTGCCGGTTCGATCCGCGAATCGGGTGGCCGACTCCAGTACCTCACTGCCTTTGGTGCGTACTTCTTTCTGTCGAACGTCTCCGGTTCGGCGATTGTCAGCGTGGCAACCGGCGATAAGCTGAGCTTTCGGTATGGATTCGCTAATCCCTACAATGTTACAACAACCTTCACTGCAACCCTTGTTGCGTCTACCACTAGCGGCGGATATGCAGGGACAACAAAGGGAGCGACTTTCAACATAATCCCAGCGGAGTTTGCGGAATGAGTTGTGAGTTTAGCGACATACTTGTTTTGTCTATGGCTACAGATTGGTACCTGAAGCTTGATGTGGCAAGGGATTCCCTCAGTCCAGAAGAGATTATTCAGATGGAGGAGATAGGTGTGATGCTTGAGGAGATAGGTCCCTTATCTGTGGGCGACGAGATACATGCAATCTATGAAGCCGTAAAAGAAATCAGGGATAGGCACTAATGGCAGATCGATTCGCAATCCTTGGGCAGGCTTTCCCGACTGGGGTTTGGTCTGCACCCGAGACAAATGAGGTAGAACTGTATCAAGTCCCCCTTGTTGCGGAGGGAACCGTCGGGTCTGAGCCGAAGTCTGTAGCATTCCAGACCCAGACTATTGTTTCTTCTATAATTGTATGCAGTCAGGCTACGGTGAATCCGATTGGTTTCTATGTGAGATTAAGAAAATATGATTTCAGTGCCGGTGCCCTTGAGCCACTGGTTCCCCCTATATCTAATAAGCAGTTTCTTTTTCATAATACGGATGTGGGACCCAATAAGACCCAGATACTTTCAGTGGCATTAACACTGTCGCCCGGAGATAAGATCAGTGTCGGTACCGAGACTGGTAGCAAGCTGTCTTTTACAGCTATGGGAATAGAGGTTACTTAGATGGCAAGAGAATACGAAGGAATAGCCAGGGCACTAGCATCCAAGGGTCGTTACGGCGACTCGATGCTGATGCACGTTACGCCGGGAGAAGTCGAAGCACTCCAAAGGGCTGTCCCGGGTGGAATTACGATCAACCCGGATACGGGTCAGCCTGAAGCGTTTATCGCAGAGATTCTTGCTGCACTTGGGATTGGTCTCGGAACAACCGCCACTGCCGCAGCCCCAGTAATTCCGTTTGCGGCCACTGTAATCCCGACCGCCGCAGAGCTTACGGCTGCTGGTCTTTCCACAGCGGCTGCTGCTGCCCCCGTCATACCCCCCACCATAGTTCCTTTTGCGGCTGGGTATGTCCCGACCGCCGCAGAGCTTGCGGCTGCGAATCTTGGACCGGTTGCCGCAGAAGGCGCTACGGCGGGTGCGGAGATTGTCGCTTCCGGGTTGCCTGAAGGCATGGAATTAGCCACCGTCGAAGAAGCGTTAGGTGAGGGGCTCCAGCTTGCTTCAAACTTTGAGGAGATGCCGGCATGGGTACAGAGTGCTCTGGATGCACAACCAGCCATGGAACTCCCGCTTCAGGGTTCTCCAGGACTGGTGGCAGGCCCGGAAGGAGTAACGACAGCAGGGCTTCATGGGGGGGGAGTTGGTGGACAATCTATAGGATCTGGCGTAGTGCCAGAGGCCGCTCAAACCTTCGGAGAGACGCTTAATACTGTGCTTTCCGAGGGTTTGCAGAAATTCGGTACTTTTGCGGGTGATGTAGGGGGTGGCATAGCCGAGCTTCCTGCCAAGTTCGCGAAGCTTCCGTTGGAAAAGCAGATTATGGCAGGCAGCCTAGCGGCTGGTGCAGGAACGATGATTGCTGAGGAAGTGGCTGGTGATGAGGGTCCCCCCGAAGGATGGGGCGATGACGAGGATCCGGGTCCCTCTAGCTACGCTGGCCCTGCCTCCTGGAGTGGGGATATTACTGGGGATCCGTCCGGTCCCGCACCTTGGGCCGGAGATATCACTGGCGAGGCAAGCCCTCCCTTTTCTCCGGCGGGTGGCGGATTAATCTCGCCTGGATTTGACCCCTCAGCTTCTCCGTATGTCCAATCTGGCGATTATCGCATCCCAGAACTCGGTACTGAGGCTCCGCTACTCGGATCACCTGACCAATCAGGATACGAGTCCCCTCCCGGTGTTTACGAAACTGGAGGAGAGGGACTTGGTGCCCTGGCTGAGGCAGTCGAGCCCCTAGGTGGCGGCATTGCTGAAGGGATGCCGGAAGGGATGGACATTGGTGAGGTCATGGCTGGCTTTGAGGAGTTGAAGTCTGGTCTTCCGGCCATGTCCGACATCACTATCGAGGAGTACATCGCCATGCTCAACCAGCAGGGATACGGGGGCCTAGCGTATGGCTAATGCGGCTTCGATAATTTCTAGTTGGGAGAACAACCCCAATTACATGAGGTCCAGAGAGGGCTATCCGGGTCTTGGGGAGATTTCCTACCCCAGCTTGCCAGCCCCGGGAAGTGGTCTGGTTAGTTCCGAGATTCCCCAGGGTGACCCGGTGGCGGGCATTGATAGGAATGATCCTTTCGGTTCTAGTAGTCAGGGTGGTTACAGCCCCTATCAGGCTAGAAATATTTCCACTGCACAGGGTCCCGCCGGCTGGACTCCGAATACGATTCCGGGGCCAGGGATATCACTGGCCGGTGCGAGCAATGTTTCTACGAACCAGGACCCTCTAGCTGGAATTTCCAGAAGTGATCCCTTTCGTAAGAGTGATCCTGGGGTCCAGGTGTCGTGGGAAACTTATCTAAAGTACAAGGATACTGATCCGTCGGATTTCTCCACCTACACGCCTGCCGGCTATGGTACGGGGCAAAGCTCCTGGGGTAATTACTACGACACCGAAACCGATCCGAGCGGTGAGCTTCTGAAGCTGAACCCTGTATTCAGCCCCATCAAGAACGCTGGTAAGGAGTGGGGAAATCCGGCATGGACCAGGGCGAAGCTCGATGCTCAGATCAAGAGCGGAATGACTCCATCCGGGTGGGGAATGACCCCGACTGGGCTTGACCAGGGTAAGGTTGATAACTTCGACTGGACCTACTACGTGAATACGAACCCCGACCTACTGGGTGCCGGTATCGATACTGAGACGGAAGCCCTGAGGCATTATATTTTGCACGGGTACGGTGAGGGCCGAGTCGGGGGTGCCCCCGAAGGAACCGAGAGATACTTACCGGGCAATGCGGTTGGCGGGATAATCCCTGCACCGACTGGAGAGAATGAGATGATCGAAGGTGAAGAGCTAGGGCTGTTCTCAAAGACGCGAGAAATCGTGGCCCAAAGGCTGTCGGGTGCTCCCCTCTCTCCAGAGGCTGAGGTGGAGACCGCAGGGATTATTGATGAGTTCATAGCTGCATTTGGTGAGGAAGCCTTGGCACTTCTTATCCAGGAAGTAGCTTCCGGCGAGGCTGAGGAAGAGATTGTAGATGCCGGCATGGGTGCTCTTCCGGGGCTCCAAGCTGAAGCCTCTGGAATCATGGCTGATCCGGCTGGGATGCCGATGGCCCCCCAGGGAATGGCAGAGATCCCGTTGCCTCCTGGACTAGCGGCTGGTGGTCTGGTTAATGGCAGAGGGGATGGCGTTTCAGACAGTGTAATGGCCAACATTGAAGGCAGAGAACCTGTCCTTTTGTCTCGGGACGAAGTGGTGATTCCTGCCGATGCTGTGAGTAGCCTCGGCAATGGAAGCTCCCAGGCTGGAGCACAGGAATTGATGGAGATGGTGAATAGAATCCGGGCTGCGAAGAATGGTATGGCAACTCAGCCGCCCCGGATTGATCCGAGAAAGGCCCTGATCGCTTAGCAGGAGGGTTCGTGAACAAGACCGAAGGGGATGTGACGTTTACGCTTGTCCATCC
>Ga0310342_100003056_pt1 | contig 10933 bp, 8 predicted proteins | sample S15DNA20500_MG_FD_206155 | JGI IMG/M metagenome (GOLD analysis project Ga0310342, IMG submission 206155) | Marine microbial communities from station ALOHA, North Pacific Subtropical Gyre - S1503-DNA-20-500_MG | ecosystem: Environmental > Aquatic > Marine > Oceanic | place: Pacific Ocean: North... | reverse complement strand
ACACTCCGGGGACACATATAGCTTCCCGCACTGGCTTCGAAGGCAGATAGGTCACGGCGCCTCTGAATTGATATCCTTACCTACGATACCTACGATTGTTCGGACCTAACACGGAGAAAGTAATAACCATGGGCACACTGATGACAAGAACGGCATTTCGGCAACTCATTCCAGCTGTTCTCCTTTCTATCGTGCTGGTTGTTCCACTCACCGCACAGGAGTTTTCAACCGGTGACCCCATAGGCGCAACCAATGAAGCCGGGGTCTGGCAATCGATGTCCGACAACGTGAAAGTCTTTGGCAGCTTTCATTTCTCTGAAAGCTGCACGTTTGACCCGAACAAGAACCTCATTCTGGCCATGAACACTGGTAACCGCGGAGATAACGACGCCGGGCTCGCTACGTCGGGCACCCCAAGCAATGATGGATATGTCTCCCTCATCAATCCTGATGGGAGCGTCCACACCCCAAAGTGGATCGGGGCCACCCGGGACGGATTAGAACTCTACGATCCCTTGGGCAGCGCCGTTAAGAACAACGTTCTCTACACCGTTGATTCAGGGCACGTCCGGCTCTTTGACCTCGCCACAGGACGCCCCATGCGCTCTATCCCGGTACCCGGTTCAACGATCCTGAATGGTATCGCCGTTGCGGATGATGGAACCGTCTATGCGTCAAATACCAGGAACCCGGAACAAATGTGGAAGGTTACCGCGAACGGTGACGTCTCCTTGTTTGCAGACGGCGCCCCACTCGTCCAGCCCAATGGTGTCGCAATCGATCAGGACGGAAACATTGTCGTGATCAATGTTGGCGACAATGCCGTCATCACCTACAACCCAAACGGTGACGTCATTCTCACTGAACATGCAGTCGAGGGCGGCAATGATGGGGTCGTGGTTACCGCCGACGGAACAAAATATGTGAGCAGCGTACGGAATGGCAGCGTGTCTCGTATCAGACCTGGACAAGACGCCGAGATTATCGCCTCGGGCATACCAAGCGCCGCATCCATGTGCTATGACTCGACGCAGAACCAGTTAGTCATTCCATTAAACGGAAACTACGCGCTTGCGTTTGTGCCGTTAAATTAATGATTGGAACGCACAAACGACAGCAACACTTGACGTGCTGACTGATGTCGTTGTGAACGCGCAGCAATCCTACTGTCCGCCGCCGGCTCGCTGCCCGGAACCACCGAGAAACAGACGCGACCCGTCCGCGAGGACAAAGTTGCGCCCCACAGCTTTTTCCGTGCCATCTTTCGCACGATAGCCTTCAATCGTCAATACCGTTCCGATCTCCAGGGTATTTTGCGTCACACCGTTACGAATTAGTTCATTCGGGCTACCGCCTTCGATTTGCCACGCTACGACAGTGCCATCCTCCTCGGTCACCTCCATCTGAAACCAGGAGTGCGGATTAATCATGTCCCACTTCACGAGCTTCCCTTCAACCGTGAGCGGTTTCTCAATATCAAACTCCGCCGAGAAGGCATGGTGAGCCGTTAGGTCTGTGGCCCCACCGAACGCCACGATACATGTAATAGCGAGCACGGCAATGGTTCTCATGACTCCTCCATGTCCAACTAGGTCTTCAGTCGTTCGCACGCCACTCAGTCTGGCTACTTCCTGAGATGTCCGTAGATTAAATCTTCCACAAATTCGACACACCGAAATTCCATCAGCTCAGCAGTCGCTTCCACCCGTCGGTACAACGGCATGTGCATGGTCCAGGACCTCGTAAAGATCTCAGGGTCGTCGATCGTTACTTCGTAATTCAATGTCTCTGGACTCCTGGCGCTAATACGTTCAATGACACGCAGTCCATCACTATGAAAATTCCCGCTCCGATCAAACCAGGTCATCCCGTTGAACCCCTCGGTTTCGATGACCAATGTTTCACCGTCCCACCGACCATTTGACCAGCCCATCCAGCTGGGTGCCGGTGCTGGAACATGGTCTTGCATATAGACAGTCCGCACGGCTCCTGCAAACTCGTGCAGGATCATAATGTGATCGTTACTCTGGATAATTTGAAATGGATAGGGCATGTACGTCGCCCGTGGCACGCCTGGCAAATAACACTTAATCGCTGGATCTCGCGCCACGCGATCTGCAAAATTGTCATTCCGCTGCTCAAGCGCCTCTTGACGGTACGGGACCAGATCACCTTCGACAACACCCAACCCACCCGGCATTGCGATTAACGCGCCGAGTTCTCTTACCGTGCCCTGACTCGCGCCATGTGGCTCGATATCCCAATGGGCTGTATTCATGGTCTGCCATATCCCGTTAAAGTCCGGCGTTCCATCCGCAGTTCTGGGTGCACGATACCCATCCGACTGCGCAACGACCGCTGACGGAGCCAATAAGAAGAGGCCTACCACAATGCATACCGAAGAAATCGACTTCGCGTGACTTATCATCCGTCTCATCATCGCTGTTGCTGTTGTCTGACCGCTGCCTCACCCGCCTGGCGTTCCTCGAGTCGTGCCCCCACGAGCGTATTGTAGAGACCGTAATTCCCCTCGTGACACCCATGCTCAAATAGCGGGCCACGTGATCTCGTCATGGGCATTTCCGCCGTCCATGGCGAGTCCCACGTCCCGCGATCCTCAACCGTAAAGTTATATGTGATCGCGTCGTCGCCAGTTCTCGTGAAACGCTCTATAACGCGCATCTGATCACTCGATCCACTAAAAGGATTCTTCCCATTAAAGTTCGTCGTTTCGACCACTAACGTATCCCCGTCCCAACGACCTCTCGGTACACCCATCCATTGCCGGGCCGACCCTGGAGGATGCTCGCGATGGTCCAGCGGAATGATCCGAGCATCATGAATCATTTCCACAAGAATCATGACGTAGTTACGATTCTGAACAATTTGATAGTTGCTGTTATAGCCAGCATTCATCATCGGGGGACCAGCGCCTCTCATAATGATGCACCGATCATCGAGTTGGTTCGCCTCCGCCGAATCCCACCGACCAATACCTTCGCGCGCAAGTGCAAGCTCTCGTCCTCGCTCCTGCCCTTCCACATTCGTTGGCGGAAGTCGGCCTGTCGCCGGGTCAACGATCAGTGACGTCCGTCGATTGCGTGCAAAATCGGCTTGACTACGGTCAAGGCCAAACTGGGTAAAGTCGTAATGGACATCAGGAATCGTTCCTGGCGTCGTCTGCTCAGCCTCGCCCTGTGCCCGTCTTTGTTCCAGCGCGGCAACTTCTTCATCCGTGTAGAACGCAGACTCCACACCCTCCGGCCGTTCTAACGGAATATACGTTTGATTTGACCAAAATCCCTGCAGATCAGGATGCCCGTCAGCCGTTCGAGGCACCGCGTAGTCGGCCCCAGGCTCCTGGCCGATCACAGACATTCCCGCCAGCGACAGTACCAACACAACGATCAGGGTTATTTGACCATTCCGTCTTCCCGCGATGCGATTAGCCATCAGACAACTCCTGTTCATGCTCCAGCCGAGTGTTCCATTCTAGCTCTGTTACACACTACGTCACTGCGCCGAATTCAATGCGTGCATTTCTAATGCGGCACCGAGTACCAAGGCTCCTCCACGATCATCCTCGCCATTGACAGCGGTTCGATGTAAATAATGCTCTAAGCTCGGACCAGACCCTGTACTGATACACACATCAACGAGTGTCCCGTCTTCCACCACGTGGCTCAGAATACCGCGCCAGCCTCGTTCGATCACGGGCAAGTAGCTACTATCGAGCCAACCGAGGCGAAGTCCACGAGCCATTGCCGTCACCGTCAAGGCCGTCACACTTGTTTCCCGATAACTTCCCTCCACGTCAACGACCTGCCGCCACATCCCGTCAGGCCCCTGAAAACCGCGCATACCTGACATGTGCTGCTGGTAGATCACTAATATTCGAGCTCTCCCTGCATGGTCATTTGGCAACGCCGTCAGCAACTCAGCCAGTCCAAGTGCCGCAAAGCCATTCCCTCGCCCCCACGCCGTCGGGGCATCAGGAGCATGATGCCAGAGACCAGTCGGCTGCTGCAGCACTCCCGCGTACCGGTCCACTAAACGAACCGCCGCTGCCAAGCCGTCGGTATCACCAGCTCGTGACGCGGCAATCGTCCCGAGAAAAACATCGTCACTCCATCCCGAGCCGTACACAGGTTGTCCAGGCGCCTCCTCCTGACCGGCCAACGATACCCCCTGATCAGCAAGTTGCTGCGCGCGATTTTGATCGACCTGGTCAACGCGTTGCAATTCACTAAATACCATCGTTCCAGCAAGACCCGCAAAACTAATCCGTTCGCCAACAATCGGCTGCTCACCGCTCAACCATGGATCCACTTCTCGCAACACCTTGGCTCTTAACGTCGGGTCGCGAACGAGACTGGCCAGCCGTAGCGTATGCGCCCATGCTACCGACGGGATATACGCCATACCCGGGGTGCCAGGGTAACGCTCTGCCAATAGGCGAGCGATCGCCAACGGCTCACGCACAAGACGTCGCTGTAGGTGTTCCCGCAACGGTGACCGCTCAACCACATCCTCAAGAACAGACGGTAATACCTGGCTGATGGCACCGTCCGGCACCGTCACAACAAGCGTCCGAACGTCGCCCAGACCGTTTCCATTGTTTGGATTGGACAGCGCATCCATGAGCGAACGGTGCGACTTTGGCCCGGTAATAACGTCAATTTCTGGCCCCACCCTTAGTTCGATAACGACGTCAGGTGCCTGATACGTCACCCACCGCCACACATAACGGGTCTCCGGCACCGCCGCGTCGTTATAAAAGCCATCTTCAGGCGGAAACGAAAGGGACTGCTGTTTTCCCGGGTTCGCGAACGGTAGCGCGCTTATCGACCACTTTGATCGAATCTTCGGATCTGCCACCGACTTAAACCAGCGTACGGCCTCCACCGCCATGTCAGCACTTGAGCGGTCTCCATCAAGTCCAGCCACTAACACCACCCGGCGGCGAGTATCAGCAGGCGACATTGCGCTCGTATTCTCAACCGTCAGGAGGCGGTCCATTTCATTCGTGAGACCCGCGGCACTCAGTACTGACGGTTCGCCTGTTAACGCCGCGATGTCAGTCATTGCCGCTACGAGGTCAGCGTCTTGTGCATTGACACCCACGTCCGCACAGAACAGACCCAGCAGGATCGCAGTCCACACACGAGAGAGGACGACATTCGGCTTCATAGGCGTGATTCTAACGTCACGGTAGAGTTTTGTACTGCCTCAGAAAGTGGAGATCACCCGTCGCGTGATTTCGCGACGGCCAAATCACTGCCACACGGACCCGCTCTCACGACAATACCAACGCTCAGCGTGAACGGATCACACGTCAATCAGTCGTTCCAGTGGCCCCGTGCTATCGCCGAACGTCTCAATGGGCAGACCAAGCTTCGCAAGAACAGTCACCCACAGATTGGCGATCGGCGTGTCCTGGGCATAGCGCACATACCGACCACCCGTAATCCCCGTGTTCTGACCGCCTACAAGCGCAATCGGAAGATCATCATAAAAATGCGTATTACTGTCGCTAATCCCAGTGCCGTACATCAACAGCGTGTTATCGAGCATGTTGCCATCGCCTTCTGGCAATTGCTCGAGCTTTTTGACTAGGTACGCGAACTGCTGGAAGTGATACTCATTGACCTTGTGCAGCCGTGCCAATTTCGCGGGTGAGTCTTGGTGATGAGACAGCGGATGATGTGAATCCGGCACGCCAATCTCTGGATACGCACGTCCACTAATTTCACGAGCCATCATAAACGTGGTAATTCTCGTGAGGTCTGTCTGATAAGCCAACGCCAATAAATCCATCATCAACTTGGCATGCTCCGCATAATCTCTCGGTACTCCGACCGGCTGATCGACGACCGGCAATTCACGCGCACTCTGTTCTTCGGCCATCTCGATCCTTCGCTCAATATCTCTAAGCGAATCCAGATATTCGTCGAGCTTTGCGCGATCACTCGTGCCGATCACCAACTCCAAGTCTTGCAAAGCACCATTCACGCTATCCAAAATGCTACGGTCGCGTTGCAGCCTGGCTTGACGCGCTTCGGGGTCGGTGCTTCCGCTCGTACCAAATAACCTCTCAAACACCGCCCTAGGATCATTCTCCGTTGGCAGCGGTGTCGTTGGTGATCGCCACGAAATCGTATTGGTATAGGCACACGTCGAACCGCCACAGGAACCCAACATCGAGTTCGGCTCAATGCCCAGTTCCAGTGACGCAATCTGGGTGTCTTTCGACAATTCTCGCGCCGCTATCTGATCCATGGACGTTTCCGCATAGACATCAGCACCGTTCGTGTGCTTAAAGGGCACACAGGTCAGAAACGTACCGGCTGACCGAGCATGCGCGCCCCCACCCTTCACCAACAAGGAGGATTCCTGTTTTAATCCCCCAGTCATGAGGAGCTTGTCTTTAAAACTTTCGGCCGTCTGAATCGTCGCCGGCAATTCATCCAGCGCCCCTTCCTTCGCCGGAGCCCAATACGGCATCGACATACCATTCGTCGGATAAAAGATACCGAATCGTTTAATAGGAACCGCCGCCGTTTTACTCATCGCGGTCAGCGCCGGAACCATACTGTCAAGTAAGGGCAATGCGATCGATGCACCGAGCCCACGTAACACCGTACGACGCGGCAAATGCATTTTGCTGATAAACATAGCTCTCTCCTTAAACCTACTCAGTCAACCTCGTCATTACTGTGAGACATCCGCAGTGACAACCTCATCCCCTGGCGCTGGCATGCGCTGTCGTTGAAATGGATCACTGGCCACTACCCGATGAATAAGCGCTGACCATCGGTACTCTTCTGCCTCAAGTTCCCGAGAAATCTTCCGAATCACCGGCGCGTCATAGTGCATCACAATGCGCCCAAGCGCGTATTGCAGCATCTTTTCCGTGACCGTCTTTACGAACTCTCCATCCCCTTCACGCAACAATGCCTCTCGAAATTCTTTCGGGTCACTGACCGTCTCGCCCGACAATTCAATCTTTGAATCAATACCTGCGCCACCGTCCGTTTCGCGCCAACGGCCGATCGCATCAAAATTCTCCAATGCAAATCCGAGAGGATCCATGCGGCGGTGACACGCTGCACACACGGGATTATTTCGATGCGCCTCCATCCGTTCGCGCAGTGAGGTCGGTGCTGCGGCATCACTTTCGTCCAGGGGAGGCACATTCGCCGGCGGGGGTGGTGGCGGACTCCCCAGAAGCGCTTCTAAGACCCACTTCCCTCGCAACACGACTGATGTTCGATTCGCGTATGAGGTAACAGTTAAGAGACTTGCGTGCCCCAGTAGCCCATGGCGACGCTCATCCTCCCATTCCACACGTCTAAAATGACTGCCGTATACGTCATCGACTTCGTAATGCCGAGCAAGCCGCTCATTCAAATACGTATAGTCTGCGAGCAACAGATCTCCAATCGGTCGATCTTCCCGAACCTGACTCTGAAAAAACAGCTCCGTCTCCCGGACCATCGCCTCCCGCAACGTGTCATTAAAAGCGGCAAACAACCGGACGTCCGGATTGTGGGATTCAATGTCACGCATCTGCAACCACTGGCCAACGAAATCGTCCAAGAACCGAGATGCCCGTGGGTCGGCTAACATGCGATCCACCTGTACCGACAGGACATCCGGTGCACTCAGCACCTCGCGCGCGCCCAGGTCGATTAGCTCCTCATCAGGCAGGCTCCGCCAAAGAAAGAATGACAGGCGTGACGCAAGCTCCAAGTCACTGATTGCATAAACACCACCAGGCTCTGCATCGACTGGACGCGCATCAACACGCAATAAGAACTGAGGCATGGCGAGCAGCGTTTCTAGACCACGCTCAATGCCCGCGTCAAAACTACCATCACCTCGACCCTCACGATACGCGCCAAGGAGTGTCTCAACCTCGCTATCCGTCACCGGTCGTCGATAGGCGCGCCTGGCTAACGATCCAAAAATCTCTCGCGCACAGAGCTCTTCCGACATGCCCGTCCGTTCGGCTGGCTCACAGACAAAGATTTTTTGTCGACTAACGGTGTCAGTCGGCACCGTACCGTCAAAGGGACCGGCAATCGATACCATATCGACCCCCGGTAAATCAGTAATGGGGACAGGGGTCGGCGCGGTATCCGCAAATGCCACACTTAACAACTGTGTGCCGGCATTCAACTCCAATCGAAACTCTAGAACATCGTCTGCCTCCATCCGGTACTGATGAAGCCGTATTCCCTCAAGGTCATCATCTCGCGGAGCAATCAACGTCCCCGGATCGGGTCCTGGGTACCTCCCACCAATTTCGAATGTCCGAACCAACTCACGACCAACTCGCACCTCAATCTGATGGGATCGCTCACCAATCCCTTCGATAACTTGACTCGTACCATCCCGCTTAAGTCGAATCGTAAATTGGTATTCACCATCGAGCGGAAAATGATGGCGCACTGCCAAACCGCCATGGCTGGCAAAGGGCATCTGTTCGCCGAGACGCGCATCGCGCTCTTCGAAGCCAGTACGGTAGAGCTGGACAATCGGTCGCGTATCGGCACTCCCGACAGCCGCACGACTAATCTTTGTTGCTGCGGCGATATAGCGGGACATCAGCGCGGGTGTAATCGATAAGACTTCCGCGTTATTGTCAAACCCAAACGCTCCCATATCACTCGGCAGCAGTGCCGGGCCGTCAATTTCCAATCCGAGCAAATCTTCTATCGCGTTAACGTACTCGACACGATTCAAACGCCGTGTGACCACACGACCGGGATTTGGGTCCGCAACCGCCGCGCGATCCAAGGCAGACTCCAATGAGGTTGCTACGGCGTCAATCGTCGCGACGTCTGGACGTGGCCTGCCCTCAGGCGGCATTTGTCCAGCGCGCAGTTTCCGAACTACCTTCTCAAGAACTTCCGCATTTCCTACGATATCCCCCACATCAACCTGGTCCAGCATAAGTCCGGCCGTCTTTAGTCGCTCGTTGTGGCACGTCACGCAATAGCGATCGAGAATTTGTCGTGTTGGCGGGGTGTCGGTTGACGTCTGTCCGATGACGACGGCAACAGGCATACAAAAGCTGGCCAGTAACGCTGTGCCAGCCAGTCGAACGACGCCGGAAATCTTCGGCATATTCATCTCCAACGGCCTATTACGCGCTAGGCCACCAAATAAATAATCACTACGACTGGCGTGCGCTTGTTGCAACGTAGCTGTATGCGTATAGTTGCAGATACGGCCCTCGGACTCAAGTAATGCCGGCATTTTTTTGGATGCACGCATGGGAGACGAAACGGATGAGTATCATGGCGACGCGCCTGCTCCGCACTGCTATCGGAACGACTGCGCTCCTAGCCTGGAGTGTCACAGCCACCGCGCAAGACACGTCTGTTGCGGCGGCCGCTGCCGACCAGCAAACTGATGTCGTTCGTTCCCTGCTTGCGGATGGCGTAGACGCCAATGCCCCGCTGGCCGACGGCACGACCGCTTTGCTCTGGGCAGCACACTGGAATGATGTAAAAATGGCTGACCTGCTACTTGGCGCCGATGCAAACGTGAACGCCTCTGACGATCATGGCGTCACACCACTAGTACGCGCGGCGGAAAACGCGAGCCTGCCCATGATTCAACGGCTATTAGAAGCCGGGGCCAACAGCAACCTGACCCAAGCCAACGGACTCACTGCGCTTATGGTCGCGGCTCGCACCGGAAATCTCGAAGTTGTCAGGGCATTGGTCGATGCCGGAAGTGACGTCAATGCCGTAACAAAACAACACGGCGCAACCGCGTTAATGTGGGCGACCACCGAGTCCCATGCAAATGTTGTCCAATTGCTTCTTGACAGCGGCGCCCATGCAAACCACTCGACAGCCGATGGATTTACCCCCCTTTTATTTGCTGCAGGCACTGGCAATGTTGAATTAGCCGAGCAATTACTAGCAAATGGCGTAGACGTCAATGACACTGGCGTTGATGGCACACATGCGCTCCCATACGCCATCGTAAATGGCCATCACGAATTCGCATTATTTCTTCTTCGACAGGGCGCCGATGCCACCGCTACACTCGGAACCATTAGCGCACTTCATGCGGCTGCAGGTAATGTGGGAACGTGGTTGGGTGAATGGTCTCGCCAACACGGATTCGGGGAACGTTTCCGAGGAAAAAACCTCACCGGCGACCAGCGCGTGTCACTCGTCCAGTCCCTTCTTGAGCATGGCGCAGACCCCAACGTCCGTCTTATGACGTCCGCGATGTTCATGAGCTACATCGCCAATCCACGGGAAGGCGCGTTCGAACGATTTGCCTGCGGAACCGGTGACCTCCGTGGCGCCACACCCCTCTGGGTCGCTGCGCATAACGCCAATCGAGACGCTGGTGAGTCCATTGAGATAATCCAACTACTTCTCTCGGCAGGTGCCGAACTTCACCTCACCACAGATGACGGCACCACTCCATTAATGGCGGCCGCAGGACTCGGACGTGGAACCTACACGCCTGCCGAACCACGCGGCGTGAAATCTGACACTGCCGAACAAGCAGTCACGCTATTGATCGAACAGGGCGCCGATGTAAATGCGACTAATGAGGCTGACTTCACGGCCCTTCACGGGGCGGCCTTCCGTGGCAACAACGAAATCATTGAGTATCTCGTGACCCAGGGAGCCGACATTGACGCCAGAGATTTCCGCGGGCGGACACCTTACCGAATTGCAGAAGGCGCCAAACAATCCTTTCAGTTCCAGACGTGGCCTGAAACAGCAGCCTTACTTGAACAACTAGGCGCGAACGTTAACCTGAGTATTCCTGGGACAGAGCGTCAAAAACTCCGTGACGTTTTGGTTGAAACGGCTGATCAGCAGTAACGAACGATTACTCACCAGTCGTTGAATTCAACCAACGATTACTCAAACCGTTTCGATCGACCTCAACA
>Ga0310342_100003053_pt1 | contig 10935 bp, 8 predicted proteins | sample S15DNA20500_MG_FD_206155 | JGI IMG/M metagenome (GOLD analysis project Ga0310342, IMG submission 206155) | Marine microbial communities from station ALOHA, North Pacific Subtropical Gyre - S1503-DNA-20-500_MG | ecosystem: Environmental > Aquatic > Marine > Oceanic | place: Pacific Ocean: North... | reverse complement strand
TCTGCCAGCTCTGCCGTGGTGCTCGCCCACGACCTTTGACAGCCTCCGCCTGGAGCGCCGCCGCAAGTTGGTTCACATCTCCTGGAGTCACCAGGGTCGCTTCAGGCGCAAGCTCGGCGCCTCCTCCCACGCAAGAGGTGATGATGCGGAGTCCGGCAGCGGTGGCCTCCCGAATGACCAGCGGACTGTTCTCTGGCCAGAGTGATGGCAGGACAAGGACGTCGTGGTTCGCCATCAAGGCTGGGACATCCTTCGGTGGGATTGGTCCTCGCCACTGTACCCCTGGAGTTCTGTTTGCCGACTCCGCCAGACGCACGCCGAAGTCTGGCGCGCCCACAAATGCAGCATCATGGCCGGCGTACGTGAGCGTGGGACCGGGCGGTAGCCTGGAGAACGCCTCCAGGAGAACCTGCGGACCCTTGGTGGGAATGATGCTGCTGGCAAACAGGAAGCGGACGGGTCCGTCGCTCTCCGGTGCTGGAGGTGCGGGTGGATGAACCAGCGGCAGTGGGCACAAGCCTGGCCGCGGCAGCCCCATGGCTTCGATGCGATCCGAGAGGTCTATAGAGGGACTGAGCAGGACATCTACCGCGGCGATTGCTTCCGTCGCGGCGGCCGTTCGGGCTGCAGCTCTGGCCTGCTCACGGGTGCTCGGTGCCGTCGCCCCGGTTCGACAGGTTGCACATCCGGTAGGGGTGGGCCCCTGGCAGAGGCTGAGCGAACGGTCGACGAGCTGACCACGGTGGCAGGGAAGCCAGTAGTCGTGGAGGGTCATCGTGACGGGTATGCCGGCCGCCTGGGTGGCGGCGACCAGTCCGAGCGGCAGGCCGCTGAGGTGATGAATGTGGACCCTGTCAGGTTGCGATCGGTCCAGCAGCTGATTCCAGAGATCCAGGCCGAATCGGCGCTGCCAGGACGCCTTCCAGGTCAGCGCTGGTGGCTGAAGGAGGCGCCAGCCCGAGACGCCATCAGCCTCCGTGGATTCCAGGCGGGGTCTAAGTCCTTTCCCGGGCGCGATGATGGACGCTGGGTGCCCTGCGCGATTCAGCGCCTGACTCAGCGCATTCACGTACATCCCGGTCCCGCCCATGCGTTCTGGCGGCCAGCCGTGCAGGACTTGAATCAGGCGCACTCGCCCGCCTCATCGGTGACCAGCGAGCGATACATTGCTTCGGTGGCGTCTATCTGTGCGCTCAGGCGCGGTGGAGGGCGCGGAGTCGGCATGGGGTCTGTCAGCGCACGCTGCATCGCGCGTACCAGTGCAGCTGGGTCGTCTGGATCGAAGAGGATTCCGTCGACGCCGTCTTCCACCAGCTCAGGAAACCCGCCGCTCCGAGGTGCAATGACCGGGCACCCCGCCGCTCGCGCCTCAAGAGCGATGAGCGGCGCGTTCTCCTGCCACCTGGGGGCGAGGACCAGGGCTCGGGCCTCTGAGAGCAGTGCTTGCACCGCAGATCGATCCAGCACGGGACCTATCGGGTGTCCGTTTGCGGCTGCAGCGTCGAGGACCGGGCCATGGATCCGCAGGGCCGTCCCCTCATCGGGTACAGCTGCTCGCCAGGCTGCCACCACGCGATCCGTGCCCTTGTGGTGGGCGATGGTTCCCAGATGAACAAAGGCCTGTCTTGGCGCTGAACTCTCCGTGAAGAATGTTGCGGGTACGCCGTGGGGGATCACCGCTACATGCCCGATGCCTTGGCGCATGGCTTCTTCGGCCAGGTGCACGCTCGGGCTGATCCGCTTTGCTGCGGACCGGTAGAAGGCGCCAACCTGCGCGTTGCGATGGGTGGCATTACCCGGCGTCTCCGTGGGTCCTGCGCCACGCTCTGGGCGGGGGCGCAATCGCGCAGGAATCCGTTGGTACAGGCCGTGCAGCCGCTCCGGGGAGATCACCGGGGAGAGCCATTCAGCAGCTTGGAGCATGCCCTGGCTCAGGGATCCCGGCGTGGGCCTCCAGGCGCCGGCACATGGTGCGCATGCTTGTGGCGTCGGACCGGCGCAGGGTGCGCCATCGGGCAGCAGGCCCAGGCCGCCCGCGGCGCACCATCCCCAGCGATCGTGGAGGGTGAGGACCATCGGGACGGAGAACCGCATCGAGGACGAGAGGAACTGGATGTGATGCACGTGCACCACGTCTGGCTGGAAGCGGGCACACACCTCTCGAGCAATCTGGTCGATGAGCGCGTCTTCCTCTCCGTCGGCCAGTCGACGCGTCGGCACATTGTTCACCACTCGGGTCACCCCATCTTCCTCGAGTCTGGCGTACTGGCGCTCGCCTGGGGATCGCGTTGCGGCCAACACATGCACCACGTGCCCCCTGTTTCGCAGCGCTTCTGTGAGTTGGTGCACATGCTGCTCCGTGCCGGCCGTCTCCCGAGGTGGGAAGCCGTGAACGATCATCAGAATCCGGAGTGTTGGGGTCATCACTGGGCCTGGTGCGACGGAAGGTGTCACTACCGGTATATTCCCACCATGACTGCTCGCCCGCCTGAACCCGCCGCCTGGCCCGTGCTGGTGGTGGATGATGAAGAGAGTCTTCGGCATCTGCTCCGGGTGATCCTGGAGGGGGCCGGCTACGTGGTGCACGAGGCCAAGGATGGCACGCATGCACTGGAGCAACTTGATGCCCATCCTGAGGTGCGCATCATGCTGTGCGATATTCGCATGCCTCGGATGGACGGGATGGCGCTGCTGGAGCAGGTTCGAACCATGCCCTTGGCTGTGGTCATGATGAGTGCCTACGGATCGACAGACACCGCAGTGGCTGCGCTGGGTCGGGGGGCGCGAGACTACATCTCCAAGCCGTTTCGTCCCGACGAGATTCGGGTCTGCCTGCAGCGGATCGTTGACCGCGACCGCCTGGAGTCAGAGAATGCGGAGCTTCGGCGTTCGATCGGCCGTGAGGCTGGAATCGAGGGCTTTGTTGGACGCTCACCTCAGGCTCGGGAGGTCCAAGAGGTGATTCAGAAGGTGGCCGCCTATCCTTCGACTGTCTTGCTCACCGGGGAGTCGGGAACGGGCAAGGAGCTCCTGGCCCGGGCGCTGCACACGTGCTCACCCCGGTCGTCGTCGTCCTTTGTCGCCATCAACTGTGCGGCGATTCCGGAGTCCTTGCTGGAGAGCGAGCTCTTTGGTCACGAGCGCGGCGCATTTACTGGCGCCGTCCGCGCGCACGCGGGCCTCTTTGAGCAGGCGCACGGCGGCACCATGCTCCTCGATGAGATCGGAGAGATGGCGCTAGCCCTGCAGACCCGCCTGCTTCGGGTACTCGAGGACGGCAAGGTGCGTCGGATTGGTGGAAGTCGGGATGTGGTGGTCGATGTACGGCTGGTCGCGGCAACCTCGCGGGACCTGGACCGAGCCGTCCAGGAGCAGCAGTTTCGTCAGGATCTTCTGTACCGACTCAAGGTGGTGCATGTTCACGTGCCACCGCTGCGCGACCGAATCGAGGATCTGCCCTTGCTGGCAGAGGTGCTTGTGGGCCGCGCCGCAGCACGCCTGGACTGTGCGCTCCCGAGCATCAGTACGGCGGTGATCTCTCTGCTCGAGCGGCATTCCTGGCCGGGCAATGTACGCCAGCTGGAGAATGCCCTGGAGCGCGCGGTGCTGATGTGTGAGGGGGATACTCTCGAGCCGTCTCATCTTCCGGACGAGCTTCGTGGGTCTGGGGATTCGTGGATCGACGGGCTTCCAGAGTCGGATCTCTCGATCAAGCGCCAGACAGCTGTGTTGGAGCGGACGTTGATTCAGCGCGCCTTGTCGCAGACCGGCGGAAATCGAACCCAGGCGGCGCGTCTGCTCGACATTTCCTACAAGGCACTGGTGTACAAGATCCGCGGCTATGGGTTGGACGACTGATGCATCTGCTCTTGATCGGGTTGCTCGGGCTGGGTTGTTCGGCGGATCATTACGCGAGCAAGGGCAAGGAAGCGCTGGATGCCCACGCGTTGCCCAAGGCGGAGAATCTCTATCGAAAGGCCCTCTCTCGGGACTCTTCTCATGTGGATGCCCTGGCCGGCCTGGGCTGGACCTACCTGTTGGCCGGTCAGCAGGACGCCGCTCGAGGTGCGTTTGAGCGGTGCCGGGAAGTGGATGTTGGCAGCACGGAGTGCATGCGCGGACGAGCCAGTGTGGCCTCCGCAGATGGAAACCCGGCGCTCGCGCGCTCCATCCTGGATGCTGCGGTGGGTATTGAGCCGCATGACGCAGGGGTGCAGAGCAGCTTGGCCCTGCTGGAGCTCTCCCAGGGAGATCTCGATGCAGCGGATGGTCGATATACGCAGCTGATGGCCCGATTCCCCGCCAGGGCGGAGTACCGGGTCGGGTTGGCCGAGCTCCGGATTCGTCAAGACCGTGATGAGGAAGCCGTCTCGGTGGTGGAGGCCGCGTTGGCGCTCCCGGATGTGCCTCGGCGGACCCAGGCCATGCTCTACCAGACCCAGGCCCGTGCGCTCGTGGCTGCGACGGCGGATCGGGTGGACCCAGCTCGTTGTTCGGAGACGGCGCCTCAGGTGCGGGTATGGCTCAACGCTGCCGACGCGGCGGTCGAGGCCGCCCAGGCGACGGGGGTAGAATTGCCAGACCTGCCAGTCGTTCTCCGCCTGCTACGGCGTCGACGAGCTGCCGTGGACGCTGAGTGTTCACGATCTGTCCCGTGAGATAGGAAATAGTTTCCGTATAGGAAATAATTTCCTATACTATCGGGGGGAAAGCAAGGTACGTCCGACTGGTAGCCCTGGATCGATTCTTGCTTTATGCGTGTGTAATGAAGATCTGCCATCCCAGAAAGAGAGGCTTCACCTTGGTAGAAGTGGCGTTGGTGATCGCCATCTTCGTGGTGCTGTCTGCTGTGGGGTTCGGAACCACTCGCGACCAGATGCCTCGGTATCGGCTGGTTCAGGCCTCCAAGGGGCTCAAGGGCGACCTGTACATGCTGCGGAATCTTGCGGTGCAGACGGGTCGAGAGACGCGCCTGGTTCTGACCGATGCGCCGGCAGACTGCGCCGATACGGAACAGTACGGGGGAAGGTGGCGGCTGGAGATCGGAGATAAGTCGCGACGCGCCGGGAGCTGGGAGCAGCTGCCGCCGGATGCGGAAGAAGACGGAACGGACGACGATACCTCCGGCGGGGAGGTAGACATCGGTGACGGCGGCAACCGCAAGGCCAGGAATGTCTGCCTGATGGACTGGGGCTCCCTGCGAGGCCCCGGTACGGGCAACAACAATGCGATCGTGTTCTCTCCTCGTGGCTTTGTGACCAACCCCTCTGAGGACTTCGATGGGACGGGCCATGTGGTCGTGGAATTGGCCAATCAAACCGCAGCCCGTAAAGGGGTAGAAGATCAGGTGCGGGTGACCGTCGCACGGTCCGGTTTGGTCCGACTCCATTCGACATTGGGGAAGGCTGTGACGGATAATCCTATGGGTACGGAGGCGACCAGCACGGTGCCATGATGCGAAAGAGTGAACGAGCGGTGGTTTCTCCACCGGTACTTCTGGGTGCCGGGGGGCTCGCGCGTGGGCGCACCAACGCGCGCGTGGGCTTCACGCTCATCGAGGCGCTGATCGCCACCGCCCTGCTCGGATTCTCCCTCATCGTGATGTTCGGTTTCCACAGCCAGGCCGTGCGCTCGAACATGCACGCCCGGAAGATCACGGATTGCACCTACCTGGCGCAGCTACAGTTGGAGCGACTGATTGCGCTTCCCTGGACTGATACCTCTCGGCCTGTAGCCCTCACCGACCTCGGAACCGACTCTTCCAGCACCGATAGCTGGGTCGACTTGCCCCACCCCTCTGGGGGCCCTGATCCGGTAAATGCTGCGCACAGTACATCTTCGACCCACGGGGAGCCGACCTACTACGTCAGCTGGGACGTCGAAGAGATGGACGCTGAGGCGACGTGGCTTCGCATCCGGGTGCGCTGCAAGTATCAAGACAAGGCCTTCAACGTCTGGAAAGGGACGACCATCTCGTCGTACCGTTTCCGGGATCCGGGGTCCTGATGCTACGTCGCGGCTTCACCATGATCGAGATGATGATCGCCGTGTTGGTGTCCAGTGTGGTGGTCGGAGGGCTCTACTCGCTCTTCAACCTGCAGTCTCGCCAGTTCCTCTACCAGGACCTGACGATGGAGATGCACCAGAATCTTCGATTCTCTACAGACATGCTGACCCGGAGCCTCCGGATGGCGGGGTATGGCACCGGCGGGACTGTGGCCGGCTACTCCGGATCGACCGGTGACGACACCCTGCTCCCGGTACTCATGAGCTGGGATGGCTCCGGCGGCGGCGGCAGCGACGGGGTCACCGTGGTCTATGGCGATCCATCGCTCCGCATGAACACCATGGCGCTGGCAGCAAGCTGTGACACCGAAGAGCTGGCGTTCGATCTGACCATCCTGGACCACGACAGCAAGATCGCGGAGTACTCGGCCAACGAGCTGTTGATCTGCGCGGACTACGCCAACCTGACGGGAATCGAGACCTACCTGTGGGTCATCTCCTCGGTGGACACGGCGGACGGCTACATCGGGATCTCGGACAACTCGGGCTACTCGGACTACGACGATGTTTGTGACTCTACGGAGAACCTCTCTCCCTCGATGCTGTGCTCCAAGGCGCACCTGATCACCTTCTACATCGATGCGGAAGATGACGGAACCGGCCCGGGATCCGCCGAACATCCGGTCTTGATGATGGACCTGGACATGGGGTGGCCAGAGGAGGACGACGTGCCGCTGGTCGACAATATTGAAGACCTGCAAATCGAGTACTGTGTGGACACGACAGGTGCCGGAGTGGACTGCTCTGACGATTCGAATTGGACCGACTCCATCACCTCGGCACAGGGTGACGATGTCTGGATGGTGCGTGTGTCCATCATCGCCCGTAGTTCCCGAAAGGACGCGCAAGACCTGAGAACCTCCACTCGGCCGGCCCTGGCGAATCACAGCGCGGGCACCTCTTCCGACAATTATTATCGGCAACTGCTCGTGACCGAGGTCGCCGTCCGAAATCTTCGAATTCAGGCCAATCTGTGATGAAAACGTCCCCAGCCAGGAGCGGTCGCCGCGGCTATGCCATGCTGCTGGCCATGCTGCTCATCGCCATCCTGGCGGTGATTGGGGCCACGACACTCTCGGTGGCTGGCGTCGACCAGCGGATCGCGATCCACAACCGGAAGCACATGATGGTGGTCAACACCTCCAGTGCGGGCACGGAGCATGGACGATGGGAACTCGAGCATGAGAACCCACCCAATGAGGGCATCGCTCCGGATGACGACACCTGGCCTGACTTTGTCATCTCCACGGAGGGGGAGAGCAACTTTGGAGGGCTGAGCTATGCCCACAACCTGGGGGTGTACTGGGTCCAGGCCACCTACCACCGCTGTGGAAACCCACCGCCAGGATACTCCACAGAGAAGGGACGGGTCGCATTTCGAAGCGACTACTGGGAGATGAAATCCCAGGCACGAATGCAGGACACGTCCTACAGCAACATCAACGAGACCACGGCCAGCACGGTCATGCTTCTCAGAAAGGTCATTCATGGGTCGTGCCATGTCCGCTAGTTCGATCTACCCTGTAGGCAGGAGGGGTCAGATGACCGCGCGGTGTGGGCTCGTTGCTGGGTTGCTGGCATTCGGCATGTCCGATGCGCGGGCAGGCTCGTCGTCAGCCGGCGAGGAGTGGCTTGCGCTGACGGATGCGGCGCCGCCCAACATCCTGTTCGTGGTGGACCTCTCCAACCAGATGGAGGAGGCCTGCGAGTTTGGTGGCGATGAAACCGCCTCCTCCACCGCTGCCTCTTGTATCGACGATGTCGAAGACGCGATCGATCATCTGACCAAGCACTATGACTGGGCGCGCTACGGCGTGGTGGGAACCTCAGACTCTGACGATGAGCACACAATGACCAAGATTGTGCCGCTGGGCGCGAGTCACACCGAGCTGTCGGAGGCGGTGGATAGTCTCTCGGATCTGGTGACCAGCTACGACACCGAGACGCGAAACCTCGCCGAGGTCCTCGCGGTACTCTCGGAGGATTACTTCAGCAACACCGGGGATGACGACGAAGACGTGGACTCGGACGGGGACGGCTACACGGCAGATTGGACGAAGGCACCCATCCAGTACCACTGCCAGCAAAACCACATCATTGTGCTGACGTCGACCTTCCCCAACGGTGATGGTGATGTGGACTCGGACTCAGTGGCCTCCATCTCTCCGGACATCAAGTGCAATGCGGCGGGCCTGACCACAGGCACGGACGAGGAATGCCTCTACGACAACGTCGTCGCCCATATGAACAGCCATGACCATCGTGCGGACCTGACAGGCACCAACCGGGTCAGGATCCACACTGTGGCGCTTGGCGTCGGCAGCGACAGCATCGCGGAGCACCTGTTTGGCAATGTCAGTGACGTCACAGATGGAGATGCTGTGTACTCGTCTGTGGACGATGGAGACGAGATCATCGGCAAGCTGATGTTCATGATGCGGGAGATCCGGTCCGGCTACTACAGTCGTTCGACTCCGGTGGTGAGCGCAGACGGGGCCTTCCTCATCTACACCTACTACCAGATCGGTGGGACGCTCTCAGGTGCAGGCGGGGCGTTCGTGAACCCCTTGGCCGAGGGCCATATCCGCGCCTACGAGATTGAGGATGATCCCACCTCCAGTGAGTACGGGCAGGTTCAGTACGACGGTGACTCGGACATTGGCGGAGCGCTCTGGGATGGTGGAGAGTTGTTGGTCAGCCGACCTGTCACTACCGGTGAGACCCAGCTCGACGATCAGGATGGCTTTGGAAAGCGGGACATCTATACGTTCTGGGACGACGCGGTGAGCGTCATGAGCAGCGAGTCCACCTCTACGCAGCGGCAAGGCCTCGACGCGGACTTTGTCAATCGGGTGGGGGGCGTCGATACCCTTCTCGATCAGATCCTGGACATAGATCACGAAACGGACGGCACGCCCTCGGACGATCGGTACGACCTGACCTTCGATGACGAGGTCAATCTGGATGACCTGCAGATGCTGGTCGACTTCATTCGTGGTGATCCGGACTCCAAGTACCGCTATCTCGGCATCACACATGGCTACTGGAAGCTCGGAGACTCCCCGCACGCCGTGCCCCTGGTGGTCCAGGCTCGAAACGACATGTACTCGATGGATTCGACCTACCGGAAGTTCTTGAGCGAGATGGAGGCAGAGGAATACCCGGACATGGTCTACCTGCCTGCCAATGACGGCATGCTTCACGCCTTCTTCCTTGTCGATGACGAAGAGGACCCGACCGGCAACGAGCAGGGGCAGGAGTCCTGGGCCTGGCTGCCGGCCTATCTTCTGGAGCGAGAGCACGATGCAGAGTGGGCAGGACGTGCCATCGACATGATGCTGTACGGCCGCACCTTCCTGTTTGACGGCACGCCGGTGGCTGAGGATGTCTGGATTGATGAGAATGGCGACAACACCAAGGACTGCAACTCGGTCCCCGATGACTGTGAGTGGAAGCGGGTGCTTGTGGTTCAACAGGGCAAGGGCGGGCCGGTCACCCTGGCGCTCGACATCACCAATCCGACCGATCCCAAGTTCCTCTGGGAGCAGACCGACGAGGAAGATTCCTCTGCGATGGGCTACACCGTTGGCCGCCCGGTCATCACCAACATCTATGACACCTCGGGGAGCGAGCCTCACGATCGGTGGGTCGCCATGTGGGGCTCGGGTCGGGCAGTTCCCTACAGTACGAGCACTGCCTACTACAAGTCCTCCGAAGCCAACCTCTATATGTGGCACACCGGAGATAGCTACTGGGTCGCCGAGTCCTCCTACCTGTACGATCAGCGAGGCGACAACGGGCACCCGGAGGCTTCTGTAGAGGGCTCGGATCTGCAAGAAGACTCAGACGACCAGTTCGAGTATGGCTACATCTCTGCCGCGCTTGCCGTGGTGGATACCGACTCTGATGGAGATGCGGACACGGTCTACTTCCCGGTCACCGCAGGCTACACCCCCACGGACCTTGGTGGCGCCGGGCCGAGCACAGCGACCGACCCGGGCAGTACCTGGATGTACAAGGCGTGTATCTCCAGCACGGATCCCGATGACCTGACCTGGGTGGAGTTCTTCGACCCCAAGGATGATGCGGCCCTCAGCTTCCGTCCGGAGGTCTACTACGCAGCGACGACCTCCTGGCACACAGACGGCCGACTCGGCGTCTACTGGGGTACCGGCACCCCCTACGATCGAGACAGCTCGGAGAACGGCTACTTCTTCGCAGTGAAGGACTCCAACCCCAAGAGTTGTACGTCCTTCTCGGCGGAGCCCATCTCCGACTGCGGCACCTTCGGGGTCTACCGCCTGGACGAGGGGGAGGGCCTGACCTCCGATCCGATCGTCTACGCGGGGGTGGTCTACTTCACGACCTGGCTGCCAGACGAAGACCGGTGCCAGGGTGGGACCGGGCGACTGTACGGCCTGTCTTTCGAGGACTGCTCCGAGGGAATCGACACCAACGGAGATGGTGATCTCGATAGCTCAGATACTGACTATGTGGAACACGAGGATGAGTACCTCTCCAGCGTGTCAGTGACGGAGCAGGGCACCATCATCTACGGTACCTCGAACCCCACTACGGACGGCTCAGGTGCAGCTGTGGAGACCATTGAGGTCGTCAACGATCCGTTCTTGGGTACGGCGGCGATGGCCTGGCTCGAGGTGTTCTAAGACGAGCCGCTTGGTTCAAGCTACACCTACGGCCCATGCAGCCCGTCACCACCCGCGCCATCGTTGTCCTCGCGCTGCCCGCTGCGGCCAGCGTGCTGCTCAACAACATGTTCCGGGTGATCGACCAGTTCGCCGTGCAGTGGCTGGGCCCGGAGGCCCAGGCGGCGGTGGGGGCCAGCACCTTCGTGCTCATCGCTGCCTA
>Ga0310342_100003052_pt1 | contig 10935 bp, 13 predicted proteins | sample S15DNA20500_MG_FD_206155 | JGI IMG/M metagenome (GOLD analysis project Ga0310342, IMG submission 206155) | Marine microbial communities from station ALOHA, North Pacific Subtropical Gyre - S1503-DNA-20-500_MG | ecosystem: Environmental > Aquatic > Marine > Oceanic | place: Pacific Ocean: North... | reverse complement strand
TTCAATAGATGTATGGGATTGAGGATCTTACTTCGAATTTTGAAACTGCTCAGGGGACAAAAGTTATTTTTCCGTATCTTTTATTGGCGAAGTTCGATTCTGATAGTACGTGTGTACCATCATTATATTCCGAATAGTCCGAAAGTTTTCTAAAGTTACCTTGTTATTGACCTAGTATATTTTCCTTCTGCTACCTTTTCGAACAAGAGTATTTAGGGGGTATATATTTTTCCTAACTTGTGTTTTGATTTTACCTGATTCCAATATGAGCTAAAAAAAAGAAAAGAGGATCGAACTTCCGTAGCGTCTTGGGATGTCAGAGAAGGTACAAACGGTAGCGGTTATGGGTCATCTAGAATTTCAGAACTTTCTCGTGCCGTGGTCCTGAGCTCGTGCACCCTCTCTAAGATTAATTCTCCCATTTTCGGATCGGGACCGAAAGGAGCACTTATACTGACGTCCAGGTGGGGATGTTTTTGGGAAACTTCCTGAATCAGTCTTGGAATGTCTGTTGTTGAGTGTCTTCCTGGACCTAAAAAATAAGGTTGAACAATGATTTTATGGACCCCCGCTGACACACAAGTCTCGAATCCTTGTTGGATAGTCGGTTCAGCTAATTCCATGTGAGCATGCTGAACAATCAAAAAGTGCGAGTTCTTACGAACCATACTCGCCACTTGGGAGACTACTTGGTTTGCATCCTGCCTGAGGCTACCATGGTCTACGATCAGCAGTCCGGTCCTCTTAGTCATTTCACGATTCTTGGGTCAACAACGATTTGGCAATAGTCTCTAGCTGCATGAAGGAGGTTCCTTCGTAGATTTTGCCGATCTTTGAATCCCTATAGTATTTTTCGACGGGGTAATCTTTAGTGTAGCCATAACCACCGAAAATCTCAATCGCTTGGGATGTGATTTGTTCGGCCACTTGTGAGGCAAAATATTTAGCCATTGCTGCTTCCTTGATGAAAGGTGTTCCCAAATCTTTCATCCGGGCCGCGTTATAGGTGAGTAGTCGTGCCGCCTCGAGGTCTGTAGCCAATTGGGCGATTTGAAGTCGGATGGCTTGAAACTGTGCTAGTTGTTGCCCAAATTGTTCGCGCTCTTTGGAGTACTGAATCGCGCAACGTAGAGCTCCAGCAGCTAATCCAACCATTTGGGCGGCGATTCCAATTCGTCCCTCATTCAAGGTTTCGATAGAGACCTTATATCCTTTGCCAATTTCTCCCAGAATATTGTCACAGGGAACCTGACAGTTGTCGAGAACTAGCTCACAGGTACTACTGGCACGGATACCTAGCTTATCTTCCTTCTTGCCAACTGCAAGTCCAGGAAAGTTCCTTTCGATGAGGAATGCTGTAATTCCTCTGTGGCCCAAGTTGCGATCTACTGTGGCGAATACAATGAACAGTTCGGCCTCTACCGCATTGGTTGTCCAAAGCTTTTGCCCGTTCAATACGTAGGCATCTCCTTTTCTTACCGCTATTGTCTGGAGAGAGAAAGCATCACTGCCGGCACTTGCCTCCGAGAGTGCATAAGCACCAATCTTCTGACTGGCCAGCTGAGGAAGGTATCGAGTTTTTTGTTTCTCATTACCCCAATTTAGAAGGGCATTATTGACTAAGGTATTTTGCACGTCCACAATCACGGCTGCAGATGCATCAACCCGAGATAGTTCCTCAACAGCCAATATCGACATGAAAAAACTGCCCCCAGCTCCCCCCCAGCGATCGGGGATCTGAATACCCATCAGATTCATCTCAAAGAATTGCTTAAGTAGATCGGCATCGAAACTTCCATTCTTGTCCATTTCGCGGACGTGGGGTTGAATCTGAGCTTCAGCAAAACGTCGCACAGCATCACGGAATATTTCTTCCTCGTCCGTAAGTCGGGTTAGAGGTTCATTGGTTGTGTTAATAGACACTTAAAATCCCTCTGAAAATTAATAATAGATGAGTTATAAGCAACGATGTAATGTCATTCGTTGCTGTTCAAATTCTTTATCTGACAAGATGTTTTTCAGACTTGTGGTTGAAACCGCTTTTTCCAATTTTACCCATGATCGACAGCCGTTGTATCTGATCAAATAAGGAAGATGATGGGGTCTAGATCGTCTATAGACTTTCAACACTAATAGACACAATCCTGGGTGGTTGCGATAGTAGAACCGTTGCCTTACTATTGGCCAATTGAGGCTGTGTAGTCCGTCTAGATATCGCAAGCTTTCGATTTTCGAGATGTGGATGACTTCTTCTACCGTTCCGTAGTAGGTGAGCGTCACGAGGTTGACAGACTCTTTTGTGTCAACGAAGTCTTCCTTTGCAATTGGGTTGAGGGAAGATTCAGTTTGATGGGTATAAGTGGGGAAAAGAAAAAACTCGGAATGTTCAACCAAAAAGCCATTCGTTTGCTCATCAAGCCCGCCCTTTCGCAATAAAAAGATTTGTCTTCCTTTAGCCAGATAATCTACGGTTACCGCCCATTCTTTTAGAGCAAACATATTTTCTTTTAACATGGCACCCCTTTGGGCAGTTCGTGAACTGTATTCCGTTTTAGGAAGTCAAGAGTCACTTTATTGAACTCTTCTGGTTGCTCGAAATTGTGAAGATGCCCCCCATTTTGAAATACAACCAACTCACTCTTGGGAATTGCAGAAGCTACCTCTCGACTGTACATTGGGGGAACAGCTAAATCGAAGCTCCCCACAGTGATAAGGGTTGGTACCTGAATCTGATACAACTGATCTAGTGTGTCATGATATAGGTTGGCCTCATATTGCTGTTTCAGGAGTTCTTTTTCCGGAGCATTTTGGATAATTTTACTCATTTGTTTAGCTACTTGGTCCGGATGATGATCCATGTATTCAGGTGTGATCAACCAGAGCAGGTTAATCTCATAAAAAGAAGGAATATCTAGCTGCTTCAGCAAGTGGATTTGGGTTCGAAATTTTTTATTAGCATAACCATTGGTTCGACCCCAGGTCCCGTGAAGCTGAAGAGTCCGGACGAGTTCAGGTTGCCTCAAGGTTAGTTCCTGGGCAATACAAGAGCCTAAGGAGAGTCCCGAGATATGGGCTGGCCCCAGTCCAAGAGCCTCGATTAGGGCAGCGGTGTCCTGGGCCAATAGTCGGACGGTCAGTCGGTCACGGGATGCCGTCGTCTTTCCTGTGCCGCGGTTGTCGAAGGAAATACATTCAAAGAAGTGTTGGTAGGCTTCAATTTGAGAGTTCCAGAAGGAGCAATTCAGGCCTGTTCCCATAATAAGAATCAAAGGTGGTCCTTTTCCTCTACGTTCATAGTAAATACGAATATCTGTTGGTAGGTTAAGGAAGGGCATAACTTCTCCTCCGTATGAGCCATCTTACCATAAGGCTAAAACTTGCTCACGTTGAGGTCTAGTGGATAAGAAGGATGGACTCGCGGCGAACCCTTTCGAAGAGCTGTTCCTGAACTTTAACTAAAGATTGAGATTGATGGGAAGTGGGATTTGAGACTAATATACTCCTTCTGTTGCTGTAGACTTGATTCTGGGATCAGCTAAGTCAAGAACTTCTGAGGAGCAGGTGCCATTTAAGAAGGAATGGTTTTTAAGTGCGAGATTCCCTAATCACAGTTGCCCATAGTCCGGACTCAGACGATGCGTTCATGTTCTATGCTCTTGCTAGACATAGAATCGACAGCAGAGGTTTCGAGTTCCGACATGTGCTAAGCGACATCGAGACTCTCAATCAAAAGGCGATGGAGGGGGCCTATGAGGTTACGGCCATTTCATTCCATGCCTATTCTTTCTTGTTTGATCAGTACGTGCTACTGGACAGTGGAGCCAGTATGGGTGATCGATATGGCCCCTTGGTGGTGTCGAGAACGCCGATGCGACCGAACGATCTCAAGGGTAAAGTAATTGCTATTCCTGGTACTATGACCTCAGCCTTCCTCATCCTGAAGCTTTTTGAGCCCAATTTTAACCATATCGTTGTTCCCTTTGACCAAGTATTTCAAGCCGTTCTTGAAGGTCGTGCCGATGGAGGGGTGGTCATCCATGAAGGTCAGTTGACATATGCTAGCAAGGGATTGCATTGCGTGATAGACCTTGGAAAATGGTGGCACCAAAAAACAGGACTCCCTTTGCCGTTGGGAGGGAATGCGATTCGCAGGAATCTAGGTTCTACGGTGATTGCCCAAATCGCTACAATCCTGAAGCAAAGCATTCAATATGGACTTGATCATCGTGATGAAGCTTTGGAGTACGCAATGAGGTTTGCAAGAGATCTTGAACCCAGCCTGGCTGATCAATTTGTAGGTATGTATGTTAACGAGAGGACCTTGAGATATGGAGAGGCGGAACGCCGTGCCGTCCAACTTCTTCTAGATTTGGGTTATCAAGAGCGAATTATCAACTGTCGGGTTACGGCAGAGTTTGTGGATTCTCAAGTGTAATAGATATAGATATGGTCATGAGTGGCTTTCTTTTTTGAGCTGATTTAGTCGCCAAAACTATAACTAAACACTTGGTTAAGGGGACGGTATCTTGGGGCGACCATCTCCTGTATCCTATGTATGTGAGTGTCAAGCAGTTTGAGGTTATTGTTCTAGACTGACAGGGAGAGAAACTTCTATTCTTGACACGGCCCTAGACTGTCATATGTTGCTTCAAGATAGTCTTTTATTGAATGATTCCTTAGATATGGTTTTCTTGGGAGATCGGAGTTGAAATGCATTTGGTGTTGTTGGTTAGGCTCTAAACGTTGACACGCTCAGAAGGTGACGCTTATAATCTGAGGTCATGGGGTGAGTATTTATGTACGCAGTTATAAAATCAGGGGGAAAGCAGTACCGAGTAGCACTGGGGGAAGTAGTTCACCTTGAAAAGTTACATCACAACCTAGGAGAACAGGTTGAATTTGACAGGGTGCTGGCCATTCACGACGACCAGAAAGTAACTATCGGACGGCCTTTGATTGAAAAGGCGAAGGTTTTAGGGACGGTAGTTAAAAATGGGCGGGCCAAGAAGATAAGGGTGCTTAAATTTAAGCGAAGAAAAAGTTACCGGGTTCTGAGGGGACATCGACAGCCGTTCACTGCTGTTAAGATTGATTCTATCCACGCGTGATTCGCCCCCAGAGGAGGGAACCATGGCCCACAAAAAGGGGGTAGGGAGTTCTAGAAACGGTCGCGATTCCAACGCACAGCGTCTGGGCGTCAAACGTTTTGATGGCCAGCTCGTGACAGGTGGATCTATCTTAGTACGGCAGCGAGGGACTAGACTCAAGCCCGGCTCCAATGTTGGTCTAGGCAAGGATGACACCCTTTTTGCTAAAATTGCCGGATTGGTCAAGTTTGAGAATAAGGGAAGAAAAGGACGGTTTGTCAGCATCCGTCCACTGGAGAAGTAGGAGATCATTGATTTGAGGAATCCCTTGTGATGTGGACTGTAAGCATGCCACATGGCAGGGGATTTTTTTTGTAAATAAAATGTTTCTAGATAAGGCTCATATAAACGTTAAGGCAGGCGACGGTGGATGTGGATGTCTAGCTTTTCGCCGGGAGAAGTTTGTTCCCAGGGGTGGCCCTAGTGGCGGAGATGGCGGCCGAGGCGGTCATATCTATATGCAGGCTGTCTCGCATCATAATACGTTAATCCACTTTCGATATAAGAAGATTTTTCATGGTAGGCGCGGTGAGCATGGTCTGGGAAGCAACTGCCACGGTAGAAACGGTCCAGATTTGATAGTTGAGGTTCCGCTGGGAACCGTTGCCCTCGAAGCTGAGAAAAGCAAGCCTATTTATGACTTCACAATAGTTGATGAGAAGATACTCTTGTGTCGAGGAGGCCGAGGTGGTCGTGGTAACGCTCGATTTGCCAGTTCGGTTAACCAAGCTCCGCGCCGTTTTGAGTCTGGGTTTCCTGGAGAACAACGAGATCTGCACCTTGAACTGAAGCTTTTAGCCGATGTTGGGCTGGTTGGTTTCCCCAATGTTGGTAAATCTACTCTCATTTCTTGTATCTCAGCGGCTCGTCCTAAGATTGCGGATTATCCCTTTACAACTCTACAGCCTAATCTGGGTGTGGTGGAGCTAGAAGACTACCGGAGTTTTGTCGTTGCCGATATTCCGGGATTAGTGGCTGGAGCTCATCTTGGTCATGGTCTGGGCATTCATTTTCTCCGTCATATTGAGCGGACCAAAATACTCCTTCATTTGGTTGACCTTTCCGTAGTGCATGGTCGCGATCCCGTAGTTGATTACGAAACGGTAAATCGGGAACTCAATGCGTTCAGTCCCAGAATACTCCATAAACCCACTTTAGTAATTGCCTCTAAAATTGACAGTATCGAAAGTCCGATTCGATTAGAGACACTGAGTAGGCTGGCTAATAGTCGTGGACTGGATTTTCATCCCATTTCTGCAGTGACAGGACAGGGTCTTAATGAACTCAAGATTAAGGTATGGAGAATGTTGGAGAATCTCAGCCAGAAAGAAGTCTGTCCTGGTAGGTAGTTGATAATCCTATGTGCCATCTGGGGGTGAGTTGTGCGAGTGGGTTTGTTGGGAGGAACTTTCGATCCTATTCATTGGGGCCACATCGAGATGGCAGAAACTGCACTGACTTTGGCAGGACTAGCTGAGGTTCATATGGTGACGGCAGTTACCCCTCCACATAAGAGCCAAAGGACGGCAAGCAACTTTCTCGATCGGCATGCGATGGTGGCCTTGGCCCTGATGAACCGGTCTCATTTGATCCCTTCAAGTATAGAGTATGGTCGGAACGGAAAGTCGTACTCAGTGGATACGATTCAGCAACTCCAGCAACTAGCGGGAGCATCTTCAGAGGTGTTTTTTATTATGGGTCTTGATGCTTTTCTGGATATTTCGAGTTGGAAGGACTTCGAGCGACTTCCCCAGCTTTGTCGTTTCCTTATTTTTGCCCGGCCTGGTTTCCTTGAGAGCGAACTAAAGACAAGAATTCCATCGACTTTCCTTAAAAGTGTGTGCGTCATAAAGGAACAAGGTCGAATTCCACTGCAGCTGGATCAACGATTTTATCTTTATAGGAAGTTTTCTAATGACATATCCTCCACCATTATTCGTGAAGGTATTCGGCGTGGGGAGGATCTAAGTGAACAGTTGCCACCTGGAGTTTCTGAATATATTACAAAGAATCATCTCTATGTCAGCTAGAGGCCCATTTTGAAAATCAATGAGGCCCATTTAAACTGTGTTCTTGAAGCTGCCCAGAACAAGAAAGCCTTGGATCTTCTTGTCTTAGATCTGCGGGATCTGGAAGCATTTACTGACTACTTTATCATTTGTTCTGGAACTTCTGTGCCCCAGATTCAAGCAATCGCCGATGAGATTGAAGACCAACTAAAAAAAGTTGGTAAGTCCCCAAATCACATCGAAGGCTATCAGCAAGCCCAATGGATTCTGATGGATTATTCAGATTTTGTAGTTCATATCTTTGCTCCTGACACTCGGTCATACTATAACGTAGAACGTCTATGGAGACGAGCAAAGGAAATAGTTCCCAGTAATTGTTCCCAAGAAGTGACCTCTCCTTAAATAGTGTAATGACTCCTGTTTTTGATTAATCCCCAGAAGGAAAATTGTTGGATCAAGAGTGATGAAACTTATAGTACGGTGGGTTGGAAAAACCAAGAATCCCTACCTGGCTTCTCTCATAACCGACTATCACTCCCGAATTCGTTGCTTTGTCGATCTGACGCTTTCGGAAGTTAAGCCAGTTGAGTCCGAGGATCCTTACCGGGTAGTTGTCATTGAAGGGAAGAGACTCCTTAGCAAGGTTAGTAACGATGACTATCTCATTTCCCTAGATCCGAAAGGGTATCAGTTGAGTTCGGAAAAATTTGCTGAAATCATTGCCGAGCGGCGGGAGCACTCAATGAAGAAGCTGATCTTTTTCCTGGGGGGGCCTAGGGGACTGTCAGATGCAGTGAAGAGTCATAGTCATCGAATCATCGCATTGTCTTCGATGACCTTTAGTCACGAGATGGTACGATTGATTTTCTTGGAACAGATCTACAGAGCTTTCACCTTGATTCACCATTTTCCCTATCATAAATAGGTTGGTTTCCCTATGTTTTTGGAGTAGTATTCCCGGTTCGTTATGATAGGAGAATTTCTTACAAGAACCATATAGATCTTTTGAGTTTATTTGCTCGATAATCTTTCTGGAGTGTCCGGCCATGAATTCTAAAAAGGTAGAACGCTTTAAGAAAAAGTTGTTGCAAAAAAAAGAAGAATTGTGCCAGATGGTTTCTAAAACGGAGCAATACGGTCGTGAGGTTGATGAAGAGAGCACGCAGGATATTGCAGACAAAGCGGCCAGCTCTTATACGAAGGAGTTTCTTTTCAGCCATAGCAGTCATGAGCGATTTATTTTACAACTCGTAGAGCAAGCTCTGGGTAGGTTAGACGATGGTTCCTTTGGTGTTTGTGTTGCCTGTGAGAATACAATTCAACCAAAAAGACTGGAAGCCGTTCCCTGGACTCATCACTGTATCAATTGCCAAGAAATGCAGGAGGAAGGACTTCTTGAAGAGTAGGTTTTTAATCAACAATCCCTCCAGCTTGTTTGCGGTTTGAAGCAACTCCTCAAATCGTGCCGCTTCTTTTTGATTCAATATGCCCAGTTTCTTTTCCGTAACATGGGCAATTTCAAAATCTCATCGTTTGTCAGTTGAGCAGTCGCCCTCTGTAGGGGTTCTCTATAATTTTTTTAAGAATTTTTTGATTGTGTCTAATCCAATATTACCTTTGATGATTCATTACGGTAAAATCCATTAGTCATCAGTGTTATAACATTGCGGATAAGGTTTAATTTCCTAACGGACTTTTGTTTCAAAAAGGAGTTGGACCTTCTGATGGATGATGTCTTCGCTACTCGTGCTGATATCAATAAATGTGTTAGCAGTCTAACAAGAATGAGACAATTAATATTGACGTTATGACTATTTTTCACTGCAGGGGGTATGGGACTTAGCCTAGATTGTGATGGTGCTTTTTTACCAAATCATCAAAAAGAAGCGAGTCTTCGAGTTCATTTTTACCTTTTGGTGGGTTTTTGGCCAGATTGGTAATGGTCTGCCCCCTACTTTAAAAGACTCTGGTCTTCAAGAATCAGCCGATGCCATCGAGGGTGGAAAGGTCATTTTTTTAGACCCAGATTATCTCCCACTACAGCTTGGGAACCGGTGGATTTATGACCGAATAGATAGCCGTTTTAAAAGAACTGAGCGTGTGAAAATCGAAATCATCGCCAGGCCAATTATTGGATGGACAACATACTATGCTTTCAATCAACTTCCCTTTGTTCCAGGCCTTGAGGGTAAACGGAACTTGTTAATTCGTTACGATCAATCGACTCAAAGGTTTGTTCGCTTGATTCCTGAGGGGCAAGAAGGGGAGGAAGTTCCCTTATTTCCCGCGGATGGATCGACGGATGCTAATTTTGACCATTCCTTGGGAGGTACGGGTTATCCAGTTGCTAACCGCCGGAGCTACCTTACTTGCTCAGATTGCGATAATATAGGGCTTGAAATAGTTTTTGATCGGGGTTTGGGTATAATGGAGGTTGGCACTTTTTTCGATTGGGGATCGGAATTCTTCCGGCTTAAATCAGCTCTAGTTAACGGTGAAATGTTTGGGGATACATCATACTGGGAAGAAAGGTCGGACGGGCAGTCCAGATCTAAGACTGTCTTTACTCAGACCAATCCCTTGATCAGTCTGCATGTTGAGAAGAAAAAAAATGAAGTGGATTTGTTATTGAGTGTCAAGAATACGGCAAAATATTTTTTAGGCTTTAACTTTGTTTCCAGCCAAACTTATGATTTCTTTGTCAGGGAAAAGGATAGCGGCTTCGAGGTCTGGCGTTGGTCGAAGGGTAATTTTTTTACCCAGGTTGTCCGCAGCCAAGCTCTTCTACCCCAAAAAGAATGGAAATTCAAAGTTGTATGGAACTTGAAGGACAATGAGCGGAACGAACTTAAATTGGGAGTCTACGAAGTTGTGGGCATTCTTACTTCCCAAATTCCTCGTCAATCATCATCCGTCGAAATCATTCTCCCTTAGCGGTGCTCCCGAATTTCCCTAGGGTCTTGAACCTAGGGAAAATGCCACAACAGATAACCTGCAGTAGTCGTTCCTACAATTGCTGTCCCATAACAACAAACGGCAATCAGTTTACTCAGGTGCTTGAGCTGTAGTCCATCGTGGAGGGTGAAACGAAATCGATGAGCCCAGTGAAAGAAGGAGAGTGAGCATATTAAAAACAAGATCAGTCTTGCCAGTGGATATTCAACTAGCTCAAGGGTTTCTTGGTAAGTGAGTGGGTTCAACCATCCTAGTGGAAAGGCCAGACCATAAAGAAAGAGAAGAACAGGCAAAAAGAATGCTGCCAACACCCCTCCAGCACTAAAGAGAGCCCACAGAAAGGGTTCGTTAGACCGATTGACCATCTGTTAACCTTGTTTTGTCAGAAGAAGGATCATGAGTCCAGAGATTACCACCCATGCTACGTAATTTGGAGAGGATATAAGGAGATTTGGGATACGCTTGCCTCGCCAGCGGATGACCATTGCTTTGGGTGCTAAGTTGAACCAGGTAATCGTGTGAAAAAGTACGAAAACAAAACTGAGACCATTCAGAAATATTAGAATAGGATTTTTTAGCCACTGTTGGAACTCAAGATAAGATTCAGGCCCTTCCCTCAGGGACCCGAGCTGAAATAAGATGATGACAACGAAGAATGCTACAGGGACACTACTGAGTTCTCTGAGCATGAACTTAAGGTATGGCCACTCGTGGCTCCACCAATAGGTAGAAACTTGAGTGCGATACCATTTAGGATGATATTGACGGTGAGCTGGAGATATCTTCATTTTTTGCTCCAAGGCTTCAGGAAGGCCTTGAACCAT
>Ga0310342_100003051_pt1 | contig 10935 bp, 6 predicted proteins | sample S15DNA20500_MG_FD_206155 | JGI IMG/M metagenome (GOLD analysis project Ga0310342, IMG submission 206155) | Marine microbial communities from station ALOHA, North Pacific Subtropical Gyre - S1503-DNA-20-500_MG | ecosystem: Environmental > Aquatic > Marine > Oceanic | place: Pacific Ocean: North... | reverse complement strand
GGGCCGCCGCGCTCTTCGTGACTCTCGGCCTCGGGCTTCTCGCGAAGCCCATGCTCGTGACCCTTCCCTGCGTGCTCCTGCTCCTCGACTTCTGGCCCCTGCGCCGGTTCGGAGGGCAAGGGCTGCGCCCACTCCTCGTGGAAAAGCTCCCGTTGTTTGCGCTCGCCGCGGCAGCGAGTGTCGCCACGCTGGTGGCCCAAAGCGCTGGAGGTGCCCTGCGGGACCTCGAATGGATTCCGCTCTGGATACGCGTCGCGGCCGCGCTCGATGCCTACCTCGTCTACCTGTCGCACTTCTTCTGGCCTTTCGACCTGGCGGTCTTCTACCCGCACCCGCGCGGCAGTGTTTCGCTGGGGCGAGCTGGACTCGGGCTCGCGGTGCTGCTCGCGGCGAGCGGCGCCGCTTGGCGCGTCCGCCGGCGCCATCCCTACCTGCTGGTGGGGTGGCTCTGGTTCGTCGGCATGCTCGTTCCGGTGATCGGCCTCGTGCAGGTGGGCCAGGCGGCCCTCGCCGACCGCTACACCTACCTCCCCCAGACGGGACTGGTGGTGGCGATCGCATGGGGCGCCAAGAGCCTCGCCGCGGGCCGTCCGGTTCTGACGCGCGCGTTCGTCACCGCAGCACTGGTCTGGCTGGCGGTCCTGGGCCTCGTGACCCGCGCCCAGGTGCGCACCTGGCACGACACCGAGACGCTCTTCCGCCACGCGCTTCACGTAACCGGGCAAAACTACCTAGCCCACACGAATCTGGGGGTGGCGCTGGCGGGCCAGCACCGATTCGAGGAGGCCGAGGACCAGTTCGACGTGGCACTCGCGCTCGAGTCGAACTCGCCGGTGGTCTGGGGGCTCCGCGGTGAGATCCGGCTGGCACAAGAGCGTCACGCAGAGGCCGCCGCGGACCTTCGGGAGGCGCTTCGCAGGGAGCCCGACTCGGTGCGCTGGCGCGTCGGGCTGGGTCGTGCCCAGTCCGCTGAAGATCCGGACGCCGCGGTAACGTCGCTCCGCGTGGCCCTCGCGATCGCGCCGGACGCCCCGGAGGCACACGTCTACCTGGCGGCGCTTCTCGCGGCCGGCGGCGAGACAGGCCCGGCGATCGTTCACTACCGGCGTGCCCTTGCCGACCCGGTGGCGCTCGGGGTCGCGCTGGGGCAGCCGGGGGCGGCGCGTGTTCACGCGGGGCTCGGTGCATTGCTGGCCGCTGGTGGAGATCCGGCCGCGGCGGCGCGCGAGTACCGCACCAGCCTGGCCCTCGGGGTCCGCGACCCGATGGTGCTCAACGACCTCGCCTGGTTCCTGGCGACGGGCGCGGTGTCCGGAGACGAGGACGCCGTGGCGCTGGCGCAGGAGGCGGTCGAACGCAGCGGCGGCGACGATCCGAGCGTGCTCGACACGCTCGCCACCGCCCAGGCGGCCGCCGGCCGGGCCGACGAGGCCCGGGCCACCGCGCGGCGCGCCCTGGACATGGCCCGTGCCCAGGGCCGCCCGGCCCTCGTTCGCGCCATCGAGTCCCGTTTCCCGGGGTCCTCGCCCGAGCGCTAGTCAGCCCCGGCGCCGTTTCAGCAAGGGCTTGAGGAAGCGGCCGGTGTGCGAGCCACGGGTGCGGGCCACGGCTTCGGGGGTGCCCTGCGCGACGATGTGCCCGCCTGCCGGACCGCCCTCGGGTCCGAGGTCGACGACCCAGTCGGCGGACTTGATCACGTCGAGGTTGTGCTCGATCACGAGGACCGTGTTCCCGGCTTCGACGAGCCGCGCGAGCACGTCGAGGAGCTTGCGCACGTCGTCGAAGTGCAGGCCGGTCGTCGGCTCGTCGAGCACGTAGAGCGTCCGTCCCGTGGCGCGCCGCGCCAGCTCCCGGGCCAGCTTGATGCGCTGCGCTTCGCCTCCCGAGAGCGTCGGAGACGGTTGTCCCAGGTGCAGGTAGTCGAGGCCCACGTCGGCGAGCAGCTGGAGCGGCCCGAGGACCCTGGGGTGCGCGGCGAAGAGCTGAGCCGCCTCCCGAACGGTCAGGTCCAGCACGTCTGCGATCGACTTTCCCTTGTATCTGACGCGCAGGGTCGCGTCGTTGAATCGGCGTCCCTGACACTCCTCGCACTTCACGTACACATCCGGCAGGAAGTGCATTTCGATCTGGCGTACTCCGTCTCCCTGGCATGCCTCGCAACGTCCGCCCTTGACGTTGAAGGAGAATCGTCCGGGCTTGTAGCCGTGCATTCGCGCTTCGGGGAGCTGCGCGAAGAAGCTCCGGATTTCGTCGAAGACCTTGATGTAGGTGGCGGGGTTGCTGCGCGGTGTGCGGCCGATCGGCCTCTGGTCGATGGCGATCACTTTGTCGAGTTGGTCCGCGCCCTCGACCGACCGGTGTCTCCCCGGGCGCTGCGATGTGTTGTGATGGATCCGGGCGAGTGCAGGCGCGAGCACGTCATTTACCAGGGTCGACTTGCCAGCCCCCGAAACTCCCGTCACCGCGGTGAGAACGCCGAGCGGGAACTCCACGTCGATGTCCGAGAGGTTGTTGGCGCTGGCGCCCACGACCTTGATGCTGCCGCTCGCGGTCCGCCGCTCCGGGGGCAGCGGGATCTCGCGGCGCCCCGCCAGGTAGGCCCCGGTCAGGGACTTGCCCTTGCGTTCGAGGCTCTTCGGCGTTCCGGCGTGGACGATGCGACCGCCCGCAATGCCGGCGCCCGGCCCGAAATCGATTACGAAGTCGGCGCTGCGAATGGTTTCCTCGTCGTGTTCGACGACGATCACGGTGTTTCCGATGTCGCGCATGCGCTCGAGGGTCGCGAGCAGTCGGCGGTTGTCCCGCTGGTGCAGCCCGATGGACGGCTCGTCGAGGATGTAGATGACGCCCGTCAGCTCCGACCCCACCTGGCTCGCGAGCCGGATGCGCTGGGCCTCGCCGCCGGAGAGGCTCGGCCCGGCCCGATCGAGAGATAGGTAGCCGAGCCCGACGGCGCCCAGGAAGTCGAGTCGACCGCGGATCTCCTTCAGCACCTCGGTCGCGATCTGCCGGGCGGCGCCCGTGAGTCTCAGCCGCTTGAAGAAGTCGCGGGCCTCGTCGACCGTGAGGGCCGAGATTTCGACCAGTGTGTAATCGCCGATGCGAACCGCCGCACTCTCCGGCCGCATTCTCGAGCCGCCGCAGCTCGAGCAGTGCTTGTCACCGATGAACCGCGCGTACCAACGCTTCGCCCGCTCGGAACCGGTCTGGCGAAAGCGCCGCTCGAGGCGCGGGATGACGCCCTCCCACTCGGTCTCCAGGCTTCCCTGCCCGGATTTTCCGGTCCACTTCACCCGGAACACCTGGTCGCCCGCACCGTGGAGCAGCTGCTCGCGCCTGCGCTTCGAAAGCTTGCGGAAGGGTTTGTCGAAGTCGATGCCGAGCTGGCGACAGATCTGGGCCCGGAAGCCGTGGGCCCAACCGGTTTTCTGCGACACGTCCGTGCCCCAGGACCGGATCGCTCCCCGATCGAGGGAGAGCGAATGGTCCGGCACCACCAGGTCGGGGTCGATCTCGACGCGAGAGCCCAGGCCGTTGCAATCGACGCACATACCCTGGGGGCTGTTGAACGAGAAGCTCTGGGGCGTGAGTTCGGGGAAGGAGAGGCTGCATTCGGCGCAGGCCATCTTTTCGGAGAATACGCGATCGCGTTTCCCCGAAGCCGACACCGTGAGCGTGCCCTCGCCGACGCGCAGTGCCGTTTCGACCGAATCGGTGACGCGCGACTCCAGGCCGTCGCGGGCCACGACGCGGTCGACCACGGCGTCGACCGAGTGTTTCCGCCGCTTGTCCAGCACCTCCAGATCCTCGATCGCCACGATCTCGCCGTCGACCCGGAGGCGGGTGAAGCCAGCCCGCCGGGATTCGGCGAGGAGTTCGCGGTGCTCGCCCTTCCGGTTCACCAGGATGGGAGCGAGGAGCGTGAGCTTGGTGCCTTTGGGCGCCGTCAGGATCTCTCGCGCGATCTGCTGGGCGGTTTGGCTGCGAACCGGCTGTCCGCAACCGTGGCAGTGCTGCACGCCGACCCGGGCGTAGAGAACGCGCAGGTAGTCGGCGATCTCGGTGATGGTTCCGACCGTGGAGCGCGGGTTGCTCCCCGTGGTCTTCTGCTCGATCGAGATGGTCGGGGAGAGACCTCGGATGGTGTCGTAGTGCGGCTTCTCCATCTGGCCGAGGAACTGGCGGGCGTACGCGGACAACGACTCCACGTAGCGTCGTTGTCCCTCGGCGTAGAGCGTGTCGAACGCAAGGGATGATTTTCCCGAGCCCGATACGCCGGTCAGGACGACGAGCTTCTTCTTCGGGATCCGCACGTCGATGCCGCGCAGGTTGTGTTCCCGCGCGCCGCGGATCAGGACGTGGTCGAGTTCCATGGGGTCGACCGACGATACTGGATCTCGTGGGCTCCGGCGTTCAGCTTTCGAGCAGCGCCCGCGTCTTCTCGAGTAGCTCGCGCGGATCGAAGGGTTTCTGCAGGAAGCTCGTGTGTCTCCGGTCGGCGATCGCGGGGGGATCCTTCGCGTAGCCGCTGATCAGAAGTGCCGGCGCATTGAACTGGATCTGGCGAATGGCGTCCAGGCACGCTTCTCCGCCTGCGGGCGGCATCGTGCGATCGAGAATGACCAGATCGATTTCGCCGGCATGGTGACGGTAGGTTTCGAGTCCAGCCGCGCCGTCCTCGGCGGTGAAGACCAGTAGACCGGCTTTCTCCAACGTCGCTGCGACGACTTCGCGCACGCCGGGATCGTCGTCGACGACGAGGACCGTACCGCACCCACGCCAGGCGGGTTCCGCCGAGGATCTCGGTTGGCGGGTCGCCATGTGGGTTTGGTTGGCCGGGAAGAACACGCGAAAGCGCGTTCCTTCGCCCGGCACGCTCTCGATCTCGATGGCGCCGGCATGGCGGCGCACGATGCCCATCGCACCCGCCAGGCCCAGGCCGCGGCCCGCGAACTTCGTGGTGAAGAAGGGGTCGAAGATGTGGCTGCGCGTAGTGTCGTCCATGCCGCAGCCGTCGTCCTCGACCTCGATGAAGGCGGCGGGGCCCGGAGGCAGGGGATCACCCGGCCATTTTTGCGGTGTGGTTGCGGGCGATTCGAGGACGCCGGTCCGAATCCATATCTTCCCGCCGCGCTCTCCGATGGCCTCGGATGCGTTGGTCGTGAGGTTCAGCACCACCTGGGAGAGCTGAGTGACGTCGCCCTGGATGGACGGCAAGTCGTCCGCCAGCGTGATCTGCAGGGTATTGCGGCGCGCCACCGAGCTCTCGAGAAGCTGCGTCATGTCGTGCACCAGAACCGAGAGGTCCACTGCCTCGACGTGGACCGTTGCCTTCCCCGCGTAGGCCAGCATCTGGTGCGTGAGCGCCGCCGCCCGCCGCGCGGTCCGCTCGACGCGCAGGAGCCGGGCGCGCGCAGGAGAATTCTCGGGAAGCTCCCTCAGTGCCAGTCCGGTGTCGCCCAGGATCGGTGTCAGCAGGTTGTTGAAGTCGTGGGCGATACCGCCCGCCAGGACGCCGAGGCCCTCGAGGCGTTGCGCCTGATGGAAGCGCTCCTCGAGGTCGTGGCGCTCGGTCACGTTGCGGGTCAGCGTCAAGAAGCGGCGCTCGCCGTCCGTGCGCTCGTAGGCGATCGTCTGGCTCTCGAGCCATAGCCAGCTTCCGTCCCGGCGCCGGCACCGGAAGGGCGCTGTGAGAGTCGGTTTCCCCGTGTCCACGGTCTGGAGGAACTCTCCGACGATCCGTTCGACGTGGTCGGGGTCGACGATCACGACCGGGGTCGTGCCGGTGAGCTGCTTCGTTTCGTAGCCGAGCATGGTTTCCAGCGCTGGGCTCACGTAGAGGACCCGACCCGCATCGTCGCACTCGGAGATGATCTCGTGGGCGCTCTCGGTGATCGCGCGGTAGCGCTCTTCGCTGTCGTGGAGATCCCGCTGGGCCTGGTACCAATCGCTGACGTCCCGGGCGCTCGCCAGCACCCGCTCGCTGCCGTCCCGGGCCCGGTAGGTGCTGAACCGGCTGGAGAACCAGCGCCAGCTGCCGTCTGCGTGCTTGAGCCGGGTGAATTGCGAGGACTCCTGCGTCGCGGCGAGTAAGATCTCGTCCATCGCGGTCGGGTCTTCCGGGTGCAAGCCACCGGTCGAAACGAGCTCGCGCAGCGTGCGACCGACGACCTCGGAAGCGGGCCGCCCGGTGAGGCGCATGACGTTTTCGCTGATGAAGAGCACTCGACCGTCGCAATCGAGTTCGACGATCAGGTCTGGCGCGTTGTGAGTGACGGCCTGGAACCGCTCCTCGCTCTCGCGTAGCGCCTCGTGGGTCTCCCGGGTTTCACTGACGTCCCGAGCGAAGATGACGGCGCGTTCCTCGCCGCTCGGGGTCTTGAAGGTGGCCGATGTCGTCTCGAGCCAGACCCAGTGGCCAGACTTGTGACGCGCGCGAAACATCGCCTGCACGGGCTGTCCGGTGTCGCGCAGCGCGCGGGAAACCGGTCCGAGCTTCGAGCGGTCGTCGTCGTGCACCGCCTCGAAGCTGGTCCACTGCTCTGCTTCCGAGGGGTCGTAGCCGAGGATCGAGGCCAGGCTCGGGCTCACGTAGAGATTGCGTCCCGCCGCGTCCAGCTCCACGATGAAGCCGCGCATGTGGTCGAGCGCCGCGACCAGCCGTTCGTAGGCACCGGGAGACGCGCCCGGCTTCGCCTTCGGTCCATCGTGCGCGATCGGCTCGGCGACGTGCCCCGGCGGTGTTTCGTGCTCTCGCGACATCTGGGGGGGGGATTGTGGATCCTGAGGGTACCCGGAGACAAGACCGATGATGACCTTTTCGGCTCGAAATCCGACCGGGGGGTGGGGGCCTCTGGACCGGCTTGGAGAAGAACAGAGGTTTATTTTGCGCCGGTCCGTGTATGCTAGGTGGATGCCGTCGCTGACACGGCGGGAGAAGCGCACTCTCCTGGCCCGCGCGCCGCTTTTTTCCGGTCTTTCGGACCAGGAGCTCGACGCTCTCGTCGAGGTCTCCCGCCCTGTGGAGGTCGGCCCGCGGAAGGAGCTCTTCCACAAGGGGGACGAGGGAGCCCAGGTCTACCTCGTGGTCCGCGGCACCCTCAAGGCGCTCACGACCTCCGACGAGGGTGACGACGTCGTCTTCAGTACCATGGGGCCGGGTGAGCTGGTCGGAGAGATCGCCTTCCTCGGGAACTCGCGGCGTTCCGCCACGGTCACTGCCATCACCGAAAGCGAGCTTCTCGCCATCGGGCGGCAAGATTTCCTCGCCTTTCTGAAGCGCCATCCCGAGGCGTCGGCCGAGCTGCTGACGGTCCTCGCGGAACGCGTCCGCCACGTCAGCGAGCTCGTCGAGGACACGCTCTTCCTCAACCTGCCGGTCCGGCTGGCGAAGAAGCTCGTCCATTACGCGTCGGTCTACGGCGACGAGGTGGAAGGCGGCGTCCGAATCAATCTCAAGCTCTCCCAGGAAGAGTGGGGTGACCTCGTCGGCGCCACACGGGAGAGCATCAACAAGCAAATGCGCCAGTGGAGCGAGCAGGGGATCCTGAGTTCCGACGGCGGCTACATTCTCATTGCCCTCCCCGAGTCCCTCGAGCAGCTCGCCGGCTGCAACATCGACTAGGACGCCGCGGGCGCGTGAGCGACGCCAGCCTCGAACGGTTGGAGGTCGAACTGCTCGAACCCGCCTGAAGCGCGACGGTCTTCAGTGAGTCGGGAGGAGTTCTTCGGCGGCGGCGACAGCCCGCTCCGGTGCGAGGCGCGTCATGCAGCGATGGTCGATGGGGCAGACCTCGAGCTGGCATGGGCTGCACGCGACGTCTTCGCGGAGCACGCGTTGTCGTTCGGTGTGCTGATCCGTGATGCGCGGGTCCGTGGGACCCATGAGCACCACCGCGGGCCGGTCCAGCGCCACCGCCACGTGGCGCGGGCCCGTGTCGTTCGTCAGCACCAGGCGGGCTCGCTCCACCAGTGCCACGACTTCGTCCAGGCGTGGTCCGGGGTCGACCCAGGCGACGCCCCGCTCCTGCATCTGGGTCGCGATCCGCCGTGCGATCGCGATCTCGCCCGGTCCGGGCGCGATGACCGTGCGCAGGCCCAGGCGCTTCGCGAGAGCGTCGCAGGCGCGTGCGAAGTGCCCGGCCGGCCAGAGCTTGCTGGCGCCGAAACTCGCGCCGGGAGTCACCGCGACCACTTCTTCTCCCTCGGCCACGCCGAGGGCGGCGAGCCGCGCCGCACAACGCTCGCGAGCTCCGGGCGCCACCGAGAGTTCGAGGGCATCTCCCCGGTCGGGGCAGCCGAGCCATCGCGTGATCCGCAGATAGCGCTCGGTCATCGGAACCGGCACGCGCCGGCCCGCTTCCCGCTCGTGCCGGAGGGTTTCGGTGAGCATCAGGCGGCGAGCGACATCGCGCGCGTAGCCCACGCGCCTCGGGATTCCCGCCAGGTAGGGGCCGAGCGCCGCCCGGGGGGAGTCGGGAAGCAGCACCGCCCAGTCGTAGCGGCCGCGGCGGAGTCGCCGCGCGCGCGCCACGAGGCCGCGCGCGCCGCTCCCGGGGTCGTCGAGGAAGTGGTCGTAGCTCGAAAGGCCGCCCAGGAGTTCGGCGAGCACCGGGCGGCCTTCCACGGTGATCTTCGCGCCGGGGTGGGCGGCGCGCAGGGCGCGCAGGGCGGGAGTCGCCATCACCGCGTCGCCCACCCAGGTGGGTGCGCGTACCAGGATGCGATCCGGAGCGTCCATCAGGCCGGTTCCGTCTGCAGCCGCCACGCCGAGACGAGGCGCTCGAGCAGTGCGGCGCGTGTGGCGATCTCCCGGCTTCGCCGGGCCGCTTCGGGATCGAAGCCGTCGCGTGCCCGCGTGACGAAATCGGCGACGAGGGCGGTGAGCGGGTCTTCGAGTTTCACGCAACGTCGGGCGTCTGCGAAGGTGAGTGCGTAGTCGGGAGCCACGCAGCGCCGCGCCGCGTGGTCGTCGATGACGAGCCGGTTCTCGCGCGGGTGGGTGAGCTTGCGGTTGAGTTTGACCTCGCTTTCGACGTTGACTTCATCGGCCACGTAGGTGAAGCGCAGGTTTGTGCCAGGGGTGTCGGGCGCACCCGGTTCGAAGCGGATCGCGTCGAGCCGGGGGGCGTCCGCGGGGGCGAGCTGTTGGAGCAGGCTCAGGGGGTGGGGCAACGAGTCTCCGAGCATCTGTGCCCCGCGACCGGCCGGTTCCAACAGCATCCCGAAGCGCCGCGGCGGCCGATCCAGGGCGCCGGGGTGGAGGCGCGCGAACGCCGGCAGCGTGTACGGCCACTGGCAGTTTTCGAAGAGCACCAGGCTCGCGTCGGCAAACGCCTGGGCCAGGCGGGCGGACCGCTCCGCGGCGTCCTCGCCCCAGACGAGCGGCTTCTCGCACAGAGTGTGGAGCCCCCGGTTCAGGGCGAGTTCGAGCGCGTCCGCGTGGGTCTCGTGGGGCGAGCAGATCGCCAGCGCATCGAGCTGCTCGGCCTCGAGCATCGCGCCGGTCTCCAGGTAGGGGCGTGGCCGCACGTGCGCGCTCTGCTCCAGCTGTTCCGCCGCCTGGGCGCAAGTCGCCTCGCCGGTGGCGACGAACGCGACGACCACAGCGCCGGCGGCGCGGAGGTCCCGGGCCACGAAGGGACCGAGCCCCTGACGCGCGCGCCGACCGCCGACGAGCCCCACGCGCAGCGGTCGGCTCACGTGAGAACCTCGGCGTAGAGGGCCTCGTAGGTCTTCACCATTGCGGCCGCCGAATGGCGCTCGGTGGCCCGCTCCCGGCCCGCAGCGCCGAGTCGGAGCCGCAGCGCCGGGTCCGTCGCAAGCCGCCCGAGCGCGTCGGCCAGCGCCGCCGCGTCGCCGGGGGCGACCAGGAGCCCCGCCTTGTCGTGTCCGACCGCGTCCGCGAGCCCGCCGACGCGGCTCGCGGCGATGGGCCGGCCCAGGGCCATGGCCTCGAGCGCCGCGACGCCGAGCCCTTCCCGGCGCGAAGCCAACGCGAACACGTCGCAAGCGATCAGCAGGTCGGCGACGTCGTCGCGCTGGCCGAGCAGCGTCACCTGAGCCGCGAGGCCCAGCTTCTTCGCCCGCGCCTCGAGTGCGCCGCGCCCGGGTCCCTCGCCGGCGATCCAGAGCTTCGGATGCAGCCGGCGCGCGCCGAGTCGACTCACGGCGTCGAGGAGCACGTCGAGTCCCTTGCGGCGGTGCAGGGAAGCGACGCTCAATATGCAGGCCTCGTCGGCCTTCGCGCCGAGGGCACGCCGCACCTCGCCGCGTGTTTGCTTCGCCACCAGGCGGGCGGGATCGACCGCGCTGGGTACGACGCGGATCGCGTCCGCGGGCAGGCCGCAGTCGGCGAGTTGTCCGGCGATGGGCTTCGAGATCGCCACCGCGATGCGGGCTGCGCGCCCGTAGACGAAGCGGTTGCGCCAGCCGTGCTTCATGGCTCGATCCATGCGCCGGGTGGCGAGCGCCGGAAGCCGCAGTCGCTTCGCCGCCAGGCCGCCGATCCAGGCCGCGCGCTGCGTGTGGAGGTGGACCACGTCGGGCCGGGCGGCGCGCAGGGCGCGCGCCGCCTGGGAGACGGACAATGGAGACCAGTCGTAGAGGGTTGGAACCCGCTCGACATCGAAGCCGCGTCTGCGCGCCTCGGCTTCGCTGCGGCTGCCGCGCGGACACACGAGCACACAGCGATGCCCGCGTTCCCGAAGGCCTTCCGCCAGCAGGAAGACCTGCACCTCGCCGCCGGAGAAACCCTGCTCCGCGGTCACGTGGGCGATGGCGAGGGGGCTGGGGGCCATGGGGCCTCAGAAGAGATTGGAGAGGATCTCGAATCCGCCGACATAGGTTCCGATCAGGCTTCCGATGGTGGTCAAGACGAAGACGAGCAGCACGCGCAGCAGGCGACTGCGCCACCAGGTGCGCGGCGACGCAATG
>Ga0310342_100003049_pt1 | contig 10940 bp, 18 predicted proteins | sample S15DNA20500_MG_FD_206155 | JGI IMG/M metagenome (GOLD analysis project Ga0310342, IMG submission 206155) | Marine microbial communities from station ALOHA, North Pacific Subtropical Gyre - S1503-DNA-20-500_MG | ecosystem: Environmental > Aquatic > Marine > Oceanic | place: Pacific Ocean: North... | reverse complement strand
GAATCACTTAATGAATCTTTAAACTCCTCCGACAGGACATCGACCAGGGGTTGCTGCCTTTTCACCTCAAAAGTATTTAAAGCATTTAATTTCTCCTTATAAAGCATACCAAAAACTCCTAGAATTTCTACTGCTGTGTCCTCTCCAGCACCAATGATGTTACCATCTTTGTCTTTTCTCATGCTTTACATATAAAGCATTTATTTAAAAGGTTTTAGTATGAACCGATTGAATCGCAACCACATTCTGTGCAACCTATATTGCCCTCATGTGTTGATTGTGGATGTCCACATTTACTACAAACCCCTGATGTTATTACTATTTTGTTAGCCATTATTTCTTTTTTATATCATTCATATTAAAGTATTCGTATATTTGTGACATACAATATGCCCTAACTTTAACATCCCACCTACCCTTTTTCTTATAAACATTGATAGAAAGGACTTTGATGTTCTTTTTATCCCTCATGAAGTCAAAGATTGGTTCTTCCGTAGCCCATGCGTTAGTTTTTATCTGAATAAAGACCACGTTACCCCCCTCATCATAACATATTCCATCAAACAAGTTCCATAAATCCAATGCCCTATACCATTCACCTGAAGTATAAACTAAGTCATGCCTCCTACCATGAGGCTTTAACCAAATGTCATCATAACCATTTTCTAATAACCATAGAACAGCTTTCCTATTGGAAGCCCTCATTCGTTCTCTTGGATTCATAGTTAAATGTGGTAGGCATCAATGCAGGATAAAACGTTTAAACCTTCCCAAGCTTTTTTAGTATGACTTAGATGTAGCCTACGCACATGGTATTTAAAGGTTTTTTAGTTATAAGTGTTTCGTTAATTTCTCTTGATTACCTATCCTTTTCTTAGCAATTTCCACATATTCAGGATTAATTTCTATGCCAACCCAATTTAAATCTAACTGTTCTGCAACCATACCAACCGTTCCAGCACCGAAGAATGGATCTAATACAGTTCCAGCTTCATACCCTGCGTTACAACCACATTCAGTATAACCTTTTATTATATCAGGATGTTCGTTTAACCATAGTTGATACTTCTCTCCCTTGCCTACCACCTTGCCATGTGCGTGTTTTGATTGACCGTTACTCTTCCAATCTTCTGTGTTTCTTGTGTTTGTGAATACTTCAGGTGGTGGTATCTGTCTTTCCTTGATAGCCACCCTTGCTTTACCACATTTCTTACATAACTGCTTAGGACATGAACATTTTAATATCTTTTCAGGTAGTGTGGGTGGAAACGTAGCAAAATGAGCTTCCTTACATGGCTTTGTATTGATTTCAAATATATCACCTGGATTCTTACCCAATGGGTGACAGTTTGATACTTCCTCACCGTTCTCTCTCCGTTGGTGTAGCCCGTAGTTATGTTTGTTAGTAAAACCAAAGTCCGACATATTCTCTTGTTGTTTTAATACTTCTAATGATTTTCTTTTACCCTTACCTACATTTTTAACCATTCCATATCCTGTCTTTGGTGCTACACGAACAGCATCCAAGTCGAAGTAATATCCCTTTGGTTTCTTAGCAAAGAAAAATATACTTTCCCATTTATTAGTGAATCTATCTTTTACACTACTTGGCATACTGTTAGCCTTTATCCAAGGTATGTGGTTTCTTGCCACCCACCCCTTGTCGATACACCTAATGTAAAATCTTTCAGGTATTCCTACTCTTGATTTATGTTTTAAATTGGAATATAATTTTGTTTGATCTACGCTATAAGCTGATACCAAAGCCTCATTGTCATCACCTGTATGAGCATGACCTACACCATATGAAATCTTACCATGTTTCTTCTTTATACCATGTTGTAAATCTCTCATACCACCCGATACTGTTGAGTATGTATCACCTAGATTAATCCAACAAGTGCCTGTAGGTTTAAGAACACGCCAACACTCATCCATAATTAAATCTAACTTGTCAAGGTATTCGTTAAAGTCTTTCTCTAATCCCATCTGTCCCTCTATTCCGTAATTTCTAAGTCCCCAATATGGAGGACTTGTTATTATACAATCAATAGATTCATCAGGTATCTCTTTGAACTTTTCAAGAACATCACCCACTAATATATGTCTATTCATTATAATACATCCCCTGCAATATCTATATATTCTTGTGATATATCTATTCCAATATAATTCCTATTTAATTGTTTAGCCATTTTACAGGTAGTGCCACTTCCTACAAATGGATCTAAAACTACATCTCCTTCGTATGAATAATACAATATACATTTTTTTGCTAATTCATCTGGGAATGGTGCAGGATGTTTTGATGTTTTCTTTGGTTGCATTTTCCATAAATTGCTTCTCTCATAACCATCTTCCACAAGTGATTTATTCTGCAATATTTTATCAATTAAAAAAATTGATTTTTTCTTAAACACAAGTATATATTCTGTGACTATATTTGGTTTATATGCAATAGGTTTCCTATGTCTAAAAAATCCACCATTTCTATTAGGCACACTACTTTCAGGTTTTTCCCATATAATATCCTCTAAAAACTCAAATCCTATATCTTCCATCATTGGAACAAAATAATATGGTAATGGTATTCTATAACTTTGTTCACTTCTTTTTTCTCTTTTAACAATCACTGGTGATATGTTAATAATACACATTCTACTTTCCTTCAAAACACTCTCTACTAATTGGAATGTCTTTTTCATAATATCCATATATGATTCCAATGTATCATATTGTGAGTATTCTTTTGCATTAAAATATGGTGGACTTGTAACAATCAAATCAACTGAATTACTGTCTAACTCTTTTAATAGTTGTATATTATCTCCACAAATTAATTTATTCTTCCACATCTGATATTCCTTTCTCTGACAAGTCAAACTGCATATCTGCCACAGGATCTTCAGGACTATCTACCATTCTAGCAATATGTTTTCTTCCACTTTTCTTAAAGTATATTCTATATGTTGCTGCGTGTCCTACAATATGACCACCTATTGGTTTGACTGGATCACCAAACATAATACTTGGATCACTTTGAACTTGGTTTGTAAATAAAACCACTGTGTTAAAGTAATAAGATATGTTTTTCAAATGTGTCATCAAATGTGCAATCTGATTTTGTCGTTCAGCGAGTGTTCCTCTCCCCAAGTATTCCTCTCTGAACTGACCTATAGCACCATCTAGTATTACTAATTTTGGTTTATCTTTAGTCATGTAAGCTGATAAACTATTAACCTTTGCCATCATCTGTTCCGTATTTGGTGTATAATAATATGTTATATTTTCTAAGAATTTCTTACAATCTTCCAAATCAGTAGCATATCCTCTTGCGATTATTATTTCTGCTAACCGTCTAGGTCGAAAAGTATCTTCACAATCTATCCATACAATTTTACCATCATTTGCTATCACTTCTGCTGCCAATGTAAGACAAAACTGTGTCTTACCTGATCCAAACTCTCCAAACACCTCATACATACTTTCAGGTCTTACACCACCACGAAACAATTCATCTAGTTTTGATTTTGTTGCTATTACAGGTAATGATTCTTGATGTGCTAATAGTTCTAATACAGGTTTATCAGGATCTCTTATCATACCATTCTCTATCAATATATTTTGTGCAGATCTAACCCACACATTTGTTTTAACTTTAGCAACACCTGTTATTTCTGATAACTCTTTTGATCCTCTAACACAAACATCTATTAATGAAGTCACACCAAATTCTTCTAGCTTCTTGGCTGTTATTGCACCAACACCACCTAGTTGTGATACTGCTAAATCTAATTCACCATCAATAGGAACTTCGCCTGTGATCATTCCTTCGATAGTTTTAATCTCTTCTGCTTTATTTTCAGCAGCGATTTTCTTTTTACCTTTAGTCTTGACCATCATAACTCTCATCCACATACATTATATTACCATGTTTATCTTTTACCATGTATAGTGTATGATCATCTTGTATAATAACCTTTCCTCTCATTTCTTCTCCTTATGAGATTTATCATGGTTACTGATTTCTTTTAGCATTTTGGTTGTTATGTGCATCATTGGTTCGTTCTCTTTTGTCCAACCACATATCTTACATCTATATTTCATTACCCCAACTACTCCATCCTTCAGCACGTTCCCTAGCAAACAACTCTATTCTTGGCAAGTCACCACATAGTTCTACTATTTTTTCTCTTACTATGTCAGGTTTCTTTGAGTGTCTTTCAGGGATTGTTTCTATTATCTGTCTAACACTAGCACTTATCCTTTTAGGTTTTCCTTTTGTGCATAATAAACAAAGTTCTGCATTGGCTCTTGTCCACCTACCCATTCCCATAAAGTTATCACCGTTCTTATATTTTTTAACCCATGTAAATGCTACTGTTTTATATTCAAAACCCCATGCTTTAATAACATCAAAGACTTCATTCAGTTTTGGCATTGTTGTCCATAAAAACAGCATACAATCATCTGTTGCAATACTATTTACAGGTAATTTTTTAATATCATCTATGTTCATTACAGGATATTTACAACAAGCTCCCCTATTACCAGCCAAAGCCTTATCATTATACGACCATGGTGGATCAATAAGCATTATGTTATAATGTTTGTTGTTTGGAAAATCCATGTATTCTCTCCGTCATTATGTTATAATAATCTTTATCTCTTTCTATTAATATGTAATCCCTATGTGTCATACGACAGGCTATACCTGTTGTTCCACTACCAGCGAAAGGATCTAATACGACATCAAGAGGTCTTGAACCCATTGTGATTAAGTATGCCATTAGTTTTATAGGCTTTACTGTAGGATGGTTGTTCTTCATAATGTTATCTCTCTCATTACCACTTCCTGTTTTTAGTGATTTGTGAATAGTTCCATTCATACCACCACCTATCTTATCAGGCATATGGTTTAACCACTTATTCTTTTCACTCTTACTTGCTTTGGGTGTTATCATAAACTGTGAAAACCAAGCATCTAAATCATAATATCGTGAGAATGATCCTGAATCTTTGGGTGTCATTGTTGTAGGGTGTGTTGTAGCACCACCTTTTGTTGTATTGACACCAAAGCCCTTTACCACATTAAACCCAGCACCTGCTGTTGTTAATCCACCTGCTGACTTTGTGTCCATTCCTGTATTTAATGAATCATTACTAACTAATAAATTGGCTGGAAATCTGCCAGCAGAACTAGCTTCTGAATTATGATCATCCTCTGCTTTAAATCCACTTGTCTTGAATACTGTATCATCTGTTCTAGGTTGCCTGTTGGTTATCCTCATAGGTGCTTCTACTCTATCACCTGAAAGCCCTGTAAAAATATCACCACCAGCTTTTCTTACACTCCAACTACCACCCTCTACCAATCTCTTATCTTCTACTGCTGTGTCTTTTGATAGTGGCACTCTACAATCATCAAACCATGAAACACCCTTTCTATCTTTCATAGCCTGTTCAAGATATGTCTTTTCATCTAAAGGTTTCATTACTACAAGTATTACTTCTACTGCTGGTTTTGGTTGGAATCCTGCGTATGATCCATCTAATTCCTTTGCTTTATCTGATGTTGCCACAGCTCTCTTGGGTTTCCCCTCCGTTGATCTTTCAGATACATCATTAAAACCCACACTTACGTTATAACTTCTATTCTTTCTCATGGGATTTTCATACTCTACCATTTCAGCCTTTACACCAAGCTTCTTATCTACTGCTTTTGAAACATTCATAGCTTTAGGAAATCCTGTAGCGTAAGCCCAATACATACTTGTGAATCCTGTTTGGAATCCAGCCTTTTCCAAGTTCACAACCATGTGAGATAATACATCTTGTCTTGGTGCTGACATTATGTATGCAAAAGATCCTGGCTTTAAAACTCTAAAACATTCTTTCCATGTTTCTGCACCTACCACTACCTTATCCCAATCCTTTCCCATAAAGGAATAACCGTAAGGTGGATCTGTGACCATGAGATCAATCGAGTTTGAATCTAATATTTTAAGTGCTTCCAAGCAATCCATGTTAAATATCTCTCTTGTCATTCTGCTTTCCTCCATGTTCCATCAGGGTTTTTTAATATCATGCCCTCTCTTTCCCAATTACTTATCCACTTTTGTGCAGTATCTTCATCAAACTTTCCCGACTTTACTAATTCTTTTTTAAATAAGACCATGAATACTTTGTGATCTTCACCACCACATTGTTTCCACAACAGGTTGGCTGTCTTTTCTTTACTCAAACTTGCTGTATTATATCCTGTTATGTCAGCGTTGCCATATGTTCCCTCTTCAATGTCCATCTCAAATGATTTGTATGTGTCCTTTAACAACTCAAACACACAATCAACATCATCCTCACATACAACATCTCTGAAATATAATTTTGCGTGTGCTTGTGATAATCTTACTATTGCTTCAAGCTGTCTTGTCCCTATTGGAAGTGTATCACCATCATTCTTTGAAGCACTTCTTATCTTTTCATAGAATCTTATTATTTTCATTTCCATATCTTGATTAAGTTTTGGTTTTAACTCCCTAACATAATTAAGAAAAGCAGTAAGCTCTCTCTCATCTAACAATGGTTTCACAAGTTCACCACCTCTGAATACTTTTAATATATGTTGTGCCTTTGCTACATCCCTGTTTGAATCTACCGTATCTCTAACTAAAAACATGAGATCAAATCTTGAAAGCAGGGCTGGTGGTATGTCAATGTTGTCCCCTATTGGAACTTCAGGATCATATCTGCCATACTTTGGGTTTGCTGCTGCTAGTATTGAACACTTTGCTTCAAGTCTTATACTAACACCCACCTTAGATATTGAAATCATTTGCTGTTCCATGGCTTCGTGCATTGAACTTGTTGTTTGAGAATCCATTTTGTCAAACTCATCTATCTGAACAAATCCACCATTGGCTAATGTTAAAGCTCCACCTCTAAGTACGCTTCTACCATCAGATTGTTTTTCCATTCCAGCAGTAAGACCTGCTGCTGTGCTACCTTTACCACTTGTGAATATTGATTTCTGTGTTATCTTATTTGAAAACTTTAATAATTCTGATTTTGCTGTTGAGGGATCACCCCACAAACCAACGTTAATATCTGCACGTTTTACACCACTTACACCTTTTGCAAGATGTAATAGTATTGCTAGTTTTTCTGACTTTAATCCATATATGTGTGGTGCTATAGATCCTATCAGTTTGTTTAAATATCCATCTTTTAATGATTCTTTCTTTATTTTTTCTAACTCTAATCCTGTTGGCTTTATCATTTCTGTTTCTTCTAAATCTTCTATTGCTATAATATCAATGCTTATCCCATGTTCATTCTTTTTAGGATCTATTATTGTTTGAAATATACCTGTCATTCTTTTCTTCTGACCTATGAATACATCACCCACCAAATCACCATAAATTTTACCTGTGAATGTTACTGGTGTATTATGTTTTGATATTTCTAATGGTTCTTGCATCCATATCGTTTGCACATAATCTGTTCCTAATGAAGATTGATCAGGTATCAATGGTATCTTACTACAACCCCTGTTACCACATCTAATTAAAGGTAGTTTATGATTCATATCACATTCAACATCTTCCTCTTGCCCACATGATTGACACCTCATGGTAGCTCTTTTTATGTATGATTTCCTTTCATCAACTGCTATTACCTGACAGTCAAAAGAAAGTATATTATTTTCATGTTCTCTTGGTCTTAATTCCTGCATTAATACAGTTGGCTGTCCAACCACTTTGAATTTTATACCAGCAAAAGCACTTCTTACATCAATTTTGCTTCCATGTTTTACACTCAACTGTCTATATAAAGCCTCTCTAAATTGTTCCATGAACATACCTTGGTATTCCAGATAAAGATCTCTGAAATCAGGATCAGATATGTCTAATGATAATGTACTGTTTGGTCTTAACGCATCTATGACATCTGTATGCTTTCGTGCATTTAGCACATCAAAAATCCTATCCCTTAATGCTGAAGTTGTATAATCTAAAGACATTTCAACACTCTCTTGTTAATCAAATTACCTAGTTGTGTATGTCGTTTTTGTAATTTTTTAAAATCATCATCTGGCATTTCCTCTATCAATGATTTCCATACTGAAATTTCTGAAAATACATCAGGGAATCCTGATTCATAATCATCTATTTTTATCTGTCCTTTGGTATTTTTTTCTACAAATTCTTTACAAGCTAATGCCAACATTGAACTGAATGATAAATCATTTGGTCTTATCTTATTTAATTCACCAAAGATTTTCTGTGTATCTTTAGTAACACTAATACATTTTATTCCCGACATATGTATTATAGGTAGTGGGTGTTAATAAGCCTTTGTAGCTTAGCTATATATATTATATAATTATATAGCTCCTTTTTTAGCTATGGCTTTTTGGTGGACAACTAGATTCAAATACAATCTGTGATGAAACACCCAATTCTTCCATTTTATGTGTAAATTCTAGTGCCTTTTCATACTCTAACATTGTTTTTAATTTCTTTCCATCTCTATTCCATGTAAGATAAACGAACATAGAGTTGTATGTGTTGGTTAGGATATAAGGATTGCTGATTATAATTTGTTTATAAATATTTTATATCTTTTTGAATACCCTTGCCTTTGATCTTGATCCACTAGGAAATTTACAAATATCCATTTCAGATGATAATAATCCCTCTTCTTCCAATATTGATAGGTGTTCTAATGCCTTTCTTCGTGATATACAAAAAGACTTTGCGACCTTACTAGATATTGTTCTCTGTCCTTTCTTCAACGCTTTAAGAATTTGATATTTCATAGGTAGAACTATGAATATATCATCATCTTCATCTAATGCTATACTGTATTTACTCTTAATAATGCTTCACCATTGGTTTTATATCTAATTCTGCTATGTGTTTCACAACTTCTATCTTACCATTAGGTTCGATTATAAATTCAACCATGCCTATATCAGGCGTAGTCCCTGCCACACCACTTCTAAACAAGTGTGCATCTGGAAACTTCCATGCTGGTGTACAAACACCATGCGTATGAACAAATTCTATATGGACAAAGTAATGTACATGGCTTCTTACAACCACATCTGCTCTGCCTATCTTATCTCTATCAAAAACTAAACCAGCCATCTCTCTTGCCAATGCTGTAGTTCTATATGCTGCCCATTTGTTAAACCCTACATGGTGTGTAAAGTTGAAGTGTTTTCCATTAATCTCTACTAACGCATAGTAATCTGTCAATCCTGATCCACCGTAAGCCTTGTATGGTTTTGCACCCATCTTACTTGCTATAATTTCTTCAAAGTTTGTTCCCTCTACCTGAACGTGATATTTTGATCCTCTAATAAACATTAGATTCTCGTTTGGTATATCACCAAGTAATTCTGAAGCATCATTTAATTGATCATTAACATTTGTTGTCCAACTTTGTTGCCCATTTTGTTTTGGGTTTCCACCGTCACAGGGTTCGCCATTCACTACAAGTAGTGTTGGTTTCTGTGTAAGGTCATCTATGCAATCATACCACGCACTATTTAATGCACGTTGTAATTTATTAGGTTTATATTCTGAATCTAATTCTGAATTATATGGGTGTTGTGTACACACTGCTGTACTAGAACCACAATGAATATCCGATACTACTACTACAGATTTTGATTTCTTGGACATGGTATTCTTATATATTACCCACTACTTAAAGCTTTCCCAAAATCTTTGGTTTCTTCACAAACCATCTTCTTAAACAATATTTTCTGATAAAACTTACTGCAACATACCAAACTGAAATTGACAGCATACCGAGAGGATCACCTGTTTGGATCACATCAATGTAATGAGGTAACACCAAGTAGTTTAATGCTGTGGCTATCATCATGCCAACTAAGACATCAAATGCAACTTCTAATGCTGATCTTTTTCTTGAATCTTTTTTCATTCTAATTAAAGAGAATAAATATTATATAAACCTTTCTTGTTTATTACTCATGTCACTTGTATCTTTTAGCTGTGCTTGTTTTTTCTTTTGTTCTGCCAGATATGCTTTATATTTAGCCTGATGCTCTGGTGAATCTGATAAATGATGTGGACATGGATCTGCCATATTATATTCCTTATTACAAGTATCACAAAATTTTACTATTTTTCTTAATTGAATCATTAATGTCCTCTTATAATCAGGGCTGTCAGGGTTAACTTTACCATTTGTTTTTAAAGGCTTTATATACTTCCACTTACCATTGGGTAGTTTCTGCCACTTTCCATTAGATACTTTTTTAAACATAGTCATCTCCACCTAAATGTCTGTCTTTATAATCCCATCTGCCTACACCTGTTCTACCACCCTTACTTCTTTTGGCTTTCCATTCACGAAATAGATAACCAATGGTTAGTCCACCAACTAGGTAGCACCCACAAAGAAACCAAAGTAGAATATCTTCATTCATTTTTTTGCCTCTCATAGTATGCCCTATACTTTCTCTTTAATTCATTAAGTCTTGGTAATATTGCTAACACACCACCACAGCATTTACATCTGGGTGCTTTCCACTCTGCTTTACATACCCATAACTCACAAGTTCTACAATGACTGTGTGTAAGAAATGGCATAAATTTAGGCTGTGGTATTTTCCACTCATCACATAATCCATGACATCTAATTCCCATTTTCAAATTCCTCCAACAGTTTCTTTAATTCTTTCTTCAATATATACTCTTCTATGTGATTTTCTCTTATTGCTGTTGAGGCAAATTTAATACGTTCTTCTATGTTAGTCATTCACTTTCTCCCAATCCTCACTATGACATGGACACCTACAATGTGAATCATGTCCATCCATATTTGCACAAGTAGAACAATTCAATTTCATTTAGTGAACTCACCAACACCTATATGACCTGTTACTTCTTCATGTAATTTTA
>Ga0310342_100003048_pt1 | contig 10940 bp, 9 predicted proteins | sample S15DNA20500_MG_FD_206155 | JGI IMG/M metagenome (GOLD analysis project Ga0310342, IMG submission 206155) | Marine microbial communities from station ALOHA, North Pacific Subtropical Gyre - S1503-DNA-20-500_MG | ecosystem: Environmental > Aquatic > Marine > Oceanic | place: Pacific Ocean: North... | reverse complement strand
CACACGAGATCGCCCACGTCACGGCTCGACATGCCACCGAACGTATGACCAAGTCACAGTTGCTTCAGTTTGCGATGCTGCCCGCCATGTTCATCGGAGGCTATTGGACACAGTACGCTCTCTATCAGGGGCTGGGCATGGGCATGTCGTTGGCGGTCTTGGGAATCACCCGGAAATCCGAGGCCGAGGCGGATCAGTTGGGAACCCAGTACCTGTGGAATACCGGTTACGATCCGCAGGGCTTTATCACCTTTTTTGAAAAGCTTCAGGAAAAGGAGAAGAAGAAACCTGGGGCCTTTTCCAGCTTCTTTCGCACGCACCCCTCGATGGAAAGCCGGATCGAACATGTCAACAGTGAGATTGGATACCTCGAGGTCAAGGATGAATACGTGCTCAGCGGTTCTGAGTTTCAGAAGGTCAAGTCGCGCCTGGCTCAGATCGACCGTCAGCAGATCAGGCCCGGAGATGCTCCCGGAAAGGGTGGGGCATCGAGACCGACCCTGAAGCGGAAGACCAATCAGCGCGACGACAAGGAAAAGCCGACTCTCAAGGGTGACAAGCCTTCGCTCAAGCGCTCCAAGCGACCCACGCTCAAGAAGTCGGATGAGGAGGAGCAAGAGGAGATAGAAGAAGAGTCTGAGTCCGAAGAGTAGGCTGTTCGGATGTTTTAGATTTTGTCTTGGACGACGCTGCAGGCTATGATCGGATGGGGTTCGTGACCCAGCCTACGCGGGGTGGCGGGCCCTTTGCTTTCTATCGAGCTGGTCTATGTCTTTCGCCGATGATTGGAAATCTGAGTCACTTTTCAGATCCCCGCCCCGAATCAGCCCCCTGCCTTTCTCGTCTTTTCCTCCTTGAAACAATCTTCCTCTAGTCTACGTACATAACACCGGACTATCATCGTGGTGAGATCGTCGATTGAATAGGAGTTGTTATGCGAATTGCGAACCGTTTGGTAGGACTGTCCTTGCTCTGCTTCATCTGGCCGCTGACTGCTGAGGAAGCAGAGAAGCCCGTCCAGCAGGATACGGTCGAGATAAATAAGATCGTCCCTCCCGAGTCCTGGACTGAGAGGATAAGGCGGGAAAAGTCGCTACTGGAGTTGACGCCAAAGGGCGCGATGCGGCTGGCGCTGACGAACAATCTGGATATCGCCATCGAAGACTACAACGAGGATCTGAATCGCCAGGACATCGTCAGGACCAAGGGATTCTACGATCCCAGGCTTAGCTTTACTGTGGGTTGGAATTCGTCGGAGAACCCCTCCAGATCGATTCTGGACGCAGGGCAGGGAAGATCGGTGACGAACACCGACAATTTCTTCTTCAGCTCTTCGGTGAACCAGAACTTCCCGGGCGGCAGCGATCTCACTCTGAGCTTCGACAACAATCGCTTCTCCAGTAACAGTGCGTTCCAGTTCATCAACCCGTCATTTGGATCTAATTTTGAGATTCTCTTCAGACAGCCATTGTGGCGGGGTTTCAGGAAGACCCAGACCAAAACCCAGCTGAGCCTCTACAACCTGGATCGAGACATCAGCGACAGCGTCTTCAAGCAGAGAGTCTCCGAGATCCTGCAGCAGGTGCAGAATCAATACTGGGAGCTGGTCTTCGCCATCGAGAATCACGAGGCCATTCGCCAGTCGATGAAGCTGGCGATCATCCACCATGAGAACAACCGGAAGAGGGTAGAGATTGGTGTAATGGCACCCATCGAGGTAACGGCTTCCCGAGCCGAAGTAGCTACTCGAGAGCAGGACATGATTCAATCGGAAGTGCAGATCATCACCTCCCAGAATGCCCTCAAGCACCTGTTGGCTCCTGCTCCGAAGGCAAGCATTTGGAATCTGACCTTGCTCCCAACTAAGCGCCCAGAAGTCCGGGACCTGACTCTTTCTCTGGACCAGGCTATAGAGACGGCACTCGGGAGGCGTCCTGAACTGGAACAGAATCGATTGGAGCGGGAGAAGATTGAGCTGAATCGGCAGTACTACGTGAAGGAGGGTAAGCCGGCGGTGAACCTCCTGGCCGGTGTTACCTCTGTAGGACAAGCGGGTCAAGTGCTGCAGGACGTGTTCGTCGACACCGACGGGGACGGTGTTCCCGATACCAGAACGGGAACTTCTCCCAATACCGGGAGCCCTTTCTTCGGTGACTTCGGCAACACCTGGGGACAGGTTTTCGGCTTCGATTTCATCAACTATCAGCTGGCCTTGAATGTAGAGATTCCGATAGGCAATCGCGCCAACGAAGGAGAGCGTGCCTTGCTTCGCATCCGGGAACAACGTTTTTTGAGCCAGCTCAAGAACGAGCAGCAGCTGATCATGGTAGAGGTGCGCAATGCCTACGAGAGCATCGCGACTCAGACGAAGCGCCTGGAGGCTGCCCGGATTGCACGGGAACTGTCACACGAGCAGCTCGATGGAGAGAATAAGCGCTTTCAGGCAGGGCTGTCCACCAACTTCGAAGTGCTTCGATACCAAAGAGATCTGACCAATGCCCAGGTTCGAGAGCTGAGGGCTCTCATAGATTACCAGCAGACCGTGACCAATCTGGAAAAGGCGATGCACACGATTATCGACTCCAACGATATCGTGATGGCGCACAGGGACAACTAAAAGAGGTCGCACGTCCCAAGTTGTCTTTTTCTGGAGGTGGGTTTTCGTCAGCTCTCCTCTTCAGCTAGTTCCCAGAAGGCATGCGGGAGCAGGATCACTAGAGTCCTACGAGCTGGGAGACGTGCGCCCTCTTTGACCTGGTTATAATGCCCTATGGATTGGACTGTCGTCCTCGTCGGAACGGCCGGCTTGCTAGTTGGGAGCTTCCTGTCGGTCTGTATTCTGCGTGTCCCAATGGGCCGTTCCGTGATTCGTCCCCGCTCCCGTTGTCCCCAGTGTGAGAGTCTGATTCGGGCCTGGGACAATATCCCGGTCTTGAGCTTTCTTCTCCTGCGAGGAAAGTGCCGGGACTGCGGGGGGTGTATTTCCTGGGTCTATCCGGTGGTGGAGTTGTCTACGGCGGCACTCTTCCTGCTTCTATGGCATCAGTTCGGACTGACACCGCCCTTTTTCATCAATCTGGTCTTCTTCTGCCTGCTTCTGGTTTTGGCCTTCATCGATCTCTTCCACAGAATTCTCCCTGACGTCCTGAATTTGAGTGGTTTACTACTGGGATTGCTGGTGTCGCCCTTCCAGGTTCCTGGTTTCTTTCACTGGGATACCTCCGATCTTGCTGCTGCACCGATCTGGATCAACTATCCGCTTTCCCTCCTGGGAATCCTTGTGGGAGGAGGGTTGCTCTGGCTGGTCTCCGCGATCTACCACAAGGCAACCGGCGTGGAGGGGATGGGATTCGGTGACGTCAAGATGCTGGCTATGATGGGAGCTTTCCTGGGATGGAAGCTGGCCTTGCTATCCATTTTTCTGGGCTCGGCCATGGGTGCTCTGGTGGGTTCCGTCTTCATCTTGATCCTGGGAAAAGAACGGCGCTATCCGCTGCCGTTTGGGACCTTCTTGGCTCTGGGCGCAGTCATGGCCGCTCTCTGGGGAAATCTTCTGCTGCAATGGTATTTGGGCGGTCTCTGAAAAAACCTTTGCAGATTTTCGGACTCGAGCGTTAAGTCAGGTAGAAACGCAACAAGGAGGACAGTATGAAGAAAGAAGTTTCTACCTGGATGTTGAGTGTCTTGGCATTTCTGTTTTGCGCCTCGGCCCTCTGGGCGGAGCCTGAGCAGAACCGCAAGATCAACTTGAACCAAGCGACGCTGGAGGACCTGAAGGAACTGCCTAGCATTGGGACGTCGACTGCAAAGCGCATTCTCGAGTTTTGCGAGAAAAACGGTCCCTTCGAGCGGATCGAAGATCTCATGAATGTGCGGGGCATCGGCGAAAAGAAGTTCTTGAAGTTGAAAGACAGGATCACCGTCGGTCCCGCGGGTCCGTCTAGTGCCCGCGGTCCTTCCTCCCGTCAGTGACGCTTCGGGCTCCATTCCAGGGCAGGGCGATTCCGCGATCCACCTTCCTGATTCCGGAATGGAGCACCCCCTCCAGTCTTCCTCATTCGGGGGAGTAACCTGGCAGCCAACTCGACCCTACCCGACTGATTTGAACCAGTGCGTCTGGCAAGTGTCGAGAAAATGAATTAGATTCCCAGTCGGTAGCTGTCAGCCAGAGGTCCATTGAAAAGGCTCTTGTCCGCGAATCGGCGGGGTCCTCCGGAGCGTCTCTCCCTAGGACAGGAGCCTTATGGTTTGGAAGGCGCGGATGGGTTTTCCGAACTCATCGTTGAGCGCCGAAGTTGAGGGCTTGGGAAGTCTATGAAGGTCGATTGTTTGGATTATCGGGGGCTTCCTGGACAGAATCCCCTTTTTCTCAAGTATCTCCATAACTTTGATGAGGTGAGCGGTTTCTACGCTCCCGGAGCACCGGCTCCGCTCGATCTCGAGGCGCTGGAACGGCGGGTCGAGGCGGTCGCGAAGCGGCCCGTTCCCTTCTCGCGGGAGCGTCTTATCTCGCTCCTGCATCCTCTCAATCGAATGCTTGGGGCAGGCGAAGCGGTCCAGCAGAACATTCAGAAGCTGAGGCGGCGAGACACAGTTGCGGTTGTCACGGGACAGCAGTTGGGGCTCTTTGGTGGGCCTGCACTGGCTGTCTACAAGGCGGCCACCGCAGTCCGACTGTGCCAGATCCTCGAGGACCGTGGGTACTCCGCGGTACCCGTTTTCTGGCTTCCATCGGATGATTCCGATTTCATGGAGGTTCGTTCCACTTCCTTTTATGATCGAGCGGATCGGCTGCTAGACATCCGTTATCCTGGCTCACAGAGTGATGGCCGAATGGTGGGGACGATCAATCTCGACCGGATTCCGGAGATCCTGAAGCAACTCCAGGATCTGGCTCAGCGGGCAGAGTTCTTGGACTCAACCCTACAGACTCTCGGAGCCAGCTATCGTCCGGACCAGGACTTTAGCCAGGCTCATGGACAGTGGCTGTCTGGACTTTTTAGAGACCATGGTCTGGTGCTCTTCGACTCCTTGCTGCCGGGGTACAAACCTGAACTCACAGGAGTCTTCACCAGGCTGCTGAAAAAGAGATCAGAGACGATCCGAGCGCTGCAGCAGAGGAGCCAACAGCTCACTGCCGCCGGCTTTACCCCACAGGTTTCTCTCGAGGACTCGGAAACCCTCCTGTTTGCCTACGAGGGGAAGAGTCGGCACAAACTGGTGTACCAGGACGGGCAGTACCAGAGCAAGAGGAGGAAGTGGGGTGGCTGCTCCCCCGACGAGCTGCTGCGCCGGATCGAGTCGAATCCAGAGGGTTTCGGACCCAATGTCCTGTTGAGGCCGATCGTTCAGGACCACCTGTTCCCGACCGCGGTCTACGTTGGAGGTCCATCGGAAGTCGCTTATTTCACACAGGTAAACGCGATTAGCTCACTCTGGGGAGTCGAGCCCTCCATCTTCCCGAGGATGGGCTTTACGGTAGTCGACCGAAAGGCCCAACGTCTGCTCAAGAAGTATGCCCTGGAGGCGGGTGCACTGATGTCAGGCGATCCGATACAGGCGTTTCAAGGTCTCCTGAACCAGGGTGAGACGGGCGAGGTTCTCAAGACTTTTAACTCGGTACAGCAGGAGCTGAGGTCACAGCTGGCTTCTCTCAAGGCTCACCTCAATCGTTCCGACCCTGGTATGGCCGAGATGATGTCCCGTGCAGAGCATCGGATCATCTACCATATCGAGAAACTGCAGCACAGATTCGTGGCAAACTATCGTCAGCGAGACGAGGCTGTGGGAAGACATCTCGACTATCTGCAGGATCGTCTGTGTCCCGCGGGTAAGCTCCAAGAAAGAGTTGTCAATTTCAACCAGTTTCTGATTCAGGAAGGCCCAGCCTTTATCAAGTCAGTAATGGAGGAGGCCCAGCCCTTCTGCCTCAGCCACCAGGTTCTCCATGTCTGAACAAGCCGATGTGCTCGCGATAGGTGCCCATCCAGACGATATCGAGCTCGGCTGTGCGGGAGCCCTTCTAAAGCTGCGATCGCAGGGCCGACGGATAGCGGTGGTTGATCTTTCCCGTGGAGAACTGGGCACACGGGGGACGGCCGAAGTAAGGGCACAGGAGGCTGCGGCATCGGCCGAAGTGTTGGGACTGGATTTCCGCACCAATCTGGGACTCGAGGACGGAAACATTCAGCCTACAGCGGAAAACCGGCTGAAACTGATCCGGATTCTGCGACAGACGCGGCCCCGTCTCGTGATCACCCACTCCCGCTGGGGGCACCCCGATCACAGCCAAGCTGCACAGCTGGTGGAGGATGCCGTACACCACGCCGGACTCGCTCGCATTGACACGGGTCAAGAGCGATTTCGTCCTGAGAAGATTGCGTTCTGGATGCAATTCAACCAACCCAGGATGCCCCAGCTCCTGGTCGACATTTCAGAATTCATGGCGGTCAAGGAGGAAGCGATCCTGGCCTTTGCGTCTCAGTTCTATAAGGTCGGATCCCGCGAGCTGGAGACCTACCTCAGCGGCCCCGATATTCTGGATCAAATCAGAAGCTTCCATAAACATCTAGGCAGTTTGATCGGGTGCCACTTTGCAGAGGGCTTTCTTCTCTCTCGCCCCCCTCGAGTCGAAGACCTGTCGAGTTGTTAGGGCGCGGTTTAGCGAGCAGTAGTGGAGTGAGCAGTAAGACCTCTTTACTGCTGGGACTGGCTGAGTTCCGAGGGAGCCGAAACAACATCTCCAAGGCGATTCCCGAACACAACATCAAGGGCTCTCTACGAAAGTAAACCCTGCCTCATTTTCTCGATTCAATACTTCGGCAATTGGGTTGGCGCCCTCAGTGGGCCCGAATTCGATGACCTTGTAAGAGCGCATTTCCTTTTGGGTGGCAACCGGGCCCCAAACGCCGCTTGAGCGGCCCTTCCAGGATTGGCTTGGGCTAGTCTTTCTGGACTGACATTGGTTGGTTCAGCCACACCAACAGGGCACCCACAAACCTGTCCGGGACCTCAACTGACCTCGCAGTAACATTCGTCTTTCCGGGCTGTACGAATCAAACCCTCAGAAAGATCTTCCGACGATACATCCACCAGCAGGTCAGCCAGAAGGTTAGGCCCACGATCAGAGAGTTAAGGGCAGGTTCATTTGCGGCTCCCCAGAGCTGAAATATGTTCTGCCCCAGGTGCGTCTGGAAGGTTGCGGCGGCCCAGCCAGGCAGGAGCATGCGCATGCAGTAGATCGCGATGGAGTTGGTTCCCACGACCAGGAGAGGAAAGGTCCAGCGGCGGATGTTTGCCAAGTCGATGAGTGCGTAGAGTCCTCCCAGGATCAGACAGCACCAACCCGTCGAAAAGATCGCCCAGGAGGGTGTCCAGATTCGCTTGATGAGTGGGCAGAGCCCCGTCCAATCCAGGATCAGTCCTGCTATCAGGCCAAGAATCCCGCCCGTCAGGAGTGCCTTGAGCTTGGCCTGGGCCGAGCGGCGCGAGCGCAGGAGCTCGCCCACCATCAGGCCGAATAGCATGGTGGCCAGGGAGGGGATGAAGTTGATGGTCTGATAGCCGCCTCCGTTGTAGACGAACGGTTCCTCCCGCGGCAGTCGGTTCAGAAGCCAGCTGTCCACGGCATGACCGACGTTGGCGTTCTTGTGCCAGGCCGGAGAAACCTCCGTCAGATGCTGCTGAACCCACTCCTGCTCAAGACCAACCTCAGGCGATCCGACCGCAGGATCCACACCGGGGACGGGATACAGGACGTACAACATCCAGGTCAGGGTCAAGATGAGCGCGGCCCCCAGGGACTGATTCCGAAGCCTTCGACCCCAGAACAGGAAAAGGAAGGTGTAGCCCAGACCGATCTGCGTCAGGACATTCATCAGAGACCAACTGGTGCTGGACCGCGAATCGGAGATCAGGAAAATGCCAAGAAGGATGAGGATAACGGATCTCCACAAGGCATGCCCTAGCATCTTCCCGTAGGAGTGTCCCAGTCTGAATCGTTTGGCGCAGGAGTATGCCATCGACACTCCCACCATGAACATAAAGGACGGCTGGATCAGATCCCAGTAACCACATCCGGTCCACGGGACATGGGAAAACTGGTAATGGATTGCCTGCCAGACAGAGGAATCCGGGTCTGCTGCCAGATGATTCTCGGCCGTCTCCCTGAGGCCGAAGCCTTCGAAGGCCAGGGAGAGCATTATCAGTCCCCGATAGGCGTCAAGAGAGAGCAGCCTCTGTCGTTGCGGGTTGTCTTCTGAGGCGTTGGATTCAGCCTGAGATTCCACGAATTCGCTCGGGTTGAATTGACATCGATGTGTTGCGACGACCAGCATGCTGGCATCGTTCGCACGAAGATTCAACTCAGTGCCCCCAGGGAGCCCTGGCCCCATTCGAGAGAGAAACTTCCGGCTACTGGGGATTTGTGCGTCACTGCGTGGGGAAGGGTTGTCCGGCTCTCTCCTCGGAACCTGGGCTCATTTTGCTAACGGCTCAAGTCGTTCGCGACTCTGTCGGACTTGGCTTCGTAACGCTGGTAGTTCACCCGTTGGCGGCACCTTCGGAGGACAGGAGACGTGCGACGTATTCTTAAAGTTTCAGCTTAGCGAAAACAGGCTTGCCAACTCGAGGGACACTCGTCAGCACATCAGACCAGAAGATGTAGATCCTCATGCTGCCGTGGATCGCCCCGGCAAGGGCAAGGGTAGGGGACCCTACCAATTGGTATACGAGCCGTCACCACGGCGCCAGTGGGGTGCTTCCCAGTACGCGAATGGGTAGTCCGAAGCGGCTTCCTCGTTGAACTCCACGCCGAGTCCAGGTTCCTGAGGCAAAAGAAAATGATCCCCTTCCAATTCCATGCCGCGAGGGAATAGATCCTGGGGCTGTTGACGAGACGTCCAGTTGTATTCCAGCAGGGAGAAGTTGGGGATCACGCTGCAAAGGTGCACCGAAGCTGCAGTGGAAACCGGACCCAGGGGATTATGGGGCATCACGTCGATGTAGTGGGCCTCGGCCATGGCGGCTACCTTCCGAGCGGCCGTGAACCCTCCCACATTGCACACGTCCAGCCGAACATAGTTGCAAAGGCCGCGCTCGATAAAGGGAGCGAAGACGTGGATGCCGGAGAACTCCTCGCCGATGGCAAACGGAATGTGGGTCATGGCCCTCAGAGCCGCATAGGCGTCGGGGTTCTCCGAGCGGATGGGTTCTTCTAGAAACATGAGGTCGACGCCCTCAACCAGCTTGCAGAAGTGGGCGGCCTCGGCCACGCTCAGCCGGTGATGGAAGTCCACCGCCAGGCGGATTTCCGTTCCCACGAGGTAGCGGATTGAGTGAAGCTCTCCACTGGTCCATTGAAGGGACTCCCATGGGTCGTACTTCTCGGCTCCCAGTTGGTCGAACCCTTCGTCCGGCATTTCAGGAACGAAACGGACCGTCTTCCAGCCTTTTTCCGCAAGGTCCTGAGCCTGTTCCGGCCAGGTCTCACCTTCTCCAGCCACTCCATCGGTAAAGCAGGTCACGTGTTTGCGGCTGGCTCCTCCCAGCAGCTGCCACACGGGAACCTTCAGATGCTTTCCCAGGATGTCCCAAAGCGCGATGTCGATAGCAGAGGCCGCGGCCGTGATGATCGTCCCTCCCTCGAAATATTGACCGCGGTACAGGGTCTGATGGATGTCCTCTATCTGCCGTGGATCCTTCCCGATCAAGAATTCGCAAAAATGGTCAATGATTCCCCCCAGCGCTCGTTCTCTCCCGGAAGTTCCAGCCTCTCCCAGACCATGGATGCCCGCATCGGTCTCGACTTTCACGATGAACCGGCAGCGTATCCCTATCTTGAGAGCGAACCACTTGACGTTGGTGATCTTCATGACCCGAACACTCCTCTGTTTTCCTGACGTCAGCGTTTGGAAAACAGAATACTAGCCGATCTTGCGCGAAATGGCCTTAGCCTGTGTAAACAACAGCAAATAGTCGGGACCTCCCGCCTTCGAATCCGTGCCGCTCATGTTAAATCCTCCGAAAGGATGGACTCCCACCAGGGCTCCCGTGCATTTTCGATTGACGTAGAGGTTACCTACATGAAACCGGCGCCGGGCCTGTTCGATCTTGTTCTCGTTGTCGGTGTACACGGCCCCGGTCAGACCGTACTGGCTGTCATTGGCAATCTCGATCGCCTGATCGTAGTCTACGGCCTTGATCACGGCCAGGACGGGTCCAAAGATTCAAGCAGACCGGCACTTGTACATGTGCTCCTCCGATCTGGTATGAAAGATCCCCGCCATCACCTGGCCAAAGTCGCGTATGGTACGCTCCTGGAACGGAGACCGGAAAATGAAGAGATCGCCCAGGTTTGTCGCAAGTTGGCCCGGTCTGTGTTTGAGGCACTCGAAGACGGTTGTCTGCCGCTTGTCCTGGGGGGGACCATTCTCTGGCGGCCGGCAGCGTCGCCGGAAGCGCCAGCTTTCACCGAGGGCGTGGTGAGAAGATCGGCTTGATCTGGATCGACGCCCACGCCGACATGAACCTTCCCGAAACCAGTCCCTCCGGAAATGTCCACGGCATGCCTCTGGCAGCCATTGTTGGACTCGAGCCTCCTGAGCTGGGGGAGATCGAGGGGTTTTCACCCAAGGTGGATCCGGCCAATGTCACCGTGATCGGGGCTCGAAGCATTGACAGACGAGAGAGGGATAATGTTGAGCGCAGCGGAGTTCGGGTGATCACGATGAAGGAACTCGACATGAGAAGGATGAACGGAGCGATGGAGAAGGCCTTGGACCGAGCGGTACAGGGAACTGTGGACTTTCACTGGAGTTGAACTAAATCTGCCTCCGGCGGATAGATAAAGACTCCCCAATAGATCCTGCTGCACTTTTTGGATTCACTTCGATCGTCGTAGAGTTGAAGATCTCCTTTAGGGAGGAACTCTACCCCCCCTC
>Ga0310342_100003047_pt1 | contig 10940 bp, 6 predicted proteins | sample S15DNA20500_MG_FD_206155 | JGI IMG/M metagenome (GOLD analysis project Ga0310342, IMG submission 206155) | Marine microbial communities from station ALOHA, North Pacific Subtropical Gyre - S1503-DNA-20-500_MG | ecosystem: Environmental > Aquatic > Marine > Oceanic | place: Pacific Ocean: North... | reverse complement strand
TGCCCCGGCCCTACTGTTCGCTGTCTGCTAAAAGGATGACGCCCTGTATCGGCGCCTGATTCCCCTCCCCGATCTCGATTTGCCAGAATGTGGATGTCGGGGAAGGCGACGGAGAGGGTGATGGCTCGGTTCCGGTCGTGCGAGGGGAGGTTCGGCACGGCGCTCGCGTGAGGCCGCGCAACAGGCCGCGGGCGGCACCCGCCCCGCAAGCGAGGTCTCAGGCTGCGCATCGGCCCTTCGCCTCTCGCCCCGGAACGCGGGGAGCGCGGGGCCGCGTGTTTCGCATAGAGTGGTCCTCGATGAGGAGGAGCGGGTGTGTTCACACTGATGACTTGCCGCCAGCATCCGCACGCCGCCGAGGCCGCTGCCGCGATGTCGCCCGCGCGTGGCGAGGCACCTCCCGCGGGAATCCGGCGCTTCCGGCGCTGCTGGAACGGGCGGTGCGAAGCGTCGGCCGCGGGTGACGCATCCAGGTGAGTGCCCGCTGGCTGTTTCCGCTCGTCGTGCTCGCGGTGGTCGTGCTGAACACCGCGATCTTCGTCGACTTCCAGCTGCTCGACACCGGATTCGAGCGGCACCCCGACTACTATCGCCTCGAGCTACGCGAGCCGAACGGATTTCCTGCGCCGGATATTCCCAGGCAGTTCAGTTCCTACCTCCACTTCGACAGCACGGACCGGGCGGCGCGGGGCCACTTCTCGTTTGCCGTGTTCGCCTTCTTCCTGGCGATCTACACACAAGGGTGGATCTTCGGGCTGCTCCTCGGCCGCCGCCTGGGGCTGTCCTGGGTCGCTCTGGCGGCCTATCCACTGGGACTCGTGCTGTGGGTCCTCGTGTCGGCGGCGATTGCCGTATCGCCACTGTCCTGGCAGCCCGCGTCGATGGGCGTCGCATGGCTCGCGCTCGCGGCGGCGGGCGCGGCCGGCGCGTGGCGAACTCGTGGGTTGCCCGGCGGCGCGCGCCCGAAACGGGCCCGCGATGAGTGGCTCTCCTTCGCGGCTGCCACGCTCGGCTTCGCGGCGTTGACGGCCATCATCGGTCTCTTCGACGTCTCCGTCTGGACCTACGACTCGCACGTCATCAACGCGATGGGGCGCACCTTCGCGCACCACGGATCCGTCCACGAGAGCGTGGCGGCGGACCTGCTGAGCCGCGGTGCCTTCCAGGCATTCGTCCAGGGCGCCTCCGCATTCCTCGGTGTTTCCGCCCTGCAGGCGGCGCCGTTGATCCTGGCCCTGTGCTTCCTCGCGCTCTTCGGCTTGCTCGGAATACGAGCGACGACAGGCTATCGCCTGGGGGCCACGTGCGTTGGCCTGGCCATCGCCGCGATGGCCACCAACTACTGGATGGTGGTGCAGGCGCTCTACGTCCACGAGAACTTCGCGGCTGGCGTCTACCTCTTCCTCTTTGCGGCTTGTTTCTGGCTCGCCGAGCGCGAGGAGGAGACGGCCTGGCTGCCCTTCGCGTGGGTGTTCCTGATTGGCTTCGCGCTGCAGCGCGTGGAGACACCGCTCGTCGCGCTGCTCCTCATCGGCATTGCGCACAGCCAGAGCCGGTTCCCGGCGCGCTGGCTCGACCGGGGGCAGCTCGTCGTCGCGCTGGTGCTCGGTGTGCAGGCGCTGCTCTGGCTCTCCTACTGGAGTCCGGGCTACACCGCGCTCCGGGCCGCGCGGCCGATCCTCGATCCCGAACGGATCGCCTTCGTCATGGCCGCGATCGTCGCGTCGGTGGTGGGCGTGCGCGTCCTGCGCTGGCCTCGCCTCGGCTGGCTCCGCAGGTGGGCTCCCGCGCTCGTCTTCGCTGCACTCGTCTTCGGGATCGGCCTCGCGTTCTGGTTGAACGCAGAGCGCTCGCGACCGGCGATGGGTTTCCTGGCCGCGCACCTCGTCAGTCGCCAGTGGGGCGCGTTGTGGCCCGCCTTCGCGGTACTGGGTCTGGGGCTCCTGCGCCTTCCAGCGCTCCCACACCGCGCGGTCCTCTCGTGGGGGGCGCTTACGTATCTGGCGGCCATGTTCCTGTACTCGCGCGGCGCGCGCATTGGCTGGGGAGACTCCGGCAACCGGGCACTGACCCACGTCGTTCCGCTCTTGTTCTTTTTCTTCGTCGCAGCCTACGGACGCGGGACGCTGACGTCGGATCGTGCGGGCGAGGACCAGGTGGAGGCGTCACCTTCCGAGTCGGCCACTCGCGAGCCGCTCGCCGGAGGTGCTGCGCCTCCTCGATGAGTCTTCGGTTCACCGACTGTGGTCGTTGCCGTCGCCGGCAATCTAGGAGCCCGGGAAGCGCGGCGACACCGCGAGCCCGCCAGCGAAGATCACGCCCCCGATTCCCGCTGAGACGCGAAGGGGATTCGACAGAATGTCTATTGATCGGACCCACGGGGACCGCAGTCTGAAATTCCCATCGGCCACGCCCGCAGCGGAATCTCGGCGCCGTTCTGCCGTTCGTAAGTCGTGGAGTAGACTTCATCGCGAAGTCATCGGATGCAAGAGTTTCATACGGATCTCGGTCCCACGCGCAACGAACCCTCCAAGCAGACACCGTGATTGCCTTTTCCTCGTCCTGAACCGTCGTCCGACACGTCCAATGGTGCCGCAAGTAGCGGTTCGCGGCGGGTTCTCCTGTTGTTCTTCACAAACACCTTGTGTACTAGTCGTGGGGTTGAGCGTCATCTCCAAACGCGGGGTCACACCGCTGCTCGCGGCCGCGGTCGGAACGCTACTCCTCCATCCGGCCGACGCCGGCGCAGCGGTTACCGCATGCCCGGCGGCGACGACCCTCGAGGAGCTCACCGCCTGTCTCGTCGATTCGAACCACATGCCGCGCAGCGGCACCAGCGGATTCATCGTGCCGAGCGCCGGGGAGCAGCTCGACTGGCACGAAGTGGTGAAGGACATGCTCGATGGCACCCAGAGCGGCGCCTGTGCCTCGATCCCACTTCCCCCAAGCCTCGTTGGCCTCTACGAAATCACAGCCTTCACCGATGCCTCGAGCGGTGACACGTACTGCGTGTTGGCCGAGGTCGCCGAGATCGGCGATCTGGACAAGAAGGCCTGGGGAACCTTCGTCACCAGCCTCGAACCGCAGCGCGAGCTGGCGATCCAGATTCCCCATCCTTTGAACGATCTCGACACCGCGCTCCAGGGGGCAAGCGTATTCAAGACGATCCGGGCGCGAAGCTTCCTCTTGACCGGTAGCCACCGCAACGCGAACGATCTCGAGAGCACCTGCCAGAGTTCCTATAGGGAATCCGACGCTGCGCACAACGTCGAGAACATGTTCCATCCCAGCACCGAGGCGACGCTCGACTGGTACCAGGCGGAGGAACTCCACCAGGAACTCGTGGTGATCCAGTTCCACGGCATGGGCACCTCGACCTGCCCCGGGGTGGATGTCTACATGACCTACGGTCGCTCCCCCGGTAGCGGCACACCGGTCGCCGGCGAGGACATCCTGACTCTGCAAGCGGAACTCGAGGCGGCTCATCCGGGCTGGGTCGTGGTCGTGCCCGGAGGCGCGCCGAGCTGCACCCTCAACGCCACCACAAACACCCAGGGACGCCTCTTGAACGGCGTGGCCCCGCAGTCGGTCTGCGGCACTGCGGCGACCGGCTACAGCGGAAGGTTCATCCACATCGAACAGAAGCGGGACTTCCGCGGCCCGGAAGACTGGTTCGATTCGATCGAGGCCACCTGGCCCGTGGGCTGCGCCGTGGACGAGCATTTCGAGGGCGGCCTCGCCGGCTGGTTCAACAGCGCCGCGTCGACCTGCGCGAGTGGGGACTTCGTGACCGCCACTCCAACCGAGCAGTCGTCCGCGAGCGGCGTCGTCACCCAGGTCGAGGGCGACCACACCTCGGTCGCTGGCCAGGCCCTCTTCACCGCCATCAACACGAGCAACGGCAGCGAAGACGTCGACGGTGGTGTCTGCATCGTCGAATCGCCGGTCTACTCGGTCAGCGTCGCCTCCAAGGCCTCGATCTGGTACTTCCACGGTCAGAGCGAGACCGCTGACGACCCGGCCGGTGATTTCTTCCTGCTCGAGATCTCGACCGATGGCGGGACCAGCTATTCCAGCCTGGTGTCGATTGGCGACGTGGCTACGAACGCGGCCTGGAGCGAAGCGACGGCCACATTGGCGGCGGGCTCAACCGTCAAGTTCCGCGTCCAGGTCTCCGACGGCACCGCCGACGGCAGCCTCGTGGAAGGGGGCGTCGACGACCTGCTGATCTGTCCCTCGGAGACGGCGCCCGTTTCGCTCCTGCCTCCGCTCGGCTGGGCCGTCCTGGCTTCTGGCCTTGTCTGCCTCGGCGCGCAGGCGAGCCGCCGCAGGGGCATCTTCGGTCAAGAACGAGAAGCAACTCAATAGGTGAGATGACTCTCCCGAATCGGATTCAAGCTTGAAAATCGCGGTTGGTGATTGGAGGAGGAGTGACACGGGCGCTCCTGGAAGCAGGACGACAGCGTGCTGGTCTTCCGGCTCTCGTCGCGCAAAACGCGTCAGCCGAGATAGTGCGCGAACCAGTCGATTTTCCCGGTCGTGAGATCCAGCCACAGCGACAGGTAGAGCAGTCCCGCACAGGCGAGCGCCCACGCGAAGCCCGCCGCGAGCCAGTGCCCGGGGCCGGCGCGCAGCCAGTCGAGCAGCGCGAGGCCTCCGGGTCCCGCAAACGGCAGCGCGAGCAGCATCGTCGGATAGGCGTAGCGCGTCTCCATCTGGGTCGTCGCGGTGAATCCGGCGTACAGGAGCGTGGCCATGCCGAGCGCGAGCCAGAGACCGTCGCGCTCGAGCCGGATCGCGCTGCGCCACCAGCGTCGGACGACCGAAATTGCGCCCAGCGCGATGATTGCCCACGCCGTATAGACGAACACCGACCCGACGAGACGCGAGAGCGCATACAGGTCGGGCACGTACACGTGGATATAGCCCCAGTCGAGCACGTGGAACAGGTGCGCGCCGATGGCGACGACGAAGGCCGTCGGCTCGTTCACGATCGCCGAATAGATCGTCTCGTGAGGTGCGATCGCGATGGGATTCGCGTAGATGATCGCGCTCGGGCTCGCCGGGTCGACACTCGTGACATAGCGCAGACGGTGAACCGCCCACATGCGCTGGAGGCTGTACATCGGGGCAGCGGGGAGCACCGTCCACAGCCCGAAATAGCGGACGTTGAGCGCCAGTTGCGCCAGGAGCGGAGCGAGGGCCAGCGCACCCCGCCAGCCGAAGCGACGCCACACCACGTCACCCCGCGCCACCGACCGGAGCGCGATCGTGCCGGCTACGAACACCAGAGCGGGCAGCGCGGCGGGCCGCAGTGCCGCGGCCGCGGCCGCGAGCCCGACTGAGGCGAGCGCGCCGCGCAGGCGGCCCAGGTCGCAGCGCCACGCGGCCAGGAGCGAGCCCGCGATCGCGCACGCTGCCAGCGCGTCCGTCAGCAGCAGCGTCGTCGCCTGTATCAGGTAGGGGTTCCACAGCCCGAGCACGAGCACCGTTCGTCTCGCCGCGGGTGCTCGTTGCGCGTCGCCCGGCCCAATGCACACCGCCAGCGCGAGCACGGTCGCGACCAGGGCCGCATACTGCAGCATCGCGACCAGGATCTTGAGAACGGGCGGATTCCAGCCCGTGATCGGGAGCAACGCGGTCAGCAGCCAGGGGTAAAGGTATGTGCGCGCCCCATGTAGCCCGGTCTCGGCGAGCAGGTCCGGCGCCGACAGCAGCTGTGTCATCAGCAGGTAGTGGAGCTCGTCGAACAAGTTGGTGTCGTAGGACGCGGACAGGTAGTAGACGAAGACCGCGTACGAGACCAGCACGATCGCGAGCTCAGGAACTCCGACGACCTCGCGGAGACGGCGAACCCACGGCGCCTGCACGCGCGTGATGTTAGCTCGCATTTCTCGCCAGAGGTCCGCAGGTAGGAAGTTCAGGCTGCGTTTTCGCGATGCTCGATAGCTGGCGATTGGGTCAAATCGGGACCGAGGAGGGGGGCAGGCCCCCAATACGGGCCCGGGCTGGCCCGCGATGCACTGACGGAGTGGAGCCCCGCCCAGCGAACACTCATCCCCACGAAGAAGTCACTTACCGGGAGCACCGATATCGATGTCGTAATCAGAGTGAAATTTCACATCCACAATTACGGCCTGGTGTTCCTCATTTGCGAGCTTCTTGGGATCCACCGGCAAATTTTTCAGCTTCTGGAACGGATATCCCCGTATGTAGGTGGCGGGCTCGTTTTTCTGCATCACCTGTTCGTAAATCGTCGGATACCACCTGAAATTTTCCTGTCCAGCGTAGGTATCTGGGAAATTCTCTGCCAGTGCCTTCACCGCCGCCTGGTCGACCGAGGTGTTTGCGTTGAGCCCATCGATAATTCTCTTGGCGCTCACAACGCCCGTGCTCGCAAGGCTGTCGTACAATCCTTTCGAGCGATACCCGTCGTTCATGCAGCAAGAAGAGGGTGACGTTTCGTCGTGGTCCTCGGCCAAAGGATTCGCGCTATAGGACAGTTTGCCGAAGGAATTATTGCCAGTAGCGTATTTCAGTTGGTCACCAAAGGGAATTTCATTGAAATCTCCGGCGATCAGCACATTGACGTCCGCCAAATCGGCATTCTTTCCGAGGGCCGCGACGACTACTTTTTGCGCATTTTCAACAAATTCGTCCCAACTCCAGTCCTCTACGGGCGTGTGGGCAAAGGAGGCCGAATGCGGCGTTTTCCAGGAAACGACCAGCACGCCATCGAATTCGTCGCGCGGAATGCCGTGATTGTCTTTCAAGACGAAATAAGCCATCGCGTAGGCTCGCGAAAAGCTACCCGGAACTTTTTGCCAAAGGCATAAATTCGGAATGCTCTCCATGTTTTCCACGTCGACCGATCCAACTCCACGATACTGCGAGATGACTTCGACAGAACAGGCTTTTGTCGGCTGCAAATCGTCGGACCTGTGGTTGCCGCAAAGCGTTTTGACCAGTTTCCATTTGTCGGCGTCGTAGCCGATCTGATTGGCTTCGCCCTTGCCGGGAAATTCTGCCTGTGGATCGCTGAGGCAGGTGCTGCCAATGGTTTTCCAATTCGGCAAATTCAATTTTTCGAACGCCGACGAGATGGACGGCCCCGGAAAGGGGTCGGTGGCGCTTCTGTTTGTTTCTTCGAGCATGACAAAGTCGACATCGTTTTTCTTTACGGAGTTGGCCAGCATCTTTACCTGGGCCGTTCTCAGTTTCTCGTCAGTCCAGATGTTTGAAGTAGCCTTGGCATTGTATGTGATGACTGGTATTTCAACGGCCCACGATTTCCTTGAAACATGACGACCAGAATTGCTGTGCTTGTTTTTATCTACTCGCCAAACCGGAAAGAGAAGAATTGCGATGACGACGGCCGTGAAAGAAGCGATGGAAACGATGACAACTAGCAAAATTCTCTTTTTCGAGGCTGCCATTTCTGCTCCTATCGGGGCGTGATCCCTTTACCGGTTTCTGGCGGACAGAATGTCTACTGATCGGACCCAGGGGAAGCGCAGCGTGAACTTCCGATCTGGCGAGCAGACTCGCACATAGGATCACCGCCATTGCCGCTACCCCGTTTGTCGATGCTGAGGCCTCCGATCGGCGGGGTCGGCTGTTCCCTCGGAGCAAGCGGGGTGAAAGGCCTACGCTTGGCCCGTGCCAGGAAGTTCGGGCTGCATTTCCGCAGCGTCGGATAGTTGCAGCTTCCCTGTCCCGGGTTCGGGTGTGGTCGAGCGCATGGTCCCATGGGTGGGGCATGTGGCTGATGATCAGGCTCACCGCCGGCCACGACGACTGTGCGGAGCATAGGCCTGGGTCAAAGGGTCTTGGACGGCCCTGGGCCGGGTTTTCATGACCGCGTGTGCCGAGCACACCGGGGAAAGAGTTCCGGACGGTATGAATATATAGTCAGAGCGGCGAAACAGATCTCGGCCGCTAGCGGCGCGTTTCCGCGATGTGGAACCCAGGCCGGGCGGTCGGTGTGCGAGGCAGCGGATCCATGCGCGTCGTGATGTGGGGTACCTACGACCGAGGGAAGCCTCGGAACCGGATCCTCCTGCAGGGCCTGCGCGCGAACGGTGTCGAGGTGATCGAGTGCCACGCGTCTGTGTGGGCCGGGATCGAGGACAAGAGCCAGGTAGCGGGAATCAACGCGCGGTTGCGCCGCCTGCTGAGCTGGGTCTCCAGCTATCCGCGCTTGATCGTGCGCTATCTGAGGCTGGCGCCGCACGACGTGGTGCTCGTCGGCTACCTGGGCCAACTGGACGTACTGGTACTCTGGCCCTTCGCACGACTGCGTTCGGCTCGAGTGGTCTGGGACGCGTTCCTGTCGCTGCACGACACGGTGGTAGAGGATCGGCGCCTGATAGGAGCCAGGCACCCGTTCGCGATTGCACTCTTCGTCTGGGAGTGGATTGCGTGTCGTGCCGCGGATCTAGTACTGCTCGATACTCGCGCCCACGCCGCGTACTTTTCCGAACGTTTCGGGTTGGCACCCGAGCGTGTCTGCGCGGTCTTCGTCGGCGCAGAGACCGACCGTTTTTTTCCCGCCGTGGGCGCTCCGGCCCGCGACGCACCACACAGCGAGCTTCGCGTTCTCTTCTACGGCCAGTTCATTCCGCTCCACGGGATTGAGACCATCGTGCGCGCGATGCGGCTCGCGCGCGACGAAAATCTTCACTGGACCCTCATCGGACGGGGCCAGGAGGCCGCGCGGATTGGCAGTATGCTCGAAGAGCAACCACTCGAGCGGGTCGAGTGGATCGAATGGGTGCCGTACGAGGAGTTGGCCGGGCACATTCGGCGCGCTGATGTGTGTCTCGGGATCTTCGGGGCCGGCGGGAAGGCTGGCCGTGTGATTCCCAACAAGGTCTTCCAGATTCTTGCCGCAGGGGCACCACTCGTGACCCGGGATTCCCCCGCGATTCGGGAACTCTTCGAGGGGACGGAGTCCGAAGGCGTGATCTTGGTGCGGCCGGAGGATCCCAAGGCCCTGCTGGATGGTGTCCGCGCGCTCGGGGTTCGCTCGCAACGCACCCTACTGCACCGAGACCTGCTCGGGTCGATCGGTCCGGAGGGCATCGGGCGCCGCTTGATCGAGCGACTCTGGCCGGGGGTCTCTGTGTGACCGGCTCCCGCCGCGTCATCGCCTGGGCCCCAAACTTCGTCGCCCTGGCCATCTACGGGCGACGTGGACTCCGATCGTCAGACCGATCGCGATAGGGTCCCACTCGCTTCCCGAATTCCATGCCGTTCTCGAGCACTAGAATTCACTCAGCGGAGTTCTGCGACCGGACGTGTTCTAAAACCAGACGCCGTGCCAGCCAACGGGGCACACCTGCTATTTGGCCAACTCGGTCCCTCGGACTCCTGCGCGTTTCACCCGCCTCCATACCAGCAAGAAACAGGCGCCTCCAACCACAGATACCACCGCCAACAAGAGGGCGCGGTCGACTGTGCCAACAAAGGCACCGTAAGAAAATGAGTCGCCAATGGCATACGTTACATATCCCATGAGCGTTTCGCGTATCCCAACTCCGCCCGGCGTAATCGCAACAAACCCGGTTAGGTTGGCGAGTGGAGCGAGCAAAAGCAGGAGCGACACGGACATTTCGGCTCCTATCATCTTGGCCGCAATGAAGAACCGGAGACCGATCAGGACGTTCTGAAGAACGATCGCCAGTAACACGAGTATGCTGGTCTTTGGCCGGGAACGGAGCGTCGCGATACCGTCGAAAAAATCCTGGAGAAGTTTACGGATCCGCCCGCTTTGCTCGGGACGCTTTGGCATCGGTACGAGCCAACCGGCGATTGGAAGTACCAATATCGAACCGAAGATTGCTGCCAGCTCTACGCTCCAATGACCTCCGGACAGCGCTATCCCGACGATCCCGGTTAGCCCCATCAGCCCGGTCGCAAATGCGGTCAGAATCGTGCGAACCCCAAAAACGCTGCTGAATAGTGTGTACCGAACCCCGTGGACGCTCTTGAGATAATGAGCGCGAACGACGGTTCCCAACCGCATGGGCAGATAGTTTCCAAATGCGGTGGCGGCTGTTAGGGCCCACATTTCTCCTAGTCGAACCGGTATTTCCGAGGCCCGATACAACAGCACATTTTGCATGGCTGCTGCTCCCCAAGACAAGAGGATGACACCGACGAGTCCCGCAAGATCAGTCCCAGAGAGACTGACAACATCGAGAAAATTCTGCCTGTGTAGCCACAGGTAATACCCAAACCCAAGGACAACAGCCGCACCGAATGCGTTCTGACCCCAGCGAAGCATTGGGCCCACGGAAGACCCCGCAACGGGTTTCCGTTCCTGGCGGGTCACATTCGCTTTCCGACGTTCTGCACTCATTATTTGGACTCGCGCGTCTTTCGGAGGAACACGCCGCTTCGGGCGTCGAGATCCCGTAATCCGGTGTGCGGTGCATTGCCTCAGTTGTCCCGGTGCGCCGCGGCGAGGCCGGTGAATCTTGCGTAGGTGACGAGCAGGCTGATGGCGTGCGATGCGTAGCGGCCCAGGCCGACGTAGCGGCGGAACAGGTCCTCTGAGCGTTTGTGGGATACGAGCGACGCGGCGTAGTCCGGGTCGTACTCGAAGGGTAGACCCGAAAGTCGATCTAGCAGGACATCCCTGAGGCTGCCCATGTACCAGCTGTCCACCGGCGCCGTCACCGGGGACATCTTCTTCTGGTGAACGATCTCGTCGGGAAGCAGACGCTCCTGCTCGACCATCCGCATCAGCGCATATTTTCCGGTCGCGGCGGATTGGGTCGGGTGCGTCGGACGCGACAACTCCACCGGGAGCTGCGCCGCGAGGGCCGTCATGCCTGGGTGCAGGTAGGGCGAAGAGAGCGCGACGCCCGAAATTGCGCTGGCCCCTTCGAGCTTGTTCTTGTTGAGCCCGACCGCACCCTTGCCCAGATATGCCA
>Ga0310342_100003046_pt1 | contig 10941 bp, 10 predicted proteins | sample S15DNA20500_MG_FD_206155 | JGI IMG/M metagenome (GOLD analysis project Ga0310342, IMG submission 206155) | Marine microbial communities from station ALOHA, North Pacific Subtropical Gyre - S1503-DNA-20-500_MG | ecosystem: Environmental > Aquatic > Marine > Oceanic | place: Pacific Ocean: North... | reverse complement strand
CGCAAGGGGCTAGAAGAAGAGTTGGTACCAGAGGCGGCTGATGAGATTTTATTTAAGTTTGACAAAATGCAATCTACTGCCGCTGGAAAGGTGGCAATGGCAGATTTTGAGAAAAGAAGAACTCAGGCTATTGGTAATCACAACCAGGCAATCGCAACGTACATAAACCAAGCGCAAAGATCTATCTTTAACAACGACGATGATGCGGCAGACGAATATATACAGGAAGCATTAAGTCAGATTGATAGAAAGCTAGACAATGGCTATATCACTCTTGAAGAGGCTGCAACGGAACAGCAGATGGTTGCTAAGACTGTAGCTCAGGAAAAAATAAAAAGAACAATAACCGAGATATACACAGAGGATGGCGAGTCGCAAGCCTTTGAAGCCATAGACAATATAAAGCGCACTGTACCAGAAGGCTACACAGTGGGCGAATGGAACACGTTTACAAGCGAGCTAGTTGCCCAGGTTACGCAAACAGTGACCTTGCAGGGCAAGATTAGAACAGAAGAAGAGATAGCAACACAGACAAAAATCTCAAATTTGATGGTACAGGCTGAAAACCCTGACGCAGACCTAGCAATGATAGTCGGTGAGTTTGAGCGTATGTGGAATGACCCGAATACCGAAATAACAATGAAGCAGCGCACAAGCTTTTTAAAGAACATAGCTAGCACCCAAAAAAGCGCAAGAAAACAGCAAAAGTCATTTTCTTTAATAACAAAAAGACTTAGCGGGGAGAATACAGAATTTATCCCGTTTGCTGAGGAAAACAGCTACTACGATAATTTTGTTCAAGGTGCCTCAAGCCAAGACAAGATTATGTTTGTTAAAAACATGAAAACTGGAAGAATCCCTACCTCGCTAAAAAATGAAATAAACCAGCTAGCGGTTAGCGGGGAGCCAGAGTTGCTAATGAGAGCTGTAGAGCTAGTGAATGGGGTGGATGATGTAGACGGAATATCTTATGACTTTATATCGCCAAATCAAAGGTCTTTCATTAAACAGGCGGTTACGTTAAGCAATGTTTATGAAGATCCAACAAAAGCAATAGCCCAGGCTAGAGAGATTACAGATCCTAAAAATCAGTTTGCTATCGACAAAAAGAAAGATGAGATTAAAGAAAACAAGTATATGTCTAAGGTTAGGACTGCCGTAGAGGACGATTATAAGTTAGATGGCTGGCTTAGCTATGACATACAGGAAACCCAGTTAGACAGGCTAGAAGAAGAAGTTGGCACGATAGCTGAAAGTTTATTCTTTACTGGTTACGGTGACTGGAACGACTCTATGGATGAAGCATTAAAGCTTGCCAAAAAAGATTGGGGTTCGTTTAGGTTTGGCGGAAGAAATGACTTTATGAAGTATCCTATGGGCACCTATTATGCCGACTCTGCTGGTAGTACGCAGTACATCACCGAGCAAGCGGCAGAGCAGATAAGCGAACTAGAAGGCTCTCCTATAGAAGCTGAAAACATATACTTCCTTGATGACGACAGAACAAAGGAAGAGGCCAGAACAACAGGCGAGCCTACTTACCTAATTTACTACCTAGATGACATGGGAACCCCTAGCGGCATAGGTTATAGGTTTAAGCCAGATCTTAACCTTAGAAATGACTTATTGGCACTAGAGAGAGTAAACAAAGCTATTGAAGAAGGTGAGGGCAGCCTGGAAGAGCAGGCAGCAAGAAAGAGATCAAAAGCTATTACAAGAGAAGAAGCCAAAAAAATACAAGAAAGGGTTACTCAAAGAGAAGCGCCGAAGGCTTTATAAAATATGATAATAGAAGATGAATCACTAAGATCAAGGTTATACAGAGATATATCTGCAAACTTTGATGGCGATCCCATGGAGGATGAGCCTGGATTCTGGGAGGCTGTCAAGGCTAATTCTGCGCTCAATAATTACATTCATGGTGAGTTCATCAAGTACCCTAATATGCCAGATAATGTAATAGATAACTCTAACTTTAATCCCTTTGATTATTTTACTGACGAAGAAAAAGCTAACGAGGAATTTATTGACGCGGCTTATCTTGCTGATAATGTTGCTGAGATTGACGCTGTAAGAAAAACCCTTAAAAGGGAAAGAGAGTTTAGAGATATAGCCTCTAGGGGTAGCGGATGGGCGGCGTTTGCGTCAGAGGCTTTTGATCCTATAAATTATGTGGTGCCTGGCGGCACATTGTATAAAACTTACAAGGGTGGTTATTCTCTTTTAAAGGGCGGCGCTGTAACTGCCGCTACTTTAGGTACTGCTACCGCTGTAGAAGAGGCGGGATTAAGACATCAACAAATAGAAAGAAGCTTTGGTGAGAGTGCGGTAAATGTATCGGCAGCCACTTTTTTAGGCGGCTTGTTTGGTGTTGGTGCCGCAGGGTTTAGAAATTATGTAGAGAAAAGAGGCTTAGACTATAACAAGCTTATAGAACAGACAGAATATGCCTTTAATTTTCAGAAAAATGCGACTGATGGTTTCAATCCAGTTTTAGACAAAAGCATGGGTGCGGCAATGGTACAAAATGACCGCATACAGGCAATAGATACCGCTGGCCCTGTGAAGATAAAAGGGAAGGCGGCAAGAGCTTTCGCAAAAGGCATGAATAGGTTTGGCGGGCCGCTAATCAGGGGCATTACTTCGGATTCAGATGCTATGCGAAAAAACATGACAAAGCTTGCTGAAAACTTCCTAGCAATGGAAACTGACCAAGGCAGGGTTTTAGCAACGCAGTCAGTTGAAGGCGCTATAAAGAACAAAGAAGTTATTTTCGTGCAGGCTTATGAAGGGCATTTAAGCGCACAGAAGCAGTACCTAAAAGAACTAAGCCTTGGCAAAGTAGGTGGCTTTATGCGCTCAGGTAGTGCAGCCAAGCAGTTTAATGAAGAGGTTAGTAAGGCGCTAGACAATGGCGGTCAACACCCTAATAAGTACGTTAGGGAGTCAGCTAAGTATTGGCGTGAAAAATTATACAATCCTATAGTCGAGCAAGCTAAAGATGTGGGTTTATTTGAAGGGCTTACAGACGATCAGCTACTTTCATATCTCAATAGAAAATGGGATGTGCAAAAATTATCAACTAAAGAGGGATCACAAAAATTCCTAAATGTTGTTAGAACCTGGCTTGTAACAAAGCACTCTGACAAGCTAGGAAGTAGTGCAAATATAATAGCTAGGCTAGTGAATGATCCTACAAGAGCTGATGAAATGCAGGAGTTAATAAAAAGAGAGTTTCCTGATGCAATGTGGACAAACGAGATAATAAACGCAGATAGTATCTCTCAAGAAATACTCGCAAAGATAACATCCACAGGCGATGGCAGATTACCTTACGATTATCAGATAGGGGAAAACCAATTAGGCAGAACAACTATAAGCGGTACGGGAGGTTCTTCTGATAGCGCAGGATTAAAAGGCGTATTTAAAGAAAGGTCTTTTATGATACCTAATGACTTGGTTTATGACCTAATCGAGCTTGATGTAGAAGATTTGGCGACAAGATACTTTAGAGACACAGTGCCAGATATAGAAATGATCAGAGCTTATGGCGATGTTGATGCCACAACAGCTTTAAAAGAGATAGAAGATGACTGGAGCGAGATACTCAAAAAGGCAGGCAAGGATCCTAGTGTTAGTGAAAGACAATATAAAAATTTAAAAAATCAAAGAGATCGCGACAGCGAAGATTTTACGGGAGCGGTACAGAGGCTTAGAGGGGTTTACAATGTAGCCAGCGATGATTCTTTTGCTAGGTACACGCAAAGACTAAGCTCAATGGCTAGAGATGCAAATAACATGAGATTTATGGGTGGCGTGGTGCCATCTTCACTGCCTGATTTGGCTCAGACTGTAATGGCAGAAGGGTTTGTAAATGTATTCTCAAAAGGTCTTATTCCTCTTATAAGGAATTCCCGTCAGTTCAAGATTTCAAAAAAAGAGGCTGGACAGTACCTAAATGGGATGCAGGCAATACAGTCAAGGGCTGATGTTTTGGCTGATGTGGCTTATGCGGTCAGAGGGAGTTCAAAGATAGAAACATTCATTCACTCTTCATCCAAAAAGTTTAGCAAGATAAATTTGTTGAACTGGTGGACAGACACAATGAAGGGCGTACACGCAGTAACAGCGCAAACTCGTATAGCTGATGATCTTTTAAAAATAGGCGCAAAAATAGATTCTGGCAAAGTTAGCAGGGAAGAGGCTTTGTCGCTAGTTGACTGGAGGCTAGAGTCTATGGGCATAAGCAGAAGCGATGCCTTAGATATGATAGGGGAGATAAAAAATAAAAGTACCTTTGCCGACAATGTTAGGGTTATGAATGTTGGCGAATGGAAGGATCCTAGACTTGCTAGCCTTTGGATGAAGGCAATGAGAAAGGAAAGCGATAGAGTGATAATTGTGCCAGGGCAAGAAAAGCCTCTATTTATGTCCAGAAGTACAGGCGCGACATTTTTACAGTTTTGGTCTTTTATGACATCCTCTACTTTTAAGATAACGGCTTCGGCACTTCAAGGCCAAGACAAAAACATGATTGATGGGCTTCTGGCTTTGGGTGCGCTAGGCTCCCTAACCTATGCCTTTAAGACTTGGAACGCAGGTAGGGAGCTAAGTGACGATCCTAGAGTGTGGGCTATGGAGGCGATAGACAGAACTGGTGCGCTTGGTATAATCACTCAAATAGACGGGGTGATAACAAAGGCTTCACGTGGAACAATTGGAATCAGGCCAATAATAGGCGTTGAGGCTCCAGTTGGGAGAAGGGTACATCAAAGCCTTGCTGAGTCACTTCTAGGGCCGACTTATGGCCTTGCTTTAGATGGCCTTTTTGTTGCCGGGCGAATAACCGAGTCTGCTTTAGGGGATGAGGATTTTGATGTTACTGGTTCCGATGTTAGAGCTACAAGAAGGTTGGCGTGGGGGCAAAACCTTTTTTATCTGAGAAAAGGTATAGATGCAATGCAAGAAGAAATAGTGGAGAGTATTGAATGACAACACAAGTCCCCCCTCAGACACCAGAGAACCAGTACATTGCTGTAGCTGGCCAAACTGTATTTGATTACACTTTCCTTATATTTTCAAATCAAGATATAACGGTTAAGCGCAATGACATAACACTTAATCTAAATGCCGACTATTCCGTATCTGATGTAGGCGTTATTGATGGCGGGGAGGTTACATTAGTCGATCCTGTAAACGAGGGAGACATTATCACTCTCTTTAGGGATATGCAGATTAAGAGGGATATTGATTATCAGGAATCTGGAGAATTCAGAGCGGATACGGTAGACAATGACTTCAATAGAATTATTCTATTGTTGCAGCAGTTAAACCAAGGAAACTCTAAGGCTCTCAAGCTATCTGACTCTGATGACCTTACTGGCGTTAATCTGCCTTTGCTTATTCCAGAGAAAAGCATAAGGGCTTCAAAGGCGCTAGGGTTTGATGCCGCAGGAAATCCTACCCCTATAAACTTGGTTTCTGAGGGTACAAGTGACGCTGCCTTGATAGCATACGAAACTCCATTAGGTTTTGTTGTTAGTGTTAAAGAGGCTCTTGATGGCGTTACTTATTATTCTTTGAACCAATATATCGTTGCCGTAGATAACGGAACGGCAGACAATTACCAGCTAACAAATTACTTTCAGATCCCTTTTGTTCCTGTAAATACTTACGCCTACACAAAAGGTGCAACGCTTTTATTTGAGCCTGCTAACGCCAACCTAACCACTAGCCCTACTGTAAACCTAGAGAACCTTGGAAACATCCCATTAAAGAATAAGGGTGGAGTAGACTTTCAGCCTGGGGAAATAGACCCCTCAAAAGGCTTTTATACTTTCATAAAAAGACCTGCATTCTTTGAGTTGCTAGAGGTTTCCATAGAGCAAGTTGATGGCAGCGATATTGATGATGGAACGGTTACACCAGAAAAAATCTCTTTAACCGAGGGGTTTACTTTAGTTGGCGATTCATCTAATGAAGGTGCTGAGCAGCCTTTTAAGAAGTGGCAGACACTAGTGCCACCAACACAAATACTAAGCGCTACTCCAGAAATAGAGATAACAGGCATTCCTGATACAGCAGACGAAATAGTTATTACCACTTGGAATTTTGTGGGTTCAGGTGGAGGTGGAGGAAATCTTGTTGTAGATCTACAGGCAGGATATGGTGTTTCCCCTACTTATCTTGATCAGGCAGGAGATTATATCGGCAAATCAGTTTTTGTGCCCTCAAGCTCTGGCCTTAGGGATTGGGACGCTGCCACATCAGCAAGATTTGTGGCCTATGCCAGCTCAAGCGGTGTTGCCTCTGGAACTATAACTCTTAGAAGGACAGGCGGGACTTGGACTATTGCCTCAAATGGAAGTCTTTTTACAACTACTTATTTTAACCATAATGGCGCAGGCATTATCAACCAGTCTAGTTTATTAGAAAGTCTTAGTGCAATTAAGCTTCTTTCTGAGGCTGGAAACATAGCAGGCGGTTTTTATTCATGTACATACTTTGGGTGATTTATGAGTATTATTGAAGGCATCATAGATGGGGAACCAGGGGGTGGCAGTGGCCCAACCACACCACCAATAGGATCAATAGGCTTAGGCAGCTGGACATTTAACAGCTCGGCATCGCCAGCCTCGGCAGGTGAAATATCTTTTAACCCATTATCGCTTTACATATCAACAGTAAATGCTGATGGCGTAGATGCGACTAATTTTATAGAAAGCACCATTGGCACTGGAAGTATTATTTACGTTCAGAGCAATGAGAATCCTGATAGGGGTTTTTCCGTTAAGGCGCTCTCTGTGACAATATCACCAGGCTTGGCGACAATACCGATCGACGACATAATCGAGACCCCAACAGGGCTAGGTAATGGCGAAAAGCTTGGTCTGACAATATCTCAAGGCTACTCTACTCCAGACGATATTGTTACTCTTATAAACACAGCTTTAGGCCAGAATTTTTGGCAGCAAGGTATTAGCAATGCAGTGTTTGTTAATGATTGGTCAGAAGATTCAGCAGAGCTGGCGCCATACTTAGCTACTAGCGGCCCTAACGCTGGCAAGTGGGAAGTAGGAACAGCCTCTCCGCTTGGTACAAACTTAATAGTGGTAAATACTGACAGGCTAAGCCTGGAAGGAATAATGGAGCGCGAGATAGCCAAGATTGGTGAGCTTCAGATTGTAGCTAGCACTAGGGGAGATACAAAGGGTGTCAGCATGACCGCAGGTGTTGGCGAAGCATCAATGACAAGTATGATCTCTTCTAATACGAGCGGAAGATTGAGTATTGAGTGCATCTTTCAAAGTGATGATGTGACAAGGGGTGCTTTTGATATTCAGGCCGCAGATGGTTTCTTTTTCAGCGGCGTAGGGTGGGCTTTAGCAAACCCAGGTTCTATAAATACAAGGACAATCGATATTAACTGCGATTTCATATATCTTCAGCAATCTGCCTGCGTTATTGGTGATCAATGCGAATTTTTTAACTGTAATGAGTTTGACATGGAAGCCCTATTTTCAGGCTCAGTGGTAGGTTTCGATTTAACAACTGCCTGCGTGTTTGGGCCAAGGCGTTTAAGTATTACACAGGTAAAGACCTCTTCTGGCTCTGCTGCTGGTCAGGCTGCATTTATCATAGATCAAGATGATGGTACTAACATTGGCACATTTGCTGGTGAAAAAGGCCAGTCACCTGCTGGCAATAGATTTATAACGGCATTAAGCGATCCAGCATTTAACGCAAATCCAGAGAAGTCGGTAAACCTTGATTTTGACGTTGACAACTTTGTTGTTACGCAAAGACTTGCAGAGGTTGGAATTGTGGCGGGATCAACTACAACAATCAATGACTCTGAAGAACCTACCGACTTAGGGGGGCCATTTATATTAGATTTCGCTTCAACTAGCGGCTTTGATATTGATCCAAGTAATGGAGCTATAATCAATAAGCTAAGAACGCCTGCTACCTATAAATTTACTTTTGAGTTAAGTGGTAACAAGGTGGGCGGCGGTACTTCTGACTTTGAGATATATGCAAATTACAAGCCAGCAGGAGGCGTGTATGCGCCAATCTCTGTGGATGATGGAGTTAATAGTGAGCCAGTAAAAAATAGAAATGAGTTTACAGCAGGGGCAGATCCCGGCGTTTTAGGTTTTTCATTTACTCAGAGATTTGAAAATATAGATGATGAAGTCAAAATACAGATTGCCGATATAGTTGATGATGATGATTGGGTTTCAGAATCAATGCAATTTATAGCTGTGAGGGTGGGATAATGTTATACATTTGGAAACATCAAAGAGGCTTATTCAGTGGCTTGTTCTCTGATGCTGGAGATAATCAGGCTTGTAGGGATGAAATTGAGCAATGCTGGAATTCAGAGTTCCCTGAAGACATAGGCTACTGCTTTCCAGTAAAACTGCCAGAGCTGCCGCCTATGCAATCCCTAGCGGCAGAACGAGTAGATGTGCTTGTCTCAAGAGGCTATCAGGTAATCACAGATAGAAAGATGAGCCAAGACGATCAAAGTGTAACCATGCAGGACTTGGTTGATAATTATTCAGGTTAATTTAAAATACTTCCGTGAAGGTGATTTATGGCTAAAGTAAAAGAATGGGAAAACGGACAAGAGAGATTGTTCGTAGAGGGTAAATATACTTTTACCTATGAGATAGGCAGCGGTTCGGTTGTGTTGCAGATTCGAGCTGATAAAGATGGAACTGTTTACCAAGATGTAACAGATTCAGCTAAAACTGTTTCCGATCAATTAAACATGACGCTAGCTGGCAGCCATTGGGTTAAGGCCGTTATAACTGGTGATGCAAAAGTATATTCTGTGAGGGGTAATTAAAATGGAGATGAAAAAACTATCTAGCAAGATTAAAAGCCTAGATAAAGAAATTAAGAAATCTTACGATCCTAAGATGACGGCTCAGCTCAAAAGTCAAAGAGCTGCATTAAAGAAGCAGCTAACAGAGCTAAGAGATAAGGCGCAGACTAAGAGGATCAAAAAGGGTAATAAGAATCTACCATCTAGGCCAACTCTCACTATGAAGAAAAAGATGAAAGAGTCAGATAAGCCTGAAAGTAAAATGACCAAAGAGGGTGTAATTAGCCTCAGACAGAAGTTTACCAAGTATAAATCTGATGGCGGCAAAATCCGAGATTATGTGACTTGGTATAAAAAAGGAATGCCTGCTGCTTGACTTTAATACTTACTGTGTAATATATTCTAATCTCCAATAACAAAAGGAGAGCGATTATGTCAGTGCCAGTTTATGCAGCAGTAGTTTTAGTAGCAGATGTTTTGCACAATGTTTACTTTATGGGAGACTTCTACAGGTGTAAAGGAGACTCGGTAGAGCAGTATCATCCTTACCAGGAATTTGATTACATCGATTACGTTGATAAAAGTATTTTAGATCTTGACGGTGAATGGAGAAAGCTGGAAGGCTTTACAGACTGCTTTTATATGTTTGATGCCGAGGGCCCTTAATCCTTTTTCTTCTTAATCCATAGGTGTAGCTGGGATGAAATAACTCCTAGCGCACCTACAGAAGCAGTCAAGCCCCACACTAGATGGTGCCATTCCTCAAAAAAATAATTAAGATCCTGAAAAAAAACTCCTATCATAGAGGCTACAATAGCTAGCCATCCAGAGCCTTGGCCTATGTTTTCTTCTTTCATAGCTTTAATTCAATATGCGGGAAGTCTAAAAACGAGTGTTCGGATATGTCATTATCCCCATCCCAATCAAAGCCAAGCCTTAGCTTTATTCCTTTTGTATGCGCTATTCCCTCAATAAAGCCAGCTAATCTAGCAAACCTAGTAGTGTCCTCCCAATCAATCGGATAGGGGGCAATATCAACGGCATTTGAGGGATATTGGTTATGTCTTGAGTCAGGGTACTTTAACTTAGACTTTCCCTCTGCAAAGAGCTTATCTTGCTCCTGCTGCGATCTATGCCCACAAAGGATTGAAAAGTCATATACCTCTATTGCCTCAAGCAAAATAGCCTGTAGGTTAGGGTGAAGTGTTTTTAGATTTTTAGCTGATGAGCTACCAAAAGAGGGCATATTATTTCTTTTTCCTTGCTTTAAGTGCGCCTTCGATAGCGCCACCACCAAAATAGAAACCTACTATTAGACTGAAAGGAAGCCCTAAAGTTTCGTTATTTGACTTAGCTACTTCCGATGCTGTTTCTACTCCGCAGGCCATTAGCACACAGGCTAGTATATGGATAAAAACAAAGGGGATGCCTACTACTAAAGAGAGAAGTCTTTGTGCTAGTTTGAAAGGTTCGTAGGCTTGTAATAGTTTTAACTTCCATTCTGCCTTTTCTTCTTTAGTGAATACTAGTGCATCGCCTGTACTAGAAACCATGTCTAGCCCTTTAGAGATGTGATCACTTGACCCGAATAATTTACCTAAAATGCTCATGTTGCAAATAATATAAAAAATAAATAGAATGTTCAAACTTCCTTTCCTCTATGGGAAGTTGCCCGAGGGAATCACAGGATGATTACCCGACAAAGGCTGGCAATAGCTAGCCACCCGAAGCCCCCTTAATTGGGGGTTTCTTTTTTTTCTACTTACGGTATAATACTTTCCAAGCTGTGTGGTAACAGCGTAAAAGTCAAGTGTCAGGGTTTATATTAGTTAGTCTTAGTGTGTTTGAAGGGTTTACCACAAATGCACTTGACACCCTAGCATTAGGGCTAACCAATATAAGCCTTTTTTTATGCCTCCCTTTTACGCCTTCCTCGTTGCTTCGTGCGTTTTCAATACATGAAGTTCAACCACGTTAACTAGAACTTTTATTGACAAAGCCATACAATCTAGGCGCTATCGACTACTGATAACCTAGACCTAGGAGCACGTTACAAGGCTGAGTCAACCACTGGTTTAACGGTTCATTGGCGACAATGGATTCCTCGA